>OBKN01000074.1_pt1 | contig 58035 bp, 50 predicted proteins | sample 1519931 | NCBI WGS metagenome assembly OBKN01 (sample SAMN04209254, study PRJEB22552) | human gut metagenome | biome: gut; material: feces | host: Homo sapiens | place: USA: Oklahoma
GCTTTTTCGTACACTTCCGGTATCACAAAGGTTACGGTTCCTCTGTTTAATTATTATGGCATGCGAAACCTCAGGAATAAAACTACAAGGTCCCAGCCGTCATGATGCATTAAATAGAAATTTCCTCCGCATGCGCAAGCGCCGCCGATATATTCGGACAGAAATTCTTCCGTCCAACCAGCTCCACGAATCCGGCCTTCTCCATAACCTTCATCGGCTGTTCATTCACATGCGAGAATACCAGCGTAATTCCCTTATTTTCACATACTTTTGTCAGGTTAAATAATGCGTTCATCGCGGTACTGTCGATTGCCGGAACACTTCGCATACGAAGAACCAGGCAGGTCGTAAAGTCTTTGACAACGATGTGCTCGATCGCATCTGCAGCACCAAAGAACAATGGCCCGGTGATCTCATAGACACGGATCTGCAGTGGAAGCTTCTTCAGATGTGCATCCACATCCGGTGTATCATCGTCCACGTAAGTCCAGCCATCGATATGCGTTTCCTCACTCATACGCTTGATGAAGAGAAGACATGCAAGCACCATGCCGATCTCGATCGCAACCACAAGATCGAACAGGATCGTGAGAATGAAAGTTGCAAATAACACGATGATATCACTTTTCGGTGCAGTGCGGATTAAGTGTACGAATGTACGCCACTGGCACATATTGTATGCTACGATAAACAGGATTGCCGCGATGGTCGGCATTGGGATCATTCCGGCGAATGGCATCAGTACGACGAGTACGATGACCAGTGTGATGGAGTGCACCATTCCGGCAACCGGTGTGCGTCCGCCATTTTTGATGTTGGCAGCGGTTCTTGCGATCGCTCCTGTGGCAGGGATACCTCCGAATAAAGCAGAGGCGATATTACCGGCACCCTGGGCAACCAGTTCCATGTCGGAACGGTGCTTTCCGTTGATCATTCCGTCTGCGACGACGCAGGAAAGAAGTGATTCGATCGCAGCAAGCACAGCAATGGTAAATGCATTTGGAAGCGCATTTTCTATAATGTGCAGATTCACAGTCGGCAGATGAAATTCACCGGTGAGATGATCAGGATCGCAAGGCTTACGATACCAACGATCAAAGCAGCGGTATTCATGGTAGAAATATTTTCAATAAATGCTTTGAATTTTTCTGTGGTTTCAATCGGCTTTACGCCGTCCGGATAAGTGACTCCGAAGAAATCCTTTAACTGTCCGATGACGATCGTAACGGCGATTCCGGATGTGAAGCCGGTTGTGATCGTATACGGAATGGATTTGATCAGACTTCCGAAGTGACAAAGGCCCATCAGGATCAGGAAGATACCTGCAAGGATGGTTGAAATCACGAGCCCGTCCAGTCCGTCTTTGGCGACAATACCCGCAACGATGGTTGCAAATGCAGCGGTCGGTCCGGCAATCTGTACACTGCTTCCACCAAGTGCAGAGATAACAAATCCCGCAACGATGGCCGTGAAGATTCCGGCTTCCGGTCCGACACCGGAGGCCAGTGCAAGTGCAATGGACAGCGGAAGTGCGATGATCGCAACGATGATTCCGGCGGTCACATCTTTTACAAACTGGGTACGGTTGTAAGATTTCAGTGAAGTCAGTAACATTGGTTTCAATGAATTCATGTGTAAATTTTACCCTTTCTCTTTTGTTTTATTCCTCTAATCTATAAAAACAACTTTAGAAGTATATCATAGGAAGAAAGCCGAAGGGGGAGTGTTTGCATTTATATACAATTTTGTGGGAAATATATAGAGTAGTACGTGGAAAAAGGCTTGAAATTCATAGTACGAAAGTCTATAATATGTTGCGGGCAGTTATGATACTGCACACGATAGTTAGAAAATCAATGATAAAATTCAACAAAAAAGGCAGGTGAACAGAATGGACGGTTGCGATAGTCATGGGCGAAGTTGCAGCATAGGATGGAAATTAAAAAGTTTATTAAGCAACAGTCGATTCTGTTTGAGTTAATTGCTGTACATTTAAGAGAAGCTCTAAGCGGCAAGTTCTTGGTACAGGCATCATAGATTTCTTTTATTTCTTATCCTATTTCCAAATGAGTATTACAAGTGAATAATAGCAGTCGTTTCATGGAGGATATGATCGTTACATATCCTGCAGTGTGTTTATGGTGAAGAAAACTGGAAAATGTATATCCGGTTATAGTGCATTAGGAAAAGGACAGGAGGTAAAGGTATGGAAAACAAAGATTATACAGTCGAGATACTGGAAATCATCAGAAGTAATACATCACCAGGTATTATGAGAAACAGACTGGAAGATTATCATGCAAATGACCTTGCAGAAGTATTTCCACAGCTGAAAGTATCAGAGAGAAGAAAAATCTGCAGAATCCTGGATCTGGACATGCTTTCTGATATCTTCGAGCATATCGACGAACAGGAAGCGGCAGAATATCTGGATGAGATGGATATCAAAAAAGCGGCAGCGATCCTTTCGGCAATGGAGACGGACGCAGTTGTGGATGTTCTGCAGATGATTCCGAAAGAGAAGAAAAATCTGCTGATCGAATTAATGGATGACGATGCCAGAAAAGATATGGCAATCATCGCTTCCTTTGATGAGGAAGAGATCGGAAGCAGAATGACAACGAACTGCATCATGATCCGTGAGAATCTGACGGTGAAGCAGGCAATGAGCAGTCTGGTAGAACAGGCAGCAAAGAACGATAACATTTCTACGTTATTTATGGTAACGGAAGATAATACATTTTACGGAGCAATGGATCTGAAAGATCTGATCATCGCAAGAAGAGAGTCTCCATTAGAAGATCTGATCGCGACATCGTACCCATATGTATATGGAAATGAGCTGATCGATGACTGTATCGAGAGATTGAAAGATTATTCCGAGGATTCCATCCCGGTACTGGATAATGACAACAAGCTTCTCGGAGTCATTACATCCCAGAGTATGGTAGACCTGGTTGATGATGAGATGGGGGAAGATTATGCGAAGTTCGCCGGTTTGACCGCGGAGGAAGATTTGAAAGAACCATTAAGAGAAAGTATCAAGAAGAGACTTCCGTGGCTTCTGGTACTGCTGGGACTTGGAATGGTCGTTTCATCCGTAGTCGGTCTGTTTGAAGAAGTGGTAAGTCAGCTTACGATCATCATGTGTTTCCAGTCACTGATCCTGGATATGGCAGGTAACGTAGGTACCCAGTCACTGGCCGTAACGATCCGTGTACTGATGGATGAGTCTCTGACCGGAAAGCAGAAGGCAGAACTGGTATTTAAAGAAATGAAGATTGCATTCTCGAACGGTTCGATCCTGGGAATTCTATCGTTTGCACTGATCGGGCTATACATTGCATTATTCAAAGGAAAGACGTTCGTATTCGCATATGCGGTATCCGGATGTATCGGAGTGTCACTGTTGTTGGCGATGGTGATCTCAGGAGCGGTTGGAACATTGATTCCGTTGTTCTTTAAGAAGATTCATGTAGACCCGGCGGTTGCTTCGGGACCACTTATCACAACGGTCAATGACCTTGTGGCAGTTGTATCTTATTACGGACTGAGCTGGATATTCCTGATCAATATGATGCATCTGGTTGGCTAGTTTAAGTTACAGTTAGAATGATAGTTAGAATGAAGACAGATAGTCATGGACATTAAAGATTTAAAAGTATTTCATACAATAGCAAAAGAAGAAAGTATTGCAAAGGCATCCCGTATTCTCTATATGACGCCTCAGGGGATCAGTAAGATCGTAAAAAACCTGGAGGCAGAGATGGGATGCCGTCTCTTTACACGTAATAAATCCGGCATGCAGCTCACAGAAAGCGGAAGACGTTTTTTAGAATATGCGGATAAGGATATCGAAGATTATTATCAGGTGAAGAAGGATATCCTGCATATAGAACAACGACAGCGCAAAGTAGTGGATCTTTTGTCGGCATATGGAATCATCCGTATGGTGACGCCGGACTGCATTGCGGAATTTTGTAAGAAATATCCGGATATAGAATTCCATTACAGGGAGTACCCGGATCTGCAGGCAGAGCGTCTGTTTGCTGAAAATGAAGGAAATGTTGCGTTTTCCATCGGAGAATTTGATGAGGAGTTATATCATGTAGTTCCGTTGGAAACATTTCCGATTAAGCTTCTGGTAAATGAACAGGATCCGTTAAGTGAACAGGAAAGTGTGACAATTGAAGATCTGAAAAACAGGCCGCTATATATTGAAAGCAGTCAGTTCGCAATTTATCATCTGATCATGAAGAAATGTGAAGAAGCCGGGTTCCAACCGGATATCGCATTTCAGACCAGTGGATTCAGTTTGTGCCATAAGATGGTGAAGGAAAATAAAGGCATATCCGTGACGGTGGATTTTGTCTTTGATGACATGAAAGAACAAGGGCTGAGACTGATCCCATTTTCGGATGATGTGTATGAGTGGAAAGTATGTATGATTACCAGAAAAGAAGAAGCGGAGAATGAAGCAGTACAGTGCTTCCTGCAGTTTATACAGGAATGGATCGGGAAAATTAAGAGTGGGGAGATTATCCGGTAGGAACCTGAAACAGAACAGGATGGAGATAACGCATAAGAAAAAAGTTGATATAAAGTAACAAAAAGTTGCGGATAAGCCATAAATTCTACATTGTCAACAAATTGACAGTGGAAGATTTATGGCTTTTTGTATAGAAATTTTCTAAAATAGACGGATTGAATAAGTCAAAGAATCTATAGATAATCTCACTTTAACAAATAAATTTTATATAGCTATAATATAAATATATGGGCATTGGGGAATGCCCGGAGAAGATTTATTTTTAATTTATTTTAGGAGGTATTAATTTATGAACATCGGAGTAACAGAAATCAGCCCAAGAGCGGTGCAGAGAGCAGCAGAGAAGAATTTTAAAAGTGGATATTACTGTTGTGAGGCACTGATGTGTACGATCCGTGACGAATTCAAACTGGATGTGCCAAAGGAAGTCATTGCAATGTCATCCGGTATGGCTGTCGGAGCAGGCAAATCGGGATGTGTCTGTGGCGCATTCAACGGAGGTCTGCTTGCACTTGGAATGTTCTTTGGAAGAACAGAGCAGGACGGGCCAACCAATCCAAAGAGCATCAAATGTATGGAATTAGTGCATGAATTACATGACTGGTTCAAGAAAGCCAATGGAAAGAATGCTATCTGCTGCAGAGTTCTGACGAAAGAATTCAATATGGGTCAGGGCGAGCATAAAGAGCAGTGTATCTATTTCACAGGACTGTGTGCATGGAAAGTAGCGCAGATTGTCTGTCGTGAGCTGGGCATCAAGAACCTGGATGAGATTGACGAACCGGCAGAACGTCGTGCAATTGCAGATATCTAAGAAATAAAAAGATCCAGACTAGAAAGGAAGACAAGATATTATGAAAGATGTAATCAAAAAAATACCGATTCCAATCTGCGGAGTCATGCTTGGAGCGGCAGCTTTAGGTAACCTGCTTCAGAGCTATTCAGAAGGAATCCGTTATGTGTGTGGAGTGTTCGCAGCATTTCTGCTGATCCTGGCACTTCTGAAGCTAATTATGTTTCCGGGAGCTGTGAAGGAAGATATGAAGAATCCGATCATGGCAAGCGTATCAGGAACATTTCCGATGGCACTTATGATCTTAAGTACCTATGTAAAACCATTTATCGGACAGGCGGCTTATTATATCTGGCTGTTTGCGATCGCATTACATATCGTGCTGATCATTTATTTTACGGTGAAATTTGTATTTAAATTGCAGATGCCAAAGGTATTCGCAAGTTATTATATCGTATATGTTGGAATTGTCGTTGCATCAGTCACGGCACCTGCTTATGAGAAACTTGCAATCGGAAGTGCAGCATTTTGGTTTGGATTTGTGACACTGATCCTGTTACTGATCCTGGTTACATACCGCTATGTGACGGTGAAAGAAGTACCGGATCCGGCAAAACCACTGATCTGTATCTATGCGGCATCGACAAGCCTTTGTATCGCAGGATATGTACAGTCTGTCATGCCGAAATCTTACGGATTCCTGATGGGAATGTTTGTAGTTGCAACGGTGATCTACATCTTTGCACTTGTAAAAGCAATCGGCTATTTGAAGATGCCATTCTTCCCAAGCTATGCGGCATTCACCTTCCCATTTGTCATCAGTGCGATCGCTTCAAAACAGATGATGGCATGTGCAATGAATATGGGACATCCAATGCCGTTCCTGAAATATGTGGTATTGATCGAGACGATTATTGCGGTTGTTCTGGTTGTGTATACTTATATCCGATTTATGGGATTTATCTTTGGTGGAAAGAAATAAATAAAATAATAAAAAATAATAAAGAGTGGCTGCTTGTTGTAGGGCAGCCGCTTTTTATGTTACACTAAACAAAGACAATTTACAGAGACAGGGGTGAAAGGAGGAAAACGGCTATGAAATATAAATTTGATGAAATCATTGACAGAAGCAGGACAAATTCGTTTAAATGGAAAGCCAGAGAATTGAAAAATAATGGGCATGAGATGTATCCAATGTGGGTGGCGGATATGGAATTTGATGCCTCTCCGGCAATTCAAAAACGTTTGGCCGACAGAGTGAAAGAAGGCGTATTTGGCTATGAACTGTTGTCAGAAGATTATTATAAGGCAGTACAATATTGGTTGAAAAAAAGGCATGGCTGTGAAATTCCGGAAGGACAAATAGTATACTGTGCGAATATGATGAGCGGACTCAGTATCATCCTTCAGGAATATACAGAAGAGCAGGATGAAGTAATGATGAATGTTCCAACATATGGAAATTTCTATCATACGATTGAGGGGTGTGGACGTGCGGTCAACGGCAGCAAGCTGAGAGAAGTGAATGGAAGATTTACATTTGATCTTGAAGATATGGAGCGGAAAGTGACGAATAGAACAAAAGCATTTTTGTTGTGTAATCCGCATAATCCGACAGGAACTGTATGGACAGAACAGGAACTGGAAGGAATCTGTCGGTTTTGCAAGGCACATGAACTACTTATTATTTCGGATGAGGCGCATTATGATTTTGTGTTTCACGGACAGCATACAATGTTGAGAAAGATTGTTGAGAAATATGATGTATCATCAGTTACGATGATATCTCCGGGAAAGAGTTTTAATGTGGCAGGCGTACAGACAGCAGCATTGCTTGTAGACGGAGATACGATGAAGAAGCAAATTATGAGCCGGATGAATGCAATGGCTTATCCATTTGAACATGCATTTGCGGAAGGAGTAACAGTCGGAGCATATATGGAAAGTGAAGAATGGTTCGAGGAAGTCTACCGTTATATTAAAGAAAATAAAGAAATGACAGTTCAGTATATCAGGGAAAATATTCCGCATCTTAGAGTGCCGGAATCGGAAGCTACTTATCTGTTATGGGTGGACTGTAGCGCTATGAAGATGACAGATGAAGAGATTATTGAATTCTGGAAAAATGAATGTGGTATAATACCAAGTGGCGGTTTGGAATTTGGTGAGGCAGGAAGTCAGTATGTCAGATTGAATCTGGCCTGCCCGAAGAAAATACTGCTTAGGGTATTGGAGAATATGAAAAAAGGATTTGACGGATTGAAAAGCTAAATCCTATAAATAAAAAATAAGTGTATGAAGTATAGAAATGTTTATGCTTCATACACTTATTTTTGTTGTGGATTCTGTTGTAGTATTATTTTGTGGATGCAAGTTCAATGGCTTTGGGAAGATCAAATCTTTATTATAAGTATAATAGAATATCAGCTGAATGGCTTATAGATTAAAATGATACATCGGTTAAATTATAGAAATATCAAATTTGATAGAAGAAATTAGGTGATGGTATAATTAGTTAGAGTAGCAAAAAAGGAGGAACGGACATGACAAAATATTCATACACATTAGTTGTTGAAGATATAGAAAAATCAGTAGCATTTTACCAGCAGTATTTCAACTGGAATGCAGACAGAAAAGGGAAAGAGTCTGCGTGGATAAACACAAAATCTCCACTTGTATTAAGTATGGTTGAAAAGACTTATCTATATGCCGGTCTTGGAATTTCAGAAGAAGAATTACCGGAGCAGTCTTTCTGTACCTGGCTTTACGGATCAGAAGAAGAACTTTTGGCTGAAAAAACGGAGCTGCTGAGAAAAGGGCTGGTACAGATTGGGGCATTAGGTCACTTTCTGAGAGATGAAAATGGCAGAATCTGGGAGTTGAGAAAAGAAGGAGATTTAATTTAATGGGAAAACATACAGCACATGGATATTTGGTAGAAGATGTATATAAAGAAGCGGAAAAATTCACAAAACTGTTTGGTTTTAAACCAGCGAGGATTGATGAGACATTTGCCGGATTTCCGATGGAAGGAAAGGTGGAGTTTTTTCTGTGGCAGTGGAAACATCTAGAGGATAATCTTGGAAAGGAAGTAATGGCAAAGGTAAAATATCGGGATCAACAGGCAATTCGATGTGACACACCGGAAGAAGTGGACGAAGCATATGAACAGCTGAAAGCGGAGGGGATGGAATTTATTTCAGAACCAAAAGACTATGAGTGGAATGCCCGCTGTGTATATTTTTTGGATGCGTCAGGACATATGTGGGAAATATATTGCTGGACAGGTGCAGTGCCGTTAGGAGATCTGGACCCGGCCAAGGAAAAGAATGGATTATAGAAATGAAGACGAAATAGTTGGATGGTGCATAGAATGATTGCAATAAAAACATAGATGACATCTATGAATAATGCAACATATAAAAACAATCAATTTGAGTTATTTGATGGAAAATGAGACAATCAAATAAGTGATTAAGAATGGAGGATTAAACAAATGAAAAGAAAAATTATAAGCACATTGTTATGTGTATCTATGTGTGCTGCATTGATGATGGGGTGCGGTCAGTCAGACAAATCGGACACAAAAGAGAACAAGAAAACAGAAGAGTCAAAAGATGAAGCAAAAGACGACAAGTTGGACCTTGGTCTGGATGTTGATTCTGTAACAGTTGCAACATCACCGGGATATGAGCCGTTTGAGTTTGAAGAGGATGGTGAACTGAAGGGTTATGATGTGGATATCTGGAATGAATTTTCTGAGAGAACAGGGATTGAAGTAAAATGGGAGTATGCTGATTTTAGCGGGCTTCTTGGATTACTTTCTTCGGGAAAGGCAGATGCAGTATCTGCGCAGATGTCCCCAACAGAAGAAAGAAAGGATTCATATTTATTCTCTGATCCGGTTGATTATTATGGTTCTACAGTGGTAGTTGCGAAAGATAATGACGAGATTAAGAGTGTAAAAGATCTGTCTGGAAAAACAGTAGGTGTTGGTTCCGGAAACTCTATGCAGCAGGCTGTAGAAGACATGTATCCAAAGGGTGATGTTAAGTTTGAAGTATATACATCTGCAACTTTGGAAGCAATGTTTGATGATATTGCTTATGGACGTATCGATGCAGTACTTGCTCAGGACATTCAGACATACATGGCTATGAAATCAAATAAGAATCTTAAAATCAAAGTTTTGGAACCATTTGCATATGATACAGCAAATATTGTATTTGCAAAGGATAATACAGAGTTGTGTGATGCTATGAACAAATTTATCAAGATTATCAAAGAAGATGGTACTCTGCAGGAAATCTCTGAGAAATGGATTGGTGCAGATATTACTACTAAGAAGGAATAACTATGACTTATTTAACAGAAACGTTTATCCCATATACAAAAGTATTGACTCCGCTGCTTTTAGAAGGATTATGGATTACGATATATGTTTCGGCGTTAGCCTTTCTGCTTAGTATTATATTGGGAGCTATATTGGCAATTATCCAGCATTTTCGCGTAAAAATATTAAGTCAGCTTGCAAAAGTCTATGTATCATATTTCAGGGGTACACCGCTGTTGATTCAGTTGTTTCTGTTTTATTATGGATTACCAATGGTATTTGATGTAATGAAACGGTGCCCGAAAACATTTGCGTTGGTGCTGTGTTTGGGACTTAACAGCGCAGCATATATATCTGAGAGTATACGTGGAGCAATTGAAAGCGTAGATAAAGGACAGTATGAAGCGAGTATTGCATTTGGACTGACACATCCGCAGATGATGCTGAAGATTATACTTCCGCAGGCAGCTGTTGCAGCAATCCCTCCAATTGTGAATTCATGTCTGGATATTATCAAAATGTCTTCTCTTGGAATGACGATTGGTATTCAGGATATTATGGGTGAAGCTCAGTTGACAGCAGCTACATATTACAAGACATTTGAGACATATATACTGGCAGCAGTATTTTACTGGATACTGGCTATTGTATTGGGAGTAGTACAGAAAAAGGTTGAAAAGATAATAAGCTCTGCTTATCAGAAATAGTTATGAGGGGGTGTGGATAACATCCCCTTATACATATAGGAGAAACATATGCTTGAAATTAAGAATTTGTCAAAAAGTTTTGGGAATCAGCAGGTACTGGATCATATTAGTCTGAAAATTGAAAAAGGAAAAGTAATTGCGGTTATTGGTCCATCGGGAACTGGTAAATCAACACTTCTTCGCTGTATTAATGTACTGGAAAGACCGGAAGAAGGAACAATCCAGCTGGATGATCAAATATTCGATTATGAAAAACTTAGCAAGGCAGATATTCAGGTGTTGCGTACACGGACATCCATGGTTTTTCAGAATTCAAATTTATACCGGAATAAAACAGCACTTGAAAATATTACCACTCCACTGACATTGGTAAAGAAGATGCCGAAAGAAGAAGCAGATAAAATTGCATTAGATTTGTTGGAAAAAGTAGGGGTACTGGAAAAGAAAGATGCATATCCAGAGACACTTTCAGGAGGAGAAAAACAGCGTGTAGGAATTGCCAGAGCACTGGCGGTTAATCCGGATATTATTTTATTTGATGAACCAACATCTGCGCTTGATCCAGAATTAGTTGCCGGAGTGTTAGATGTTATCAAAGATCTGGCAAAGCAACATACAACGATGTTGATCGTGACACATGAAATGAAATTTGCAAAAAATGTTGCAGATGAAGTTGTTTTTATGGAAGGTGGACACATTGTAGAGATGGGATTGGCGCACGAAGTGTTTGAAAATCCGAAAGAAGAAAGAACCAGACAATTCCTTTCCAAAAATAATGAATAATTAAAAAGGCGAAAAAGGAACTTAAATTTAACATTCAAGTGTTGGAAGAAATTTGAGTTCTTTTTTTGTTTTTAAAAGATGGACCTATGTCAAGATTTCTTGCATAGCCTTGAAAAAAAGGTTATACTCATAAGTATCAGTAAGAGAGGATGCCTATATGTCAAAACGATTTTGCGTGACAGGAAAAAGAATATTCGAGGTAACAGTATAATGGTAAAGATAGATCTGATCACCGGATTTTTAGGTTCCGGAAAGACAACATTTATAAAAAAATATGCAAAGCATCTGATTGACAAGGGAGATAATATTGGAATCTTGGAAAATGATTATGGTGCGGTTAATGTAGATATGATGTTATTAAAGGACCTGGAAGGTGAAAAGTGCGAACTGGAGATGATTGCCGGAGGATGCGACGCAGACTGCCACAGAAGACGATTCCGCACGAAGCTGATTGCAATGGGAATGTGCGGTTATGACCGGGTAATTGTGGAACCGTCCGGTATCTATGATGTGGATGAGTTCTTTGATGTATTAAGGGATGATCCGATCGACAGATGGTATGAGATTGGCAATGTGATCACAGTTGTTGATGCGAAGCTGGAATCAGACTTGTCGGATGAGGCAGACTATCTGTTGGCTTCCGAGGCTGCAAATGCGGGATGTATCGTACTTAGCAGAAGCCAGGAAGCAACCGAAGAAGAGATAAAAAATACGATAGAACATCTGAATCATGCAATGGAAAAAGTACAGTGCAACAGAAGATTCCGGGATGAGATTTTTGTAAAAGACTGGGAGACATTTGAAAGTGCAGATTATGAAAAGCTGTTAGCCTGCGGTTATGTGCCGGAGAATTACCGTAAGATGCATATCGAAGAAGGAGAGACGTTCAAATCTTTGTATTTTATGAATCTTGATAAGACAAAAAACGAGATAATAGAGACGGCAGAGAAGATATTTGCTGATACAGAATGTGGAAAAGTATTCCGCATTAAGGGATTCTTAATGGATGACGATGATAAATGGATGGAACTGAATGTTACCCATCAGGAGATGCGGCTGGAGCCGATCACGGAAGGACAGAAAGTCGTAATTGTGATAGGGGAAAACTTAAATGAACAAAGAATAGGAACTTTCTTTGCATAAAGTGCAGAACCGGTGGTGTATTCCACCGATTCTGTAAAAATACGGACTGTATGAAATCGTTTCACGCCATTCTTATTGTGCTTCTTCGAGCTCTTTCATTCTTTTTCTGATCAGTTCTTCAATCCGTTCCAGTTCGGAAATATCTTCTTCCTGCTCAATGAATGTAGCGATCATAGCCGAAGTAGAACTATTTCCAATAATATTTTTATATTCCGCATTGAAATATACATCTCTGGAGATGAGCGGACGGTAACTGCGGCTTAATACCGTTCCACTGTATACAATATCGGCTATTTCTACCAGATTCTCTTTTAACAGGACACGAAGAGAAGCCTGTACCGTATTAATGTTCATGGAACTTTTGGCTTTTACAATGTCGGAAGCAACCAGAGGAGTGCCTGCATCCCAGAGTATTTTCATGACGTCTAATTGTTTTTGGGACAAATTTCGTATCATTATACATTCCTTCTTTCCAATGATATCCGGGGATAATTTTTTGTTGCTCTGATATTATTATAGAAGTAAATGCTTGTGGATTCAACAAGAATATATAATAAGGTATTGTTTGATTTGAAATAAATTGACAGATTGTATATGCGATGATAGATTAATTATATAATGAAAGAAAGATGATGAAATAATCATAATGAGAATGTTAATAAAATAACTAAATAATTTTGTTAAAACAACACAAAATTAATGCATATTAACGAAAGAAAATGAAAAAAGAATTGTATATAATAGATGAAAAGCTAAAAAATGACCAAATGTCATTGAAAAAAATTGTGCACTGTGATATAGTAAGCACAGTTGAACAAAGGAGCTGAGATAGGAGAGCGAATACAAGTAATCACACGATTACTTTTAGTCGCGCTCCTTTTTTTGAAAATTATTTCAGAATATAATAGAATAAATATATAGCATAGACGTTCAGCAAATAGGAATGAGGATGGAATAAGATGAATCAGATATTTTACGATGCGGTCGGCAATAATCCGATTATTGCAGCTGTGAAGAACATGAAGGATATAGAAGTAAGTTGCACGATAGAGGAGATACAGGTGATTTTTATATTGTTTGGAGATGTCTGTTCGATAGACCGGATCGTAAAGGGAGTAAAAGATGCAGGAAAGGTTGCAATGGTACATGTAGATCTGATCAGTGGCCTGAGTCCGAAAGAAGTTTCGGTAGAATATCTGAAAGAACATACGGAAGCAGATGGCATTATATCAACAAAGCCATCACTGATCAAGAAAGCAAAAGAACTTGGGATGTATACGATCCTCAGATATTTTCTGTTGGATTCCATGGCATTTGAGAATATCAGACAGCAACAGCATATAGTAAGACCGGATTTCATAGAAGTACTTCCGGGAGTGATGCCAAGAGTGATCAAAAGAATCTGCAGTTCGATAAAGACACCGATCATAGCAGGAGGACTGATCACAGACAAAGAAGATGTGATGGCTGCATTATCAGCCGGAGCAATTGCAGTATCATCGACCAATCATCAGGTATGGAAGATGTAATGGCTGCATATGATGAAACAGAATATTTAATTGCTTATGGGGAGCAATTCAAATAGAACGCATGCGAAAAAAAAGTAACCAGTAAAAGTAAGAGAGAAATCAGGAGGAAATGAATATGGCAAAATATGTAATGGCGTTAGATGCAGGAACTACCAGTAACAGATGTATTCTGTTTAACGAAAAAGGTGAGATGTGCAGTGTGGCACAGAGAGAATTCACACAGTATTTCCCAAAACCGGGCTGGGTAGAACATGATGCAGATGAGATCTGGGCAAGTATGCTTGGTGTTGCGGTAGAAGCAATGAATATGATCAATGCAGAAGCAGAAGATATCGCAGCAATCGGTATCACAAACCAGCGTGAGACAACAATCGTCTGGGACAAAGAGACAGGAGAACCGGTACATCATGCGATCGTATGGCAGTGCCGCAGAACATCAGAATATTGTGATTCCTTAAAAGAAAAAGGATTAACAGACAAATTCCGTGAAAAAACAGGACTGGTCATTGATGCATACTTCTCAGGAACAAAGGTAAAATGGATTCTGGATAATGTGCCGGGAGCAAGAGAAAGGGCAGAAAGAGGAGAATTGTTATTCGGTACAGTTGAAACATGGCTGATCTGGAAACTGACCAAGGGTGCAGCACATGTGACAGATTATTCGAATGCTTCTCGTACAATGTTATTTAACATCAATACACTGGAGTGGGATGATGAGATCCTTAAAGAACTGGATATTCCGAAATGTATGTTACCGGAACCAAAACCATCCAGCTGCATCTACGGAGAGGCTGATCCGTCTTATCTTGGAGGACCGATCCCAATTGCAGGAGCAGCAGGAGACCAGCAGTCAGCATTATTCGGCCAGACATGTTTTAACGCAGGAGAAGCAAAGAATACATACGGAACAGGATGTTTCCTTCTGATGAATACAGGAGAAAAACCGGTATTTTCTAAAAATGGCCTGGTTACAACCATTGCATGGGGATTAGATGGCAAAGTTAATTATGCACTGGAAGGTTCCATCTTCGTAGCAGGAGCTGCAATCCAGTGGTTAAGAGATGAACTTCGTATTATTGATTCTGCACCGGATTCTGAATATATGGCAAAGAAAGTAAAAGATACCAATGGATGTTATGTAGTACCTGCATTTACAGGACTTGGAGCACCACACTGGGATCAGTACGCAAGAGGAACTATCGTAGGAATCACACGTGGAGTAAACAAATACCACATTATCCGAGCAACGCTGGAATCACTGGCATATCAGGTAAATGATGTTCTGGTAGCAATGAAAGCGGATTCCGGAATTGATCTTGCAGCACTTAAGGTTGACGGCGGCGCAAGTGCTAATGATTTCCTGATGCAGACACAGGCAAATATCATCAACGCTCCGGTAAACCGTCCGCAGTGCGTAGAGACAACTGCAATGGGAGCTGCTTACCTTGCAGGTCTTGCAGTCGGATACTGGGAAAGCAAAGAAGATGTCATTAAGAACTGGGCAATCGACAAGACATTCGAGCCTAAGATCGATGAAGAGCAGAGAAGTAAGATGATCAAAGGCTGGAATAAAGCTGTAAAATACGCTTACGGATGGGCAAAAGAAGATTAAAAACTGAATAAAGATAGATAGAAAAAAGGGGGAAATTTCTATGTTACCTTATATAGCTGAATTCTTGGGAACGATGATACTGATTATTCTTGGAGACGGAGTGGTTGCGAATGTGAACCTGAATAAATCCGGAATGAAGGGCGGAGGAACGGTTCAAATCACCATTGCCTGGGGTCTTGCGGTTATGTTGCCGGCATGTATATTTGGAGCTGCATCCGGAGCATCCTTTAACCCGGCGCTGACCTTGGCACTGGCGGTCGATGGAAGCTTTGCATGGTCTATGGTTCCTGGATATATTGTGGCACAATTCGCAGGTGCGTTCGTGGGTGCAGCAGTTGTATATCTTCTGTTCAAAGGACAGTTTGACGCAACAGAAGATCAGGCAACAAAACTTGGGGTATTCTGTACCGCACCATCCATTCCGAATCTTGGCCTGAATATTTTCAGTGAGGCAGTCGGAACATTTATACTTGTATTTGCAATCAAAGGAATGGCAAATGTGCCGGAACTTACAGACGGACTTGGCAAATTTATCGTATTCGGAATCATCGTTTCTATCGGTATGTCACTCGGTGGTCTGACAGGATATGCGATCAACCCGGCAAGAGATCTTGGACCACGTCTGGCTCATGCAGTACTTCCAATCAAAGGAAAAGGAAGTTCAAACTGGGGATACGGTGTCGTAACTTTAGTAGGACCGGTAATTGGAGCTGTCGCTGCGGTATTGCTTTATGGTGCCATTCCGTGGTAGAATAATAAAAAAATAGAATAAGAGGCGTGAGAGAAGAGAGCCTGGCAGGATAACCGCATATTCGTGATGCGTTTACTTGTCAGGCTCTTTTTTCAAAAGCCTACGGGTATCAGAAGTGATGCCTGGAATATGGAAGACATATAGAAGGAGAGATGGAACATGTATGATGTGATGATAATCGGAAGTGGAGTATCCGGTTCAGCGGCTGCAAGAGAATTGTCCCGCTATAAAGCAAAAATCTGTGTATTGGAAAAAGAAGAAGATGTCTGCTGTGGAACGTCAAAAGCCAATAGTGGAATTGTGCACGCAGGATATGATGCAAAAGAGGGTTCACTGATGGCTAAGTTAAACGTCCGCGGTAATGCAATGATGGAACAGTTATCTAAAGATCTTGACTTTCCATTCAAAAGAATCGGTTCACTTGTGATCTGTCTGCGTGAAGAGGATATGGACAAATTACAGGCATTATACGACAGAGGTGTGGCAAATGGTGTATCGGGACTTCAGATTCTTAATAGAGAAGAAGTACTTGAGATGGAGCCGAACATTGCAGACAATGTATATGCGGCACTCTATGCGCCGACAGCCGGAATTGTATGTCCATTCGGATTAAATATTGCGATGGCAGAAAATGCCTGTGAAAATGGTGTAGAATTTAAGTTTGATACAGAAGTAAAAGAACTGAAAAAGACGGAAGATATCTGGGAAGTCCACACGAATCAGGGCGTTTTCAAGACAAAATATGTGGTGAATGCAGCTGGTGTGTATGCAGATAAATTCCACAATATGGTCAGTGAAAAGAAAATCCACATAACACCGAGAAGAGGAGACTACTGTCTGCTGGATAAAACTGCAGGCGGACATGTAAAGAGAACAATCTTTGCACTTCCGAACGAATTCGGAAAGGGAATTCTTGTATCGCCGACAGCACATGGCAATCTGCTCCTTGGACCGACAGCAATCGATATTGAAGAAAAAGAAGGAACCAATACAACAAGAGAGGGACTTGATCAGGTACTTACAAAAGCAGGGCAGAATGTAAAAAATATTCCGATGCGTCAGGTCATTACATCATTTGCCGGACTTCGCGCACATGAAGACGGACATGAATTTATCATAGAAGAATTAGAAGATGCGAAGGGATTCATTGACTGTGCAGGTATTGAATCTCCAGGACTTACCAGCAGTCCGGCAATCGGAGAGATGGTTGCGGGAATTTTGAAAGAAAAGCTTCATCTGGAAGAAAAAGAAAATTTCATTGCTACAAGAAAAGGAATCCTGGATCCAAACACTCTGAGTAAAGAAGAAAGAGTGAAATTAATCAAAGAGAAACCGGCATACGGTAATATTATCTGTCGTTGTGAGATGATCACGGAAGGTGAAATTATCGATGCAATCCATAGACCACTCGGAGCAAAGTCGTTAGACGGTGTAAAACGAAGAACAAGAGCAGGTATGGGAAGGTGCCAGGCCGGTTTCTGTTCCCCTAGAACGATGGAAATTCTTGCAAGAGAACTGGAAATCCCAATGTCAGAGATCACAAAGTCTGGCGGGAAATCAAAGATCATTGTAGGAGTGAATAAGGAGGACATCTGATTATGAAAACATACGATATAGTAATCATCGGCGGCGGTCCGGCCGGACTTGCGGCAGCCGTATCAGCAAGAGAAAATGGAATCCAGGATATCCTGATCCTGGAAAGGGATAAAGAACTTGGGGGAATCCTGAATCAGTGTATTCATAATGGTTTCGGCCTTCATACATTTAAAGAAGAACTTACCGGACCGGAATATGCCGGAAGATTCATCAAACAGGTGAAGGATCTTGGCATCGAATATAAATTGCATACGATGGTAATGGACATCAGTTCGGATAAAATCGTAACCGCAATGAATCGTGAAGAAGGATTATTTGAAATACAGGCAGGGGCAGTGATCCTGGCCATGGGATGCCGTGAGCGTTCCAGAGGAGCACTGAATATTCCGGGTTACCGTCCGGCGGGAATCTATTCTGCAGGAACAGCACAGCGTCTGGTCAATATGGAAGGATATATGCCGGGAAGAGAAGTCGTGATCTTAGGATCCGGTGACATTGGACTGATCATGGCAAGACGTATGACACTGGAAGGTGCGAAGGTTAAAGTTGTGGCAGAACTGATGCCGTATTCCGGTGGATTAAAACGTAATATCGTGCAGTGCCTGGACGATTATGATATTCCATTGAAATTGAGCCACACGGTTGTGGATATCAAAGGAAAAGAAAGAGTTGAAGGGATCACGCTGGCAGAAGTAGACAGCAAAGGAAAACCGATCCCGGGAACAGAGGAAGAATACACCTGTGATACATTATTACTTTCCTGTGGGCTGATCCCGGAAAATGAGATCTCCAGAGGTATGGGCGTAGATATGAATCCGGTAACTTCAGGACCGAAGGTCAATGAAAGTCTCGAGACGAATATCGAAGGCGTATTCGCCTGTGGAAATGTACTGCATGTACATGATCTGGTGGATTTTGTATCAGAGGAAGCAAAGACTGCGGGACGAAATGCAGCAGAATATGTGAAGAACTTACAGTCAGACACAGACGGTGGGGAAAAGAGCAGTAAGGAAGATGCAGCAGATATTACACTGAATCCGGTAGAAGGCGTACGCTATACAGTTCCAAGTACGATTAATCCGGCTCATATGGATGAAAGCCTTACTGTGCGCTTCCGTGTAGGCGGTGTATATAAGAACTGCTATGTAAGCGCATATTTTGACGATGAACGGGTGATACATAAAAAACGTCCGGTTGTTGCGCCGGGAGAGATGGAACAGATTAAGCTTACAAAAGAACAGCTTATGAAGTATCCGGATCTGAAGACGATTACAGTAAAGATAGAGGAGGCGTAGAGGATGGAAACAGTAACAACAAGAGAACTGACATGTATCGGCTGTCCGATGGGCTGCCCTCTGACCGTGACAATGGAAGCCGGTGAAGTGATCAGTGTAACAGGAAATACCTGTAAACGTGGAGACATCTATGCAAGAAAAGAAGTAACCAATCCGACCAGAATTGTGACTTCGACGGTAAGAGTAACCGGAGGAGATGCAGATATGGTATCGGTGAAGACAAAAGAAGATATTCCGAAAGGGAAAATCTTTGAGTGCGTAAAAGCATTGAAGACAGTAGAAGTACCGGCACCGGTGCATATCGGAGATGTATTACTGGAAGATGTCGCAGGTACGGGTGTGGATATTGTTGCAACGAAGAATGTTGGAACAAAGAGTTAGTTATTAAAAGAGTTAGTTATTAGAAAGCTGGCGCAGAGACATTGCCAGTAGAAAGTTTTATGGTTATAATTCTATCTGTGAGAAAAATGAAATGGATCAGATATATAAAGGAACCGAGGAAGATAGAATGGAACCATACTACTATAGTAAAATGAACAAAGTACAGCAGGCAGCCTATCATGCCATCAGGCAGGGCTTGCTTGAAATCTCAGATTCAATACAGATACCGGGAATGGAGGCGGAGGAACTCTATAACGTGTTCTTCCGCCTGCGCCTGGATCATCCGGAAATCTTCTGGGCAACTGGATATAAGTACAAATATTATTCAGATTCGCCTAATTTCATATTCATCCCGGAATATTTATTTGATAAAAACAAAATAAAAGAACACCAGAAAGCACTGAAATCCAGAGTAGAAAAGCTCATAAGACCGGTGAAAGACAAATCCGAATGGGAAAAGGAAAAGTATGTACATGATTTTATCTGTGAAAATGTGCATTACGATAAATTAAAAAAGCCATATTCCCATGAGATCATCGGACCGCTTGGACAGGGTGTCGGAGTCTGTGAGGGAATTGCAAAATCTGTGAAAGTACTGTGCGATGCGCTCGGAATCTGGTGTATGATCGCAGTGTGCGGGAATAATCCGGAGAAAGGAATCAAATACCGTCATACCTGGAATATCGTAAAAATCGGCGGAAAATATTATCATCTGGATGCGACGTTTGACAATACTCTTGGGAACGGGGAGAAGATGAGTGACAGGCAGGCTTCAAAAGAGATCCGGTACGACTATTTCAACCTGAATGATAAAAGCATATTCAGAGACCATGAGCCGCTTATTGCTCCGGCACCAAAGTGTGAAGATGGCGAGCATTTTTATTATAAAGAAAAGAAACTGTCATTTACAAAGACAGAGGATGTATATAAAAGAGCACTGCAGACAGCGAAAAAGGGAAGAGTGTTTACATTCCACTGGCGCGGCGGTTATCTGACGAAAGCTGTTCTGGATGAACTTCTGGATCTGATCCAGAAAGCAGGAAAAGAGAAACAGAAGAATGCAAGAATCAGTCTGAACTGGCCGCAGGCGGTGATTCGTTTTGATTATGTAGAGGATCATGGTGAGGCAGAACCGGAAGTTGTGGTTGAAGAGGCGAATGAAGGAGAGAAAGAATAGTGGATGCATTTGTAATGTTACAGGAGCTTTTGGAGCAGGAGCAGTTTGAACTGATTTTTCCGGAAAAAAACGGACAGAATATTCGTTTGGTCTATCTGATGAACGATGCGGTGGAAAGCTTTCTTGTATTTCACAATGCCAGAATGACGGGGGAATACAGGGCAGATTATAAAGGAAAGATATCGGCATCGATGAGCTTTGAAGATTCAGAATACATTCTCGTGGTTCGTCAGGGAGAGTCTGTCGTCACAATATTTTTCGAAGATCTCCTGACGGATGTGCATCTGTATGACTATGGGGAGATTGGACATTTCTGGGTAAAAGAGTATGAATACCTGCGACAACTGGAATACCGTCTGGCAATCATGAGAGATAAATATGATTATCTTGGAGAGGAATATTGCACATCAGAAGAACAGAAGCTTGCGATGCTGGTAGATTTTCCACCATTAAATTACTGTTGCTATCCGGCTGTTCCGGAGCAATATATTGTTCCGAGAATAGAACCGTGGGTACCGACAGAAGAGGCAATTGCAGTGATGGAAGAGCTGGCAGTAGAGGCAGATGATAAAGGTCTGCAGAAGATATTGAAAATTTATCGGAAGCATCCAAATCCGCATATTGCAAAGAAAATTGCGGCAATGCTTCACCGGAACGCACATGCCGAAGTGGTTGATTTGTTGAATGAAAGATTGAAAAAGGCGGTGTCAGGTTATAGAAAACGTTCGTATGGAGAAGAAATGGATGCACAATGTCTGAAATTATTGCTGAAAGTGAAGAATCGTCAGCAGAAACTGCAAAAAGAAGGAAAAGAATCAGTTGTTTTAAGAGAGGAACCTTTCGAGATTGCAAAGGACAGCATCGGCTATCAGATTCATCTGATGATATGGGAAAAAGGAATCCTGAATCGAAAAGTGAGAATAGAGAGTTATTCGTTAGAAAAAGAATAATACTTTGGCATACAGAGAACTTGCCACCGGCAACTTCTCTTGCATACTTTGGTATTAAAAATGGGCATCCACACTGGATACCCAAAAGGAAAAAAGTTATGAAAAAGAAAAATGATATATATAAACTCGGTTGTTGTTTTTTTGTGAATAACCGAAGGATTTTTTAGGCGAAGCCAGATCAGATAAAAGCTGATTGATGTTTCTGATACCTGAGTGACTTCTTTGTTGTTGTTGATTATATCATACATTGTAAATGTTTCTAATTTGTGTTATAGGCCTAAAGAAAATATGAAAAATCTTAAGATAATCTGTAGGAAATCTAAAAATGGATCATAAAAGGACGGGAAGTTGCTTCCCGTCCTTATTAACATTAAGTATGTAAGATTTAAAATTAACCAACAATGCGGTATTTCTTATCTACAGCATTCAGAAGTTCATGTCCGTCTTCTGTTACGAGAACAAGGTCCTCAACACGAACACCGTATTTGCCTTCGATGTAGATACCAGGCTCGATAGAGAAGATCATACCAGGTTCAGCCACATTCTTGTTGATCGGGCTTACATCACCATATTCGTGGTCTTCCTGTCCGATGAAGTGTCCAAGACGGATTCTCCAGTACTCACTGTATCCAGCTTCGTCAATCAGATCTCTTGCCTGAGCGTCGATATCGCAGAAACGCATACCAGGTTTGATAACAGCTTCTGCTTTCTCAACTGCTGTACGAACCAGATCGTGGATAGCAGCCTGCTCATCATCTACGCTCTTGCAGTAGAATGTTCTTGTCATGTCTGAGCAGTAACCTTTCCATACACAACCCATATCGATCAGGACACATTCTCCGGCTTTCAGAGTTCTTGTCTCACTTGGTGTATGGTGCTGGTCAGCAGCGTTAGGTCCGAAGCATACGATTGTATCAAAGCTTACTCCGCTAGCTCCCTCTTTCAGGTACTCAGCGTCGATGAAGTCAGCAACTTCTTTCTCTGTCATACCTTCTTTGATGAAATTAGCAACTCTTTCCATAACTGTATCATTGATCACAGATGCATGTTTCATGATCTCGATCTCCTCAGCGTTTTTAACAGCACGAACACCGTCTACGCAGTCAGATCCCCATACAGTCTTCATCTCAGGGCAGCGCTCCTGAAGTGGAATGAGGAAACGTGCAGGCCATGTCTTGTCAATACCAAGAGTGCTCTTTGTATCGATGTGCTCCATCAGAACACCGATCTGGTCATCCATGTCACTGAACCATACTTCTTCGAATCCTGTATTTGATACATAATACAGATAGTTCAGGAATAATGTATGTTTTCCACTTGTTCTAAGTAACAGGGCATATAATCTTTCCCCAGGATTTACCATGATTCCTGTTAAAAAGCGGATGCTCAGTGGATCAGATACCAGTAACTGATCAATTCCTTTCTCTTTCATTTTTTCCAATACGCGGCTAATTCTTTCGTCCATTGTTAAAATACTCCTTCCTGTGCGTTTTGTTAAAAATCCTATCTAAGATAATAACATGAATTGGCTAAAATGACTAGAATTTTAGTGAATTTAAAGGATTAATTTTTGAAATGTTCTGACAACAATTTCTAATGTTTATCATATTGACTTTAATAGAACAATGTGATAATATATTAAAGATAATGAATGGGCATTACACAGTATGGTAATGCCCATTTTTTTATTGCTATGCATTCGTAAGGAGCATGTTGATAGCAAGGTTTATAAATACGAAGGTATACGTATAAGAGTAATTTTTTGAGAATGCTCTTGTAAAAAGAGAGGAAGAGGGTAGGAAATATGAAAGAAAAGAAAAAATTATCACTGGCTGCACAGATATTCATTGCACTGGTTTTGGCGGTCGTTGCAGGATTACTGATGCAGAAATACGCAAATTTTGCGGAAACTTATATCAAGCCATTTGGTACGATCTTTTTGAATTTACTGAAATTCATTGTCGTTCCGATCGTACTGTTTTCCATTATGTGTGGAATTATTTCCATGAAGGACATTAAAAAGGTCGGATCGATTGGAGCAAAGACAGTCGTTTACTATATGTGTACGACAGCATTTGCCATTACATTCGGACTTATTGGGGCAAATATGTTCAAAGGAGCATTTCCGAAGATTGCGACAACAGATCTTTCTTATAAAGCAGATCAGACGATCTCACTGATGGATACGATTGTAAATATCTTCCCATCAAATTTTGTATCACCGATGGTGGAGGCAAATATGCTCCAGGTGATCGTGACGGCACTGATTCTTGGATTTGGAATTATCCTTCTGGGGGAAGGTGAAAGAAATACAAGACTGGTAACAGCCTGTAATGATCTGAATGATGTATTTATGAAATGTATGGAGATGATCTTGAAGTTATCACCGATTGGTGTGTTCTGTCTGCTGAGTCCGGTCATTGCTTCAAACGGGCCGGCGATCATCGGTTCACTCGCGATGGTACTTCTGGCTGCTTATGTATGCTACATCATCCATGCAGTCGTTGTATATTCGTTTGCAGTAAAGACAATGGGCGGAATGAGCCCGTTAAAATTCTTCAAGGGAATGCTTCCGGCAATCATGTTCGCATTCTCAAGTTCTTCATCTGTCGGAACACTTCCGATTAATATGGAATGCGTAGAAAACATGGGAGCATCCAAAGAAGTATCTTCTTTCGTACTTCCGCTTGGAGCTACGATTAACATGGACGGAACTGCAATCTATCAGGGCGTGTGTGCGATCTTTATTGCATCATGCTATGGCATCCATCTGACGCTTCCGCAGATGCTGACGATGATCCTGACTGCAACGCTGGCTTCCATCGGTACTGCAGGAGTTCCGGGAGCAGGTATGGTTATGCTCGCAATGGTACTTACCTCAGTCGGACTTCCGGTTGACGGAATCGCACTGGTTGCCGGCGTGGACCGTATCTTTGATATGGGACGTACGGTGGTTAATATTACTGGTGATGCATCTTGTTGTATTATTGTTTCGAATATGGAACGGAAGAAAGATGCAAAGAGAGAAATCGTGAACGGTCTGTAGATCTGCAGAACCAGTCTGGATGGAGTTTTGTGGCTTTTTTAGTGTCCCTGGTGGCTCGTAATAAGAATGAAATAATAGGTGTTTCCAGTATGTGTGCTGGAAGCACCTATTATTTTTTGCTTTTTAAAGCTGTTTGGGTGTTACCCGGTAATTGGGCAAAAAATAGGACTGCATTGTTTGGGAGGAGTGCAGTCCTGAGGAAAAAGTTATGAAAAAGATTTAAAGTGTTTGTTCTCTTGAACAATTCCTAGTATAGAATTGAATTGTGATAAAACTGTGATGGAATTAGGAAGAAATTGTTAACAAATTTAGAACATAAAATAAAATACGATCAGATGCACCATAAACCGGGACAGTGTTGAAATCAAAAAGTCCGGGTGTTAGAATTACAACAGATGCTATAGCAGAAGATATATAACAGAAAGATATCAAAGAACACAAGAAACCACACAGAACATACGAACAAACACCAAGGAGGAAACACCATGCGGATCCTAATCTACGGCGCCGGAGTCATCGGAAGCTTCTACGCATCCAGATTCGCCAAAGCGGGACTGGATGTAACAGTCTTAGCAAGAGGGCAGCGGTTAAAAGAATTACAGGGACACGGTCTATGGTACAGAGGCAAGACAAGAACACATAAAGTTGAGGTTAAGACGATCAGTGAGTTAAAGCCGAATGACCGCTACCAGTTTATTTTCCTGACCGTACGTGAGAATCAAGTAGAAGAAGCACTGGAAGATATCAGTAAGAATAAAAGTCCGAATGTTGTCACTATGATCAATACGATCAAACCATATGGCAGGTGGGAGAAAATCTGCGGAAAAGGAAGGATCCTTCCGGCATTTCCGGGAGCGGGCGGCTGTATCGAAGGTGGGATTCTGGATGCACAGCTTCTGCCAAGAGCAATCCAGCCGACAACATTCGGTGAGATCGGAGGAAGAAAGAGCAGCAGGGAAGAAGCACTGGCATACATATTTAGAAAAAGCCACATTCCATATCAGATCGTTCCGGAAATGCATCACTGGCAGATCTCACATCTGGGCGTGATCATTCCGCTGGCAGATGCTTATTACCAGAGCAGGCATCCGGAAAAAATCTGTGCAAATGAAAAATTGATGACGCTGACAGCTTATCGGATGAAAAAGAACCTGAAGTGGATCGCCCAAAAGGGAATGTTGTGCCCGGCAAAGCTTTATATGATCAAAGATATGCCAACAGGAATGCTGGCAAGGGTTCTAAGCAGAGTATATCAGAGTGAATTTGGCAACAGATTTCTTTACCGGCATGCGATGCATGCGCCGGAAGAATTCCAGCGGCTGCATCAGGAATTCTATAATTATATGAAGACACATACGAAAGAGAGTAACAAAGCATGATAAGACCGATTATGAAAGATATATTTTTCCTAAACCAGAGATCCGAGCCGGCGACAGAGGCGGATAAGCAGGTTGCAGTGGATTTGTTAGATACATTGAAAGCGCACGAGGAAGGCTGTGTCGGCATGGCAGCGAATATGATTGGCGTGAAGAAATGTATCATAGCCGTCAATATGGGATTCATGAATGTGGCAATGTTCAATCCGAAGATTGTAAAACGTTCCGGAAAATATGAGACGGAGGAAGGCTGTCTTTCCCTTACTGGTGTGAGAAAATGCACCCGGTATCAGGAGATTGAAGTGGAATATCAGGATATGAATTTCAAAAAACAGAGACAGAAATATACCGGATGGACGGCGCAGATTATTCAACATGAAGTAGATCATTGTCACGGTATTGTGATATAGTCATGCGTTGGTGTTGTATCATTGACACAAAGATATATATTAGGATTAGTCATAATATTTTGCCATAATATTTCCCACTACCTTATTGACACAACTGCATCAAAAGCATACAATAAAACTAGATTGTTAATAAAATAACACATGAAACGTGAAGATTACAGGAGGGTAATATCATGGCAAAGATTTTATGTAGTCCAAGTAAATATGTACAGGGTGCAGGAGAGATGAAGAAGCTGGGTGAATATGCTCAGAAGTATGGCAAGAAGGCACTTGTACTGATCACGGAATCCGGATACAAACGTATCGGAGACGTTGTAAATACTGGATTTGAAGGATACGAGATCACACCTGTATATGAGTATTTCAACAGAGAATGCAGTAAGAATGAGATTAACCGTCTGGTAGACATTATGAATGAAAAAGGCTGTGATGTCGTGATCGGTATCGGTGGTGGTAAGATCCTGGATACAGCCAAAGCAGTTGCTTATTACAAAGAAGCTCCGGTTCTGATCTGCCCGACAATCGCATCGACAGACGCACCTTGTAGTGCACTGTCAGTTATTTATACAGATGATGGCGTATTCGAAGAGTACTTATTCCTTCCGGCTAACCCAAATATGGTTCTGATGGATACCGAGATTATTGCAAAATCACCGGTAAGACTTACGGTATCCGGAATGGGTGATGCACTGGCAACATATTTTGAAGCAAGAGCCTGTCAGGCAAGCGGGGCAACAACATGTGCCGGCGGACAGGTTACACAGGCAGCAATCGCACTTGCAAAACTTTGTTTTGACACTCTGATGGCAGAAGGTGTAAAGGCAAAACTTGCCCTGGAAGCAGGAGCATGTACACCGGCTGTGGAAAAAGTCATCGAAGCCAACACATTACTGAGTGGTATTGGATTTGAGAGTGGCGGACTTGCAGGAGCACATGCAATTCATAATGGATTTACCGTACTGGATGAGTGCCACCATATGTATCACGGTGAGAAGGTTGCATTCGGAACGATTACGCAGCTGGTACTGGAGAATATTCCGGCAGAAGAACTGGAAGATATCATTGACTGGTGTATCGAACTGGGACTGCCTGTGACATTAAAAGAACTGGGAATCACAGAAGTGACGGACGAGAAACTGATGGCAGTTGCAACAGCAGCCTGCGCAGAGAACGATACGCTTCATAATATGCCATTCGAGGTAACACCGGAGACTGTATGTGCAGCAATCAAGGCAGCAGATGCATACGGAAAATATTTCCTCGGAGAATAGTCAAGAATCTGTGAAAATAAAAAATACATAATAAATACAGAGAATCTGCCATTGACAGGTTCTCTGTATTATTTTGCAGAATCATTCTGTATATGAATCTGAAAATTTCAGTAGATTTCAAGAATAACTTAACATCTTTTTTACAAAAATATCGAGTAAATTCAATATTTTCATACTATACCTGAAAATGTACAAAAAACAAAATCAGAAAGTGTGAGAAATATCTATGATCAAATCCTATGTTATTGATACCAATATTTTAATCCAGGCACCTTATGCATGTCAGTGTTTTGAAGAAAACAGGGTGATATTGCCATTGGTTGTATTAGAAGAACTGGACGGCTTGAAGAAAGCAGAAGGAGAAAAGGGAGCAAATGCAAGGCGGGCGATCCGTTTTCTGGAAAAGCTCAGACTGAAAGGAGACCTTTTAAAAGGTGTCCAGATGGAAAATGGAGGAATCCTCCGTGTAGAGGCCAATTGTGTAAATGTAGAACTGCCGGAAAGCCTTCCGGAAGATAAGCCGGATAATCGGATCTTAAAAGTATGTAAGGGAATCCGGGAAGAAGAAAAGCCGGTCGTTCTGGTGACAAAAGATCTGGTCCTTAGGTTAAAAGCACAGATTCTCGGAATTGAAGCCCAGGATTTCAGCACAGAGCAGGTCATCGAAGAAGAGGGACAGTACAGCGGCAGACAGATTTGCTATGTGGCGGAAGACAAGTTCAAAGAATTCAAGAAAAAAGGCGTTCATCTGAAGGAACTTTATTTGTCCGATGAAGATGGTAATAAGATCCAGCCGGAACTTACGGAGAATGAATTTATCATATTGAAGGCAGATCAGTCTGTGAAAAAGACACATCTTGGAAGAGTTGAAGGGAAGAAAGTAGTATCGTTAGAATTCCGAAAGAGCCAGCCTTATGGCATCAAACCAAGGAATGCCGGACAGTATTTTTTACAGGAAGCATTGATGAAATCCGCAGAGAAAGCACCGCTTGTAATTGTAAAAGGAATGGCAGGAACGGCGAAGACATTTTACTCACTGGCAGTCGGACTGGAGAAGGTGCTGAACAATCCGACCGGAGAATATAGAAGAATTCTGATCTGCAGACCGAATGCGCAGTTTGACCAGGATATCGGTTTCCTTCCGGGAGACGAGCAGGAAAAGATATCACCTTTGATGCGTCCGATCGTAGATAATCTAGAGCAGCTGATTGATTCGGATGAAGAAGAGCGTTATCAGGATGAACAGGAATTACAGGGTAAGATCGAAGAGATATTTGCAAGAGGACTGATCCAGACAGAAGCAATGAATTTCATCAGAGGCCGTTCATTTGTGAAGACCTATCTGATCATAGACGAGGCGCAGAACATGACTCCGAATCAGGTGAAAGGAATCATAACAAGAGCCGGAAAAGGAACGAAGATCATTCTGCTTGGTGATCCGAATCAGATAGACCGGCCATTTCTGGATGAGAGAACGAATGGACTTAGTTATGCGTCGGAATACATGAAGGGTAGTCCTTTATGTTATCAGATTACAATGTCTGCAGAAGAATGTGAGCGTTCCGAACTTGCGATGGATGCGATTCACAGATTATAGACATAGATTATAGAATTAGAAGGGAACGAAATAAAATTGAGCAAAGTAACATATAAAGCAATCAAAAATATGCCGGAGGTGAATGCCTATATTGAGCAGGGAAATAGGGTACTTGGAGCACTTGGGTTTACCGAACATTCCAGAGGACATGCAGTAAAAGTGGCGGAAACTGCCGGAAATATTCTGGAAAAATTAGGGTATAACCAGCATACGATCGAGCTTTCCAGGATAGCGGGCTATATGCATGACATGGGAAATTGTGTAAACCGTGTGGATCATGCACATAGTTCCGCGATCATGGCATTTCAGATACTGCGGGATCTGAAAGCACCGGATGAAGACATCGCAGTGATCGTCAGTGCAATCGGTCAGCATGATGAGGCAACCGGCATGGCCGTGGATGCGGTATCGGCAGCACTGATACTGGCGGATAAGACGGATGTAAGAAGAAACCGTGTGCGGAACACGATCAAGGAAAGCTTTGACAAACATGACCGGGTGAATTATGCTGCAGTGGCATCCAGTCTGCATGTAAATGTCGAAAAGCAGGTGATTCTGCTGGAGATTGAACTGGATGAAGGAATCTGTTCTATATTAGATTATTTTGAGATTTTCTTACAGCGTATGCTGATGTGCAAGCGTGCGGCAGAGATGCTGGGAATGAAATTCAAGATGAAAGCGAACGGGAATAAGATCTGTTAATCGGATGTGACAAATGAGGAAAAATTGGAAGATGATTTCATAGAACTAGTGATTGACATTCCCTGAAAGACAGTGCTATAATACAACCCTAAAATGAATGTGGATTTTTCTGGAGCAATCTATTTTTCGCCACATGGTTACTGAGTAGAAGTAACCATGTGGTTTTTTGTTGTTACATATTCAGTTGAAACAATCTGTGACAAGATGGGAAAATAGAAAAAAGCATTGCAAAGATCCGCAATAGAATTAGAAGATTAATAGATAGTACATATGAGAGAAAGGGGATATATATGGATCAGACATATATGAAAGAACAACCGGTATTAAAATTGATCGTATCGATGGCACTGCCGATGGTCATTTCTATGATGGTGAGTTCACTTTATAATATTGTAGACAGCTTTTTCATCGCCAGGATCAGCGAAGATGCCATGACGGCGTTATCACTGGTGTATCCAGTACAGAATCTGATCAATGCGGTGATGATCGGATTTGGAATCGGAATCAATGCGGTCATCTCATTTTATCTTGGAGCGCAGGATAAAAAGATGGCAGACAGGGCGGCAACACAGGGAATGCTGCTAGGGACGATTCACGGAGTCGGATTTATGATTCTGGGAATTGCCGTAATGAGACCGTTTTTACAGATGTTTACGGGAAATGCACAGATTGTGGACTATGGTGTGCGTTATTCGAGAATTGCATTTTTATTTGCTACGGCATTATCTTGGCAGCTGGTATTTGAGAAGACGTTTCAGGCGGTCGGACGTATGGTGGAGTCAATGACTTGTATGATGTCAGGTGCGATTATCAACATTATCCTGGATCCAGTCCTGATCTTCGGACTTGGACCATTTCCGAAGATGGGAATCGAAGGAGCCGCACTTGCAACAGGAATCGGACAGGCAGCAGGAGCAGTATTGTACCTGATCTTTTATATCGTGAATCCGCTTCCGGTGAAATACAGAAAGAAATATCTGAAGGCTGATTTGAAGCTGTGGAAAAAATTATATGTAATCGGAATTCCGGCAAGCCTGAACCTGGCACTTCCGTCGCTTTTAATCTCTGTATTGAACGTAATACTTACAGGCTATGGGGAAGTCTACGTATTCGTTCTCGGAGTCTACTATAAGCTGCAGACCTTCCTCTACCTTCCGGCAAATGGAATCGTGCAGGGAATGCGTCCGCTTCTCGGATATAATTACGGAGCGGGAGAGCATAAGCGTGTACATAAGATCTTCCAGGATGGCCTGATCCTGGTACTCGTGATGATGGCAGCCGGAATGGCAATCTGTCTGGCAGTTCCGGGACAGCTGATGGGATTATTTACAGCGAATCCGATAACGATGAAGGCCGGAAGTGTGGCACTCAGAGTCATCAGTCTTGGATTCCTTGCTTCATCGGTATCGGTTATCTGCAGCGGGGCACTGGAAGGTCTTGGAAAAGGTGTGCATTCACTGATCATTTCGTTATGCAGATATGTGGTTGTGATTATTCCGGTGGCATTCATTGTCAGCCGTTTTATGGGAGCGGTCGGAGTATGGCATGCGTTCTGGATCACGGAAGTGGTGACTGCGGTGATTGCGTATGTGGTGTATCGGAAAGGCGTGAAGGGATAGTAGAAGAGATAGCGAAAGAGATCATATAAGAGCAGAGAATATAAAGTAAGAAGTGGGAAGTTAAAAGTCAGAAAGAAAGTTTTTTCAGATCTGAATAATCTGAATGTGATTACTTCTACATCTCAGGAATATGAGACCAGCTTTGGATTTACGGAAGAAGAAGTATTTTATGTCCGATCGCATGGACCATTGCCGAGTCACTGGGAGCGGATCCGAGAGCCGTTGTCATTGCAGTGTTCATTGTATTGCCGATCTTTTATCCATTTTATTAATTCCTCAATTTTTATAAATATGAACAGGGATGTCGTACGAAATGATGTGTTCGGCAGCCCTGTTCTTTTGCGCAAAAAGGGCAGGTAAAGACAGAGAAAATTGTAAAAGAAGAGACTACAGGTTTGCGTTGACTGACTAATTGAATAAAGAGTATAATAAACCTATTGATACAGACGGAGTGATCGATATCTATCCGAATGTAAAGAGTAGAAAATACAGGGAAGAAAATAAAAAAAGAATGACTCTGACTGCAAGGTAAGTCCCGAGCAGGAATAGTTATGAATTCGTTTCATTAAAAAGTAGTTAACAGCAGGTTATGTTACAGCACGGTATACAAAATCAGGCGATTTCTAACATGAAAGAGAGCCATTTGGGTATATCGTGCTTTATTATATCTAAGTATACAAGAAAAACTTTCAAAGGTAAGTTTTCAGCAATAAGAACATGCAGGAGGAACACACATGTTAAAAGTAGCAATCTACGGCAAAGGCGGCATCGGAAAATCTACCGTCACATCCAATCTGGCGGCAGCATTTGCCACGATGGGGAAGAAAGTAATCCAGATCGGCTGTGATCCGAAGGCAGATTCGACGATGAACCTGCTCGGTGGGGAACCGTTAAGACCGGTCATGAATTATATGAGAGAGGAAGATGAAGAACCGGAGAAACTGGAAGACATTGCAAGAGAAGGATTTGGAAATGTCTTATGTATCGAGACGGGCGGACCGACACCGGGACTGGGCTGTGCGGGAAGAGGAATCATTGCCACATTCCAGTTATTAGAAGATTTGAAATTATTCGAGACCTATAAGCCCGATGTGGTTCTGTACGATGTACTTGGCGACGTAGTCTGCGGCGGATTCGCAGCGCCGATCCGGGAAGACTATGCAGAGAAGGTCCTGATCGTGACATCCGGGGAGAAGATGGCACTTTATGCGGCGGACAACATTTCCAAAGCAGTGAAGAACTTCGAAGACAGAAGTTATGCAAGAGTATTCGGAATCGTACTGAACCACAGAAATGTGGAAAATGAGACTGAAAAAGTAGAGACATTTGCAAAAGAGCATGGATTTGACATTGTGGGAGAGATTCCAAGAAGTGATGAAATTAACCGTTGCGAAGACCAGGGGAAGACGGTGATCGAGGGCAATCCGGAGTCGGACATCAGTAAATGCTTCTATGATCTGGCAGAAATATTATGGAAAGATGAGGAACAGGTATGAGAGGGACTGCCTATTATTGTACGGTAGAAGAATTACAGAAGCGGGGAAGGGATGATATTCCGGAGCAGTTCCGGTCGAATACGCATCTGATCTACAGTTCTCCGGCGACGCTTGCATTTAACTCGCCGGGAGCGGAAGGATTCGGTGTAAAGAGAGCGGGGCTTGCGATCCCGGATTCGATCATGCTGATCGTGGCACCGGGATGCTGTGGGCGGAATACATCCATGATTAGTTCCATGCCACAGTATGAGGAACGTTTCTTCTATTTGACGATGGACGAGACAGACATCGTAACGGGAAGACATTTGAAAAAAGTACCGAAGGCCGTGCAGGAGATCTGTGACAGTCTTGCGAAGAAGCCGTCGGTTGTGATGATCTGCATTACCTGTGTGGATGCACTTCTCGGAACAGATATGGAACGAATCTGCAGAAAGTCCGAAGAAAAGACAGGACTTCCAGTGAGACCATGCTATATGTATGCCCTGACAAGGGAAGGAAGAAAACCGCCGATGGTACATGTGCGTCAGTCGTTATATTCTTTACTGGAACCCAAGAAGAAAAAAGGAAATGTCGTGAATCTGCTGGGATTTTTCTCGCCGCTTATGGACGACTGTGAGTTATACGGTATGTTGGAAAAAGCAGGTGTAAAGACGGTGCATGAGATATCCAGATGCAAGAACTATGAAGAATATCAGATGATGGCGGAGGCGAATTTCAATCTGGTATTACATCCAGAAACGAGATTCGCAGCAGAAGATTTTCATGAGAAATTGCAGATTCCGTTTATCGAACTTCGGAGATTGTACCAGATTGATAAGATAACGAAGCAGTATCAGGCACTGGGGAAGGTTCTGGGGATTCCATTCGAAGATAAAGAGGCAGAAAGAACTGCACTTGATGCGGTAGAACGTTTGAAAGCCGCTAAGCCGGATGCCATATTTGCCATTGGAGAATGTATGAACGGTGATCCGTTTGAACTGGCACTGGCACTTGTGAAATACGGATTTCAAGTGGCAGAGATCTATGGGACACTGAATGCAGAGAACTTTGTGTATCTGAAGCATTTATCCGAATTAAGTCCGCAGACAAAAGTATTTTCCAACATGGAACCGACCATGATCTATTATGATCACAAAGAGAGCGGAGTAACCACTACCATTGGAAAAGATGCCTGCTACTATCATCCGGATGCGGAAAATGTGATGTGGAATGAAGAAGTACAGCCGTATGGATATGCAGGTGTGAAGCATTTGTGCGAAAAACTGTTGGAGGTGTAGGCGATGAAAGGATTAAGAAAATATCTGACACCATTTGCACCGGACCAGTCTGGAGCGGTGTCGGTGTTATACGAACTTGGCGGAATGCTGGTCATCTGTGATGCGGGCGGCTGTACGGGAAATGTATGTGGATTCGATGAGCCAAGATGGTTTGAAACAAGAAGTGCGGTATTCAGTGCGGGGCTTCGTGATATGGATGCGATACTCGGAAGAGACGACAGACTGGTTGCAAAACTTGCAGATGCGGCAGAAAAGCTGGATGTGACATTTGCAGCAGTGATCGGGACTCCGGTACCGGCAGTGATCGGGACTGATTACCGGGCGCTGGAGCGGATGCTGGCGAAGAAGACGGAACTGCCGGTCCTGACGGTGAATACGGATGGCATGGAATTGTATGACAGGGGAGAAGAGAAGGCATATCTTGCATTGTTCGAGAAATTCAGTGACAAGAACGAAGAGTCTGAGGATATGAATGATAAAGACAGACCACATATCGGGATTATCGGCATGACTCCGCAGGATGTCAGTGACCTGAAGGCAGCAGATAAGATCCGGAAAGTATATGCAGACCAGGGAATGCGTGCCATCTGCTATGGCATGGGAGACGGACTGGATGAAGTGAGAAATGCTTCTCTGGCAGCGAAGAATGTGGTCGTATCTCCGGCAGCATTAAAAGCAGCGCAGTATCTGCAAAAGAAGTTCGGAACACCATATGAGATTGCCTATCCACTGGTATCAGAACTTGTGCCGGAAGTGAATTATCAAGGAAAGAAGATCCTGATCGTACAGCAGCAGGTGATTGCAAATGCAGTGCGTAAGGAGATCGAAAAACGAACCGGGGAAAAAGAAGCAATCATAACAGCGACATGGTTCATGCGGAAAGAGGAGATTTTAACGGATCTGAATGTTGATGCCGTAGATGATATTAGTCTGAAAGAAGAGGATGATTTCATTTCGCTGGTGGAAAAAGAAGGATATGATGTGATCTTTGCAGATCCGTGTATGGAGCGGATGATTCCGGGATTTGAAGGGGTATTTATTCCGCTGACGCATTTTGCAGTGTCAGGAAAGCTTAACGTGTAAGCAGGATATATGGGAAACCTATATGTTTTAGACAGGGGGAAGAAACGGATGATAACAAAGAAAATCCGTGTCTACGGAATTGTGCAGGGTGTCGGCTTCAGACCGACTGTGAGCCGTCATGCAGCGGCTGCCGGAATCACCGGAAGTGTGTGTAACAAAGGTCCCTATGTGGAAATCTTTGCACAGGGAGAGGAAAAATGTGTAAAAGATTTTCTGGAGAGACTGGAAAAGCAGCCGCCGGAGAGAGCTGCCATATTGAAGATCAATACAGAAGATGTAAAAGAGGAAGAATACGGGAAATTCAATGATTTTCAGATCATAGAAAGTGAGAAGACAAAAGGGGAGATCTTCGTCTCGCCGGATATTGCAATCTGCGAAGAATGCAAGAAAGAAATGTACGATCCGAAAGACCGGCGTTATCTGCACCCATTTATCAACTGCACCTGCTGCGGTCCCAGACTTACGATCCTGGACGCGCTTCCATATGACCGGGAACGGACCAGCATGAAGGAATTCCCGATGTGCCCGGACTGTGCGGCGGAGTATGTGGATCCGGCGACCAGACGTTATGATGCACAGCCGGTATGTTGCAACGCATGCGGTCCTGAAGTATATCTGACCGGAAGGGAAGAACGGGGAAGAACTGCGATCATTGCCACAAGAAAAATGATCCATGACGGCGGAATCGTGGCAATCAAGGGAATCGGCGGATTCCATCTTTGCTGCGATGCGACGAATGAAGAAGCAGTACAGAGGTTACGGACATTAAAGAACCGGCCGGCGAAACCATTTGCTGTGATGGCAAGAGATGTAGAAGCAGTAAAGCGGGAATGTCTGGTAAATGAAGTACAGGAGGAGATTCTGGATGGACATCAGAAGCCGATTCTGTTACTTGAAAAACGGAAAAAATCTGCAGACAGTACAGGTCTTTGCAAGTCTGTCGCTCCTGGGAATCCGAAAGTCGGTGTCATGCTTCCATACGCTCCGGTACAGATGCTGTTATTCCAATATGACGACGGAATCCAGATGCCAGATTTTCTGGTGATGACAAGCGGCAATATATCCGGCGCACCGATCTGCCGGGATGATAAAGAAGCAGTGGAGGAACTGTCGCATCTGTGTGACCTGATCCTTTCGCATGACAGAAAGATCCGGATTCGGGCGGACGATTCGGTGATGGATTTTTATAAGGGAGAGCCTTATATGATCCGGCGCTCCAGAGGCTATGCGCCGCTTCCGACGATGGTGACGATGCCGTGGAAAGGACAGGTGCTGGCCGCAGGCGGAGAACTTAAGAATACATTCTGTATCGGAGTGGATGGACGTTTCTATCTGTCCCCATATGTAGGGGATCTGGAAGATCTCCGTACTGTAAAAGCGTTGCAAGAGACGATCCACAGATTTGAGACGCTTCTGGAGGTAGAACCGGAAGTTGCAGCGTGTGATCTGCATCCAAAATACAACTCGACAGTTGTTGCAGAAGAACTGGGACTTCCCGTCGTAAAGATCCAGCATCATTATGCACATATTTTATCCTGTATGGCAGAAAATGACCGGAAAGAGCAGGTGATTGGCGTGGCATTCGACGGAACCGGATATGGTACAGACGGAACCATCTGGGGAGGCGAACTTCTGCTTGCAGATTATCACGGATTTGAGCGGATGGGAAGTATCGAACCATTTCTTCAGATCGGAGGAGACATTTCTGCTAAAGAAGGATGGCGAATTGCAGTTTCACTGATCTATCAGCAGACACAGGATAAAGAGCAGACAATGGAGATTGTAAAGAAGCTTAACCTGTGCAGTGAACCGGAATGCAAAGTGCTTCTTGCCATGGCGGACCGGAAAATGAATGCTGTGACATCGACCAGTGCGGGACGTCTGTTCGATGCAGTCAGTGCAATCCTCGGAATCCGGACGAAGTCTACATTCGAAGGGGAGGCTTCGATGGCACTTGAATTTGCCGCAGAAGCTTATGAGGAAGAGCTGTGGGAAATTGATGAGCCGGCAGATGGTGAAAGCGATCCGGATGAAGAAAAGAAAGAGCCGGAAGACAGGCTGATTATGAAGACAGGAAGCCTTATAAAATATCTGACAGAGAAGAAAACAGAAGGCATTCAGGCAGAAAAATTAGCTTATATCTTTCATCAAAAGTTGGCAGACCTCATAACTGACGGCTGCAGGAAGATCAGAAAGAAAACAAAATGTAATTGTGTGGCATTAAGCGGCGGTGTATTCCAAAATCGGCTGTTGTTGAGAATGGTGGAAGAAGGTCTGGAAAAAGAACATTTTACCGTACTCAGACATCACCTGATCCCGGCAAATGACGGCGGGATCGCACTGGGGCAGGCAGCATATGCCATGCAGTATATTCAGGAGGGAAAATAACATGTGTGTAGGATTATCAGCAAAAGTAGTCCGTATCAGTGATGGTACGGCAGTTGTAGACGCAGGGGGGGCAAAAAGAGAGGTCTCTTCAGAATTACTGGAAGATCTGGAACCGGGAGATTATGTAATGGTGCATGCAGGAATCGCCATTGCAAAAATTACCGATGAAGATGACAGTGAGACAGATCAGTTGATGGAGGAACTTCTGTAATGAGTGAAGGAAAGAAAACGGCAAGAGAGATCATAGAAGGATATGACGGCCCTGCAGTCCGGATCATGGAAGTATGCGGGACACATACACATGAAATCTTCCGTCTGGGTATCCGCAAACTTCTTCCAAAGCAGGTAGAATTGATCTCTGGTCCCGGGTGTCCGGTCTGTGTCACACCGGTAAGTTATATCGATGAGGCAGTTTATCTGGCTCGGGAAAAGAGTGTGACAATCTGTACATTCGGAGATCTGGTGCGTGTGCCGGGAAGTAAGAAGAGTCTGGCAGATGCAAGAAGCGAAGGCGGGAAGATCCATATCGTCTATTCACCTGCCGATGCGGAAAAATATGCAAAAAAACATCCGGAAGAAGAGGTTGTATTCTTATCTGTAGGATTCGAGACGACGACTCCGGCGGGATGTCTGTCTGTCAAAAAAGCAAAAGAAGAAGGAATCACGAACTATTCCATGCTGATCGCAAATAAGACGATGCCGCAGGCATACGAAGCATTAAAAGGAAGCGCAGACATTTTCTTATATCCGGGACATGTCAATGCGATCACAGGAACAAAGCTTTGTGAAGAACTGGTGCAGGAAGGTGTAAGCGGTGTGGTGGCAGGCTTTACGGCAAAAGAACTTCTGACTGCACTGGCAGTTGCACTGACACATTTTCAGAAAGGGAAACCTTTCTTTGTAAATTGTTATCCGCGTGTAGTGACAGAAGAAGGCAGTAAGGAAGCGCAGAGACTGGTGGATACGCTGATGGAAGCATGTGACAGTGAATGGAGAGGACTCGGAATCATACCGGGATCCGGACTTAGGTTACGTGATGAATGGGACATGTATGATGCCAGAAAGAAATATCAGGTTCCGAAGATGGAAGGAAGGGCGAATCCGGCCTGTAGATGCGGGGATGTATTACAGGGAAAATGTAAACCATCCGACTGCAAAGTATTTGGAAAGGTCTGTACACCGCAGCATCCGGTAGGTGCATGTATGGTATCTGGAGAGGGAGCCTGTTCAGCATATTATATGTATGGAAGAGAATAAGAAAATAGACGGAAAATAACAAGGAAGTGGACAAGATGAATGAGTATGTGGATAATGAAGCAAGAAAATCAAGATTAGTGGGGAAAACTGTGACGATGGCACATGGTGCAGGAGGACGCCAGACGTCAGAGCTGATCGATATGATCTTCAAAGCACATTTTGATAATCCGGATCTGACTGCGGATGATGCGGCAGTCCTGACGCCGCCGATTGGAAAGATGGCAGTGTCTACCGATGGATTTATCGTATCACCGGCATTCTATCCGGGAGGAAATATCGGAAAGCTTTCCATCTGCGGTACGGTCAATGATCTTTCCTGTATGGGAGCAAAACCATTATACCTGACCTGCGCATTTGTGATCGAAGAAGGATTTCCTATGGAAAAACTGGAAGAGATCGCAGAGGCAATGGAAAAGACGGCGAAAGAAGCCGGAGTCCGGATCGTATCGGGGGATACCAAGGTTGCCGGAAAGGGCCAGGTGGACGGAGTCTTTATCACGACAACAGGTATCGGTGAGATCACGGATGGAGTTGAAGTTGCGGGAAATCTTGCAAAACCGGGCGATGCGATCATTGTGACAGGAGATATCGGAAGACACGGATGCACGATCCTTCTTGCGAGAGAAGATTTTGGAATTGAAGCAGATGTGACCAGTGACTGTGCACCTCTCTGGGGCAATGTAAAAGCAGTGCTGGATGCAACACATGAACTACATGTGATCCGTGATGCAACCAGAGGTGGAGTCGGAACTGTGCTGTATGAGATTGCAGGACAGAGTCAGGTAGGAATCCGTCTGGATGCTTCGAAGATTCCGGTTGCACCGGAGGTACGCGGCGTATGTGGAATGCTTGGCCTGGAGCCGCTCTATCTTGCGTGCGAAGGACGGCTTGTGATCATGGCACCGAAAGAACAGGCAAAGACAATCGTGGATGCATTGAAAGCATGTCCGTATTCTGAAAATGCGGCAATTATCGGTGAAGTGACCGAAGAACAGCCTGGAAAAGTTGTGATGTTGACGGAGATTGGAACGCAGGCATTACTTCCGCAGCCGGGAGGGGAATTACTGCCGCGTATCTGTTAAGCATGGAAGACAAAGCAGACACAAAGCATGAAAAAGTGAGGAAATCTATGGATACAAGAGTGGCAGTTATTTCGATTATTGTGGAGAATCCGGAAGCGATCGAGACGTTGAATCATCTGCTTCACGAGGCAGGGCAATTTATTATCGGAAGAATGGGAATTCCGTACCGGGAGAAAGGGATTAACATCATCAGCATTGCGATCGATGCACCGCAGGATATGATCAGTACATTATCCGGTAAGATCGGGCGCCTGAGCGGGGTATCCACGAAGACGGCATATTCGAATATTATTACGAAAGCAGGAGAATAGAACATTCGGATATTATTTATGAGAGCAGGAGAGCAAGAATAATATGATTAAGATTGCAGTATATGGAAAAGGCGGGATCGGTAAATCAACGACGGTATCGAACGTTGCCGTGGCGTTGGCAGAAAAAGGCCTGAAAGTGATGCAGATCGGCTGCGATCCGAAAGCCGATTCAACGATCACATTAAGACACGGGGAAGCAGTACCAACGGTACTGGATCTTTTCCGGGAGAAAAAGCAGGATCTGAAATTGGAAGATATGGTGCGGACCGGATATCAGGGTGTGATCTGTGTAGAGGCAGGTGGTCCGACACCGGGACTCGGATGTGCAGGAAGAGGAATTATCACGGCATTGGAAAAATTAAAAGAGACGGGAGCATATGAAGTATATCAGCCGGATGTTGTACTTTATGATGTACTCGGAGATGTTGTATGCGGTGGATTTTCTATGCCGATGCGGAAAGGATATGCGGATAAAGTTTTTATTATTACTTCAGGAGAAAATATGGCGATCCATGCAGGAGCCAATATTGCGATGGCGGTAGAGAACTTTAAGAATCGTGGATATGCTTCCCTTGGCGGGATTATTCTGAACCGCAGGAATGTAGCGAGAGAAGAAGAAAAGGTAAATGAGCTGGCAGATGATTTTCAGACACAGGTAGTCGGAACATTGTCCCACAGCGGACTTGTGACAGAAGCAGAAGAAAAGAAAGAGACGGTTATGGAATGCTTTCCGGACAGTGAGATGGCTGAGGAATACAGAAAACTTGCGGAAGCAATCTATGAGTTGTCAAAACGACCAGAAGGATCAGCCTGTGAAAAAGCCGATGAAAAGTATACTGCCGATAAAAGACCTGGGGAGGGATTGAAATGTTAAAGAAAGCCGGAGAATCAACCGGACTGGAATTCAATTCCCCGGCACATGGAAACTGGAATATTGTCCATACAGGAATGCTTCTTCCGGAATCCATACAGATCTATGTATGTGCAGATAACTGTATGCGGGGAGTCGTTCTGACAGCAGCCGAGATGAATGCGGCAGACAGATTTTCCTTTGTGATCGTGGAAGAAGAGGATCTTCTGAACGGCAATCTGGAAGATGTGACGATTGAAGGCGTTACAGATGTATTAAGAAAACGAAAAGATCATCCGAAAGCAGTACTGTTATTTACCGTGTGTCTGCATCATTTTCTGGGATGTGATCTGGAACGGGTGTATGAAGAACTGGAAGACAGATTCCCGGATATTTTCTTCGTCCGCTGTTATATGGATCCAATCATGCAAAAGCACGGGCTGACGCCGGATCAGAAACTTCGAAAGGCAATATATGACGGACTTAAGGTGAGAGAAGAAAATCCGAAAGCAGTGACGATTCTTGGCAGTGATTTTGCGCTGGATGAGACCAGTGATATCAGGCGTTTGTTAAAATGGAAGCATATAGAAGTAAAAGAATTGCCAGAGTGTAATTCATGGAAGTCCTATCAAGAGCTTGCAGACAGTAAAATATTCATAGCGTGCTATCCGCCTGGAAAATATGGTCTGGAATGTCAGGCAGAACGACTTAGGAAGAAAGCGTTATATCTTCCGGGAAGCTTTGATTATGATGAGATTATCAGGCAGTGGAAGACGTTGGAGCAGGCGGTTGGAGAAAATGTGGAAGAGGTTGAGGGTATAGAAGATACAGATATGCACATGGAGAAATCACTGAAAAGAATTACAAAAAGAGAGATTGCACTGTGTGAATCTGCTTTAGAACAAGCCAGAAAAGTGGTCGGAGATGTACCCATTATGATCGATCACACCTTTCATCCAAGACCGCTGGAACTGGCAAAGCTGTTACTGACACATGGTTTTTCTGTGACCAGAATCTATCTGGACGCGGTTAATCCGGAAGAAAAAGACACATTTGAGTGGCTAAAGGAACAATATCCTGAACTGGAATATGAACCAACGATTCGTCCGGAGATGCGTATGAAGCCAAGAAACGAATCAGATGTACTGGCAATCGGGCAGAAAGCAGCGTGGTTTACAGGAACCAGGCATTTTGTCAATCTAGTGGAAGGTGCAGGACTGTATGGATTTGACGGAATCCGCAGAACGGCAGAATTGATGACAGAAGCCTGGCAGGAAGAAAAAGATCCAGAAGATCTGATCATTCGGAAAGGATGGGGGTGCGAAAGCTGCATATGAGACAGAGTTACAGAATTATACCGATTTACACAGCTGACGTATCCGGTGTCTGCTCTGCCCTGTATGAATTGGGCGGGATGACAGTGATGCATGATCCGTCCGGTTGTAATTCCACTTATAATACACATGATGAGATAAGATGGTATGAGCAGGACAGTATGATCTACATCTCAGGGCTGACGGAGATCGATGCTGTCATGGGGAATGATGAGAAGATGATCTGTGATATTGAAGTGGCTGCAGAAGAATTAAAGCCGAAATTCATCGCACTTGCAGGATCACCGATCCCATATATGAATGGAACGGATTTCCCGGCAATCGCCAGGATGCTGGAACAAGATCTCGGAATCCCGGCATTTTCGATTCCGACAAATGGAATGCATGATTATGTATATGGTGCTGGTCTGGCTCTTGCAGAGATTGCAAAACGTATCAAAGGAAAGAAAGAAGTGACGTCAAAAAGTGTGAATCTTCTGGGAGTAACACCTTTAGATTTCGGGCCGCAGGAGCATGTAGATGCTTTAAAAAGAAATGTAGAAGAGACGAGATGGAAGGTATTGTCGACCTGGGCTATGGGAGATACACTGGAAGATCTCGGACGTGCACCGGAAGCGGAGGTTAATCTGGTGGTATCTTCTGTGGGACTTTGGGCGGCCAAAGTATTACAGGAGAGGTTCGGGATACCTTATGTGATCGGGACACCGATCCGGGGATTTATGAAGAGTCTTTTGAATGCAATAGAAGAAAAAAAGCAGGTAGCATATCTCGAAAAGGGAAGGCGCATCAGCCTGACAGGAAACAAATCGGAAAAAAGTTCAGAAAACCAGATTATATTAATCGGAGAACCGGTGATCATGGAATCTTTGGCAGTAGCGATCGAGACGGAATATCAGATATCTGTAAGAGTAATCTGTCCGATAAGGGAGAAGAAAGGATTACTTGCGGATGGAGATATTGCAGTCCGTGGAGAAGAAGAACTGGAACAGGTACTTCAGAGATCAAAGAATGTAAAAGGCATTGTAGCGGATCCATTGTATCGCCCGGTCTGTCCGGAGAATGTGGCATTTTATGAGCTGCCGCATATTGCATTTTCGGGAAGAATTTATAAAAAGAAACTGCCGGTCCTGGCAGAACTTATATAGGTGACAGATAAGTAAAACATATGTTCGAATAAATGCTTGAAGGATTTATTTGTTCATGATAGAATGTGAAATATAAATTGCCGGATATTTCTGAGTAAATGTCCGGTGCAGAGAAAGCGAGTAGAAAGGGAACAGAATGGGACATTTTTATTTTGCAAGACACGGACAGACAGTCTGGAATGTAGAGAATAAGATTTGCGGAGCAACGGATATTGAATTGACAGAACTTGGCCATCAGCAGGCAGAAGAACTGGGGCAGGCAATTCTGGAGCAGGGAATTCAGATTGATGAGATATTGTATTCACCATTGATCAGGGCAAAGGAGACCGCCAGACATGTATCCGAGGTAACCGGGATCCCGATGCGTGAAGAAATGCGCCTAAAAGAACAAAACTTTGGAAAATACGAAGGTACGCCGAGAAATGGAGAGGAATTCCAGAAGGCTAAGGCTAATTTTATTAATTCTTATGAAGGCGGCGAATCGATGCTGAAGCTTTGCCACCGAATCTATGATCTGCTCGATGATATTAAGAAAGAATCAGATCAGAAGACATATCTTCTGGTTGCACATAACGGGATCTCAAGAGCGATACAGTCTTATTTTTGTGATATGACGAATGATGAATTTGCAAGGTTCGGTATCAAGAATTGTGAGATTCGTAAGTTTGAATACGAGGAGTAAGAATGAAGAAGGATGAAAAGATGTCAATTGAAGATATGACGGCATATATGCGCATTGTGCCGGAGAGGAAGGCTTCTTATGCAGAATTTCCGGATACTATGAATGATGAAATAAAGGAATATCTCGGAAAACAGGGGATTAATGCTCTTTATACGCATCAGACGGAAATGTTTGAAAAGGCCGGACGGGGAGAGAATACAGTGATCACGACATCGACTGCCAGCGGAAAAACGCTGGCATTTCTTCTTCCTGTCCTGCAGAAGATATTGGAAGATCCACTCACAAGGGCGATTTTCGTCTATCCGACGAAAGCGCTGGCGAGTGATCAGTACCGTTCATTGCAGCCGGTACTGGAATATTTCGGAGAAGGGAAGATTCAGGCAGGAGTCTATGACGGAGATACGATGCCCGCAGAGCGCAGCCGCATCAGAAAGAGTGCGAATATTATATTAACGAATCCGGAAATGTTGAACTCTGCATTTCTTCCGAATCACAGTAAGTATGGGTTTGACTTTATCTTTGCAAATCTGAGATATATTGTGATCGATGAATTACACAGTTACAGGGGCGCATTTGGTGCCCATCTTGCGAATATTTTCAGGCGGATGCACAGAATCTGCCAGTATTATCATTCAAGCCCCCAGTTTTTATGCAGTTCTGCGACAATCGCCAATCCGGTAGAACTTGCAAAAAAAGTATGTGGCACTGCATTTTCTCTGATTGAGAAGGATGGATCTCCATCACCGGTTAGGGAATATAGAATTATCCAGCCGCCGGAGATCAAAGGGCATAACGACAAGGTTTATGGAAGGTATGCGGCGTCTACGGTCGCGGCAGATATGCTTCCGGATCTGGTAAAAGAGCAGAGGCATTTTATTGCATTTGGAAAATCCAGACGAACGGTAGAAGTTATTTTGAAAGAGGCAAGAGACAAGTTGGATGCAGCAGGTTTCTTAAGTCAGGCAGATAGCAGAAAAATTGCCGGATACAGAGGCGGGTACACACCTCTGGAACGAAAAGAAATTGAGCGGAAGATGATGTCCGGGGAACTGAACGGACTGGTGTCGACTAATGCACTGGAACTTGGAATTGATATCGGAAGCCTGGATACGACGGTGATCGTCGGATATCCTGGGACGCGGGCATCATTCTGGCAGCAGAGTGGCCGTGCAGGGAGAAACGGACAGACCTGTGTGAATTACCTGATTCTTGAAAATCAGCCATTTGACCAGTACATTGCAGTGGAACCGGGGTGGCTTTTTGAAGGAAAAAGTGAAAATGCGATCGTAGACCCGGATAATCTGCTGATTGAATTGGCACATATCCGTGCGGCAGCGGCAGAACTTCCACTGAGTCTGGATGATGCAGCATTGTTTCCGAGTCTTGGTGAGATCATTCCTGTTCTGATGAAAGCAGAAGAAGTAAAAAGTATGGCCGGGAGATTTGCCTGGTCGGGTCCTGCATTTCCCGCAGGGGATTACAGTCTGAGAAATATGGATAAGACGAGATTCAAATTAATTCTGGATAATGAGAATCGTGAGATTACAGAGATGGATGAGTCGCAGGCCTATCATGAATTACATCCGGGAGCAGTCTATATGCATGACGGTGCATTGTATGAGATTCTGAAACTGGATCTGGTAAGCAGGACAGCAATAGCGAAGTCGTTTGAAGGAAATTATTATACAGTCCCGGCAGGAACCGAAGACATCCGGATCCTTCAGACTTTTCAGGAAAAAACAGTGGAAAGAACGAAGATACATTTCGGAGATATTAATGTAGATGAAGTGATCTCGATGTTCAAGAAATTACAGTTTCATAATCATCAGAATCTTGGGTATGTATCACTGACACAACCGCTTCAGAAGGATTATGATACAGAAAGTACATGGATTGATATTCCGGAGGATGTGGTGCGCGTATACAGAAGTCTGCTGTTACCGAATGGGGCAGGAGAACTTGTATTGAATAATCACTTCGAAGGCCTGCAAAATGCGATAAAGAACGCGGCGATGATGGTGACGATGACGGAACGTGATGATATCAATACAGGAATGTCTAATAATGCGACCGTGCAGGGATATGTGGATTCTGGCAGCGGAGAATCAGAAGGACACGAAGTGGTGTCATTATTCATTTATGATAAGTATGAAGGAGGCCTTGGATATTCAGAGAAAATCTATGAATTGATCCCAGAGGTGATCGACCATGCGATTCAGATGGTGAAGGGATGTTCCTGTGAGGATGGCTGTCCGGCCTGTGTGGGAGACTATACATTAAGTAAGAAGATGGTGTTATGGGGACTTAGAAGCCTGAAGGAAAGGCTGGAAGCTCCGGAATATGTAAAAAAGCAGGTAGAAGAAGAGCGTCCGGGTGTTCACAAACAGTATTCATTCTTTAAACTTTCGGAGAAATGGAACGAATTCTGTGAGACAGTGATTAAGAATGGAGAGAGTGGAGGCGCATTTCTGAAGACCGCAAAACGAGTAGAAATAGAGAAGCATAATCTGATATTGATCGTGGACAGTTACTTTTATGAGGACTGGCTGAAGATACCGGAGAATGCGAAAAGTATCAAAAACATATTAAAATTTCACGCAGTATGTCCACAGGATATGGAGATTGTTGTCCGTACAGAAGAGGACATGGAGCGAAAGAAAAAGACAGAAGGCAAGTTAAAACGACGATACGAAGATAAATTTTAGGTGACAGGAATGGATTTTAAGGAAGAATGGAATTGGTTAAATTCCTATCAGATGGAAGCAGTGACAGATGAAAATGATGCATGTATTGTAAATGCCAATGTAGGAAGTGGGAAGACGACCGTACTGATCGCGAAAATTTTATATTTGCATTATGAAAAGAAGATTCCGCTTGAGAAGATGGTGGTGCTGACATTTACTAATAAGGCAGCAGGAGAGATTATTGAACGTCTGAAGAAAAAAGAACCGGAACTTACGGAAGAACAGGTGCAGTTTTTTGGAACATTCCACAGTGTTGCCATGCGGATGCTGAAAAATACACTGTTACAGGCAAAAGCAGAGAATGGAGAAATAGATCATACAGTGGAAAATAGCAGCATGGTACCGGAAGAATGGACTTCGGAGTTTGAAATTATAGATCCGGACGAGGAACAGGAACTGGCGCTTTGTCTGATTGCAGAATATAGTCTGAAAGTAAAGTATAAAAACCGTTTGAAAAAAAGACTGGAGCAGGAATATCCAAATTATAAGGCCGAAAAAGTAACCAGCCGCTATAAGGATGAACTGTTTCGGTTATATCCTCTTTTACAGAAGGAAAAGAAGAAAGAGAATAAAATGAGCTTTTCCGATCTGCTGGAAGAGGGGACAAGACTTCTGAAAATGGGGAAAAATTCTCGGCCAGAATGGATTATTGTGGATGAAGTACAGGACAGTGACCGGTCACAGCTGGAATTTCTGGAAGCATTAAAAGGACCGGAGACGAAAATCTTTGCAGTAGGAGATCCAAATCAGGTGATCTATAGTTTCCGCGGGACAACTCAGAATATGTTTTTCCTGTTAAAGAACAGGTTTCAGGCAAAAGAACTTTCACTTCCGGTTAATTACCGATCGAATGCATCCATTCTGGAGGCGGCAAACCGTTTCCTTCAATTTGGCGGAAAGATTCAAGGCAGTAATGAATGCGGGGAGAAGATTCAGATAAGGAATCATTATGATCCGTTTCAGGAAGCAATGTATCTGGCAGACAAGATCTGGACACTTCATCAGGAAGGGAAGGAATACAGGGATATTGCAGTATTTTACAGGCTGCAAAAACAGGCAGAAATCCTGGAAAAGATGTTTGCAGAACAGAATATTCCATATGAAGTATCGGTGAAAAAGTCGTGGAAAGATATTCCTGTATTGAACTGGCTTATGTATGTCTTAAGATTTGCGACGCATCCGGACGATATACAGGCGGGAATGCAGGTATTGATGGATAAAAGGTTCGGAGACAAATGCACAAAAAAGAAAGCAGAAGACATTATAAAGAATCACAAGACAGAGAAATCTGATATATATAAGAATATGATGCTGTTTTATACAGAGAAAGAAGTATTGTCAGGAGAAGATATATTTGATTCGCTTGGATTGAAAGAAGCACTGCACCCTACTTCTGCAGATTATCAGCAAGATGCAAAGCAGGTATTGGATTTTCTGAATCAGATCTGTACATATTGCAGGGAAAAGAAGCTGAATATGTCAGACGGAATCCGGGAATTCCTAAATGGGGTGGCACTCGGAACAATAGAAAGTCCAGAGGATACGCAAGAGTCTGCTGAGAAGGAAGAAGCAGGAGGCAGAGTAAAACTCATGACATTACATGCATCGAAGGGGCTGGAATTTGATACGGTATTCATTATCGGAGTAAATCCGGGACTGCTGCCGATCAGATGCAGTAGCTTTGATCAGGAAGAGGAAGAACGGAGATTATTCTTTGTAGGGATCACGCGTGCAAGAAATCACCTGGAACTTTCTTATTACACGAATCCGGGAGAACCAGGGGTATTGGGCAGTTACAGTAATTATCTGAAAATGATCCCGGAGGAATTACTTGAGTGGAAAGAAATACGCAGTGATGAAGAAAAGCGGACAAATCTTAAAGAACTAACGAGAAGGGCAAAAGAAGAAATCCGAAAAGCAGAAGCACAGAAAGCAGGAAATGTTCAGGAACAAAAAACGGAATCCGAGAAAACAGAAAATGTTCAGGAACAAAAAGCGATACATCCCAAATATGGAACCGGTATTGTGACATCGGAAGACGATATGATGGTAGAAGTAGAATTTCCAAATTACGGAAAGAAACAATTTATCAAGGCATTTCAGGAGGTCGAGATGATCAGGTAACCGAGTACATTAGTTAGAAATAAAAATAAACAGAAGCTAAAAAATCCACCGTACTTAATAATTTTTTAAATACGATGGATTTTTATGATATTTCATCCAATGGACTATACCTCTTTCTTTCTTCGATTTGTTTTTTATCATTTTTTAAATGATGTTAAATTTACGTTCCTGGTGGTTTGTCCTCCTTTTTCTTTATTAGACTCTTTTCAGTTTAGATTGTCCTCTGCATTGGACTGTACCTCTTTCTTTAGATTTTAAATAAAGATTTAACTGATTGGTGGTCCGTCCTCCTTTTCTTTTGTTGATATTATAATATCGCACGAAAGTGAAAATGTCAATAGGTAATCTGAAAAAAAAGTGAAAAATAATAAAAAGACAAAATATTCTGAAAATAATATCTGCATGATTGCCGGGAATGATGTAACTGGTGTCATCATCAAAGGTAGAACGCTCAGCCACGTAATGACGGATTTTAGAGAGATCTTCATCTGTAAAGTAAGGAGCAACATGTCCGCCTAATATAACGGTATGTTCCAGAACCATATGCAGGTTGTTGATCAGAATGGACAGATGTCTTAAATAATCCTCCCATCTTTCTATACAGCCGGTATCGCCGACTGATTTTTTTTCAAAAAATTCTTCCAGGTTATCGGAATCTCCGAGAAGCGAGTTTAGGGAACAATAGCATTCCGCACATCCCTGACGTCCACAGTAGCAATCATGACTTCCGGGAACCAGTGTCATGTGTTCAAAAGTTCCGCTTTTTCCTGTAGTACCGGTAAGAAGCTGACCGTCTACGATGATGGCACCGCCCAGATGGTAATTTAATGAAATGTAGGTTATGTTTTTGATATCCGGGCTTTTCTATCGGATATTCATGAGCGTGATATTCTTGTATCCACAAGAATGATCTGTGCGATGGCGGGAACAGCAATCGTTATGTCAATTACAGCACCATTGGTCAAATTCTTCGGACATGGCAACGAAGGAAGAGGATATCTGATCACAATGACAATTTATGGTATTGCAGCAATGTGCATTTTCTTCCTCACATTTGCAATGCAGCCAGATGTGATCGATTATTCTGAATATAAGAAAAATGCAAGTGTAGCGGGACTGATCGCTGCATTCCAGGGATTTTTCGTAGTGTGCTGATCGCAGTTCTGACATATTTTTATAAATTGGACAGTATCCGTGGTGAGATGACGGAGGAACTGGAAAAACGTAGATAAATTATGCATAAAAACCTGGACAAAAAAATCAACTTTTTGGTGAATCTTTATCTGCTGTAGGTGTTATAATACGACTGTAACAAAGGAAACCTACTTAACAAAACCTCTTTGTAGCGTTGAAACCGCAAAGCGAAGGCTGCTAAGCATCAGATTTTTGGAGGAAAAGATAAATGAATACTTTAAAAGCTGAAAAAAGAAGCATGGACATCAAAGCAAAGAAATTAAGAAGAGAAGGTTACGTTACTGGTAATGTCTTCGGAAGAGAGATGAAAGAGTCTGTTCCGGTTAAGATGGAAAAAGCAGCTGTTGACCGTTTACTTAAGGCTTGCCACAAAGGTAGTCAGGTAATGCTGGACATCGAAGGTGAGAAGATGAATGTTCTGATTAAAGATGTCGAGTTTAACCCATTAAAAGGTCAGGTAGATGAGATAGACTTCCAGGCACTTGTAAGTAATGAAAAAGTACATTCTGTAGCAGAGATCGTTCTGGTCGGACATGAGAAAGATACAGGTGGTGTACTGGAGCAGTTACTGGAAGAAGTACAGTTCAAGGCATATCCGTCAGCATTGGTTGACAAGGTAGAAGTTGATGTAAGTAACATGAAAGTCGGAGATTCTATCAAGGTAAAAGATCTTACACTTTCAAGTGACAAAGATGTAGATGTCATGACTGATCCTGAGACTACAGTTGTTACATTGCAGTATGTACACAACAGTGAGGCGGATGATGATGCCGATGAGGAAGCCGCAGAAGCAACAGAATAAACAAAAGATAAAATTTATAAAAATACGGAAAAACCCGGATATCGAAGTATAGATGTCCGGGTTTTTTTGCTATACTACATCATATATAGAACCGCGGATAGAGTAGAATTGCGGATTGTGTATAGAAATAAGAGTAAGAAAACATGATGAAAATGAGGTGATCTTATGGCAAAAGAGCAGCTTGCAGTAATAGAGATGGTAACCAATATGATTCTGGGAAAAACAGAAGGAATCAGCAAGGTGGATTTTGTACCTCAGAAAACAAGGTGTCCGGAACCGGAAAATGGAATGCATATGCATGATAAAGTACCGGTAATACAGGATCAGGGTATAGAAAAAACGAAAAATCAGCAACAGATATTTCCAAGAAAGACTCCGGAAAGCCAGGGGATAGTCTCAGATCATCTGAGATACCTGATACAGGAACTGGCAGATTCACCGAATACAGATATGCATCATTTTATGGTGCTGCGTCATGGAAATGTGATCTGTGAGGCAGACTTTGCGCCGTACAGAAAAGGAATCTGGCATATCACACATTCGATGTGCAAAAGTATTACCGGAATGGCAGTCGGTTTTCTGGTAGAAGAGGGAAAACTGGAATTGTCAGAAAACATTTATAAAATTTTTCACGATAAAGGAAGTACCTGGGCGAAAATATTCCGGCCGGAGGTCACGGTAGAGAACCTGATGACGATGACAAGCGGCGTAACATTTAATGAATCAGGAATCGTATCCGGAAATGACTGGCTGGAAAGTTATCTGAATGCACCTATATCAGAAAAACCAGGCACAAAATTCCAGTACAACAGTCTGAATTCCTATGTGCTTTCCGCAATCATAACCGAACGGACCGGAATGCCGATGGATGAATATCTGAAGCCGAGACTGTTCGAGCCATTGGGGATTACAGATTATCTGTGGGAGAAATGTCCGAGAGGAATTACGAAAGGCGGCTGGGGACTTTTCATGCATACAGAGGATATGGCGAAGCTTGGACAGCTATATCTGAATAAGGGGAAATGGAATGGAAAACAGATCATTCCGGAAAGCTGGGCAGAGGCGTCTGTCACGAAAAAAGTAGATAGTATAGAAGGTACTTACGGATACGGATATCAGCTCTGGATGGAAGAACGTCCGGGAAGTTTTGAATATAATGGAATGCTTGGGCAGAATGTGCTGATCTATCCGGACGTTGATATGGTGATCGTAACGAATGCGGGAAATGAAGAACTATTCCAGGACAATGTGATGCTGAATATTATAAGAAAGTATTTCCCGGTAGATTGGATGCCAAAAGAGACCCTTCCGGAGAATCCAATTGCGTATGCAAAGCTGCAGGAACTGACCGAAAGGCTGGCTGGAAAAAGACTAAAGAATGATCAATATTATAACAGTCCCCTTATAATCGGAAAAGGCGGTTGGAAGAAGAATTCCTCAAAATATAGAGTCCGCGAAAGGCAGACCGAAATAGAAAAAGTACAAAATCAACAGATTCATTTACTGACAGATCTGTTGGATGGTACATGTTATGAGATGGAACAGGCAAGTGTCGGACTTTTTCCGCTGGTTATGCAAGTCATGCACAACAATATGACGGATGGTATATCGAAGATCAATTTCTATAAAAAGAGAACGAAAGAATTGCAGCAGACTCTGATCCTCTGCTTTCAGGAGGGCGAAGAGTCTATAGAACTGGAAATGGGTTGGAATCAATATATAGAAAATAAACTGAGCATTCATGGAGAAACATATCTGGTTGCGGTGAAGGGAGAACTCTCTTCGGATGTGGATGACAATCCGGTTCTGAAAGTGGAAATAGTGTATCTGGAAGAAGCGATGAGGCGGAAGTTATATGTGACATTTGTTAAGGATACATCAGCATCAAAATTAATAACACCGGAATATATAGAAATAAAATGGTACGAATCACCCGGTAAGGCTCTGATCATGGAAGGAATGGAATCCATCACGACAGAAGTTACTAAGCATCCGATCTATTCCCGTATCAGGGAGAATGGAGGTATTGATCTGCTCCATCGCCTGATGGAACAGACGATAGAGCCGGTGATTAAAGGTAGAATTATAGATTCGTCCGAAGAAGCACAGCAAGATACAGAAGTACAGCATCCTGAAATTTCCGGGGATTAAGGCCGGTTATTTTATGAATACGGTTTAACTTATATTGAAGTGTATTTTTATGAAGATACAGTTTGTCACAAGTTCTGATAAGTGACATATCTTCAGAAAAATACACTTTTATTATGTCCAGATCCTGCGTAGAAAGACCACTGATCGTCTTTTGAAGAAAATGATTCCGGGTGTCGTCGGTTACAGAAGACAGAATTAACTGCAATGTCAGATCATCAAAAAGTGCAAAATTTTCAGATGTATTTGTCAGAGTATTTATAGCGGTAAGTGCAGATTCATAAGAATGATGAACTTGAAAAACAGGAGTGGATTTTCCCACGGCAACCTGCAGAATGGAAGCATAATTTAAAAAAATATGTTATAAAGGACATATAAATGACTGGAAAAGTTTGTTATAGTATGAATAAATCCAAAAGACCTAGATGTAGGAAACAGTCAGTGAATAACACAAAACAAATAACGAAAATTTGTGAAAATGAGGAGGAAGCAAACTATGAAAATTGTAACAGCAATCGATTCATTTAAAGGAAGTATGACTTCGATGGAAGCAGGACTTGCAGTAACAGAAGGAGTACACAGAGTAGATTCAGATGTGGATGTGCAGATCAGACCGCTGGCAGACGGAGGCGAAGGAACGGTAGAAGCACTTGTTGCCGGAATGAATGGCATGAAACAGGAGATTCAGGTGACGGGACCACTTGGAACACCGGTAGTCTGTGAATATGGAATCATTGAAAGCAGCAAGACGGCAGTAATTGAGATGGCAGGAGCAGCGGGAATTACACTGGTGCCGGATGAAAAGAAGAATCCACTTTACACAACGACTTACGGTGTCGGGGAAGTAATCAAAGATGCGATTGGAAAAGGCTGTAGAAGATTTATCATCGGAATCGGAGGCAGTGCAACGAATGACGGAGGTATCGGGATGCTGCAGGCACTTGGATTCGGATTCATGAACAAGAATGGACAGCCGGTATCATTTGGTGCAAGAGGTCTGGAAGAACTGGAGACGATCACGGATACCTATGTGATACCAGAACTGAAAGAATGTGAGTTCCGGATTGCGTGTGATGTAACAAATACGCTGTGTGGAGAGCAGGGAGCAAGTGCTGTTTACGGACCGCAGAAAGGAGCAACGCCATCTATGATCATGCAGATGGACAAATGGCTGGCATATTATGCGGCACTGGCAAAAGAAAAATTTCCGAAAGCAAATGCAAAACAGGCCGGAACCGGAGCTGCCGGAGGACTGGGATTCGCATTTTTAACATTTACCAATGCAGTGCTGGAATCCGGGATTAAGATCGTACTGGAGGAGACACAGCTGGAAGAATATATCAAAGATGCGGATCTGGTAGTTACGGGAGAAGGAAGACTGGACAGACAGACGGCGATGGGAAAAGCACCGATCGGAGTAGCAAAGCTGGCTAAAAAATACGGAAAGACAGTGATCGCATTTGCAGGATCGGTAGAACGGGATGCAAGAGAATGTAACGAGCATGGAATTGACGCATTCTTCCCGGTTTTACGAGGCATTACCACGCTGGAAGAAGCCATGAAGAATGAAAATGCGAAGAGAAACCTGGCGGATACTGCGGAACAAGTATACCGTTTATGGAGATAAGGCAGAACAGGTAAAAATGAAAAGAAATAAAGTCTGAAATAGATTTTTATATTTTATAAAAGATAACATACAGGAGAAAAAAGAGCACTTGCGATTGGAAAGAAGTCCGGATATCACAAAGAGGCGCTGCTTCTTGCGATGATCGGAGGAGGAAAGGCAGGAAATATCATATCACCGAATCCAAATACGATTGCGGTATCCGAGGCATTTAAAGTAGACCTTACATCACTTATGATGAAGAACTTTATTCCGGCAATCTGTGCAGTAGTTGTGACAATCTTATTATCTACGATGCTTTCTAAGAAACAGGGAGTTCAGGTTACGGAAAATGATCTGGAACAGAAAGAAGATAAGAATTTACCATCATTTATCCAGGCAGTTGCAGGGCCGGTGGTTGCGGTTATGATGTATGTGATTTAGAAAGTAGATGGAAAATGATAATACTGCAATTAGCTACATGCAGTAGATCAAGGTTAAAAAATAGTCGCTTAGTTTACCAGACTGTGGGCGGCTATTTTTGTGTCTTATGATTATCCTTACCAATTGTGTATCCGATGCTGAAGGACTAACCGTCTACCATTTTGGTAGCACCCATGATATGATTATAGTAATTAATAATAGAAAACACAGTATATATTTACTTACTAATGGATAATTTGAAAATGTGATTTTATTAGGGAAAATGACAAATTATAGATCCCTGTATCTTGCACGCCTTTATGATATAGACTTATAATAAAAGAAAAAGACCGAAAGGACTGATTCTATGAAACGTATTTTCTGGATTGTATTGGACAGTGCCGGCATCGGGGAAGCTCCGGATGCAGATAAGTTTGGTGATGTCGGAAGTAATACATGGAAGAGCTGCTATGACAGCGGGAAACTTCATATTCCGAATATGGAAAAGATAGGAATCTACCAGATTGATGGTATGGAATATGCAAAAAGTACAGAGAATCCGACCGGAAGTTTTGCAAAAATGCAGGAATTATCATGTGGAAAGGATACGACGACCGGACACTGGGAAATGGCGGGTATCGTAACACCGGATCCGCTTCCGAAATTCCCGGACGGATTTCCGAAAGTATTCATAGAGGAATTTTCAAAAAGGACGGGAAGAAAGATTCTGTGTAATCTGCCGTATTCGGGGACACAGGTCATTCATGATTATGGCCGGGAGCAGGAAGAGACAGGAGCACTGATCGTGTATACATCTGCGGACAGTGTATGCCAGATTGCAGCGCACGAGGAGATAATTCCGGTAGAGCAGTTATATGAATACTGTAAGATTGCCAGAGAGATGCTGACTGGAGATCTCGGAGTCGGAAGAGTGATCGCAAGACCATTCATCGGAACATGGCCAAATTACGAACGAACGATCAGACGGCATGACTTTTCACTTGCACCGCCGAGACAGACGGTGTTGGATGCATTAAAAGCAGAAGGAAAAGATGTGATCGGTGTCGGAAAGATCTATGATATCTTTGAAGGGCAGGGAGTGACGGAGACCTACCCGAATCAGGGAAATGAAAAGAATATGGAAAAGACGATCGAGATACAGAAGAAAGAGTTCGACGGACTTTGCTATGTGAACTTAGTAGATGGGGATATGATCTATGGACACCGGCGTGATATTGCAGGATATGCAGGAGCACTGACGAGATTCGATGAACAGTTAGGAGAATTCCTCGCAAATATGCGGGACGACGATATGCTGATGATTACGGCAGACCATGGCTGTGATCCGGGATATACCGGAACGGATCATACAAGAGAATATGTGCCTTGTCTTATATACGGAAAAGAGATCAAAGCAGGGGTGAATCTGCATACCAGAAAAGGTTTTGCAGATATGGCGGCGACGATTGCGGAAGCTCTTGGAAGTAAATACCGGGGAGATGGGGAGTCATTCTGGGATGAAATAAGAAATTGACATATTCATTAGATGATGTTAGTATAGTTATAGAAAAAGGTTGTTGCCGATAGACGGTCAGTCCTGATAATTAATTTATGTATTAAAAATAGTCGCCTAGTTTACCAGACATGGGGCGGCTATTTTTGCGCGTTTTTTATATCAATTCGAAATAATATACAATAAGAGGTGACATTATGAGTCTTCCACCATATAGAAAAATCGACCAGTCAACCTGGCCACGTCAGGATCACTATAAGTATTATACCGAAAAATTAAAAGTAAACTACAGTATGACAGCGCGCCTGGATGTAACAAGATTAAGAGCAGAATGCGACCGGTTCGGAGTGCATTTCTATGCGGCATTCATCTGGTGTACGTCAAATGTTGTGAACCGCCTGCCATTTATGAAGATGATGACGGACGAAGAAGGCAATCCGGGAGTGTGGGATGTTGTGCATCCAAATTATACAATCTTCCACAAAGAAGATCACACATTTTCTGACTGTTGGAGCGAATATGATGCAGACTTTGCGACTTTTTATAAGAGAATCGAAACGGATATAGAAGCTGCAAAGAAAGTCCGGGGAGTCAAAGCAAAAGCCGGACAGCCGGTGAATTTCTACTGCATCTCTTGTGTGCCGTGGCTGGATTATACCGGATATGCGACATCGACAGTGTCGGATCATGTAGCGCTGTTTCCGATTATTACATTTGGTAAATATACAGAAGATAACGGGAAACTGACACTTCCACTGACGCTTACGATTGCTCATGCGGCAATGGATGGGTGGCATACGTCGGAATTCTTCCGGGAGATGCAGGAGGAGTTAGAGGCATTTTCTATTTAATTAATTATTGCGGCCTCTCAGTCCATGAGAAAAACTTGGTGCTCTATTTGCTGCTAAGATTCCGTGATGTAAGAAAATCTAAGGATGTCCAAATCTCCTAAAAGCAAA
>OBKN01000076.1_pt1 | contig 57180 bp, 69 predicted proteins | sample 1519931 | NCBI WGS metagenome assembly OBKN01 (sample SAMN04209254, study PRJEB22552) | human gut metagenome | biome: gut; material: feces | host: Homo sapiens | place: USA: Oklahoma
CTGGCCGCCCGGTCCTCCGGACGGCAGGCGCGCGGACGCCTCCCGAGAGCCCCGAGCCGGATTCGAACCGGCGACCTGCCGCTTACGAGGCGGCTGCGCTACCACTGGGCCATCGGGGCGTGACGGTCCCTCCCATCGCTTTTTCCAATGCATGATGAGAGTCTGTCCGCACGGGTGCCTTGTCAGGCGCGCCACGGAAGGAACCGTCTGGTGGAGCCGGCGGGATTCGAACCCGCGACCTTCCCGTTGCGAACGGGATGCGCTGCCTCTGCGCCACGGCCCCATGCCGGTCCCCGCCTATGCGCGGACCGGCCGGAAAAGGAGTCATTCGGGTGGCGGCGTTACGCCGCTGGTGCCCTCGGCCGGATTCGAACCGGCGACGCCCACCTTAGGAGGGTGGCGCTCTATCCCCTGAGCTACGGGGGCAGGCGGCGGCCGGCTTAAGCTTGGGCTTGGCGCCGGCCGCCTTGATTCCATACCCTTGATTCGCGCCCCGGGCAGGAAGGCCGCTCGGCGTTCCGCGCCGGCCTTCGCCCTCCTCCCGGGGGCGCGCGTTTTACGCCTCCGTGCATGCGCCACGGCGGCGGGAATGCTCCAACACTCTTCGGTTTTCCATGGGATGTCATGCGTCCCGACGTGCCCCCGGCCGGATTCGAACCGGCGACGCCCACCTCCGGAGGGTGGCGCTCTTTCCGCTGAGCTACAGGGGCGTATGCCGTCTCGTCGCGGGAACGTCGCAACTCGTCTTCCGATTCGACGGCTCACATCGTCCTTTCGCTACTCGTCATGGCGTTGCGACTTGCCACGACTTCCGCTACTGGGACGATGGTGTTTAGCGTGCGTTCCACACGGCCGTTTTGACTTATGCGCTCGACCACCAGAACAGAAGTTCCGACAGCCAGTTGGACTCTCACCAACCTTCCCGCAGCCCCGGCGACTGCTGACGTGCCCCCCGTGGGATTCGAACCCACAACCCAAGGTTTAAAAGACCCTTGCTCTAACCATTGAGCTAGAGGGGCTTTTGGGGCGGCCGGTCATCGCTTGGCTCTCGCTCGCAGCCGCCCTCCGCTTGATTCACGCCTCACCGGGGACCGCGGCGCTCCGCGCCGACTTGCCATTCCCCTCTGCGTGCGTTTAACGTCTCCGTGCGGCCCACGGCGACGCGAATGCTTCGGATCACTTTTCGGTTATGCAGGCGGATGCGGTGGGATTCGAATCCACAGGGCCCTTGGGCCCACGCGCTTTCGGGGCGCGTCGCGGCTCCCGATCCGCAGCGCATCCGTTCATGGAACTCTATGCGTCCCGGCGATCCATCCCGTCCCAATCGATGCGTTCGTTGACCGCGCAGCGCAAGACGTAGATGTCCTCCGGCGAGAAGCCTGCGTCATGCAGACGTCCAACGAAACCGTCCAAATGGTCGCCATCGCATACATAGCAGATGTCGTCGTATGACGGCTCCTCGTACGGGTCGCAAATCAGCACGAGATACAATCCCGGTTCCGGCAGGCGAAACCTGCCTCCGTTCGGGTCATGCGGTTGCCCCATCGTCTCCTCCTTCCACCGGGTCCATGCGTCCCGGCCTCTTCCGGACCTCGAATTCGACGTCGTGGTCTCCCACGACATAGGCCGCCACCTCGAGGATGGCGCCACAACCGCATTCGATGCCGTCCGAGATGCCGGTGGCCCAATCCACCTGCCAGCCGTCGCGCACGAGACGGCTGCACTTAGGGCAACGTAGTCCATTCATTAGTCGGCCTCCTTTCATTCATCCCAGTCTTCGCAGCGAAACAGGTCGTAGGAGAGCGCATGCCCCGAATCCTCCACCTCGGACACGAGGTCGTACATGTAGTCTGGGTCGCCCCAATGGTCGAGCATGCGGCGGCGCTGCTCCCCGTCGCCGTTATACAGGATGCTGACGCGGCGCTCGAAGTCCCCAGGGTCCATGCCCGTGGGTGCCAGGGCGAGCAGGTCGACAAGGTTGATGCGCCCATCGTCGGTGCCCACGTAGAGCGCGGCGTCCGGGTCCGGGCGGAACGCCTCGTCGGCCTTGCGGATGGCGGCACGCACGCCGCCCAGCAGTATGTCGATGCGTCGTGTTGAATCAGAGTCCTTCGTCACATGCCCTCCAGCGAGTCCTCGATGTCCCTTACGACAGCCAGCAGGCTGTATCCGTCCATGGTGTCGCCGTTGTATCCGAGGTCGGTGCAGAAGTCGGCTCCGACCGATTCCAGAGCCTCTAGCGCCTCGTACAGGGCGCTGTACGCCTCGCCGACCTTCTCCCTTGCGAACCCGTACGGGTCCTTCGCCTTGTCCGCCATTTCAGGCTCCTTTTTCCGAAACCATGGGGCTTGTTCCCTGTGGCATCAGTTCCATGCGTCCCGGCCGGCCTTGCGGCACCAGCCGGCGATGCCGCCATAGGCCACGTATCGTTCGAAGCCCACATAATTGCCGAGAACGGGCATGGCATGGGCTGCGATGTCGCAGTAGTCGGCGACAGCCTCGAACGCGTCCGTCGCCGTCATGCCCGCGCCGTCCTGGGCGCGGCACCAGTCGGCCACGTCGCGACAGGCGAGGACGCGCTCGTAGCGCACCCGGTCCGTGAACAGGTCGAGCCGATCAGCGACGGCGGCGAACGCGTCCGCGCCGCTCATTCGACCCTCCCCAGCGCTTCGAGAATGGCGTCGGCCAGATGCTCCCGCCATTCGTCCGCATCCTCCGCAGTGGTGCCGGTCCAGCCGCAGCCGCACCGGATGCGGCCGTCATCGCCGACCGTGACGGCGAACGACTCCTCGGGCAACGGGTCCGGTTCGCCCAGATGGGCGGCCAGCACATCGGCGACCGCCTCCTCCCGCGAACGGGGTGGACGGGAGAGCAGCGCGTCGACATGCCGGCCGAATGCCTCCATCGAATCGAACGTCAGTTCGTCTCCCCTGCAATGGACGACGCCGTCGGCCAAGGCCACATCGGCAACGTGCTCCTTCAGAATCTTCCTTATATCGGCCATGACGGCCTCCTTTCGCTACACTGGCACCGGACATGCGTCCCGGCCGGCGAGCAGGCCGTCCGACGACACGGGGACGAACCGGTCGGGCCGGGCGCGCATCGCGCGGGTCAGCGCGCCCATGTCCAGGGCGAAGAGTCCGGCGTTCATCATGCCGTTGAGTTCGACGATGGACACCTCGCCGTCGATCAGGCACAGGTCGAGCACATAGGCGCCGTATCCGTCGCCCGCGAGCGCGCGGCCGAACCGGACGGCCGCCTCCCGGTAGCGTTCGGCCAGGTCGGGGTGGCGCTCGACGGTCGACCGGTCCATGTCGGCGCGGGTCCGCTGCGTCTTCGGGTCGAACACGGCCTCGTTGTCCACCGGCGTCAGGACGCCGATGTTGCCCGCGCCGCACACTGGCTCGTCGCCGACCATGAACACGCGGTACTCGTATTCCATGCTGACTCGTTTCTGGACGAGCAGTGCGTCGGGCACACCCTCGGCTCGCATGGACTCCCAGTCCTCCGCGAGCCAGCCGACCACCCGGTCCGCCAGCGCGTCCGGGTCTGTCCCGTCGAGCGGCAGGTTCGGCAGGGCCTTCTCCCGTACGGCGTACTTGACGAGGAACGACGCGGCGCCCCGGTCGATGAGCCTTGCGAACGCGGCCCGCACGTCCGGCGGGTCGATGGAGCAGGTCTCGGACGGCCGGTGCATGAGCCCGCGCACCACCGGGTTCAGCCGGTAGCGGGCGGCCAGCGAGGAGTCGGCCACCTGGTCCGGCGTCCGGCAGTGGGCGAGCACATGCCCGAAATGCGGCAGGCCGGCCAGTGACGTGTCGTCGCCCCTCCACCTTCCATGCACGCGGACGATGGCGTCGTCCCCGAGGTTCCGCACGCCCCAGTACAGGCGGGCGCACATCTCGATCCAGTCCTCGCGGTCCCCGCCCGCCGGTTCCACCGGACCGACGTGCTCCTCCCACGCGCGGATGTAGCCGTCGGGGATGCCGGCCAGGTCGTCGGGGCATTTGATCGGCACGATGGACACGACCCACGGGCCGGTCACAGGCTTGGCGGAGTCGACCATCGGCGCGCCTCCTTCTCGTCCAGGGCGCCGAAGCCGAGCCGGAGCAGGTCCGCCGTGCTCTTCGCCCATTGGCGTATCTCGTCCGCGGACACGGGCATCGGCGGGCGGAAGTCCACGACGTCCCCGTACAGGACTTCGGGAGACCGCCACAGTCCGGCGGCGTGCGCCCCATCCTTCGTCCACAGGTCGGCGTGGGCGGCGCACCAGCGCGAGCCGTCCGTTGTGGGCCGGCCGCAACGGCCCGTCTCGGTGAGGAACCGGCAGCGGCCGTCCACGTCCGCATTGGCGGCGCGCTCCGCGTCGAGCCCGGCGAGCTCCTTTCCGCATCGGACGGCCCGCCGTCTCCATGCGGCCGCCGCCTCCGCGTCGGCTTCCAGCCCGCCCGCCAGCGACGTGACGGCCCCGAGGTCATCGAACGGCATGCGCGCCAATCGTTCGCGCAGTATCCACGCCCGCGACGCCTTGCGGCGCCATGAGCGCTCCGCGTGGAGCAGGCGGCGTTCCAATCGGACGCGCCTGCGGTCGATGTAGTCCGTCATTCCGTCTCCCCGGCGAACCGCCAGCCGCGCATCGTGAGGCCGAGGATGGACGCCCTCGCCGTCTCGCCGTCATCGGTCACGGCCATGCACGGCAGGTCCGTGGCGTCGTCCACCACGACCTCGAACGTCAGGCCGGACGGGGAGCCGTCCCCATGGACCAGCCGCCCGCGGCTTCCGACGCGCAGGGCGCTGCCGTCGGTCAGGTGGAAGGCGGCGAGCACGGCGTCGGCGGCCGGCGTGCCCGACGGCTCCCCATCGGCCGTCACGTCGTAGACGAGCGAGGCCTCGACGGTGAACGGCCGGCCGCATTCCCCGCACGTCAGCCTCCGGCGTCCGCCGTCGACCATCTCCAGGTCGTATATCGGGTCGAGCAGCTCCGCCCCGCAGGACGGGCAGTTCAGAACGTTGGTCTGGAACATTCCTTAATCCTCCTTCTCTTGGGTCGTCCGCCATTCCCCGAGGGCCTTGGCGAACGATGGGTGGTATTCCGCGTACGCGTCCAGATCGTCCAGATTGTCCCGAATCCATTCGTTCCGTCGGGACTCGACGGCGGTAAGGTCGATGGCGTATTCGTCATCTCCGCCGAAAGGCGTCTTTTCACCGACGTAATGGTTCCTTTCGAAGCGGACCAAAGAGCAGGACAGGCGGAGGAATGCCGTCGTCTGTTCCGGGGCGATGAAACGCGCCGCGCGGCAGAGGGGCTTCGCCGGCATGTGGGATCGGACCACCAGCCGAAGCCAGAAGAACGGTTCGATGACGAAAAGACACAGCCACAGGTAGTCCCATGCATGGAAGGTCCGCTCATCCCAGATCCAGATGGAGTGGTGGATCCACCAGACCACGGCGGCCACATTGGCTCCAACCCCGCATGCAACGACGGCCATGGCGCGTAGTGTTTCCGTAGGTGTCAGGCGCCAACGCCAAAGAATGCCGATGGCATTGGGCACCAGAAACGCCGTCCATCCAAGAAAGGCCGTGACGACAATCATGGCGGCAAAGACCAGAAAGGCATATCCGATGTCCACCCACGGCCATGCGGCGATTTGGGCAAGTCCCGCCGCGAGCGCGCCGCCTGTCCATGCAAGCCATCTGCCCACCTGTCGGAGCCAGTCGGTACGGAGCGCGATGTAAATGACGCCCGCGGCGAGCGGGGCGGCCACGGATACGGCGACGGCCGCCCCTTGCGGCGGATCGAGCCTTCGTCTCAGCATGATGCCCCCTCGAACAGTCCGTAGCCGATGTCGGCGCGGAGCAGGCCGTTGAGGCTTGGGACCACCACCGGCTCGTAAGTGAATCCGGCGGGCATGGACAGAGCGATGAAGCGCATGACCAGATCGGCCCTGTCCCGCATCCGCCATGGTTCGTCGTCCCCGTCGAGAAGCCCCGCGCGTTCGAGCGCGCCGCGCGCCTCCGGGCTCATGCCGGACTCGCCGTAGCCCGCCCAGACGGCGAACGGGTCGTCCTTTTTGAAGCCGTCGAACCGGACGCCGTACTTCTCGCGGCTCATCCCGTAGGCCGCGGCGATCTCGGCGGCCGGCCGGTTGCAGTCGTACAGGAAGTCCCGCCTGATGTCGTGGCCCTTGCCGAGCCAGTCGCCCAATGTGATGCAGAACAGCATGGTTGCCTCCTTTTCCTACGGGAAGGCCATGCGTCCCGGTCCGGCCATCATCTCGTCGGAGCCGTCGCGCGGACAGGTCTGATTGGCTTGCCATCCATGTCATAGACCTCGACCCGCTTGGCCTTCGCGTCGCCATGGACGCGGATGGTCTCGTGCTTCCCTCCCTTGCGGTAGGCGACGCAGTATTCGGTCCCATCGGGCACGGCGGTCCGACGGGAGCCGTTCCCGCAGTCCACGCTTTCGAAGCCGTAGGATTCGGCCAACGCGCCGTCGAAGTCCGATGCATGCCCTTCAAGAGGAAAGTCGAAGGACATGCAAATGGCAAGGGATGTCATGAAGACCGTGAATCCCGCCAGAACACTCATCTGAAGCTCCCCTATCTGCCCATACCCAAACGGATACAGTCGGCGCAGCACCAGACGGCATACGACACCGGCCATCACGCCGATGGCCGCCAGAACAAGGATCGTCACCACCGGCGTCTGCGCGGCGCTCCAATCACTGAAATCGACGCTCATTCAAACCTCCCTAGGTATGCCATCTCGTCGGCGAGTCCGTCCTCGCCTTTCTGCCTAAGCATGTTCGCCACCCCGTAGCGCTGGTTCCAGCAACGGACGATGGTGTCCGCCTTGATGCCCGGCGCGCCCCAGACGGTCGGCAGGATGGAACAGGCGCCCGGCCTGTGGCTGACGCCGTAGCATGTCCCATCCGCCGTGCCGTCGTAGACGAGCCGGACCGGTCCGCCGCAGAACGGGCAGGGAGCCAAGTAGGTCATTCGACATACCCGCCCAGATAGACGTCGACCGATTTGCCCTCATCCACCTCGACGATCTTGACGTATCCTGGACCGACCTCCTCGAGCTCCCCCTCGTTGGCACGCCGGCCGGCGGCCTCGACCTTCGCTTGGCGTTTTTCGGCCGCCTTGCGGTCGGCGTAGATGCCATACAGGTGGATGAGCTCGCCGCAGCCGGGCGAGATGGTGCCGATGATGGCGTACAACTTCATGACGTAATCCTTTCAGAAGAACGGAGCGCCGGCCAAGGAAAGCCACTGGATGAACGCCAGCGCCCCTGATGACATTCATGCGTCCCGGCGGTCGGAATGAATCTGCAGGTCGATCAGGTGGTCGAACCCCACCCAGCGGCCGTCGAACAGCGATTTGGCGGAACTCGTCCGGCGGTAGCGGTCGTATCTCGCCGTCACGCCTCTTCCTCCGCGGCATGGCCCGGCTCCTCGATGCGGTCGACGACGGCCCTGGCGGCCTCGTCCGGCTCCATTCCGACATATCCGTCCAACGGCACCTGCCTGCCCCGAACGCTGACGTGCAGGCCATCGACGCGGGCGGAGGCAGGCCCGTCGAAGCAGACGTACATGCAGGCGGTCGTCCCGTCCAGCCTGATGGACGCGGCGTCATCGTCATAGAACTCGACGTGCGCGGTCCCGCCGCGCCTTGACACCTCGGTCTCGATGGCCCGCCACAGCTCGCGGCCGTATGTGGTCGACCTGTATTCAATGACCGGCGTCGCGTAATTGACGCATCCGCACTCGGGGCAGACGAATTCGCGCCGCTCGCCCGCCGGCCACGGCTCCAGTTCCGCAATGACGGCCGAGCAGTAGCCGCAGGATACATGGCCGTTGACAATCATCTCTCCGCCTCCTTGTATCGGATGGCCTCGATGCGCTTCCAGATGGCCTTGGCGGCCGCCTCCGGCTCCATTCCGGCGTAGACGGATACGGGCACCGGCCCGCCGTCGACGGTGACGTGCAGTCCGGCCGCCTCCTCGTAGCCATGCTCCGGCGCGATCCACAAAGCGGCCAATTCGCGGCCGCCAAGATCGTCGGCCCCGTAGACGCGCAGGGCGCCGTCGGAGTCGAACCACGTCTCGCAGGCGCTCCGCCGGACCAGCCGGTACAATTCTCGCCATGTCTCCTCCGCGTCGGAGGACAACTTGAGCCAGACCTCGGCCTCGACCTTGGTCCGGCACCCGCACTCCGGGCACTCGAACGAACGGCGCTCGCCGTTGCGCCAGCCGGCGGCGGACAGGTCGGTGATTTCCTTATGGCAGCATGCGCATTGCAGAATGATGTCTTTCATGATGTAATCCATGCGAGGATACTCCGCCCCTCGTGGGCGGGGAGGAATCGCATGGCCTCCTTTTCCGTTTCATGCGTCCCGAAGAAACCAACGGGGCGCCCGTCCCGAAGGACGCCGCCCCGCCTGGGGGAGCCTAGAAGGGCTCCTTTTGTTCACCTGGATTCCTCTATGCGTCCCGCGTACGCCAATGGAAGCCATAGGCCGACGAGATGCGCCCGTTCGCGGCCTTGATGATATTGCCTTTCAGACTTTTCGGGGCGCCGTGCCCGCGCCTTGCGGCCATCCAGCGCGCGCCGCCGCGCCATCGACGCGGCGGGGTCAGAAAGCGGGCATCGCGGGGGCTCTCCCCCACCCGGCGCCAGCGGAACCCGTAGGCCGTCGCGCCCAGTCCGCGGATGACCTTGGAGATGCCGCCGGACGCCGCCTCGGGCGATGTCGCCCCGCGATGTCCGACGCACCAGCGCGCCGCCTCGAGGATGCTCGGGAACGTCCGCTCCTCCATGCCGCTGCTGAACCGGATGACGGGCTTCACGCGGCAATCAGCGGCTATCTCCATCTTCCCTTCCGAGGTCATCCATTCTGCGGATCTCCTCTATAGCCTTCCTGCGCCGTTCGAGGACCATCGCCGCCCGTTCGACCTCGGCCGGCGCGAACATCGTCGGATTTCCGGGCAGTGGACGCAATTCGCCCGCCTTCATCATCCTTCCCACGAAAGCCGTGGTCCGTCCGAGCCTTTCGACGACCCGTTCCATGGTCAGCGCCTTCCGTTCCTCCGGTTCTGGCATAAGACCTCCTCCCATTCCGATTCCCCATTCTACGAAAAGCCACAACCCCCGCCCAGGGACATTCCCGGGCGGAGGTTGTGGTTGGCAAAAGGAGCGGGCCGCGCCAAAGCGAGGTGAAAGCGACACGACCCGCTCCCAGTGCCCCCGGCCGGACTCGAACCGGCGGTCTCCGCCTTCGGAGGGCGGCGCTCTTTCCACTGAGCTACGAGGGCTTTTCGTTTGCCGATGGACGTCATGCGTCCCGGCGGGCTTTCTCTATGGCGTCGAGGATGCCGCCCATCCAGAAGGCTTGGTCGACCTCCTCCTCGCCCCAAAGGCCGTCCGAGATCAGCTCGAGCACCTCCGGGCCGAAGCGGTCGAGACGGTTGCGGCGGACCAAATCGTCGAACAGCAGGTCCCCCGCGCCGACGCCGGCCTTCGCGGCCTCGGCCTCGATGTCATCCCAGTGGTAATCGACGTAGTCGTCCAGTTCTGCGTCGGGAACGTTCTTAAGCTTCCGATGCGTCACGCCAGTCCTCTAGTTCCTGCTCGGCGGCCAGTTCGGCCTTGGCGGCGGCATGACGGCGGTTCTCCAAACACCAGCCGCACTCCGGCGCGGCACAGCCGTGCGGGTTGCTCCATTGGCCGATGCGCCGGGCCAGTCTGCCGCCGGCCTTCATATGGCGGACGCGGCGGGCACGGTCTTGTGCGTAGCTTTCCTCCCGGCCGCCCGTCACGCGGTCGACGGCATGGTCGGACAAGTCCTTGTACGTTCTGGCCATCTCAGGCTCCTTCCATAAGTCGGTCGATCGCCCACGCGTAGCAGCCGACGCGCCCCCATTCGTCGCGCTGGGGAGTGCCGTTCCACATGTCGGTCAGGCCGATATACGGATCCTCGCCCAGATCCCCGCGGTCGTCCAGATCGACGGGGCCGGCGGCGAAGCGGCGTTCGGGGTTGCGGTCGAACCAGCTCTGGTCCAGCTCGCCCATGCGCACGCACGACAGGCATCCGGAGCGCACGGCGCCATACCATGTCGCGGTCGGGAAGCCCTCCTCGTCCACATCGAGCGTGGCGACCTCATGGCCCTTGACCAACTGCACGCTGCCGCAGTTGCGGTTGGTGACGATGTGGATCCCCTCCGGGCAGTACTCGTCCGCGCGGGCGAGCGCCCAACGGTGGGCCTTGACGCGCTGGGCGGACTGATTGCCGTCCCAGATGCTGTAATCGTCCGGGTCGAGGCCGGTCTCGGCGGTCCATTTCTGCTGTGGTGACATGATGGCTCCTTTTCGTCTTTCCCTATATGCCATGCGTCCCAAACGCATAGCCGGATGACGTCCCTCTTAGGGAATGAATCCATCGGTCGGAAAGGATTGACACTATGGACGGGAATCGGCGATTGTGAGAAATCGGTGCCCGCGTGACGGCGAACACATGCCGTCCGCGACCTGATTGGACTATCATGGATGGCATGCGAAGCGATCCGGCCGCGGCGCGGCCTACCTCGGTCGATGCCGGCGCGCTTCCGCATGGTGACACATAGTGGACTGGAACGATTTATGAAAGACACGAACGACAAGGAATTGGAGCTGTTCCGTCAGTACAGACGGATCGTGCCGGACGGACATGGCGACGGAAGGATAATCCCGCCCCACTTCGCAATGCCGACGATATACCACGATGATCGTCCGGCCATCACTCGAACCTACGCCGGAGTGTGAGACATGCCATCATGGGATGAAATCATCGGCACCGTCGACAGGCATCCGAACGGCGTTCTCGACAACATCAGAGGCGAGTACATCAGGAAGATGGCGGAGAAACGCGGACGTAACGTCATCTGCTACTACTCGGGATGGCTACAGGACCCGCAGGGCAGCCCCTACTGTTCGCTAAGTGATTCCGACATGGAAGGCTTCATGACCAATGTCCACGGATTCGACCGCGACAAGGGGCTCGACCTGATTCTGCACACGCCCGGCGGCGACCTCGCGGCCGCCGAAAACCTGGTCAATTACCTTCGCGCCTGCTTTGGGACGAACATAATCGCATTCGTGCCGCATCTCTCCATGTCGGCGGGAACCATGATCGCATGCTCCTGCAAGGAGATATACATGGGCAGACAGTCCGCAATCGGACCGACGGACCCCCAATTCGGAGGAGTCGCGGCGGGCGGGGTCATTGAGGAATTCAACCAGGCCGTCAGGGAGACCACCGACAATCCCGGCTCGACCGCCATGTGGGCCCAGATCATCGGAAAGTATCCGCCGACATATCTGGGCGATTGCCAAAAGGCGGTCGAGGCGTCGCAGAAGATGGTCGCGGAATGGCTGAGGACCAATATGCTTTCGACTTGCGCCGACGGAGAATCCAAAAGCAGGAGTATCGCCGAATGGCTCGGCACGCATGCCAATTCCGCCATGCACAACCGCCACATCACGGCGGATGTCGCCGAGAAGCGCGGTCTCGTCATAAGGAGGCTGGAAGAGGATTCGGAACTTCAGGACATCGTCCTCACCATCCATCATGCCTACATGGCCACATTCGAACGAAGCGGAGCCAAGAAGATGATAGAGAACAGCAACGGCAAGTCCTGGATTCGGATCGTCTCGTAACCGGTCGGGATTCCAACGAGAACAAGGCCATCCTGGAAGGATATTATCATGCCCCTTCCAGGATGGCCTTTGTGCTATGCGTCGCGCACGGCCGCATCGGCCAGCGCCTCAATCATCGGTGCGCCGCGGAGCGTCTTCAGCCATTCGGCGGGTATCGCCCCGTAGCCGTACCTGACGCCCGCCATGGCGCCGGCGACGCAGGCGGTGGTGTCCGCGTCGGACCCCAAGTTCACGGCGGCCAGCACGCAGTCACGATACGAGCCGGCGTTCGCCAGGCACCACAGGGCCGCGTCGGCCGTCTCGTCGACGAAGCCGCCGGAACGGATCGCGTCTCCCGGCCGCGGGTCCGGGTCGGGCGTCCAGCCGCCGGCGAGCCGCTCCAGCAGCCGCACCTGGCGCACGCACATGTCCATGACGTGCGGGTGCGCGTGGGTGACGGCGGATGCGGCGCGGATGGCCTCGTCCGGCTGATGGCGGATGGCGAGCGGCGCGATGCGCATCAGGCTGCCGTTGCCCTGGCTGCGTTCGCCCGTTGAGCCGTGGCCGGAACGGATGGCCGTCGCGCAGGTGAAGCCGCAGTCGAACACCTCGCCGTCCGGCGTGTAGGCGCCGGAATCAAGCCAATTGCGGTAGCGGGCGAGCAGGTCGGCCGGGTCGACGTTCCAGCCGTTCTCGATGAGCGAGTGGAGCGTGGCGAGCGTCATGGCCGTGTCGTCCGACCATGTGCCCGCCGGCCGGTCATGCGTGCCATGGCCGGCCATGCCGTCGCAATGGAACGTCCCGCGCCCCCTGAACTCGTACGGGACGCCGAGCGCGTCGCCGACGGCGAGCCCGTAGAGCATGCCGCGTACCTGGTCCGGGGTCATTCGTCGTCCCCCTCCCCCTGTCACCATGGAGCGAGGCGGAACTCCGGCGGCTTGCCCTGTTCGACGTCGGCGAACAGCGTGGAGCCGTCGGCCAGCCCGCAGGGATGGAGATTCCCGCAGCCGCATTCGCGCGCCTCCGTGACGGTGCGGGCGACCGCGCCGGCCTGTTCGGCCAGCTCCTTGTAACCTTCGGAGGTCAGGTCGAGCGCGGCGCGGACGCGCTGCTCGCCGGGCTTGACCTGGGAGACGATGACGGGCTCCATGAACGATTCGAGCGCCTCGACCGCGTCCGCGATGCCGCCGATGATGGCGAGCCGGCCGACCGGCGGCACGTCGGCGAACTGGTCTGCGATCCCCTGAAGGGCGTTGGCCAGCGCGGGCAGTATGGCGTCTGCGACCATTTCACGCGCGGCGGCGATGTCATCCGGGTCGGTCCAGTCAACCTCGAGCGGGGCGTCGTCGGCAGTATCGGTATCAAGCAGTTTCTTCAGGTCCCCATCCCAGTCATGGGTGCCAGAGATGGGGACATTGCTCCATTTCGACATTTAACGATTCCTTCTTCTAGAGCAGGTCGACGGCGACGATGAGCACCACCCACAACAGGGCGACGAGGACCGTCCACCTGTTCAGGTTCTTTTCGGCCACGCCGGAGCTGCCGGCCGAGCCGGTCAGGCCCTCGGCGAAATTGGAGAAGCCGCCGCCCTTGCCCTTGTGCATGAGGATAAGGCAGGCGAGCAGCAGGGATAGGACCGCGACGATAACGGTCATAATGGTTTTCAGCATTGATTGGACTCCTTTTCTAGCCGAAGATATGCAGAACAAACTTGCCCAGACCGAAGTCCATGCCGGTCACGAGTGCCATGAGCAGAAGGACGAAGACGAAGACACCGACAATCCAGCCCGCCCACTCGCGGACGGAGGGGGTAACAACCTTGCGGAGCTCGTCGATGGTCTGGCGGATAAAACGGCCTATGGTGATGAACGGTTTGGTAATGGTTTCCATACCCGGAGCTATGCGTCGCGCAGATACGGAAAGCCCCGGCTTCGCGCGGGAACGGCGGAGCCAAGATTACGAGAAATCACCTCCGCATGCGCGGGGAAGAGCTCCAATTGGCGTCGCGATTGGACAGGGACACGGAAGAATCACCCCCACATGCGCGGGGAAGAGAGTAATGAAAATGCGGCCTCCGAGGATATGGCCATACCCCCTAAGTGCAAATTCTCCGCTCTTTTTCAAGAGCCGCCCCCAAGCGCCGCGTGATTCCAGAACGCGGGGCCGGGGGCTTTTCAATTACCAAGCATCGCAGCCCACATCATGCGTCCCGGCCGGCCGCAGCCACCAGCCCGCGTCTGAAGCCCTCGGGCAACGACTCGTTGTCCCTGAGCCGCGTGGCGGCGGCCGCGCCCGCCTTGCGCACGATTTCGCCCGCCACGGCCTCGGTCATGCGTGGATTGGCGCAGACACCGATCAGACTGGCGCGATCGCTCAAATCGGCCAGCCCCAGCCCATTCGGGTCGCGGACCGAATTCCAGGCCACCTGCCTGATGCCGGGGTCTTCGGATGTGGAACCCAACGCGCATCTGACGAAGTCGTCACAGGCGGGCGCGCGCAGGATCTCTGTCTGCACGCGGGCGTTCCGCGTGCAGGCGCGGGCCAGATGGATAAGCACGGTCGCATCGGCGGCGGGCGCGTGGGCGATGCCGCGGCCGAGGTCCGGGTCGACCGGCCCGTCGCCGATCAGAGCCTTCAAACCGGCCGCGTCGGGCAAAGCCTTGTTGCGTGCCAGCCCGCGGCGGACCGCCTCGCGGCGTACGTCCACATCTGCGAGCCGACGGACGTCCCCGACGCGCGACCACGCCTCCTCCACGTCGAAGCCGTCCCGCGAACGATTACCGGCGGCGATGAGCGCGTTGTTGCCCGCGGCCGGATTGGAGATGACACGATGGAGCAGGTAGGAGTCCTCCGGGAATTTGAGGACCAGCTGGGCGAGCGTCTCGTCGGTCAGGCGCGGATTGCCCGCCAGCGTCTCGGCCACGGGGATGCAGGCGCGGGTCGTGCCCAATTCGACGGCGATGCGCGCGGCGGCCTTGGGGTCGAGCCGCGGGTTCTGGGCCATGCAGGTCCAGGCCATGCGCCGGTCGGCGGCGGGCAGGTGTTTTATCTCGGCCAGCAGCTCCATGTGGTGTCCGGCCGAGGCGGGATTGGCGCACATGCCGTCGAGGATATGGCGCCTCATGGCATCGGTCGTCTGCCGGTCGCGCAGGGCGTTGAGGTCGTCCCAGCCGAGGTTCGGGTTGAAGGCGAGCCGCCTGTCGACGTTGGGTTCGTCCAGTGCCAGCGCCGCCTCGAGTTCGGCGCCCTTGGCGTGTCGGAGCGCCAGGATGTCGTCGTCGGTCAGGTGCTTGGGATCGAACGCGGGCACCATGTCCAGATCGTCGTCCGAGCCTTGTCCGGCCTTACGGTCGAACTGACCGCCGTCCGGCCTTCCGGCGGCCTTGTGGTTGTTGCCTTTGCCGTCACGCATGTCTCAGTCCTCTCCGATGACATCCAGCTTGCCCAACATGTCCGCCACGTTGTCGTCGGTCCAGCTGGTGAAGTCCATGTCATCACGGGCGCCCTGGACGGCGTCGAGGATCTCCTCGCGATTGTCCCACGCCTCGCTTTCGAGCGTGGACTCGTCGACGGATTCGAAGTTGCCGTAGCCGTCGAACCGGATGTAGTCATGGCCCGGCTCGTAGTCGCCGAAGAACGTCCGGTCGACGAGCCATTGGGCGTCGTATCGACCGGAGCCGTACACGCCGGACAGCGACTCGATGTCGTCGATCGCGTCGGACCAGTCGAACGCGCCGTCCCACATGCAGCACTCGCGGGCGGCGGCCAGCAGGGCCTTGGGGTCGCCGTCGCGCACGCCCCGGAGCGTGTCGGCGTCGAGCCCCTCCCGGACCTCGGGCGTGTCCTCCACGTACTGCCTGATGTCGTCGGCCTCGTCGACGGCCTGGTCCTCCAGATCGGCCTCGTCGACGGACTCGAGCATGCCGACGTCGTCGAACCGGACGTATTCGCGGGTCGGATAGTAGTCGTCGCCGACGGCGTCGATCAGGGTCATCGCGGCGGCCGGGTCGAAGCCCAGTCCGGACATGAGCTCGTCCGGTTCGGACGCGTCGGCCCAATCGCATGAGCCGTCCCATGAGCTCATGGTACGGGCCAGCCCAAGCAGGGCCTCGCGGGAGGCGGGCGTGTCCTTGATGTGGTCCCATGCGGGAAACTCCGGGACCACAGTCTCCTCCAGATCGTCGTCAGTGCCCTGTCCGGGCTTCCTGTCGAACTGGCCGCCGTCGGGACGTCCCGCCGCCTTGTGGTTGTTGCCGTTCCTGTCCTGTGCCATGATGGCCTCCTTGTCCGTTCGTTCCTGTGTGGCTATGCCGGCCGTCTAGAAGATGAGGTCGGTTTCGAGGTCGTCCAGCGGGATGGCCTCGCCGACGCTTTGGCGCATCCACCGGTTCCATGCGGTGATGAGCAGGCGGAGGGTGTCCTTCTGATTGAAGTCGCGTCCGGCGGCGCGGTCGAGCATCCAGCGCTGCGGGGAGTCGGGGTCGAGCGGATGCTCGCCGTCGAAGACGGGACGCCAGAAGGCGTCGACGCGCGCCGGGCTCGACCAGCGCTCCACGAGCATGATGGCAAGAGGGAGCTTAAGGCCCAGATGGTGGCGGGTCTTGGCGATGGCGGCCCATTCGCGGTATCGGACGATGTCGTTGTAGTTGGCGCGGATGGTGTCGATGAGGCGGGATGGGGCGGGCCAGCCCTTGCGGTGGACCATGCCGTCCATGCCGAAGTCCTCCCAGTTGATGTAGGCGCGGACGGCGCAGATGACGTTGTGCGCGTCCTTGAGGCCGGGGAATTCGTCGGTGACGAGCGGGTCTATGTACTTCTCGGCGAATCGGTCGCCGATGTCGAGGCGGCATGCGCGCAGCGTCCTGTCGTCGGCGTCGACGGTGCGCAGAAGCACCGGGACGGACTCCACCTCCTCGTCGACGGTGCGGGAGAGGCGGGCCAGCGTCTCGCGCCCGGCGAGGATGGAGCCGTCGGCGGCAAGCTCCAGCATGCCTTTCTTGGAGTACGCGGGGCTCTTCGCCGTGAGTCCGATCTCGCGTCCGGCTCCTTTGGCGACGTGCTCGAGCATGCGGACCCGCCATGGGGTCATCTCGACCATGCCGTAGCGGCCGCCCTCCACCGGCCTGTCCTCGCCGTCGAACAGCAGTCGGGGCGTCAATATCGTCTCCATGGATTCCTCCTTTGTCGTTTCGGATTCCCCGTGCGCATGCGTCCTGCCCGCCGGCCGGAAAATCTCCGATTCGACGGGCAATGCGGGCGGAGAGCCGTATGCACCGCCGTATGCACTTTTGCCTTCAGCGGGCCGAAGAGGCTCCAATGCCTACAGGCAGTAGGGCCAAGGCCTGATTCCATCGACTTCCGTATGCAGCCGTATGCACCGTATGCAGTTCCCTTAAAAGGGAAAAGGCCGAAAAGACTCCAACTCCCAAAAGAGGTGCATAAAGTGCATACGGCTCTTTGCATGTCCTCTCAGCCCTACTCCCGCCTAGCTTCCTGCTCGAGCCAAAAAAGTGCATACGGACTGCATACGACTGCATACGAAGTGCATACGGACGCATAAATGTGATGGAAGTGTGAAAACGGCTTGTCTTCCGTCTTTTCCGCCGTCGGAATCGGCTTGATTGCCCGACTGAAGATTCTCCGAAGAAGGACGGCCGAAAACGTAAGGATTCCGAAGAGGCCTTATGGCCCTGCTCTGGACGCATATCGTCCGGCATGGCAAACAACTCGAATCTGACCGCGGCGCGCAACGCCCGCAACGACGAATTCTACACACGGCTCGAGGACGTGGAGGCCGAGCTCCTCCCCTGCGCCGACGACTTCCGGGGACGGCGCGTCCTCTGCCCCTGCGACGGGCCGGAGAGCGCGTTCGTCCGCTTCTGCCTCGGACATTGGGACCGGCTCGGCATCACGCATCTGACCGCCAGCCAGTACAATCCGATGGGTCCCCTGTTCGGCTTCGGACGCCGCTGGGAATGGGACGGGCCGGACGACCGGCCGGAGCCCGTCGAACTGGACGACGAGGGCAGCGTGCTCGGCGTCGAGGCCCGCCGCCTCATGGACCGGGCCGACATCGTCGTCACCAACCCGCCGTTCAGCATCCTCTCGTCCATCATCCCCAGGCTGGAGGAATGGGGCGGGCTCTTCTCCGTCATGGGGCCGCTCCCCCAGGCGAAGGCCGTGTCCATCGCGCCGTACTTCCTCTCCGACCGCCTCTGGCTTGGACGCCGGAACGGCTCCATGGCGTTCGCCACGCCGGACGCCACCACACCGAAGGAGTCATGCGACGTCATGATCGACGGCGTGCGCCACCGCCGCTTCGGCAACATCGTCTGGTACACGAACCTGCCGTCCACCCTGGCGCGCGGGGCCTTCCGTCCGGCCGCGCCGGCCCCGGAGGCCCCGGAGTTTCTGGACGGCACCCACATCCTCGAATGCGGGCAGGTGGCGGACGTGCCCGCCGACTGGGACGGCCCCGTCGCCGTCCCCCTGACGTTCCTGACCCGCTGGACGCCCGCCGACCCCGGCTGGCGGCTCGTCGACATGCCGGGCCAGCCGACCGCGGGCGGCCGGGCGCTGTTCGCCCGCGCCGTCATCGAACGGCGTTAGTCGCGGCGCAACTCCTCCATGACCGCACCGGCCAGCTCGGCACGGCCCGCGAGCACGTTGAGCTTGCGGGCGTCCATCGTGTCCGGCTCGATGATCCGATGGATCTGGACCGGCCTCTCCTGCCCCTGCCGGTCGACGCGGGCGTTCGCCTGCGTGTAGTCCTCAAGACTCCAGGTGAGGCTCAGCCATACGACGATGTGGCCCGAATGCTGGAGGTTCAGGCCGAAGCGGCTGCTCAACGGATGCGCGGCCAGTATCGGCACGCGATGCGCGTCCCACTCGGCGACGATGCCGGGCTCGTCGGTCGTATGCACCATGCCCTTGTATCGGGCCTTCAGACGGGCCAGCTCGTCGCGGAACTGGTAGAAGACGAGGATCTGCTCGCCCTGCGACTCCTGGAGGACCCTGTCGAACTCGTCGAGCTTCGCGTCATCCAGCCGCATGACCGGCGCGTCCACGCCCGGGTCCGGGTAGATGCAGCCGGCGGTGAACTGCGTGAGCTTGTTGCACAGGACGCCCGCGTTCGACGCGGACACCTCCGCGCCGTCCAGCTCCATCCACTTGTCGCGGCGGAACGCGTCGTACGCGGTCCTCGTATCATCCGGCATGGCGACCGTGTGGTCGATGACGGTGCGGCGTGGCAGTCCGGGCAGCTTGTCGCGGGCCATCATGGTCAGGCAGAACGGGGCTATCGCGGCCATGATCCGCCCGTACGCCTCCGGACGCGGCAGCCATTCGTAGACGACGTCGCCGTTGTGGCGGCCGGGCACGAACCAGCGCTGGCGGTAGGAGGTCAGCGTGGGGCCCAGCGCATGCCCGCCGTCCAGCAGGTAGCATTGCGCCCACAGGTCCATGAGGCCCTTGGCGGCGGGCGTGCCGGTGAGGCCCAACACCCATGAGACGGGCCTGCCATGCCGGCTTCTGCCCGGCGCCGACGACAGGTTGCCGCGGCGGCGCTTCAGCAGGCGGAAGCGCTTGGCGGTGGAGCTCTTGTAGCCGGACAGCTCGTCCAATACGATGCAGTCCCACGGCCAGACGTCGACGTGCGAGTCCAGCCAGCCTAAATTCTCCTGGTTGATGATGGTCACGGTGGCGCCCGCCTCCAGCGCCTTGGCGCGCCTTTTCGGGTCGGGCTTGGCACTGCAGGCGACCGCGTAGTCCAGCCGGTGGGCGTCGGCCCACTTGTCCAGCTCGTCGGGCCACGTGTTGACGGCGACCGTCTTGGGCGCCACGACGAGGAACCGGGACCGCGGGTGCATGGCGTGCCAGATGTCCATGATGGCGATGGTCGTCAGCGTCTTGCCCAGGCCCATGTCAAGGAACAGCCCGCAGCCGCCATGGTCGCGGAAGGAGTCCAGCGCGAAGCGGACGGCGCTCTCCTGATAGTCGTGGAGCCTCATCGGGACTCCACCGGCTTGATGGCATGTCCTCGGTCGTCGAAGAAGCCGGCCTTGGGGCTGCGGACAACCAATGTCCATCTGACCCATTCGCCCTTTGTCGTGCGTGCCGTGCATTCGTAATCCGCGTCACGCATGCCGTGGTGGCCGACCTCCAAATTCACCGCACGGCCGCTTCCGATGGACGCGCAGGACAGAGTCCCCTCCCGCAGTCCGTACCGTTCGGCGAGGATGGTCTCGGGTAATTCCGGCCTGGCTGCGGAGCGGCTTACGAAGGCGCCGGTGTACAGCGCAAAGGGGAACACCACGACAATCGCGCAGACGAGCAGGAAGGAGAGGCATCCGCGGCCGACTATCAGAATAATGAGGATTATGGCCAGGCATGCAACGCCCGCGCAGACAAGGACACCCCAGTCGATGTGGGAGTAGTATGCCTTCCACGAGGCCAGATACTTCGAAAGATCTATCATGCCCTGGCTTATGCGTCGGGCTTTGATAGAATGGACTCCGGCCGGGCAATGCATTCACGGCCGAGGCCCCATGCCGGCTTCTGATCATAAGGCGGCATGGGGGCTTTCCTATCAATGCGTCCTCCTTTTTGGGTTTTGTCTTTGTTTTTGTTGTGAACAATCCCACTACAACACAAGGGGGTAGAAAAACGCAACACGCAAACCTAAGCCAGCGTTCGATTAAAAAAGAACTCCCTCTTCTCACCTCGATACAAACCCACACGCGAGCCGGACAACCGAAAACCAAAACGACGAAAGAACCTCTCGTACACCGGCAACAGTTCCTCCGGCACCGTCACCAGAGGAAACCATTCACCCAGCAAACCCAATGCATATTCGACCAGAGCGGAACCGACCCCCCGACTCCGAAAACCCTCGTAAACATACAAGGTGCAAATCTTCCGTTCAGACGGATTTCTCTTGAGAACGCAAAACCCCGCCAACTCACCGTCTATACGGGCTAAAAGAATCGCACGGCCTTTCCCCAATGAGGGGAGAACCGTGCGGTCGAACCAAATATCGAAGCCGGGATAATACGTTCGGATTGTCCCCGGAATGGGAATAGAAGCCGCAGTGCCAGCGTCCCGAACTACACTAATCCTCAACAAAACTGAACACATGAAAATCCGTCACACGCTCGACGTTGACATGACTCGTATCATCCGGCCAAATATACAAAACCGGCATGTAACCGGACAGTTCACGAACTGCGAGATTGCTGAAACCGTCCAAGTAGAGGATTCCGGCCATGGGTTTGCCGTTCCAATTGAAGATTGCGGGCTTGCCGCCGAGTTCTTTCCAGTTGGTTCCGTCTTGATAGGGAAGTTCTTTTAAGGCCATTGGTTTTCCTTCTTTAGGAATCACCCCCGCGTGCGCGTGGAAGAGTGATTTCCTGACCTCAGGAAATCATCCCAACCAGAATCACTCCCGCGTGCGCGGGGAAGACCACCTGTTTACCGTTCTCGTCCACGGTCATGGTGAATCACTCCCGCGTGCGCGGGGAAGACCGAGGAAGACGCTCGCACCAACGTGCTTGACGCCATCGATGCGGACTTTCTGACTCATCGTGGACACCTCCTTACATCATGGCTCTATGCGTCCTGAGCCAACCTCCCAGCACTAAAGCGTGGAGTACGTTTTCATCTTCCCGTCGGCGTCGAACCGGAACTCGCCCTCCACGGGCAGGCCCTGGGCCAGACGCGACTGCATGGCGTGGTAGGCGGCGTCCAATGCGGACGCCCTGTCGGGATGGTCCTCGAGAAGCCCCAGGAACGTGGCCAGCATGGACGCGTACTCCTCGCCCGTGGCCTTGTCGACGCCAAGGCAGGCGTCGAGACGCTCCATGTCGTCGCCGGCGGCTCGGACCCTGCCGGCGGCGGCCTCCGCGGCCGGATCGGCGTAGGAGCGCGACGTGTACCAGTCGGCCAGCTCGGCGGTCCATGCGGCGCGCGTGGCCGCGGCCCCGTCGAGCACGCCCGCCATATGGACGGCGCAGATGACGAGGATGTCGCCGTAGGCGGCGATGGCCAGCAGCAGGCCGGCCAGGACGCCCTGCGCGGCGCCGCCCCACCTTAGGGCCGACATGACGCCGATGGCCGCGCCGGCAAGTGTGACGGCGACGACGATGGCCGCGCCGACCTTAAGTCCCGTGATTCTTTCCATGTCCGCCCCTATGCGTCCGGGCCGTTCCGGGCATAGGACGCATGTTGGATGATGGCGCCGGGCGTCAACGCGGCCACGCGCCGGGCTTTTTCTTCACCCGGCGGAGCCGGCGACGCGAAGGGCGGAGAGCGGTCTCTCAATTCTCTAGACCGCCATGACCCGTCCTGCGCGCGGCGCCTTTTTTCTTTTCGACGGAAGGAGTCTTGGACATCTTGGCCGACAACGTGAACCATCCGGCCCACTACGAGGCGGGCCCGTTCGAGTGCGTGGAGCTGACGCGCCTGTATCCGTTCATGGGCGGCAACGCCATCAAATACGTCTACAGGCACCGGCTGAAAGGCCGGGAGGTCGAGGATCTGAGGAAGGCCCTGTGGTATCTGGACCACGCGGAGCCGGACGAGCTGCGCCCGTCGTACACCCGCCGCGACGTCCGCGACCTCGGCGCGGCCACCCCGCTGCCGGTGCCCTCCATGGAGGCGGACCTGGCGCTTCCGGACAACGGGGCCGCCCATCTGCTGCGCGTGCTGGAGCGCGCCGACTGGCAGGGCATGGCCCCGTTCTGGAGGGGCATGTGGGAGCTGGCCCGCGGGCACGACTCGGGGCTGACCCGCGCGAGACGCGCCGTGGAACGTCGCATCGCCCTGCTGGAGTCGGACTATTCGGACGACGAGCTGCGCCTGCTCGACGGCTGGAGCGCGCCTCCGGCCGCCATGTGGAGGTTAAGGGCAAGGGGTATGGAGCTGTGAGAAGGACGAGTTGCAGAACCGCCCGCCTGCGCTACGAGCCGCTCCGGCCCGTCGGCATCGGATGGAGCTTCCGCCTGCGCGTCGAACGGCTCGCGCCGGACGGCGAATGGGAGCCCGTGCTGACGCGCGACCACCTCGTGCGGACGAGCGACGTGATGGGTGATCCGGGCGGACTGGTCTCGTTCGAGGAGCGCACGGCCCGCGAGGCCGGCTACAGACGCGCCGACCTGCCCATCGTGGACTCGCCCGTGTTCGCATAGGAGCGGACCATGGAGCCCGTTGAACTGGAGCCGCGCCCCGACGACGGAAGCGGCGGATGCCGCGCGGCGATCGCGCTGACGGTCGCCGCCGCCTGCCTGCCCCTCATGCTGGGCGTGTTCGCGCCCGCGTTGAGGGTGGGCGCGCTGGCCGGCGCCGCCGTCCTGCTGCTGGGCGCCGCGTGCCTCGTGGCCGTGCTGAGGGCCAGCCCCACGGAGCGCGTCCGCGAGCGGAACCGTGAGCGCGTGGCCCTGCGCTTCGGCGTCCGGTCCGATGTCTGGGACGGCTTCTCGGACGGCATGTTCGCCACGGACCGCGACGGCGTCACCCTCGTCGTGCAGAATCTGCGGGCGTGGACGGTGGACATCCTGGGCTAGGGCGGAACGACGAAGGCCCCGTCTCCGAATCCCGAAACGGATCGGAGGCAGGGCCTTTTTCGAGCGCCTGACGGGAATCGGACCCGCGTCACCGCCTTGGGAAGGCGGTATGCGCACCATCGCACCGCAGGCGCATTGTGGCCGGAGCCGGGCGGCTCCGTGGCCTTCGGCGTCAGACCTCGATGCCGTAATCCTCGAACAACTGGTCGTCGTTCAGCATGTCGACAACCTCCTTTCCTTGATGTCTTCGAAGTGGTCGGCGTTTTCCGCGGGCGTGGACGCCAATACTCCACGTTGGCACCCGCCCGCATTGGATGGGCGCGGCCCGCTTGCCAAGGCGGCCGGAGCGGGTATGGTCCCAAGGCTCTCGGCCGCCTTTTCGTTCACACCGGGTGCATGCGTCCCAGAGGCTAGAACAACGCGCCCAACGGGCGGTTCCAGTCGGGCGCGGGCCGTCCGGCGTCGATCACCCTGATGGCGGCGGCGCCGTCGTCGGAGGGTGTGAAGCCTTGAACGCCGTCGCCGTCGACCCATCCGTGCGCCGCCATGCGTTCGGCGAGCAGGCGGTTGGCGCAGTTGCGCGGCCACCAGAGCACCTGGTCGGGCGCGGCCATCAGGCGGCGCAGCAGCCTCTCCTCGTCCAGTATCCGGTCGGGCGGCGTATAAGGCACCGCGTCGAACGGGTGCCGTATCGGCTTGCGCGGATCGCGGGGCAGGTCGGCCTCGAACAGGCGCGGCCTCACTTGTTTTCCTTCCGCCATCGACGGTCCTCTCTGACGAATCTCGGCACGAACAGCAGCAGCCATCCGGCCAGGGCGACGAGCCCCGCCCACCAGACACGCTCGTGCCCGCCCATGATGAACACGACAAGCACGAGCGCGCCGACCATGCTGGACAGGATGAGGGTGGCCGTGCGCACGGCGTGGCCGTCCACGACGGTCCATCCGCTCATCGAAACACGGCCTCCAGCAATTCAGGCGGGAGTGGCTCCTCATGGCCGACGCGGGCGGCGTCGAGCGCGATGCGGGCCATGCCCTCCCAGTCGTCGGCGACGGTCGCCGCGCCGTGGGCGTCGTTCCATGCGGCGGCCATGTGGAACGCGGCGCGGTGGACCTCATAATCGGTGGTCGCGGCGTCGCGTCCGGCGCGATAGGCCGCGTATATGGCGTGGTCGATGCCTACGTGACGGGCATCCTCCATGTAGGCGTCGGCCAGCGCTTGGGCCTCGACGTCGGCGATGCTTGTGGACTCCATAGGAGACTCCTTTCCTTCCGAAAGGCTCCCCTATGCATGGAATCAGTCGTGGAAATCCACGAACCAGACCTTCTCGCAACCCGCGCAATCGGCGAGCGGGTCGGCGGGCTCCTCCTCGTAGCCACCGCCGTGGACGGACACGGCGATGCCGCCGAGCAACGCCACGACGGCGGGGTACGCCCCGGCGCGGGCGCGGAGCCCGTCCACGGTCAGACCCTGCAGGTCGGCCGTCTCGCCACTCCAGCGGCCGCCAAGCTCGTACCAGTCGTAGAAGGCATCCTCCGGCATGGTGGACACCTCGTTGCCGTCCTCGTCAAGCTCGGCGCCCGTGTAGAGGGCGAAGCGCCCGAGCAGCGCGTCCTCGTCGGAACCGTCGACGTCGGGGCGGCGCGACGCCCATTCGCGGGCCCTTTCGAGGAGATCCTCACGATACTCGACGACGTACGGCTCGACGTCCGCGTTCTCGTCCCAGCGGGCCAGCGCGTCATCGACCTCCGATTCCGTCTCCGGTCCGATGACCGTTCCAAGAAAATGCATGGCGGGCTCCTTTCCCTTTTGATGCCACCTTGCCCATGCGTCCCGGAAGCGGCCGGTTTGGTTGGGTGGGCGGCCGCTATCGACGCCGATTCCGGCCGGGAGGCGCCTCCGGCGGCGGAAATCCGTATGCACTTGCGTATGCACTTGTCGTTTTCGCGGGCCGAAGAGGCTTCAATGCCTACGGGCAGTAGAGCTAAGGGTGGATTCCATCGACTTCCATATGCGGCCGTATGCACCGTATGCACTTCCCTTAAAAGGAAAAAGGCCGAAAAGACTCCAACTCCCAAAAGAGGTGCATAAAGTGCATACGGCTCTCTGCATGTGCTCTCAGCCCTACTCCCGCCTAGCTTCTTGCTCGAGCCGAAAAAGTGCATACGGACTGCATACGGCTGCATACGAAGTGCATACGGACCGGATGATGTGAAGAAAACGTGAAGACGCCTCCCCCACCGCTTGTCTTAAGGAGAACGGAGAGTCCCCGCCTTTCCTGCCCGTTCCTTCGAGTTTGGTTGGGTGCGCGGCCGCCCGACGCATGGGGATGGGAAACGGACCATACCGTCGAAATCGGAGGAAACATGTACAGCGAACTGGTCTACGATTACGAATGCCGCACGGTCACGCCGGATGAGGCGGCGGCCATGCTGGGTGGCGCGCCGAAGGATAATCCGCATGGCGCGGACGACGCCTGCCCCGCCTGGGAGCCCCTCCGCGTCATCTTCGACCACAAGGGCCGCCTGCTGCTCGGCACCGACGAGCTGGCGCACATCGTCGGCGCGGGCCGGCCGATGGACGCGGCCATCTACCACGAGCCCGCGCGGCCGGAGGACAAGGCCCCCGAGAGGGCCAAGGCGGCCGCGCCGCGAAAGCCGTCGCCGAACAGGGGAATCCATCATGACAACCGCCAGGCCGGCAAGCCCGACGATCCATCGAAGCCGCTCCGCTGGCGCGTCGTCGAACTGCTCCGCCGCGACTACGCGGACAAGGCGCCGAATGCCGTGAACTGGGCCGGCGTGGCCGTCAGGCTCGCAGGCGACGGCGCGGGGTATGACAAGGTCAAGGCCATGCTCGCGGGCATGGACGTGGACGCCGAATACGACCTTTATCGTCTTGCCCTGCGCGTCCAGCGCGGCGGCCTGCCGATCTCCGGCGTGGCCGCCGCCGTGACCATGCACCGCCAGGCGGAGCATGCGCCCCTGGAGCGGGTCGTCGGCTTCTGGTCGGAGCTGGCGGACAGGAAGTCGCCCCTGCGCGCCCGTGTGTCCAACACACCGAAGGATCGTCTGGAGCAGGCCATCGACGCCCTCTGGAAGGAATATCGGGCATAGCCTAGGGCATGCCATTCAATCCCTGGGCGGAAAGCCGCAATGCCGGCGCGAAGCGCCGGAAGAACGAAATGGAGGCGTCCAAGACGGGCGCCTCCCCCTCTCCCGAGACGCCAAAGCCGGCCTCTGCGCCCCGGGCCGACGATTGGAACGATTGGAGCGATCCGCAGGCCGCCGACGGCGATTCCACCGCGACGGGCGATGACGGCCGGAGCGACGACTCCGCCAAACCGGAGACGTCCGCCAAACCCTCGGGCGATGACGGCTGGGACGGTTGGGGTGATTCCGCGGACGAAGGCTCCGCCGGACCCGAAGCCCCTTCGACCAATGACGCCTCCAAGCCCGCGGCCGACGACGGCTGGGGTGACTGGGGCGAATCCACCGAAGACGAAACCCCCGAGACGGAGGGGTCGCCGGCCGGCGATTCCATGAAAACGGAGACGGCCGCGGCCGACGATGATTGGGATGGTTGGGGCGACTCCGCGGATGAGGACTCTGCCGAGCCCGAGACTCCTTCAGCCGATGACGGCTGGGGCGATGATTCCACCGAAGCCGACGACGCCAAGCCTTCGTCCGATGATGGCGGGAACGACGAAACGCCCAGCTCCGACGACGCCAAGCCCCAGGCCGATGACGGCTGGGGTGATTGGGGCGACTCCGCGGACGAAGGCTCCACCGAGCCCGAGACTCCTTCAGCCGATGACACCTCCAAGACCGCGACCGATGACGGCTGGGATGACTGGGGCGACGATTCCACCGGAACCGATGACGCCAAGCCTTCGGCCGATGACGGCTGGGGCGATTGGAGCGACTCCGTGGATGAGGGCTCCACCGGACCCGAGATCCCTTCGACCGATGGCGGCTGGGGCGACGATTCCAAGCCTTCGTCCGATGACGATGGGGGCGACGGGATATCCGGCTCCGACGCCCATACCAAGCCCCAGGCCGACGGCGGCTGGGATGGCTGGGGCGACGATGGAACGGATGAGGCCACGGCCGACGATGATTCCGCCGACATGGAGACCTCCGCACCTGACGACGGCTGGGACGGCTGGGGCGATTCCAAGGCCGGGGACAAGACGGCTCCAGCCGCGGCGAAGCCCCCCTCCGGTGGATTCCATTCCGACTGGCGCGACAGGATAGGCGACGACGACGCCGGCGAGGGTGTCTTCGACTGGGACGACGAGCCAGGCGGAAATCAGGAATCGGAGGCCACCGACAAGGCCGCGTCCGACGATGGGGAGTCGGATGGAACGGACGACCGGTCCGATGACGACGACTCCAAGGACGACGCCGGCGGCTGGGACGACTGGGACTCCGGGGAACCGGAGACGGACAAAGAGGCCGACCAGCCCGATGACGACGATTCCAAGGACGACGCCGACGGTGGTTGGGGCGACTGGGACTCCAAGGAGCCGGAGGACGATCCGGAGGACAAGGCCGACGGTGGGAATCCTCCGGTCTCCGACTGGGAGCGGGACGGCGAGAGGGACGCGGCCCGTCCCCTGCCGCTCAAGCCCATCCTGATCGCCGTGGGCGCGGTCGTCCTTGTCGTGGCCTGTGTGTTCGGGATACTGCAGTACCGGCGCGTGGAGGCCCATAAGGCGGCCGTGGAGGCCCATACGGCCGCCTGCAGGACGTTGGAGTCGGACTCGGCCGAATACCGGCGTCTAAGACGCGAATTGGCCGACCTGAAAATCAAGGTGGACGAGCCCAAGACGCCCGACTGCTCCCAATCCACCACCGACGCGATAAGGAAAGCGGATAAAGCGCTTGGAGTCAAGGCCCTGACGAAGCGTCTGGCGGACGCCACCACCACCGCCTGGAGGCGCGACGGCAAGGCCGCCATCGACAAGGCCGTGGCCGCCTCCCCCGACGCCTCCAAGTCCACGCTGGACGCGATGAAGGCCCTCACAGACCGGACGCCGAAGGACGCCAAGGACCGCAAGGCGCTGGACGCCAAGCTGAAGACCCTGTCCGACAAGGCCGCCGCCGAGCAGAAGAAGGCCGACGAGAAAAAGGCCGCGGAGAAGGCCAAGGCCGACAAGGAGGCCGCGGACAAGGCCGCCGCCGAGAGGGCCAAGGCCGACGAGGAGGCCCGCCGGCAGGCGGAGGCCCAGGCACAGTCCCAACAGCAGACCCAGCGCCAATACACGCCGTCGTACACGCCCCAACGCACCTACACGCCCCAACGGCAGACCCAACGCCAGCAGACCCCGACTCCGGCACCCACGCCCGCCCCGACTCCGGCGCCCACCCAGAACCAGGGCAACACGGGCGCGGAGATGTGACCTCCGGCGCATAGCCGGGCGGGAGAACGGAAAAGGAGGCCAATCATGGCGCAGGACAGGAACGGGAACAACCATAAGGCGGCGGGCAGGCCGGACGGCGGCCAATTCGACCGCAAGGCCGGACAGGGCGCAGACGACGACCTCGCCGCCGGCGACGGCCGACCGTCGACGCCCACGGCCGACGAGCTAAGCCGGGTGGCCGACGCCATCGGCGCGGACGCGGACGCGTTCATGCTCCAGCTGCCCGACGGCACCGTGGCCGGCTGCTACCGCACCGACGGGCCGATCCGAGGCCCGCTGCCGGACGGCTGGCACGTCTACGACACCATGGAGTCCGAAGAAGGGTGGAACGAGGACGAAGGCGATTGGACCGACCTTCCCGTGTCGACCATCACCATCGACAATCAGCCGGTCGCCCATATCGTCAACCAAGGGCCGAAGCTGGTCACGCGGCACGACCTGTCCGGAGTGGACCGCGAGTTCGACGAGGATCACTGGTGGATGGATGGCCACACGCTCGGCGGCGATCTGGAGCTGGTCCGCAACGAGTCCGAATGGCGCGGCTCCATCGCCGCGGACTGCGGGCTCGACCCGGACGATCTGGACGACCCGGACGTCTTCAACGAGGCGGCCGTCGACTATCTGATGGCCGACTCGCTGAAGGCGGCGAACGGGGCCGCCTACTCCCCCGGCGTGTCCTCCCAACTGCTGCGCATGTCCCAACGGCTCTATGTCAAGGACATGGACCGCGACTTCCATGTCCCCATGCCCGCGGACCACGGCGGTCTCGAACGTCTGACCGGAGGCAGGGGCCTGGACGATCCGGAGATCCGCGAGGCGGCCGAGTGCGGCGGCTTCAGGCCGGGCGACCGGTATGTCATGTTCAACGCGGACGGCGATCTGGTCGGACTCAACGACGAGCAGGCACGGCAGGCCGCATGGACGAGCCGCCGTGCCATCCTCCAGGCCGCCCGCCATGACGCCACGCCAGGGGATGCGCGCATACTGCATGAAAGCCTGCGCACCGACCGCGACTGGACCGCCTGGGACAATTGGGAGGAGCCCGAAGAACGCGAAAGCCTGCACTAGGGCACACGGAAAGGCCCCGGAGGCGTCCCTCCGGGGCCTTTCCGTGTCTTATCGGGGCCCTACGCCTCGTCGAACGCGTCCAGCACGCCCTTGACGAGTCCATACGCCTTGGCGACCGTGGCCTTGGCGTCCCTGACGGCCTTGTCGGCGGCCGCCTCACGCTCGGTCATGGCCTTGTCATGGGCGGCTAGCTCCCCATGCAGCGCCTTGCGTGTGCGCTCCGCCTCCGCATGGGCCTCGTCCATGGCCTTCGCCGCCTTGGCCCGGACCTCCTCCGCGGACCTTTCCGCGTCGGCGCGGATGCGCTCCGCCTCCGCTTTGGCATCCTCCACGGCCTTCGCCGCGTCCGCCCTCATGGAGTCGGCCTCCCCGGCCGCGTCGGCGCGGATGCGGTCCGCCTGGGCGCGGGCCGCCTTGACGAGGTTCTCGCCGGCCTCGCCCACCGTGCGCCAGGGATTCTCCAGCTGGCCGCGGTATCCGTCGCGCTCGCGTTCGGCAGCCCTCCGGCGCTCCTCGGTCGCGCCGAGACGGCGCTGCAGGTCCTCGACCAGCGCGCGGGTGTTCTCGCATACCGCGGACAGGGCCGCATTGTCGCGTTCCAGATCGGCGGTCCGCTTGTCGGCGGCGGCCAGCGCCTGGTCCACGTCCTCGCGGCGGTAGCCGTTCAGCGCCGGCCTCAGCGTGCGATGCGGCGCGGGCGCCGCGACCGCGCGCGCCTGGCGCTCCAGATCCTTGCCCGTGATGTCCATGGCGATCGTCTCGTCGTCCAAAATGGTCCTCCATTCGTTGCGGTCCGTATTCCTACGGTCCTATGCGTCAGAGCACAAAATCGTCGCCGAAGGACAGGTCCTCCTCGATGGCCTCTTCGGCCGGCTCGTCCACGGCGCCGACGACATCCGGCCGGACGGGCATGTGGTCGGACAGGTCGATGGGTTCGGCCGTCGGGATGCCGTCCGCGTTGGCGACCAGTTCGTCTCCCATGCCGCTCCACCAGCACTGCACCATGTCGAGGCCGCCGCCCATCGGCTCGTACAGTCCGCGGCCCTTCGGCATGGAGCCGGCCTGGCGGAGCATCCTGTTGGCCTCCTTGACGTGCGCGGTGCTGATGTTGCCCGCGGTCTCGCCGTTGCCGAGGAACACGCGGCCGAGCATCTCCTTGCAGGTGGAGGCGGCGGGCAGCGCGTCCAATGAGCCGGCCTTCAGCTGCTGGGCGCCCAGCAGGACGGCGATGCCGGCGGAACGGGCCTGGGTCAGCAGATGGCTGAGTCTCAGGCCGATGTTGTGGCGCAGGCCGTTGCGCCATTTGAGCATGATGTTCGCGTTCTCCAGCTCCGGATCGTCGTTCGGGTTCGGCAGCGGCCTCTCGTCCTCGCCCAGCAGGCTGTTCGTCTCGTCGATGAACAGCAGGAGCGGCTTGGGCCGCACGCCGTCGGGCAGGGTGGTGAAGTCGCCGCCGCCGTTCTCCTTGATGAGCCGGGCGCGGCGCTTCATCTCGCCCTCCGCCCACTGGAGGAGCGCGTAGCAGCCCTCCAGCGAGTCCTCGAACGCGATGAGCCTGTCGCGGATGGGCCTGAAGTCGTTCGCGCCCTTGCTCGGGTCGGTGACGGCGACCTGCCAGCCGAGCCTGAGCATGGCGAGCGCGCAGGTGACGGACACGGAGCTTTTGCCGGAGCCGGTCGTGCCGGACGCCAGGAGATGCGGCGTCTTCGACACGTCCCATATGGCGGGCGAGCCGTCGTCCTTGAGTCCGAACGGCACGCGGCGCGGATGCGACGGGTCCAATTGGCTCCAGTCGGAGAGGAGCCTGTCGGGCAGCGGGTCGCGTTCGGCGAGCAGCAGGCCGAAGCGGCCGGGCGCGTCCACGTCGAACGGCTTCATGTAGCCGTAGCCGGCGGCGTCCATGAACGTGGACGTGGCCGCGTCGGCCTTGTCCATGGACAGGCCGGCGGGGAGGGTGAACACGGCGCGGACCATGCCGTTGGGGCCGGGGCCCAGCTCGGCGGTCTCCACGGAGCGGCCGTCGCGGGAGACGGCGCCCGCCTGCGCCCAGCATTGGGAGAGCCGCAGGGTCATGGCCTTGCCGTACAGACGGCCGGACCGCCAGTCGGCCACGTCCGGCGGTATCCTGTCGCCGGCCCACAGGACCACATGGCTGTCGTCGATCCACTCCCAGAGCGCCACGTCGGCGCCGGCCAACGCCCTCACATGGTTCTCGCCCTTGCGGGCGTCCGCGGCCGTGACGCCGCCGAACAGCTCCACGTCGACCCGCCAGAGCGTGCCGCATCCGTTCTTGAGGCATTGGCGCGGGTCGGACACGAACGCGGGCTTCCTCAACGTGTTGGCGAAGGCGCGGGAGACGAGCACGCGGGCGAGGAGGCGTTCGGCGGGGCCGGAGCCGTCCAGGTCGCGCAGGGCGTCGGGCATGGACATGTTGCCGGCGCGCCCGGCATGCACGTAGTCGAGGATGCGCCGCGACCAGCCGTTGCCGCTGCGCGTGGGGAGGATGTCGGCGACGAGGCTGTCGCCGAACACGGGCCGGAAGTCGGCCTTCATCCATGCGGTCACGTCGGAGCCGTCCCCGCCCAGCGTCATGGGCAGGCAGGTCAGGGACCAGCCGCGGTCGGCCCGGTAGGTCGCCTCGTCCGTGTAGCGGAGGGTGACGGGCGGGCTGAGCTTGAACGCGGACGCGGCGGTCGACCATTTCGCCTTCTCGCGCTTGGTGCGCTGCAGGACCTCCATGTAGGCGGCCATGGAGCGGTCGTCGCGCGGCGTCTGGGCCTTGGGCCAGCGCAGCCGCGCGCACGCCCTCTCGTCGAACTCCATGCTCCGCCAGTCGTCGTCGACGGCGATCCAGCCGTGGCCGGACGGGTCGACGAGGATGACAAGGCCGGCGGCGCCCATCCAGTCGCCGAACTTCGGGTCCGTGGAGCCCTTCAGCCAGTCGCCGTCGATGTTGGACCAGTCGGCGTTGGTGCCGTTCAGGTCGAAGGAGCGGCAGGAGACGTGGCCGTCGCGCGTGGCGGCGGCCTTGAGCCCGGACACCTTGCCCGGCGTGGCGCTGTAGCAGGCGCCGACGCGCACCTCGTCGACGATCATGCGGGCGGCCAGTCCGGTCTCGTCGTCCATGAGCGCGCCCAGGTCGGGCATGTCGGTGGTGGCGACGGCGACGGTGACGCGGCGCTCGTCCATACCGTCCAGCGCGAAGCCGATGTCGAGCCCGTCGGCCTGGGCCTGCGGGGCGAAGGCGAGCGTGGTGGCCTGCGTGGCCCATTCGCGCGCGCCGGACGGCGTGGTCATGGTGAACAGCCATTCGCCGTTGGCGCCCTTTTTGGCATCCATGACGGAGCCGGGGCGCCCCTTTGTGACGGCCTTGTCCATGCCCTCGGCCCATTTCCAGACGAGTCCGGCGGCCTGGTAGTCCAGATCGGCCTGCCGTCTGGCGGCCTTGTGGGCGCGGCGCATGGGGATGGCGGACATGAGGAGCGCGGGCGCGAACGCCAGCGGGACAAGTCCGGTGAGCGCGGCGGCGATGACGCCGACGGGGATGGCGGGAAGCATGCATTTGAGGATGGCGGGGACCTGCTTCCTGGCCCATTTGGTCCGCCTCTGGCGGATGCCGCGGTCGCGGCCCTCGGCGGTGAGGGTCCTGTCGCGCCGTTCGGCCCAGAACGCCTGGAGCCAGACGTAGGCGCCGAGGAACTGGAGGATGCCGGCCCAGCCGCGTACAGGCAGGCAGGAGAGGCATGCGAGGCCGGCGGATACGGCGGCCTCGGCCGACGTGGGCAGCAGGACGTTCGGGTCGGACAGCCAGTTTCTGGCACGCCTGTAGGAGGCGTCGCCCTTCAAATCGGTGGGTCTGGCGCGTCCCCACGGGTCCTTCGCATCGTATTCGACGCCGCGGGCGGCCAGCCGGGCGATCAGGCAGCAGACCGGCAGGGCCATGGCCCCCGGGTATCCGAACGCGGTGGCGATGACGGCGATGGGCCATGCCGCCGCGCGGATAAGCCCCTGCATCGGCGTGGGCGGCGTCTTCGATTTCGATCCCTTGTAGGTTCCCTTGGCCATGCGTGCGGACTATGCGCCCGGCCCGGCATAGCCGGATGGCATCCAAACACCCACCAGGGAAAGGAGAACCCGATCATGGTCATGGATGCGAAAGGCAACAGCCACAAGGCGGCCGGAAGGCCCGACGGAGGACAGTTCGACGCGAAAGCCGGACAGAGATCGGACGACGATCTGGATTTCGGCGCCATCGACTCGCGCGTGGCGGACGTTATGCCGGATCTGACGGAGGAGGAGCGCCATCGTGCGATCCTGGCGATTCTGGGCCGCGAGGAGGCCGAACCGGAGACGATGGTCGACGAGGATGGCATCAAAAGGCCGCCGACGCCGCCCGCGCCGCCGGCCGTCTCCCCCTCCGCGCCGGGCGGCGACGATAACACGGGCTCGCTCTCCGCCGACGAGACGGCGGACCTGCTCGCCCGCGCGGCGAGGGTGGAGGTGGGGCCCGACGGCGCCCGTCTGACCGACAAGGACGGCCATGTGCTGTTCGACGGGTCGGACGGACGGCATCTGGACTACCGCACGGCAAGACGCGACCCGGCTATGAGGCGGGCCGTGAGGGCCGTCTACCGCGGCGACCTGTCCGGCATGCCGGCCGCCCAACGCCGGTCGGCGATGCGCCAGGCGTGGCGCCTGTCCGGCCCGTACGACCGCCGCCGCGCCATCGACGCGAGCCCGAACCGCCGGTACATCCCGGCCGGCTCCATCGCCCGCAGCCTCAAGAGGCGGCGCGACAAGGAGGGCGCCGCCGACCTGCTTTGCGACCTGTTCTACGAGGACGCGGGCGCCGCGGGAAACGTCATCCGCGCCGGATACCCGGACGACAAGAAGTCCGCGTTCATCTTCATGAACCGTACGAAGATCCAGCGCTACGACAAGGACGTGTTCAGCAAGACGGAGAAGGACAAGGACGGCAATCCGAAGCTCCTGCATGCGAAGGGCACCGCCATCGTGGGCGACTACGTGGCCGCCCGCACCGGCAGGCAGGTGCATGGCCCGCTGCCGAACCCGAAGGGCGCGGCTGCCCGCTCCTACCTGTCGATGATCTGGAAGCCGACCAACGGCGTCCCGTCCGAACAGGACGTCAAGGACGTGTGCGACGTGCTCCGCGCATGCGACGACGATCCGGAGACGCAGGCGCGGATGATGTGGGACATGTGCTACGGCACCGGCTCGGTCACGAACCCGGACGGCGACGTGGAGTTCGCCAAGAGGATCCTCGGCGGCCGCAAGGCGCACAGACGCGGCGTCGGACTGCTCAACAGGTTCAGCGCCGGCAAGGGCCAGGGCAACGCCGCCCGCATGGTCGCCTACAAAAAGCCGATGACCACGGAGGCGGCGCGCATCTTCCTTGAGATGGAGCCGGGCGACGGACGCCGCGCCAACACCGGCTACACCCGCCGCAAGCGCGGCAAGGACGGACAGATGCATGACGTCAGGCCCGCGCGTCTGACGGAGATGCGCAACTTCATCCACTCCGTCTACGAGATCTGACCAAAGAGCCGAGAGAGGCCGCCCCGCGGCCCAGGCCGGAACCACCATCGTGGTCCTGTATCCGGCTTGGGTCCGCGGGGCGGCCTTCCTTCGTCCCCGGGGAGGGTCAGTCCTCCTCGGTCCAGTCCTCCTCGTAGCGCCACTGGCGGCTGACCACCTCGTAGCCCTCGTCGAGGACCGGACCGTCGGCGCCCTCGTGGGCGACGCCGTCCAGTTCGGCCAGATTGAGCGCAAGCGCCTCGGTGTCGAGCCAGGAGGCGTTGTCCTCGTCATCCTCCCAGGAGACGTAGCGGCCGTCAAGGTCGTCGTCCCACAGGTAAGCCTGGTCGGCGATGCGGCGGATCGCGTACTCGATGTTGCTGTCTGCCATTGTTTCCTGCGTTTCCTTTCGCGTGAAACGGTCCCCGTCCGTCGCCGGACGGGGCTTGGTCCTTGTGTCTATGCGGACCCCCATGCGTCCTTTAACGGATGAGGTCCCTTGCGGCGGCGAGGGCGCGCGCGGCGGCGCGTCCGGCCCGTCCGATGCGGTCGGCCGGAGTCCCGTCGGCGGGCATGAGCCGTGCGATGGCCTCGTCGGCGTCGCGTGCGAGCGGCGAGTCGAGCCAGCGAAGCAGGGCATCCGTGTCCGGGCGTCCGTCCGCCAATCCCGCCACGTCGGGCGTGTTCGCGCCCCATGCGGCGCGGCTGGCGGCCCATCCGGCGCGGATGAGCGCAAGCAGCGTGGCGTCGGGGTCGTCGGGGCCGATGGCGTACGCCTCGGCCGCCATGACGGTGAGCCGGGTGAAGCCATAGCCCGCCGAGTTGACGGCGCCCCCCGAGAGCACGCTCGGGTCGTACGCCTTGCCGCGCGCCATGCGGCGCGTCGGGGCCTTCGCCTCCGGCTTGGCTTCGGCCTCCGGCTTGGCGGCCCATGGGGCCTCGCCGCCGTCCGTGGAGCCGAGCGCGGCCTTGGCCGGCAACGGCGTGGCCCACGGGTCGACGTCGTCCGACGGGTCGGGCTTGGCTTCCCTCTTCGGCTTGTCCTCCATGCCCCAGCGGGCGGCCGCCTTCCTGCCCTCGGGCGTATCCCACGGGTCGGGGCCCTTGGTCCACGGCTCGGGCGGCGGAAGCGTCGCCTTCCTCGGCTTCGGGGCCGTGTCCAGCATGTCAAGCAGATCCATGTCATCCTCCTTGTCCTTGCCCTGCCCGCATGCGTCCGGGATCATGCCGGCCAAAGGGTCGCCCGAAGGCCTGCCGTCCGCGACGTGCAGACGCGGGTCGGCCGGGTCGATGCCGCGCGCGGCGGCGCGGCGGGCCTTGTCGCTTCTCGCCGGGGATGCCAGCGGGCAGACGCGGGCCAGCGGGCACCATGGGCACAGGTAGGACGGCGTCATGGCGTAGGAGCCGGCGTCCGCGTCGCGGCGCATGCCGTCCCAGCGGGAGCGCATCAGCGCGCCGGTGGCCTCCATGGCGTCGTCGGACAGGTCGGCCATGTGATGGACGCGATGCTCGACGTACACGTCGCGCGCGTCCGTGACCCGGATGTCCTGCGTGGCCAGCAGGGCCTTGTAGACGCGCAGCTGGCTCTGGTGGCTTGCCGCCTTCGGGGAGCCCAAATCCGGCAGTTTCCCCGTCTTCCAGTCGACGACGCGGCCGCTTTCGTCGCGGTAGTCGACGCTTCCGGTCATGGGTATGCCCCACACCTCCGCGTCGATGCGCTGCTCGGCGGCCGCGGGACGGAGCATGTCGCCGTCGAACACGTCGGTCAGACGGAAGCCGTTGAGCCGGTTGGCGGCGAGCCGCGCCCAGTCCTCGTCCGTCGCGGGGCTCCCGTTCGGGGCCTTGACGCCGGCGGGGATGGGGTCGCCCTTCCATCTGTTGGCGGGAAGCAGATTGCGCTCCCGCTCCACGGCGATGGCGCGGCGCGCCAGCGGCAGCCATGCGGGGTCCGTCGCGGACGGCGTGGAGACGGCCAGCTCCAGCGCGGCGTGCGCGATGGAGCCGACCGTCAGTGGATCGTCCCATTCGGGCGCCTCCCGCCAGAGGCGGCCGAACGCCCACTGGGCCGGGCAGTTGCCATACGTGTCCAGGGACGAGTAGGAGGCGCGCCGCGGCGGGCGGACGTCATGGGTGATGAGCCGGCCCGCGACGGGGTCGAGCGTGGCTTCGAAATCCTTCATGGACTAGGCCATGCGTCCCGGACGCCAGTAGGCGTCCAGCACCTCCCAGAGCCGCATGTAGCGGGCGCCGCCGATGACCAGGCCTCCGGTCGAGCCGGCGGGGATGCGCAGTCCGGCGTTGAGCCCGTGGAGCTCCCGGTCGCACAGCGGCGTGCCGAGGAGCCGAAGGGCGGGATTACGCCGACGCGCCCCGTCCACGGCCGACGTGTCGTACAGGCCGTCGGGACGACGGCGGAGCAGGCCATGGGAGACGAGCCCGGCCAGGAACGGCTCCGGGCAGTCAAGGACGGCGGCCGCCTGGGCCGGACCGATGACTCCGGGCCTCATCGCGCGAGGTCCTCCAGGGCGGCATGGTCGAGCAGGCCGACGGTCTCGGAGAGCGTCTGCGCCAGATCCATGGCATTGGTGGTGGACAGCCTCTCCTTCAGGTCCGGGTTCAGCGCGGACGCGAGGCGTGCGGCGTCGCGCAGCGCGGCCTTGTCCTTCTGGCCGGCGGCCAGCAGCCCGATGGCGCGCGCCGACTCGGACCCCTCGTCGGCCGCGTCCAGCAGCAGGCGGGCGGGGGTGGCGATGCGGCCGTCCAGCAGCGCGCACGTCAGATCGGCATCGTCGCTCTTGCCGGTCAGCTCCTCCAGCACGCCGCGCACGGAGTCGACGCGGGCGCGGGCCTCCAGGATCTCGCGGACCTGGGCGGCGTTGGCATGGCCCTTGGCCTTCGCCTTGTGCGGCTTCGGGCGGGGCTTCGGGGCCGGCCCCGGCTCCGCCTGAGGCTCCGGCTGCGCGTTCCACTGGTCTCCGTTGTTCCATTGATCCTCACCGAACATATGCGGTTCCTTTCCGTCTTGGGGATGCTTGCATGTGGCGCCTATGCGGCGGCTCCACGGGGTTTTCCGCCCGCATAGGCGGAGGTATGGCTAAGGGAAAGAGGCATACCGCCACGGCGTTCGTGACCGGCGGATCGGGCGGCGTGGGCAAGAGCTTCACGGCCCGCGCGCTGGCGCAGGCGCTCGGCTCGCACGGATACGTGACCCTGCTGGTCGACGGCAATCCGGGCCAGCAGTCCCAGCGCGCCTTCCTTGGCGTCGACTGGAGCCGCGGCATCGAGGATGTGGGCATCTCCGGCGCGATGGCCAGCGTCCTGCGGCCCCGGGAGGTCAAGGCCGCATTCGGCTTCCTCCCGGGCCCCATGGCCCCGCAGGATCCCGACCTGCTCGACAGGTACGGCGACGCGCTCGTCCGCCTGGAGGGATCCTGCGACTTCATCATCGTCGACTCCGACCGTCTGGACGGCACCCAGTGGGACGATTCCGACACGTTCGCCGGAGGGCTCATCAGGCCACTGGTCGAGAAGGCGGGCGCCAGGCTCGTGTTCCGCGTCGGGCAGTCGGGCAGCCAGCTGGACGACGGCATGGCCGCATTGAGCGCCGTGGGGCTTCCGGAGCGCACCATCGTCGCCGCCCAATGCGCGGGCGGCAGGAAGCCGCGTCCCGACCGCCAGTGGCGGGACATGCTCGACGGGCTCGCCACATACGCGGGCACCGACGTGTGGACCGGGGAGTCGGCCCGCATCGTCGACACGGGCCTCCGCGGCTTCGAGCCGGGCTCCGAGCCCGACTGGCTCGTCCGCACGGCCGTCTGGCTGAGCGCGGACAAGTCCAGGTTCCGCAAGGAGAGGAAGGGCGGCCTATGGGGACGCCGGACCCGCTGACGGCCCACAGGGCCAGGCAGGCGGCCGACCGGCGCCGCGCCGCCATGCTGCTCCGGCTCCGCCGCCAGTCCGAGACCGACGGGCGGCAATGCCTGCCCATGCTCATCGACGCCTGCTGCAAGGATCCGGCGATGCTCTCCCTGCACGTATGGGCGGTCGACCAGGCAATCTTCGGCACCGGCCGCATCCGCGCCGGACGGCACATCGAGACGGCGGCCGCATGGTGCGGGCACCATATCGGAAGCCCGTGGACGGTCGACATGGGATGGCTTCTCGACGAGCGCACCGGCGGCTCCAGGCTCGCCGCCTGGACGTACGCCATCGCGTTGGACAACGGGTTCCGCCCATCCGGCCCCGACCCGTACCACTCCTAGCCCACCGCCAGACGGGCGGCGGCCGTGCCCAGACGGCACCACACGTCCCATTCCACGCATCCAAGCCGGCGGGCCTCGCGGGCCACGGCCCGGCGCAAAGGCGCCACGTCGCGCGGGTCGGACGACATCTGCGTGGCCTCGTACAGTCCGGCCACGTCCGCCATATCGGGCAGCATGCGGGGAAGCACGCCCTTGAGCCGCCGGGACACCGGCTGGAGCAGCAGCGCGGCGCACACGCCCGAGTCAAGGCCATCCAGCGTGCGATGCCACCAGCCCATGGTCCGGGCGCGCTCCGCCATGGCGTCGGCGCCCGAGTCGGTGAGGATGCGGGTGAGGAGCCTGCGGTCCGCGCCTATGGGACGGGGCACCGTCAGGCCGGGCACCGTGTCGAACGGCCCTCCCGTCTCCGCGCCCGCATTGAGCGGCGTGGACGCCTTGTCGTCCCAGACCGGGTTGTAGCCATCCTCGTCCTCGAAGCGGCTGGCGGACATCTCGTGGGCCGAGTGGAGGACGCGGCGCGCGTTGGTGCGCGCCACCGTGTAGGCCAGCTGGCGCACCCAGCCGGAGAAACTGGACTCCTCCCGCGGATTCCACAGGCCGTCCCAGTTCCACTGGCCGGTCTTCGAGCCCAGGCCGACGCCGATGATCTTCTCCGCGATCTTCGTCGTCGTGTACTCGGTCATCGCCTCCCACTGGTCGCGCGACGGGAAGACGCGGCGGAGCCGGCCGCCCACGAGGCCGGACTCGACCATCATGGCCGCGACGCGGCATCTCTGCGGGGAGCCGAACTCCACCGCCTTGTCGTCCCATCGGATGGCGCGGACGCGCCTGTCCAACTCGTCCCTGTCCTCGATGCTAGGATTCCCACTCATATCCCAGCCCCATGCGTCACAGGAGGATCGGCACGATCAGCTGCTCGTCGCACATGTCGAATCCGTCCGGCGCGTCCGGGCATGCGAGCAGGACCGGCTTGTACCTGCCATTGGACCTCGGGGCGACGTACATGGTCACACGGTCGCCGTAGAGGGCGCCGCAGGCGTTGGCGACGTAGCGCGCGTCCAGGCGCAGGCGGCGGCCCGCGCCCTCCACATGCCCGTCGACCACGGGGCCGGACACCTCGGCGGAGACGGTCTGGCGGGCGCCCGAACCGGACTCGGCGTCGTCGAGGCCCAGCGTGATGGAGTCGTCCCCGACGGCCAGCGCCAGGGTGACGGTCTCGCCGCCGGAGAACTTCACGGCCTTCACTCGGCGGGCGGCCTCGAGCAGCTCGGCGCGGTCCATGGTGAGGGTCAGCGGCGCGTCCTTGGACGGCCAGATGGCCGCCAGCACCGGGGCCTGCCCCTCGACCATCGGGGTGGCGTCCGTGTAGACGGGGCCGGCGATGGCGAACATGCGGCCGGTGGCGCCGATGCGGTCCGCGCCCTCCGCGTTGGCCTTGAGCCACGCGGCCGGGACCAGCGCGTCCATGTCGGCGGAGCCGTCGGCGCGGGCGGTGGCCGCCACGTACCGGTTGGTGGCCGACAGTTCGATGGAGCCGTCCGATCCGCGGACGCGGACGGCGGACAGCACGGGATTGTTGGAGCCCTTGTCGGCGGCGTGGACGACGGCGCCGACCGCGCGGGCGAGCCCGCCGTCGGCGATGGAGGCCCACTCCTCCGGCAGGTCGGGCACGTTCGGCTCGGCGGCCGGGTCGTCGATGAGCGGCAGCTCCATGACGATGCCGCGGCAGTCCAGACGGAGCTTCGAGTCGGCGGTCTCGACGTTGAGCTCCTCGGACGGCATGACGGCGGCGACGGAGGAAAGCCAGAAGCCGTTGACCACGGCGGAGCCGTCCTCCACGGTCTCGGCGTCCAGATCGGCGCGGGAGTAGTACTGGCCGTCCGCGTCCAGACGCAGGCCGTCGCCGGTGGCGGCCAGACGGACCGCCTGCCGCTGTCCGGCGATCAGGGTCTTGGACACATGGGCCACGGCCTTGGCGAAAGCCAGGCCGTCGATGATGGTCCTCATTTCGGGGAGCCTCCTATCCGGCCCCGGCAGCCCGGGGCCATCGATTTCCGTATCGTCCCCCGGCCTCATGCGTCAAGCGGCACGGGCGGCCTCCGGGTCGCCGTCGAACCATGGGACGGACAGCACCATCGGCGGCAGGGACGCGCCGTCGGAGCCGACCGTGGAGCAGGCGATGACGTGGGGGCCGAGCGTCTTGACGGCCCGCAGGTCCAGTCCGATGGCGTCGGCGGCGATGGACGCGGACGCGGGGGCGCGAAGCACGTAGCAGCAGACGGTCATGAAGCCCAGGAACGACGCCTGGAGGCGCGTGTCCAATTGGAGCGGGTTCTGCGTGCCGACGAACGCCTCCACGCCGAACGCGCGGCCCTTCTCGCGGAGCCATTCCATGGCCTGCGCGCCGGAGCCGCCGTCCGTGCCGTCGGAGCCGGTCACGTCCGTCAGCTCGTCGACGAACAGGTCGAGGCGGCGGCCCCGGGCCTGCCAGCCGGCGCAGGAGCGCTCGATCTCGAAGCGGAGGCCCTGGAAGAGGAGGGCGCCGACCAGGCGGCGGGTCTGCTCGGGCATCGCGTCGTGGGCGCCCCTCTCGGCGGCGCCGATGTTGATGGCGAAGCGGCCGCCGTGGGACAGGATCGCATGCCAGGAGACGACGCGGCGGCTGGGCCGGACGAGCCGCGGGCATTGATTGAGGATGTCCATCTTGTTCATCGGGGCGGAGAGCTGCTCGGCCAAACGGCCGTCGGCTATCTTCGGACGCCCCGAGTCGGTCCGGCCGCCGTGGAGGCGCTCGATGGCGGCGTCCACGTCCGCGTCGCCCAGCATGTTTGCGGCATGCCCCATGAGGCGGGCGGCGCCGATGCCATCGCATCCTAGGAGCAGGCCGGCGGCGTCGGCCCAGGTGCGCGGGACGCGGCATCCGGCGGCGCGGCACCTGTCCTCCCAGCCGTCGGAGCCCATGAGGGTCAGGGCGACGAACACGGCGTCGCGGATCTGGATGCGGCTGCGCGGGCCTATCTGGTTGGGTCCCAGCGCCTGCCTCATCAGGTCGGCGAAGCGCACGGCCCTCTCGGACGGGGTCCCGGAGCCCAGCAGGTCGATCATCGGGGTGGACGGGTCCATGCAGTCGACGACGCGCAGGCCGGGCGCGACGCGGCGGAGGATCGGGATGGAGTCGGCGCCCTTCGACTCGAACATGACCATCACGTCGTCGGGCTTCAGCGTGCGGGCGACGTGGGTGGCGATGCCGTGCATGCTGTTCGACTTGCCGCCGCCCGGCTCGCCCAGCAGGGCGACGCCGCCGTAGAGGGCCGTGGACGACAGGCGGACGGGGCGGGACTCGCGGTCGTATCCGACCAGCGGGCCGTCCGTGTCCTCGAGCACATGCGGACGGAGGGTCAGCGGCGTGCTCGCCGCCTCGCTGTCCGCCGGAGGCATGGCGCAGGCCGCCAGCGCGCCGGCCGGCAGGGGGAACGTGGAGCGCTGGAAGGCGTACGCGTGGATGCGGCGTTTGTCGCCGAACGTGGGCTCGTCGCCCATGGAGCGGGTCTTCAGGTCGGACGAGCGGGCGACGCGGGTGCGGGCCGTCCACCAACGATGCCGGGGACGCACCGTCAGGTCCGCGTCCGGTCCCATGGACGCCTTGCGCCACACGGCCCAGCCGAGGACCGGAAGTCCGGACAGGGCGGTCCACCACAGCAACGGAACCGCCAGCGCGACAAGGAGGAGCTCGAGAAGGATGGAGAGGAGGACGGCGCCCAGGCCGGGATGGCTGGGATGGGCCGCCAGGTTCGTGAACCCCAGGTCCAAGGCGGCGGCGGCCTGCTTGGCCGCGTCCTGGCTTTCGCGCATGTCGGGCGTGGCGGCCATGATGCGGGCCGCGGACACGCCCGTGCGGCGCAGTTTGGACGAGTCGGGCTGCGTGTTGAACTCGTCGGCCAGCCAGTCGGTGAGCCTGTCGTCCTCCCAATGCCCGATGCGGCGCACGTTGAGGGCGATAAGGCCGTTCTCCGGCGGGGCAAGCCTCAGGTCGCCGCCGCCGGACTCGTCGTCCTGCGCGGTCCTGTTCAGCGTGGCTCCGGAGGGCACGTAGGCGTGCGCCCACTTGAGCGGCTCGGAGAGGATCTCCGGCGCGTCCGATTCGGCGGCCGTGGACCCGCAGGCGCGGGCGAGCCGGTCGACGGCGGAACGGCCGTACCGGTCCGCGACGAACACCCAGCGGCGCTGCAGGGTGGCGACGATGAGACAACCCTCGTCCCAGGTGGGCGGGTCGGTGATGTTGGGCCTGTCGCAGAGGCCCAGCGCTCCGGCGGCACGCTGGGCCCGTTTGAGGAATTCGATCTGGTCCCCGGCCATGCCGGGGGCTGGAGTCAGTTCATACCACATGCGGCATGGCTATGCCTCCGGCTCGATGAGGTCGACGAGCCTGTCGCGGCCATCGCCCGCGAACGCCCTGCCCCAGCGCTCCTCCAGCGTCTCGGGGGCGTCCGGCTCCGACGGGGCCTCTGGCGTGCGCCCCGGCTCCGGCGTCGGTTCGGACTCCGGCTCCGGTTCGGGCGTCGGCACGGGGATGGGCGCGGAGACGTCCGGATGCCGGCGCGCCGCCACAGGCTCCACCGGCGACCCGGAGGCCGTCTTCGGGCCATCCGTGTCCCGCGGGACCTCGGGTGGGGCCACAGGGGCCGTCTCCACGGCCTCGGCGGCCGGTTCCGGCTCCGGCCCGGCCTCCGCCGGCGCCTCGGAAACCGTCTCCGGGCCATCCGTATTCCGTGGGACCTCAGGTGGGGCCACAGGGGTCGTCTCCACGGCCTCGGCGGCCGGTTCGGCCTCCACCGGCGCCCCGGGGGCCGGGGCCGGGTCATCCATGTCCCGCGGGACATCGGGGACGGCCTCGGCGGCCGGTTCCGGGTCGTCCATGTCGAAGCTGCGGGACGCGGCCCGCACGATCATGTGGCTGGTGGCGAGCAGGGCGACGGGCGGCATGGTCATGAGCAGGCTCGCGCCCCAGTCGGGCAGAAGCAGTCCGTTCGTCTCCACCGGATGCGCATGGAGGGCGTTGCCGACCAGCGACACGGCGGAGAACACGAGCAGCATGGCCCACGGATACGCCTGCCCCAGCCCGCGCGTCTTGAACACCCATGTGGCCCATGTGAAGGCCAGCACCGGCGCGTCGATGATGAGCGGGAACATCCACGAGAGCCCGGGCTGCACGCCGCATGCCACGGCGAGCGTGCGGAGCGCGTCGAAGCTCAATATGAAGGCCATGAGCGCGATGGCGACGGTCAGCGCCATCAGCGGCCACAGCGGGGCCTGCCTGCGCCTCACTCGTCCACCAGCGTCATCTCGGCCCATGCGGCGTTCGCGGCGTGGGCGATGGACAGCGCGTCGTGCGCGGCCGTGTAGGCGTAGCCGCCCATGTCCGCATCGGTCACGACGGCGGCCCCGCCGGCCACCATGCCACGGCGCGTCTCCGCCTCGGCGATGGCCGCATGGTACAGGGACTCCAGACGGGACTCCAGATCGGCCGCGGGACGGACGTGGCCCCCGGCCGGCGGCATGCCGGACAGGACGGAGAGCGCCTCCGACGCCCTCCTCTCCTTTAAGGAGTCCGGGTCGAGATCGGCGCCGTCGTCGGCGGTGGCGGACAGGTCGGCGCAGAGCGCCAGGGCATCCGCCCTTAGTTCCTCATAAGTCATGGTCGTTCCTCCTATGCCGCCGGAAACCCTCCGGCTCGAGCTCCGGACATGCGTCCGCGCCGCGGGACCGGAAATCCTCCGATTCGGCGGGCAATGCGGACGGATGGGCGTATGCGGTTGCGTATGCACTTGTCGTTTTCGCGGGCAGGAAGCGCCCCAATGCCTACGGGCAGTAGGGCTAAGGCCTGATTCCGATGGCTTCCGTATGCAGCCGTATGCACCGTATGCAGTTCCCTTAAAAGGAAAAAGGCCGAAAAAGGTCCAACTCCCAAAAGAGGTGCATAAAGTGCATACGGCTTCTTGCATGCGCTCTCAGCCCTACTCCCGCCTAGCTTCTTGCTCGCAGGCAAAAAGTGCATACGGACTGCATACGGCTGCATACGAAGTGCATACGGACCGGATGATGTGAAGAAAACGTGAAGACGTCTTGTCCCTGTCTTTTTCCGTCGTCGGAATCGCCATGATTGCCCGACTGGAGATTCTTCGAAGAAAGCCGCCGGAAAACGGATGATTTCCGAAGAACGACGGAAGCGCCTCTTCGCCCGTCGGATTCAGGCAAGACCATGGGCGTTGGCATGGCCGTCGGAGATGACGTCGAAAGACAATTCCCAAAACGGCCCGAAAACGTAATCGTTTTTCATCCGGCCCCATATGGCCGACGACAGGGACGTCCACATGAACCCTCCGGCGGGCCTCCATCCGCGAATGCCGACAACATCATAATGCGGCCAACGGGGCATTTGTCGCCCCTTCCGACGCCGACGCTGGGATTATCCATCGCCCACCGGCAATCGGCGACCCCCTATCGAGCCTTTCGAGAATAAGGACGGGCAGTGGATTTCAATGGATGAATCAAGCCCGTCTTCACACTTCCATCACATTTATACGTCCGTATGCACTTCGTATGCAGCCGCATGCACTAATTATGCACTTTTTACCAAAGTCGAAAAGCCAATGAAGAGTAAGGCTGAGAGCACATGCAAGAAGCCGTATGCACTTTATGCACCTCTTTTGGGAGTTGGACTTTTTTCGGCCCTTTTCCTTTTAAGGGAACTGCATACGGTGCATACAGCTGCATACGGATGACGGTGGAATCAGGCCTTAGCCCTACTGTCCGTAGGCATTGGGGCACTTCCTGCCCGCGAAAAACCAAAAGTGCATACGGTGGTGCATACGGCTTTTCCGCCATGCAACCCCCTATCTGCCCCCTATTGGAAACGGCCGGCGGAATCGCCCCGACGATCCGGCGCCGGGGCGTGATGGAATCTCCACGGATTCCACACATCCACCTATTCCCGTCGGCATCGTCGCCGGCCACCTGCCCCAGGGAGGCCCCTATATGCCGTTTTTCGGCCCCTCTGGCGGGCTTTCGCCCCAAGAGGCGCTGGACCGGCGGGCATCGCCGCCATCGGCCCTCCGTGGCCGTTTATCAGGCGCGGGGTGCATCGCCCGCGAGAAAGAGGCGATCCGCCGTGGCCTTGCCGCATAGCCCTGGCTCCCCGCCGACGCATAAGGCGTTGGTGACGTTGGAAAAGACAAGCCGATTGGATCGGCGGAAAGGCCAGGGCACGACATGTCCACAACGGATCTGCCTGCAAGCTATGCGGAGATGAGGGACCGCCTCGCGGAGGAGGCCGACCTGCATCTGTACCTACGGAACCCGAGGGGCCTCTGCCAGGCCATCCGCACGCTCACCACCACCGACGACCTATCGCCACTGCCCGGAACGCAGACCATCAGGCCGTTCCTCGACCGCGGGGAGACCCCGCAGTGGCGTATGAGCGAGCCGGCCGGCGGGCCGATGCCCACCTACCTGTTCCGTGCCGTCACCGAGGCCGTGTCCGGGGACCTCGCCGTCAACATCCCCGAGGGGCGCAACGCCGAGGAGCGGGCCGTCATCTACCGGCGCGACATCCCCAAGCGCATCACCCGCGACATCCCCGTGTCATGGCATCCCATCGCCAGCCTCGCGTCCGAATACGGCGGCAAGGGCGCCGACGTCGACCCGGCCGCCGACGACTGGTTCAAGGACGCGCTCCGGTTGCAGGGCCAGACCATCCGCCGCGCCATGTGCTTCCGCAACACGGACGGCACGCGGCTTGAATACGAGTACGTCCGCTCCCGCGGCTGGGTCGAGTGCGAGATCACGCCCGACGGGGCCGTCGCCCGCGCCTCCGGCAGCGACAGGCCGCCCGTCGCCAAGAGCGACTACACGCCCGACCCCGGCTACATCTCCCGCCCCTGCGTGTACACGCAGGAGACCGGCATGACGCTTGCGGACGCCCGCGCCGCGGCCGGCCGCGCCTCCGACGTCTTGCGCCTCTGGTGCACCGACCCGGACGACCACGGCACCGTCGACGAGGACAGCTACGGCAACGCGCTGCTCGCCTCCGCCGCATGCTTCATGCGCAGCCATCCCGAGCAGGCGTACGTGTTCATGGGCGCGGGCGGCGGCGGCAAGAGCTCCTTCATCAAGGCGCTGATGGACCATCTGGACCGGCGCGCCATGACGTTCGCCCCCGAGCTGCTCACCCAGCCGACCGCCATGAGCGCCGAGAACGCCATGCTCAACCTGTCCAGCCATCTGGTCGCCGTGTCCGACGACTTCACGCCCGGCCCGAAATGGCAGGACATCCTCAACATGCTCAAGACCCTGCTGACCGGCCTCCTGCCGTTCAGCGCCCGCCGTCGCGGCGAGGACAGCGTCGAGGGCCTCCGCCCGCTCGCCGTCCACATCTTCACCACCAACGACCATCTGCCCATCGGCGACAGCGAGGCCGAGCAGCGCCGCTTCGCCTTCGCCGTGTTCCGCAATCCGGAGGGCTACGCGCGGTTCACTGACTTCTCCCGGGACGGCGCCGTCTTCTGGCCGTTCATGATGGCCAGCGCCATGGGCTGGGTGCGGTTCGCCGGACGCCACCACAAGGGCGGCAACTGGATCAACGTCGAGGCCCTCTCCGACGCGCAGGTCGAGGCCGTGCGCCGCGTCATCCAGGACGGCTACGTCGTGCCCGCCCCGGGCGTGCGCATCGGATGGAAGGGCATCGGACTCGTCCGCTCCAGCCGCCGCATCGCCGGCGACGACGGAGACCCGCGCACCGTCACCGTGTACGCGCCGCCCGTCGAGGGCAACGCGCTGGAGGGCACATGGAAGGCCTGCCGCGCCGCCGTCGCCGCCATGGACGCGCGCCGCATCGCCGGCGACCTGACGGACCGCGGCGACGTCCCGCCGCTGTCGTCCATGCTCGAGCCGCCGCGTATGGAGCTCGATCCGAAGCCCGTGGAGGACGCGCCCGCCGAGGGCGACGTCACCGACCAGGGCCTCAGCCGCGCCGAGGGCTTCAAGGACCTCTCCTACGTCGACGACATGGACACCAACGACTCCCGCGCCATCATGGAGATCCTCGGCATCGACGGCGACACGTTCCCGCTGAAGGGTGGCGACGACTACAGCCAAGCCAAGCGCCCGATGGTCGCCTCCTGGTCCGACTGCCTCACGGAGGCGCCGGGCATCAGCGGCGACAGCGACGCCCCGGTCCTGGGCTTCTGCCCGGCGGACGGCTGGATGATCGTCGATATGGACCTCCCCCACGCCGAGGACAAGGACAAGCCGAACGGCCTTGAGCTCCTGCACGGCACCGTCGGCCGCTTCGGCGACCCGGACGGCCTGGGCGAGCCCGCCATCGTCGTGTCCACCCCGAGCGGTGGACTGCACGCCTACTACCGCATTCCCGCGGACCTGAGGCCCGACCTCGAGACCCCGTGGCGCGAGGTGCTGAAGAACCGCGCCCATCCGATGAAGGGCAAACCGGCCTATGACGGCGGCCCGTCCTACATCGGCGGCCTGCCGGTCGACGTGCGCGTCGGCCGCGCCGGCTACGCCGTCATGCCGGGCAGCCGCCTGCCCGACGGACGCGCATGGGAGATCGTCCGCAACAGCAACCGCAGGCTGAACCACGACGCGCCGCGCGCCCTCCTCGCCCGCCTCGGCGACTGGGGCTTCATCACGGACAAGGCCGCCGGCTGGGCCCATCCGGCCATGCCCGCGCCGACCGGCGCCGGACGCCGCGACCTGTTCGCGGGACTCCTCGGCGGCGACGGCCAGCCGGACCTGAGCCCGGTCGCGGAGGGCAGCCGCAACGACACCATCCACGCGCAGTGCTACGGCCGTCACGTGAACCATCCGGACGAGTGCGCCCGCATCGACCGGGAGACCATGGAGCGCGCGGCGGCGTCCGGCCTGCCCGAGGAGGAGGCCCGCTCCATCATCCGCAGCGTCCACCGCGCCCTCGGCATCGTCTGAAAGGCCGCATAGCCCCGCCCATGACGGGAGGACGCTCCTCCCGGGAAAGGCGGGGCCGTCATGCGTTTCGGTCCGGGGGCCGCCACGGCATTGGCCGGCGGCCTGACCATGGTCATGCTTGTGGTCTCATTGGGCGGCATCATGGGCGGCGCCGTCCAGGAGGAGGGCGGCGCCGCCGCCGGCGCGTCGAAGACGAAGTGCGGGAACTCGTCGTCCGTCGTGGCCGACGCGTCGGTGGCGAAGGACGACTACGTGAAGGTCGCCGAGGACATCGCCAAGGACGACAGTCATGGCTACGACTACGGCAGCTACGGCCCGACCGACTTCGACTGCTCCGGCCTCGTCTGGTATGCGCTGCACCAGTCCGGCTACAAGGTCGGGGACACCCGGTTCAACACCGCGAGCGAGGGCTCCGCGCTCGGCGGGGCCGGCTTCAAACGGTACGATTTCTCCAAGGACAGGCTCCGCCGCGGCGACATCCTTGTCAGCGCCAGCCATACGGAGATCTTCGTCGGCGAAGGCAAGGTCGTGACGGCCGACAACAACGAGCGCGGCGAGGCCCACGGCGGCGCGCCGGGAGACCAGACCGGCAAGGAGATCTGCATCCGCGACTTCGGCAAATGGGAGGCGATGAAGGACGTCTACCGCCTGCCTGCGAACGACGGGTCGGCCGGCTCGAAGGGCGTCGCCACCAGTGTGTCCGCCAAGTCGAACGTGGACATCTCCTACCTGGACAAGTGGTCGTATTCGGACGCCGCATCGCATGATCCGGGCGGAGACAAGGGCAAATGCTCGGACGGGTACGGCCTGGACCAATGCACCCAATGGGCCTGCGTCCGAAGCCACATGTTCGGCTATAAGGAGATCCACAACTCCATGGGCGACGGCCGGATGTGGGTGGACAGCGCGGTCGCCCTGGGCTGGCACAAGGGTGTCATCGCCCCCGGCTCCATCATGTCATGGGCGGGCGGCGCCCAGGTCCCCCAGAAGGAGGGTGGATCCTGGACGGCCGATGGCCAGTACGGCCATGTGTCCATCGTGGAGTCGGTGGACACGAAGGCGAAGACGCTGCGGTTCTCCGAATCCGGCCAAGGATTCGGCCACATCCACACGTCGTCGATGTCCTACGCCGAAATCCCCGCCGGCCTGACGTTCGCCAGCCCGCCGAAGATCACCAAGGACACGGCCGGCGCGGCGGTCGCGTCAAGCGACGGCGGAGGCTCCTCCGACACGGAGACGACGTCCTGCGACGCGTCGGACGATACGGACGGCAAGGTGACGGACGCGTCGTATTCCGGCGACGGCAACCATGCCTCGCCGGAGGATGCGAAGAAGATGGCCAGGCAGCTGCTCGCCCAGTACTTCCCCAAGGACCATGGAGGCGACCAGTGGAGCGCGCTGGAGAAGCTGTGGACGCGCGAGTCATCCTGGCAGTGGAACGCCACGAATGCCTCCTCGGGCGCGTACGGCATCCCCCAGTCCCTTCCGGGCGACAAGATGGCCTCCGTGGGAAAGGACTGGAAGGACAATGCGGGCACCCAGATCAAATGGGGCCTGCAGTACATCAAGCAGCGCTACGGCACCCCGAAGGACGCCTGGGCGCATTCCGAGTCGGTGGGCTGGTACTAGGCCCCGCCGGAGCACCGCGTGCTGAGGTTGGCGGCGTTCTCGTACCAGTCGACCATCGCCTGGTACGACTCCTTGGTGCCCTGGTTGGCGGGCGGGTCGCCGGCCGCGCCCATGCAGTCGGGGTTCGCCTGGATGACCGGCTTCATGCCGTCCGTGACGCTCTGCTCCTCGAACCTGTCGCAGGCGGTCCTCCAGAGCCGCCTGTCCCAGGCGTCGTAGGCGTTCCGCAGCCTCGTGATCTCCGCGGCCAGGTCCTCGGGGGACGTGTCGTCGGGCATGGTGTCGGCGGTCTTGATCTCGTCGGCCATGGCGTCGTCGTCCACGCCATCCATGTCGTCGGTCATGTCCAGGAGCTCGTAGATGGACATTCCCGCGTACGGGCCGGACTGGTAGGGCGTGTAGCCGCTCTCCGACCGGTACTTGTTGGAGACGTCCTGGACGGCGGCCGCCAGCTCGTCATACGTGGCGGTCGGCCTTTTCTCCTCCGTCGCCTTTTTCCTTGTAGCGGTTTTCGCGGGCGCGCTTGCAGTGGCCTTGGCGGGCGCTTTCGCGGGGTGGGTGACCGTCCACAGGCCCCAGCCGGCGAGGGCCAGCGCGATGATGACGCCGATGGCGGCGAGGATCCTTCCCAGTCTGGACTTGTCCATGTCTCCCTACTCCTTGGTGCGCGCCAGCAGCATGCGGAACGGGAGGTCCCCGTCCATGAGCCAGACGCGGGCGACGGGCCAGCCGTCCGCCGCGAGGGCGTCCAGGAGCGGCTTGGCGGACTCCGCGTCGGATACCGGCAGGTTCGGCACGCCGTCGATGCCGACCCAGGCGGTCGGGCACACGTCGACGAGGCGGCGGCCTCCCTTGCCGGACAGCTCCCATTGGGCGTAGAGGAACGCCATGCCCCGGTCGTACGGGTTGGTGGAGCCGTCCTCGTAGGCGCCGTCCGCGTCGTCGGTGAGGCGTTTCCGTATGGCGGCGGCCGCGTCGGGCGTGTCGTGCGCCAGCATGTGCGCGGCGCGCGCGATGCGGGAGTACTCGTCCCACCCGCATTCGGCGGGCAGGTCCTCGGTGGAGTCCCAGAGGACGGACAGGCCGTCCACATGATTCTCGTACAGTGTCATCTCGTTGGTTCCTTTCCGTGGTCTTTTCCCAATCTTATGCGCCGAGGGGGCGCGCCGGGAAAACTCCCGACACGCCCCCTCGTTCGCCTCATCGGAGCGTCCGTCAGACGATGCCCTCGAACGGGTCGTCGGACTTCGGCTCGCCGTCCGGCAGTCCGAAGCCGTCGAGCGGGTCGGACGGGCCGGAGCCGGCCAGACGCTCGCCATCGCCGGTCTTGACGATGGCGATGAGCACGGCGGTCACGCCGGTGCCGTTGTTGTTGGAGTATGGGGCGTACCAGATCTTCGCCTTGGCGAGCGCGCCCGAGTAAAGGGTGGCGCTGGTCAGCGGGGTGCGCCTCATGTCGACGGCGGGCACGCTGGGGTGCTCGTCGCTCGGCTTGGAGCTGGCCTTCACGTAGTAGCGGTCGGCGAACTCCGGGGTCTTCTCGGCCTTCGGTCCGCCGTCGCGCAGCGGGTTGTGGAAGCCTTCGGAGCGCATGAACTCCTTGGCCTTGGCGTCGAAGTCGTCGGCGTCCGGGTCGATGCCCTTGACTTTGAAGACGCCGTCGATGAAGCCGCGCTTCACGGCGTTGAAGATGGCCTGCATGTTGGCCTTGAGGGTCTCCTTGCCCTCCTCCGTGTCCTTGTCGATGAGGAACGTGCAGGCGTACTTGCCGTTCGATGGGTCGACGCTGAACACGTGGGGGAAGTCGACGACCGCGGGATGCGGGAAGACGACCTCGGTGCTGCCGTACTGCTGCTTGCCGTCCGTCATGATGGGTACCTCCATTCGTAATGCGCATCGCACGTCGCGATACGGCTTGCCCCGCCCGAGAATCGGTCCGGGGCCGTCCGCGGAGGGGCCGGCGCCGACGGATATGGCGTCCGGTCCCTTTGGTCCGCTGTATGTCCCCATGCGTCATGGGGATGCGTTTTCGTTCGCATGGGACGTCATGCGTCCCGGTTCCAGCCCTCCGGCGGGTCGATGACGGACGGGTCGAACGGGGCCTCCTCGACGAGTCCCCCGCGTATGTCGACGAAGGCGACGTGGTCCTTGTCCCAGATGGCGCAGCGGCCCTCGCCGTAGGGAAGGTCGCGGCCGTCCATGACCACGCCGGCCTTGGAGGCCCACGCCCTCGCCTGGTCGGCGGGCATGCCCTCCAGCGCGTGGAGGAACGCGGCGGACCTCACGTCGTCCTCATGGCTCCTGCGGCGGCTCCTCCGGGGCGCGGTCCCGTGCGGGGACAGGTCGTCGTCCGACGCCGCCCCCATCGCGCCTTCGAATCGTCCGGCCCCGGGCTGTCCCGCGGGCCTGTGGCTCATGCCGTTCCTGTCCATCGTCATCGTCTTCCTCCGTTTCGTCGGTGGTGGCGTCTATGCGCGCGTAGGCCCGCCAGCGGGCGGGCAGGTATTTGAGCCGGGCCCGGTAGAGCATCCACGTCTCCAGCCGGGTGGGCACATGATCGGATTTGCGGTTGTTGTGCCTGTCGCACAGCCAGACCAGGTTCGTGCGGACGGTGGCCCCGCCCTTGGCGTGCGGATAATGGTGGTCCATCTGCCCGTGCCCGTCCATGTAGGCGCCCCGCCTCCGGCATCGGAGCAGGCCGAACATCCAACGGTGCTCGCACCGGTTGCCGGTCAGCTCCTTGATCCAGCGGCGGTCGGCGTCGGTGAACAGGCGTCTGGGGTCGCGCTCCCAGGGGTTGTCGGGGCGGGCCATCGGCCAGCGGAGCAGGGCGCGGACGGCCAGGACGATGGCCAGCGCGATGAGGAGCGGCACGAACGGTCCCAGGTCGATGTGCGGCGGGCTCCAGTGGATGGAGGCCAATGGCGGGGAGGCCTTGGCGTCGGACGCGTACTCGGGCGAGTCGGTGAGCACGGGGCCCATGCGGCGCCACGCGTCGGCGGCCAGCGCGCCGACGACGGTCCCGCCGATGGAGGCGACGGCGCCCAACGCCCAGAGCGCCCAGCGGAGCGCCCGGTAGTCGGCGTAGAGGCGGCGCAGCCGGGCGAGGAGCCTTCTCACGACCACCCCAGCAGACGGCAGATGGGCACGGCGACGACGGCGACGACGAACACGGCGGCCATGCCGAGCCCCCAGCGCTTCTGCGTCTCCGGGTCGGTGAACCTGTCCTTCTCGTGGTCGTCGCGGCTCATGACAGGATCCTTTCCACAGTGTCCTTGAGTCCCTTGTTCTCGAGTCCGGCGCGGACCAGCAGGTCGGCCATGTCGACGGCCCATCGGCGGTGCTCCAGCACCCATGCGGCCACGTCCTTGGGGCCGTTGCCCTTCGGGTCGAACAGCGGGCCGTAGGCGCGCGAGACCTCCTTCAGGACGGCGACGGCCGCCTGCCCGCCGTCGGGCTCGGAGCCCAACGCTATGGCGGTCTGGGCGGACAGGACGAGCGAGCCGCGCACGCAGTGGAGGTGGATGACGCGGGAGTCGGCCAGCATGTCGTCCAGCGGATAGCCGTCCGGCCAGACGCGGCCGACCGCCTCGCGGACACGGTCGCACGCCTCGTCGTAGACGGTCGGGTCGCCGCCGTCGAAGCCGCGGGCGGCGGCGATGAGGTCCTTGGCTTCGGGCAGGCCGTCCATCGTCCCGTAGCGGGGCATGCCGTCGTCGTCGAAGCCGATGGCGCCGAGCATGTCCAGGGCGATGGTCATGCGGACGCGCCAGTCCCCCACCGTCTCATGCAGGCCACGCCGGAGCATGTCCTCCGGCAGGTACGGGAGCGGCAGTTGGAAGAGGGCGGCGAGCCTTTGGCGCTCGGCCCCGTAGGCGATCGGCGTGGGCAACGGCAGCAGCGCCTCGGGCCCTCCGGCGATGACCGCCGGATCGGCCTCGGAGACGCCGAGAAGGCTCTCCGTCGCCTGGGAGAGCCTGGCGGCGGAGAGCCTTGGGTCCGCGCACCAGTATGGGGAAACGTTGTTCATGGCATCCATACCGGTGCGCTATGCGCGGACGGCGCCTACTTGTCCGCGGCGGGGCCTTCGTGCGGGGCGGATTCCCCGCCCGCGGGCCTCGACGGTCCGTCGTGGGCGGTCTTCGGCGTGGCGGCGGCGTCCATGTCCGCCCTCATGGCCGTGGCCTTGTCCGCCGACGCCATGGCCGGCCTCTCGGAGCCGTCGCCGCCCCGGCGGGCCGCGTCGGAGCGGGCCTTCGCGTAGGAGGCGCCGTCATGGCGTCCCCGGGAGGCGGAGCCGGACCGTGGCGCGGATGGCGTCGCCTCGATCGTCGAAGCCGGGCTCTGGGCCGCCGACGGCGTCTCCACGGGATGTGGGGGCATGGCCGCTGGAGCGGACGATGAAGCGGCCCTCCGGGGCGCCTGTGGCGCCGCCACGGTCGGTGCCGGCCTTGCGGGTGTGGACCGCGGCATGGCGCCGCGGATGAAGCCGAGCGCGGCCTCCGCGTCGGCGCCTCCGGCGTCGTGGATGGCCTGGGCCGCGTCGGCGACGGCGTCGCCGCCTCCGGTGACGCCCAGACGCCCCAGCGCGGACGCGACCCGCGCGGCCTCGCGGTCGTCGGCCACGTCGATGCCCATGGACCTGAGGCTGTCCGCCGGATGCTTGTCGAAGTGGACGGCGGTGGCGGCGTCCATGCCGGTGGTCTGCGCGTACGCCTCGACCGCGGCCTTGACGGCCGGCGTGGAGGATACCGCGGCCAGCGCCTCGGCCGGGGCGGGGGCGGGGACTTTACGCATCTCCAGTCCGCCCTGCGGGGCCGGAGGGTACGCCGAGTCCCCGGCGCCGTGGGCGGCGTTGTAGCCGGCGGCCTCGTCCGTGTAGCCGCTCCGCGGCTGCGGGAGCACGGCCTGTCCGCGGTTCAGCCTGACGGCCGTGTCCGGCGACGCGAGCCCCTCGTCGTCCATGACGGCGGCGGTTCCCGGACCGTACGCCTCGTCGATGACGCGGGCGCCGTCGCGGGTCGTCGGGTCGGCGGCCGGCATCGGACGGTCGGACGGCGGGACGAACGCCGGCGGGCGGCCGTCCGGGGCCGCCGCGGGCGTCGGGGCGGGCCTTGGGATCATCGTCGGCATGTCCGCCATGGGGTCGGCGACGGCCGGGACGGCGACGGCGAGCATGGCGTCTCCGTCGTTCAGTGGCGTCATGTTCTCCCGCGCGGCGGCGACGGCCTTGCGGGCGGCGGGCTTGGCGAATTCGACGGCCTTGTGGACATGTCCGTTCGGGCTGGCCAGCGTATGGGAGACGAGCGCCGCGGTGGCGGCCATCGCCGTCACCGGCAGGTCGATCGGGGCGAGCGCCGCGGTGGCGGCGGCCATGACGACCGGGTGGGCGGCGGCCGTCCTCGCCACGGCTCCGGCCGTGGCTCCGACCGCGGATGCGACCGCGCCTGCGGTCCGGACGCTCCCGGAGCCCATGACGGCGGCCTTGGCGGCGCCGAGGTTTCCGGAGCCGGACATGCGGGCCGTTTCGAAGCGGCCGTGGAGCGTGGAGTTCGTCTCCGCGAGCATGCCGTCGAAGCGGGCCGTCCTGCGCGGGTCGGCGCGCAGCACGTCGGCGTCGGCCTTCATGCGGGCCTTGACGGTCGGGTCCGCCATCATGGACGCGACCTTGGCGTTCAGCTCGTCGCCGGACAGGCCCTGCGACACGTATTGCGTGGTGAGCCTGTTCTGGGCGATGGCGGCGGCGCGGGCGTCGGCCGTGTCGGCGTAGGCGCCGATGCGCATCAGGGACACGGTGGCCTGGTCGACGGCCCTTGCGCGGGCGTCGGCCGCCTGCGCGGCGACCTGCGGGTTCATGGACAGCGCCTGCGCCCGGACGGCCGCGCGGCCCGTGTCGGATGCCATCATGGAGTCGACCCTGGAGTCGAGGAGCGTGCCGGACAGTCCCTGGGCGGCGGCCTGTTGGGTGAGGCGCTGGCGGACCATGTCGGTGGCGTCGTCCATCTGCGCCTGAGTGGCGGCGACGCCGAG
>OBKN01000083.1_pt1 | contig 53922 bp, 44 predicted proteins | sample 1519931 | NCBI WGS metagenome assembly OBKN01 (sample SAMN04209254, study PRJEB22552) | human gut metagenome | biome: gut; material: feces | host: Homo sapiens | place: USA: Oklahoma
CAACTGATTTGTAATCAGTGGGTTGCAGGTTCGATTCCTGTCACTGGCTCCATGAGAGTTTCGGGCTCTGTTTCCTTGTGGGACAGGGCCCGTTTCTATTTATGTCGATAAGTCAGCGTGTTTGGCGCCAACCAAGCTTCAGGTTTGTCTCGATCCGTAACACGAGTGGGCTGAAGACCCTCCTTATAGTTACAGATCGAAACATTGCCAAGGGAAGGCCGATAACATCTCGATCCGTAACACGAAGAGGCTGAAAACCGTTCTTACTGTTACAGAATGAGACGTAAGCGGGGGTTTCTGCGAAACATCTCGATCTGTAACAGATAGGGGACGAATAACCCTCTTACTGTTACAGGTCGAGACATAGGCCGGGGCGAGGTTGGTCATCGTCATCGAGCGTGGATTATCGGACACACGAGCGTGGAAAATCTTCCGCCTAGTGAATGAGCGTGGATAATCTGCCACTTTGGATTCGATGGCACGGCAAAGTGGGAGATTATCCACGCTCGATTTCAAACGGAAGAAAATCCACGCTCGATTTTGCCTGGGAAGAGCAATCTTCTGTCTGGACAGCCCCGATCTCGACCTATATATAGGTGCAAATAAGCTGGTATCGAAGGTCGATGCTGCAGATGTACTCCACCGTGACAAAGTGTTCCCTCGTGAAATGTCACAAGCGTAGCCAAATCCACCGTCCTTCATATCCAAACTCAACAAAACCGCAGGTCACAGCTATATAGATACGCCCGGCACCGTGTATCTAGAGGTTTTCGTTGACAGCCCCCAAGGTTGCATCGTATTATCTTTTTCGTTCGCGGGGGCGGCGGTCCAAAAGACCAAAGGACCTGCGGATACTTGAACGATTGGGAGTTTGCCCGAGTGGTTAATGGGGACGGGCTGTAAACCCGTTGGCTCTGCCTACATAGGTTCGAATCCTATAGCTCCCACCCGTCAAGTGCCTGTATAGCTCAGTCGGTAGAGCACTTCGTTGGTAACGAAGAGGTCACCAGTTCAAGTCTGGTTGCAGGCTCCATCCGGCGGTGTAGCTCAGTTGGTTAGAGCACACGGTTCATACCCGTGGCGTCACTGGTTCGAATCCAGTCACCGCTACCATAGGTAACACGGTGGCTTCTCAATAGTATGTTGAGAGGCCACTATGGTATAAAGGCAAAGTCCCGTCCGGGGACGACCTGTTTAGAGGAGGGCTTTATGGCCAAAGAGAAGTTTGAGCGCACTAAGCCGCATGTTAACATCGGCACCATTGGTCACGTCGACCACGGCAAGACCACGCTGACCGCTGCCATCACCAAGGTTCTCTCCGAGACCGAGGGCTGCAAGGCTGACTTCACTGCGTTCGAGAACATCGACAAGGCTCCCGAGGAGCGCGAGCGCGGCATTACGATCTCCGTCTCCCACGTCGAGTACGAGACTGCTGCCCGTCACTACGCTCACGTTGACTGCCCGGGCCACGCTGACTACGTCAAGAACATGATCTCCGGTGCTGCTCAGATGGACGGCGCTATCCTGGTCATCGCCGCTACCGACGGCCCCATGGCTCAGACCCGCGAGCACATCCTGCTCGCCCGTCAGGTCGGCGTTCCCTACATCGTCGTCTTCCTGAACAAGTGCGACATGGTCGACGATGACGAGCTCATCGACCTCGTCGAGATGGAGACCCGTGAGCTCCTCTCCGAGTACGATTTCCCCGGCGACGACATTCCCGTCATCCGTGGTTCCGCTCTGGGCGCTCTCGAGGGCGACGCCAAGTGGATGGACGCTATCCGCGAGCTCATGAAGGCCGTCGACGAGTACATCCCGACGCCTGCTCGTAACAACGACCTCCCCTTCCTGATGGCCGTTGAGGACGTTATGACCATCTCCGGCCGTGGTACCGTTGCTACCGGCCGTGTCGAGCGCGGTGAGCTCAAGCTCAACGAGCCCGTCGAGATCGTCGGCATCAAGGATACCCAGAACACCGTCGTTACCGGTATCGAGATGTTCCGTAAGTCCATGGACTTCTGCGAGGCTGGCGACAACGTCGGTCTGCTGCTCCGCGGCATCAAGCGCGAGGACATCGAGCGCGGCCAGGTTCTCTGCAAGCCCGGTTCGGTTACCCCGCACACCAAGTTCACCGGTGAGATCTACGTTCTGACCAAGGAGGAGGGCGGCCGTCACACCCCGTTCTTCGATGGTTATCGTCCTCAGTTCTACTTCCGTACCACCGACGTTACCGGTACGGTCAAGCTCCCCGAGGGCACCGAGATGGCTATGCCTGGTGACCACATCACCATCGAGGGCGACCTCATCCACCCGATCGCCATGGAGGAGGGCCTGCGCTTCGCTATCCGCGAGGGTGGCCACACCGTCGGTTCGGGCATCGTCTCCACGATCATTGAGTAAATTAGCTCTTTGATATAGCTGACTTAGAGAACCCGGCACTTATATGGGTGCCGGGTTCTTTTCTGCAATGGATATTGAGCCGTTGCTGGTGTCGAGAGGATCGACAATGGTCCTGGATGCACCGTCGATTAGATCTCGATGGCTTCATTGATGTGTTCCAAATATGAATGGATCCACCGAGAACCAATTGACTCGAGGTTTTCATTGACAGCACTTACGTGGAGCTGATAAAGTAACAACTCGTGCCCGTACGGGGCGGAAATGAAAGGTTCAGGATACATGCGTACTCTAGTTACTCTTGCATGCACTGAGTGCAAGCGCCGCAACTATACGACCACCAAGAACAAGTCGACCATGCCTGATCGTATGGAGATCAAGAAGTATTGCCCCTGGTGCCGTCACCACACGCTGCACAAAGAGACTCGCTAGTCTCTAGTCACATACGCCAGTAGTTCAATTGGTAGAGCATCGGTCTCCAAAACCGAGTGTTGAGGGTTCGAGTCCTTCCTGGCGTGCCAGTCATTATTCCGTAAGCTCCCAATTGGGGGCTTACGGTTTACTCATGTATAAGCGCATTGCGCGGAGGTAACCCAAATGGCCAACAAGAAGAACAAGAAGAAGGCTCAGCAGCAGGCGCCTGCCAACAACGCTGCCGCCAACTCCAAGGTTGAGGCCAAGAAGGCCGTTGCCAAGAAGAACGAGAAGGCTGCGAAGTCCAAGAAGAACGAGAAGCCTGGTTTCTTCGCCCGCACCAAGAAGTATTTCGCTTCGGTCAAGTCCGAGATGAAGCGTGTCACGTGGCCCGATAAGAAGGAGCTCGTGAACTACTCGGTCGTCGTTTGCGCTTCTCTGATCGTCGTCGGCGTCGTCATCGCTCTGCTCGATGCTGGCTTTGGCGAGGCTCTTGCTCTGTTCTCTGGATTGAGGGGCTAAACCATGTCTAAGCGTTGGTACGTCGTTCACACTTACTCTGGATACGAGAACCGTGTTAAGTCCGATCTCGAGCATCGAATCGAGACTATGGGCATGCAGGACCGTATCTTTGATATCGAGATTCCTATGGAGCGTGTCACCGAGATTAAAGAGGGTGGCAAGCGTGAGACCAAGGATTCCAAGATTTTCCCGGGTTATGTCCTTGTCCGCATGGAGATGGATGATGATGCTTGGACGTGTGTTCGTAACACGCCTGGCGTCACCGGTTTCCTAGGCGGCAACGGCAAGCCCGCTCCGCTTTCCCGCGACGAGTACAACAAGATGACTCGTCGTCCCGGTAAGGGCGATTCGCCCAAGCGCACCTCGGTTGATATTGAGGTCGGTACGTCCGTCCGCGTCACCGATGGCCCGCTTACCGACTTTGATGGCAAGGTCTCCGAGGTTAACACCGAGGCTGGCAAGCTCAAGGTCACGCTGATGATCTTTGGCCGCGAGACGCCGGTCGAGCTCGACTTTAACCAGGTCGCTGTCATCGCTTAAGTTTTCGTCCGTTCGCGCGAGCGTGCTTCTTCTGTGACTGCTCATCTCAGGAGTGCTTCTAACACGTGCGTGCTTACGATATAGCAAGTACTTCACACTCGTGATTCGAAAGGAATGACCATGGCTGAGAAGAAGGTTGCCAACGTCATTAAGCTCCAGATTCCTGCTGGTGCAGCAAACCCTGCTCCTCCCGTCGGCCCCGCCCTGGGCGCTGCTGGCGTGAACATCATGCAGTTCTGCCAGGCCTTTAACGCCGAGACGCAGGACAAGAAGGGTGACATCATCCCCGTTGAGATCTCTGTCTACGAGGACAAGTCCTTCTCCTTCATCACCAAGACCCCGCCGGCGGCTCACCTTATCAAGAAGGAGCTGAACCTCAAGTCTGGTTCCGCTAAGCCCCAGGCTGACAAGGTTGGTCAGCTCTCCCAGGAGCAGCTCACCAAGATCGCCGAGATCAAGATGCCGGACCTCAATGCCAACGACATTGACGCCGCCAAGAAGATCATCGCCGGTACCGCCCGTTCCATGGGCGTCACCATCGCTGAGTAGCGATTTCTTATGGTAACGGCGGGTGCTCCGACCGGGGCGCCCGTTAAATGTGTGCAATAGGGCACACGATACGATGTGGGAGGGCTCACGCCCGTTTAACCACAGGAGGTAATGCACATGGCTAAGCATGGTAAGAGCTATAACGCCGCTGCCGAGAAGATCGACCGCGCCACGCTCTACACCCCCCTTCAGGCTGCCAAGCTCATCAAGGAGCTCGACACCGCCAAGTTCGACGAGACCGTCGAGGCTCACTTCCGTCTGGGCATCGATACTCGTAAGGCTGACCAGAACATCCGTGGTTCCATCTCCCTGCCCCACGGCACCGGCAAGACCGTTCGTGTTGCCGTCTTCGCCGAGGGCGAGAAGGCCCGTGAGGCTGAGGCTGCCGGCGCCGACATCATCGGTTCCGACGAGCTCGTCGCCCAGATTCAGAAGGGCGAGATCAACTTCGACGCCGCTATCGCTACGCCGAACATGATGGCCAAGGTTGGCCGCATCGGTAAGATCCTTGGTCCCCGTGGCCTCATGCCGAACCCCAAGCTCGGCACCGTGACCATGGACGTCGCCAAGATGGTCTCCGAGCTCAAGGCTGGCCGCGTTGAGTACCGCGCCGACCGCTACGGCATCTGCCACGTGCCCCTGGGCAAGAAGTCCTTCTCTGAGCAGCAGCTCGTCGAGAACTACGCTGCCCTGTACACCGAGATTCTGCGCGTCAAGCCCTCTTCTGCTAAGGGCAAGTACGTCAAGTCCATCTCCGTGTCTTCCACCATGGGCCCTGGCGTCAAGGTCGATCCCGCTGTCCAGCGTGACTTCCTGGCTGAGTAACTGCTAGTTACTGCCTGAGTACAGCAAGCATTGCTAAAGAAACCCGGTTCTGCCTTGTGCAGGACCGGGTTTCTTGTTATCGCGTCAAAACCACCATAAAGGGGACAGTGTCCCCTTTATGGTGGTTACCAGGGTGTTCTGGCTGTTGAAGACTCGATGGCTTCGTGGCGTTTGAGCTCGCGGCGCATGGTTTGTGAGTTGAGCCAAGCTGCTTGCCAGCCGCGGATGGGGTAGTGCGTCTGGTCGAGCTCAAACTGCGTATAGCCGCAAGCGTTGATGATCGTCGTTCCACACACATGCTGACGCTCGCGCTGAAAATCGCAACCGTAGCTTTGGTGTACATGCCCATGCACCATGTAGTCGGCTCCCCAGGACTCAAGCGCCGTGTTAAAGCACTCAAACCCTCGATGCGGTAGATCGTCCAGATCACCCATACCGGCGGCGGGTGCATGGGTAAGCAGAATGTCGCACCCGCCGACCATCCTAACCTTACGCGACAGCTTACGCATGCGCTTGGACATCTCGCGTTCGGTGTACATGTTGGCGCCGTCGCGATAACGCATGGACCCGCCAAGGCCCGCAATGCGAATCCCTCGGTACGTGTACACGCTGTCTTCCACGCAGATACATCCGCCTGGTGCATGACGCGCGTAGCGGTCATCGTGATTGCCGCGAACGTAGATGAGCGGCTTGTTGATGACCGTAACCAAAAATTCAAGATAGTCCGGGTCCAGATCGCCGGCGGACAAAATCAGGTCGACACCCTCAAAGCGTTCCTTGCGAAAGCACTCCCAAAGGCATCGTTCTTCGGTATCGGCTATGGCAAGGATTTTCATAGGGCAGGGACTTTCGGCTCATCGTCGAGCTGCGGAATGGTGCCTACCACGTTGTCCGCCAGCCAATTCATCTCGACAATCTGTGTGCTCGGCAGCGGAGGGAAGCCTTCAATCTGTACCACGCCGTTCTGGCTATGGAGCTCGCCGCCAAAGGGGTTGATGGATCCCTCAACAATGCCGTTGCGGAGCAACTGCACGAGTTTGCGCGTTTGGTAGGGTAGGCCCGGAGCGTAACGGATGTCGATAACGCCGGAGCTCATGCCATACCAGTAGTTGACAGCGCGCACTTGGTTGTCGTCGCTGGTCTCGTCCCACGTGCCGTGAAGAAGGCTGCGAACGATGAGCTCGTAGTAACGGCCCCAGTTCCATACGGGCATGGCGATGCCGGTGACTTTGCCGTCGACCAAGCGGTGAAGCCCGTAGGCCGTTGGGTCTTCGAGCGACTTTGACATGTCAGCGCCGGTCATGACGCTTACGCCTTCGCGGCACATGGCTTCGGCAAGACCACCGGCGGGAACATCGCCCCAGGTGAGGATGACCTGCGCGCGCGGGTCGAGCAGCGAGGCGCCAATCGCAAAGGCGTTGATCTCGCTGAGTGCGCCCGAGGCGAAGACCGACGCGTGGTAACCGATGCGGTGGTTGTCCGCCATGCTGGCCGCAAGGGCGCCCAGCAGAAACTTGGCCTCGTACATCTTGCCAAAGTACGAGCGGACGCTTTGATGGGGAAGGCCGATAGAGCAGTTGAGGAACCGAACCCGGGGATACTCAACGGCAGCCCTGAGCGTGTATTCCATCAGGCGGTGCGAGGTCGAGAAGATGACGTTTGCTCCATGTTTGACAGCCGTTTCCACGGCGGCGTAGAACACATCCGGATCGTGACAGTCCTCGAACGCCTCGGTGCGCACGATACCGCCAAAGTGCTCATCGAGATACTGACGCCCTTGGTCGTGCAGGCTGTCCCAGCTCGACGTCGCACAGGGGAACTCATGGATAAAGGCGATGCGCAGGGGGTTGGCCGTCGAGTAGACGGTCTTGCCCATAAAGAAGTTGAGCACGCCAGAGGTGGACTTGGCGGGCGTCTCCTCCTCGTCGACGCTCGGTGCTTCGACAAGATCGACCTTGTCCTCGTCATTTTTGCCGGCAATGACCAGCTCGCGCCAGATCTTGCACAGGCGGTTTACGACGATATCCGTCGGCGTATCCAGCAGGCGGTCCTGGTTGTACACATTGAGGTAGACGAGCATGGCGTCGGCGGGCGTAATGTCCAGGTGATCGCCGCCTGCGCGAAGGTAGGCACGCTTAAAGAGCAGGAAAGTGTGGCGCAGGTAGTCGACCTTTTTCTGCGGCCATTTTTCGATAAGGTTCTTACCGAGCATCTTCGCGAGCGTTTCGTAGCTTCCCTCACGCGAGAACTCGATCTCGTATAGGGGGCAGACGCGCCAAAACGCGCAGAACTCGCCGTACAGGCGGCTTTCGACGGAATCCCATTTGCCGGGGTAGAGACGGGTGACCTTGGCCGAAACCGTCGGGGCGTCTAGGAATTTGAGGACACTGACGCGTTTGTTGCCTTCCTGGACATAGAACCGATGCATGAACTCGGTGACGATGATGGGGTCGCGATAGCCCTCGGTTACCTGGATATCGTAGAGGTTGGACCACTTGCGGGCGAACTCGGTGCTAAACGGAAGCAGGGGCATAAAGTTACACGAAAAGGCGGACTGACGGCCCTTGGTGACCGTGCCGACGACCATTTCGAGCGGAATATCCCTTAGGCCGACATTCTCTCGCTGACCTAAGGGGAGCTGGGCAACCAGGCTATCGAGGTCCGTAAGGTATGGATGCTCGCTTTGGCTGATGGCGCGACGGCGTCCCTGCTCGCCGCGCTTGCGTGCTTGACGATAGGCCTCTTCCATGATGTTGCTCCCTTAGTCGTTTAAACAACTATATAAACCATGGTACCACGAATGAAAACCACCACAAAGGTGCCTGTCCCCTTTGTGGTGGTTTAGGCGATGATGGGGGCGATGGCGCGGATGCAGGCGTCGGCAGCGGTGAAAGTGGTGCTGTCGTCGCTGACGATAAAGATGATCTTTCCTTTGATGCCAAAGTCGCCGATTTCGCTAAAGAGCACGTAGGGCTCTTTGTCAAAGCCCGAGATGGGCGAGACGGCCGTTTTGGTTGCGCTCGTGAGCTCGTCTGCCAGCGCGTCAAGGGAAGCCCACTTAGACGTGTCCTTTACGGCAACGGGCACGGCCACGCGTCCAAAGGGCATCAAATGCACGAGCGTGTTCTTGGAGATGTTGGAGTTGGGGACGATGATAGTCTGCCCGCAGGCATCTTCGATGGTCGTGTGGCGCCAGGTGATGTCCTGGACCACGCCTGATACACCACCGACCTCGATGTTGTCGCCAGGCTTGATGATGCCCATAAAGGTCACCTGCATGCCGCCGATAAGGTTTGAGAGCGTGTCCTGAAAGCCCAGGGAGATGGCGATGCCGCCGACGCCAAGAGCGGCGACGAGCGCGTTTGCGTTAATGCCAAAGCAGTTGTCAAGGATAAAGCTGCCGCCGATCATCCAGATGACGGCGCGAGCGATGTTGATGAAGATGCTCGATGCTGGAAGCGGGTTATCGTCGCGGTTGAGTAGGTGGCGCAGCGTCTTGGAAACGACTTTGGTGGCGATTGCCGTGCCTATTGCCAAGATGCCGGCCCAGATGATGTTGTGGACCCACCGTTGCTCAAAGAAATGAAGAATCGGCTCAAACAATTCCATGTAGGGAAAACCTCCTAATGATCATTCAACCATGATACCCACCAAAAAGCCCGTCCGATCACATCGGACGGGCCGATAACTTGAGATGGGGCGGTCGCGGTGGCGTAAGCTGGGGCGCCGGCGAGCACGCCGGTAAGGAGTGCGGCGGTCAAGCAAGACGGGGAAGAGGTCTTTTCATGGCAGTTTCCTTAGTCCTTAGCCAGAATGTCTGGTTGAATATCGGATTATCGACATAATATGCGAAAACCGCCGCAAGGGCGCTTGTCCCTTAGCGGCGGTTTTGACGTTTGCGCAGATAAAACCTGCCAAAATAAACCTGTCCCTTTTTGGTAGGTTTAGCTTAGCAGCATGCGGTCGTTGGCGAGCTCGCCGCCCGAGACCTCCTCGAATTTCTGCAGCAGGTCGGCCACGGTGAGCGACTTCTTCTCATCGCCCGCCACGTCGTAGATCACATGGCCCTCGTGCATCATGATCAGACGGTTGCCCAGACGGATGGCGTCGTTCATGTTGTGCGTGACCATGAGCGTGGTCAGGTGGTTCTCGTCGACGATCTCCTCGGTCAGGTTGAGCACCTTAGAGGCCGTCTTGGGGTCGAGGGCCGCAGTGTGCTCGTCGAGCAGCAGCAGGCGCGGCCTGGTGAGCGTGGCCATCAGCAGGGTGAGTGCCTGGCGCTGGCCGCCCGAGAGCAGGCCGACCTTGGCGTTGAGGCGTGTGTCCAGACCAAGGTCCAGGCGCTTGAGCAGCTCAACGTACTCGTCCTTCTCGGCCTTGGTAACGCCCCACGAAAGGCCGCGACGCTGGCCGCGACGCTTGGCGAGGGCCAGGTTCTCGGCGATCTGCATGTCGGCAGCGGTACCGCGCATGGGGTCCTGAAACACGCGGCCCAGGTACTTGGCGCGCTGCGACTCGCTCAGGCGCGAGATATCGGTGCCGTCGAGCTCAATAACGCCCGAATCGAGCGGGTACACGCCGGCGATCATGTTGAGCAGCGTGGACTTGCCGGCGCCGTTGCCGCCGATCACGGTTACAAAGTCGCCGTCATTCAGGGTGAGGTCGACGCCGGTGAGCGCGCGCTTCTCGGTGACGGTGCCCTTGTTAAAGGTCTTCTTGACATGCGAGAGCTTAAGCATCTGCCTCATCTCCCTTCGTGTAGGAGCTGCGGAGCTTATAGCGCTCCCAAACCACGGGCACGCACAGGGCCACAGCGACAATTACGGCGGAGAGCAGCTTCATGTCGTTGGCGTCCATGCCCAACTGCAGCACGATGGCGCGGATAAGGAAGTACACCACGGAGCCAAAGACGGCGGAGGCAAGACGGACGCTAAACTGCGTGAGGCCGCCGGGCAGCAGACGGCCGAGCACCTCGCCGATAACAATGGCGGCAAGACCGATAACGATGGCACCGGTGCCCATACCAATGTCGGCATACTTTTGGCTCTGGCAGATGAGCGCGCCCGAAAGGCCGATGAGGGCGTTGGAGAGCACGAGGGCGATCATCTTGGTGGAGTTGGTGTTGACGCCCAGAGCGCGGATCATGTACTCGTTGTTGCCGGTGGCGCGCAGCGCCGAGCCGATCTCGGTGCCAAAGAACCAATACAGGATGGCAACGATAGCCACGGCGAGCAGGATGCCCAAGATGATGGCAACGGTGGACTGCGGCAGACCGGTCATATTGCTGACGGCCGAGAACACGGTGCCCTTGGCAAGAATGGGCGTATTGGACTTGCCCATGATGCGCAAGTTGATGGACCACAGGCTGATCTGGGTGAGGATTCCGGCGAGGATCGCGGGAATCTCAAAGACGGTGGTCAAAATGCCCGTGACGGCGCCCGCGATGGCGCCGGCGCACATGCCGGCCAGCACGGCGAGCAGCGGGTCGACGTTGTTATTGACGATGAGCACAGCGCAGACGCAGCCGCCGAGGGCAAAGCTGCCGTCGCAGGTCATATCGGGAATGTCGAGCAGGCGGAACGTGATAAACACGCCAAGCACCATAATGCCCCAGAGGACGCCCTGCGAAACGGCGCCCTGCAATGCAATGAGCATGCTTCATACCTCCTAGGATAGGGTGGACACGTGATTCACCATAATAGCGGTAACAATGCATAGAAGAGCTGCGGACAGACGTTTTGTTTTACCTGAAACAAGCAGGGCGGACGCCGGTCTACAGCGCCCGCCCCTGTGGCTCAGATATTGAATAACGCGGCTAAAGCGCGAGCACGGGCTCTAGACGCATGCCGCGTATGGCATTACGCGTCCAGAGCGGAAAGGTCGATGCCCAGGGCCTCGGCCATCTCGTCATTCTTGACGACGACCAGGTCCTTGCTCGAGAGGTGCTTGATTGGCATGTCTTCGGGCTTGGCCTCGCCCTTCAGGATCTTAACGGCCATCTCGCCCGCGGCGTAGCCCAGGTCCTCATAGTTGATGGAGAGGGTGAACAGGCCGCCGGCCATGCACATACCCTCCTCGCCAGTCACGAAGGGGAGCTTGTTCTCCTTGCAGATCTGGCCGACCTGCGAGGCACCCGCGGCGATGGTGTTGTCGGTGGGGGAGTACAGCGCGTCGACCTTGCCCACGGCAGACTCGACGACGGACTGAATCTCGTTGGAGCTCGAGACGGTGAAATCGGTGTACTCGAGGCCCAGCTTGTCGAGTTCCTTCTTGGCGGCCTTGATCTGGACGTCGGAGTTGGACTCGGCGGTGCAGTAGAGCAGGCCGACCTTTTTAACGTCGGGCAGGACCTTCTGCATCATCTCGAGCTGCTCGGCGACCGGGGTGAGGTCGGAAGCGCCCGTGACGTTGGTGCCCGGCTTGTCGTTGTCCTGGACCAGGCCGGAGGCGGCGTAGTCGGTGATGGCACAGCCCACGATGGGGATATCGGCCGTGGCGCCGGCGGCAGCCTGCGCGGCGGGCGTGGCGATGGCATAAATCAGGTTGACGTTGTCGCCCACAAACTTGTCGGCAATGGACTTACACGTGGACTGGTCGTTCTGGGCGTTCTTCTGGTCGATCTTGACCTTAAGGCCGCTCTTCTTGATGGCCTTGACAAAGCCGTCGTTGGCGGCATCGAGCGCGGAGTGCTCGGTGAGCTGCAGAACGCCGATGGTGTAGTCGGAACCGGCGGCAGCAGAGCCGGAACCAGAGTTGCCGCCGCATCCGGCGAGCGGGGCGAGCGCGAGCAGGCCGGCGGAGACCAGAAGGCTCCTGCGGCTGATGGTGATGTCCTTCATATCATTACCCCCAGTATAAAAATGGCTGGAAACACTGCACTGGGACAAAGTGCAAGTGGAACTATAGTAGCGCTGATGTCCATTTTTACAACAGCCTGGCGGGTTTTTTAATACAGAATCGGATGGGCGGTACGGGTAGTCGAATGGGCGGCGGAGGGTCTTATGCGGCGGAGGAGGCGTCGTCCTCGTCCAGGGCGGCGAAGAGTTTCTTGCCGTCGAGCAGGCGCGTGCTGACGTTTCTCATACGGGCGATCTCGACGGTGCGCAGCGTATCGTCGGTGCCTCGGGCGTCGTAGACCGTTCCCAGCAGATACGAGATGCCATCGCGCTGCCTGATGGCAAAGGGACGGAGTGTCATCCGTGCTGCTTCGGTTTCGCCGCGTGTCGTGACGCTCGAAATATCAAAACTCACCGTGGTTCCGTGGTCGATGGCCTGCTCGACGAGCTCGCACGTGTCGATGCGCTTGATGGGCGTGCGTGTTGCCTTGGTAGCCTTGCTGCCTGCGCTTGGAGCGGGTTCGGGTGTATCGAGGTAGCCGCGAACGTCGGCGCTCGCCATGGCAACTAAGTGCTGCGCCATGCTCTTGCGGATAGCGATAGGCGTGGAGCGGTTGCGCATGACCATACCGTGGAGCCGGATGATCTCTTCATCGGTGAGCGGGCGGGTAAGAAGTTTGTAGCCCACGCCGCGTTTGTACTCAATTTCGTATCCGGCATGGCGAAGCGCGGAGATGGCGGTGTAGATGCTGCGCCGCGCCGCCGAGATGGGCATGCGGGCGGGGTCGTCGGGATGGGCGAGGCGCCGGATCAACTCATCGGAAAGCATGGCCTTGTCTTCGCCGGTGTTTTCGCTCAAGAGCTGCAGGATGCGAACGGCGCGATAGGCTGCCATCGAGGCGGCGCCCCTCGTCGTGGTGTCGTAGGTTTCAACAGCGGCTTCGGTCATCGTGCCCACGTCCTTTCCGTTTTGGGTGGCGACGGTATGGAGCCTAGGACGCGGGGCTTTCCCAGGGGCGCAGGGCGCTCTGGGCGGTCGGTAGTCGTCGGCAAACGGCGGGTTGAGTTTTCAACAGCCCTGCTCAACTGACCAAAAACTTGCCAAAAGCTTGACGGATGCTGTTGAAAAAAAGCGTCTCTCGACCGATGTCGAGAGACGCTTATGCGATGAGCGTTGGCGTGTGGCGACGCGAGCTAGCGTCCGACGATTAGAAGTCGGCGTTGCCCACGGTGCGCGGGTGCGGCAGGACGTCGCGGATGTTGCCCACGCCGGTCAGATACATGACCAAGCGCTCGAAGCCCAGACCGTAGCCGGCGTGCTTGCAGGAACCGTAGCGGCGCAGGTCAAGGTAGTACTTGTACTGCTCGGGATTCATGCCCAGGTCCTTGATGCGGGCCTCGAGCAGATCCAGGCGCTCCTCGCGCTGGGAGCCGCCGATAATCTCGCCGATACCGGGAACCAGGCAGTCGGCGGCGGCGACGGTCTTGCCGTCCTCGTTCATGCGCATGTAGAACGCCTTGATCTCGGCCGGGTAGTCGGTCACGAAGGTCGGGCGCTTAAAGTGCTCCTCGGTCAGGAAGCGCTCGTGCTCGGTCTGCAAGTCGATGCCCCAGCTGACGGGGTAATCAAACTGGTGGCCAGCAGCGACTGCCTGCTCCAGGATCTCGACGGCCTCGGTGTAGGTAACGCGGGCAAAGTCGGAGTTGGCGACATGGTCCAGGCGCTCGAGCAGACCCTTGTCCACAAACTTGTTGAGCATATTGAGCTCGTCGGGGCAGGTTGCCATGACGTCCTTGAGGACATACTTGAGCATGGCCTCGGCGTTATCCATGTAGTCGTTAAGGTCGGCAAAGGCCATCTCGGGCTCGATCATCCAAAACTCGGCGGCGTGGCGCGTGGTGTTGGAGTTCTCGGCACGGAAAGTGGGGCCAAAGGTGTACACGTCGCCAAAGGCCATGGCAAAGTTCTCGGCATTGAGCTGGCCGGACACGGTGAGGCTCGCATGCTTGCCAAAGAAGTCCTGGCTCCAGTCGACCTCGCCGGACTCGGTGAGGGGCGGATTTTTGGGGTCGAGTGTGGTCACGCGGAACATCTCGCCGGCGCCCTCGCAGTCACTCGTGGTGATGATGGGGGTGTTGACGTAGACAAAACCCTGCTCCTGGAAGAAGCGGTGGATGGCGGCAGCCGCGACAGAGCGGATGCGGAACACGGCGCGGAACAGGTTGGTGCGCGGGCGCAGGTGCTGCTGGGTGCGCAGGAACTCGACGGTTGCGCGCTTCTTCTGCAGCGGGTAATCCGGGGCGCTCGTGCCCTCGACCTCGATGGAAGTGGCAGAAAGCTCGAAAGGCTGGGGTGCATCGGGGGTCAGTTTGACGGTGCCGGTGCAAATGAGTGCGGCCGAGACGTTTTGATGGGCGATCTCGTCGTAGTTGTCGAGTGCCTCGCGGTTCATGACGACCTGCAGGTCGCGGAAGCAGCTGCCGTCGTTGAGCGTAACAAAGCCAAAGTTCTTCATGTCGCGGACGGACTTGACCCAGCCGGCGACGGTGACGGTCTGGCCGCCGAGCGACTCGGCATCGGCATAGAGCTGCGCGATTTTGGTGCGGTTCACGTATCCTCCCATAACGGTTGAATGATAGCTATCCATACAGTTCGATATTCTAGCAGCTCGGCTCATTTGGGCTATACAGATAAGGCATTGGCCGGATGGTTTTTCAAACGAAAAGCGCCCGCGGTCAAATGGCCGCGGGCGCTTGACGAGGTGCCTTTTGGCTGTGTGGCGCGGGACTTGGCTACTTGGTCTTGGCCACCAGCAGCGGGTCGCCCAGCTTGACGAGCGGGTTGCCGCCGATAAGCGTTCCGGACTCGCCGACATGGTCGATGCTCTTAAGACGGTCGAGCTCGGAGACGATGACGGTCACGATGTCCTCGTGACCAGCGGCCTTAATGGCCTCGCGGTCGAAGCTGATGAGCGGCTGGCCTGCCTTGACCACATCGCCCATCTCGACAAAGCGGGCAAAACCCTTGCCGTTCATTTCCACGGTACCCAGGCCAACATGGATAAACACGCGAAGACCGTCCTCGGTGATCATGCCAATGGAGTGGTTGGTGACAGTGGTGGCACCGATGCGGCCGTTGGCGGGCGCATAGATGGTGCCGGTAATGGGCTCGATGCCATAGCCCTGGCCAAGCATGCCCGAGGCGATCGTCTCGTCGGGAACCTCGTCCAGGTTGACGAGCACGCCGTTAACGGGGGCATAGATGACGCCTTCGCGGGTGGCGAAGCTTGCTGCGGGCGGAACGGACGCCTCGCCGGTCGAGGTGAAGGTGGACTTAAGCGAATCGAGCAGACCCATAGTTGCCTCCAACTTAAATAGGCGCATATCGCGCGTTTGGTTTGCCGGAAACGTTTCATATGTGTTTCGCGGCTTGGTCAACGCCCCCTATTCTACGCTGCTCAGCGATACCTCTGAGCTGGGATTATGTGATATATCAGTTAAAGGGAAACTTATTGCTGGTGTGTTTCTGCGCCACGGGTTCAAGTGGGGTACGCTTGAAGGCGAAAAACAAAGGCGCATAATTTGCGCGAAGGGAGCACATATGATTGTCGAGAACCATGCGCTGTGGGGCGAGGAGCCGACCGAGGATTATCCGGCGACGTTTACGTATTTGGGTGCCGAGCCGCTGCCCGATAAACCGAATGGCCGCCGCCCCGCGGTGATCATCTGCGGCGGAGGCGGGTTTACGCATATCGCTCCGCACGAGCAGGACCCGGTGGCGTTTGCATTTTTGGATTGCGGCTACCAGGCCTTTGTGCTCAACTATGTCACGAGTTCTACGGGTGACGTGAGCTTTCCGCACCCCCAGGCAGATCTTGCCAAGATGGTCGCCACGGTGCGCGCCAACGCCGACGAGTGGCATGTCGATCCTAAGCGCGTGTGCGTCGTGGGCTTTTCTGCTGGCGGCATGATTTGCGCCTCGCTGGCAACACAGTGGAAGACCGGCCCCTTTGCGGCACTTGCCGGGGCGCGTCCGGACGACATTCGTCCCGATGCCGTGGTGCTGGGCTATCCATTGCTCGACTTTGCCTATGTGCGCGACATGCAGACGCGCGATCCGCGCATTGACTTGCGCGTGCCCAAGACGGGCGGCAAGACGGGACGCGATTTGCTCAACGACTACCTGTCGATGGTGACGGGCGGCGAGGCAACTGACGAGCATCTGGCCGACATCTGCCCCACCACGCATGTTTCGCGTCAGATGCCACCGACCTTTGTGTGGGGCGTGTCCGACGACAAGACGGCGCCGATCGCGCAGGTATACCCGTTTGCGCAGCGCATGGCCGAGGAGGGCGTTGCATGCGAGATGCACGTCTTCGACCAGGGTGGTCACGGCCTTTCGCTCGGCAACGCCAACACCGCGGTCGACAACGAGGACAAGCAGGTGGCGGTCCGTCCCTGGATCCGCCTAGCCTTCCGCTTTCTGGAGCGCCATCTGTAAGAGGACGGGCATCCCAGCCCTTCAATAACTTGCGGTGAAATAGCTCCGATCTGGGGCATCAACCAGCCCATCCAGGAACTATTCCACCGCAACTTTGTTTTTGATGTCCCGTCTGGAAACTGCATCCCAGTTTTGCCTTTCAAGGTGGGACGCAGTTTCCCATAGGGCCTCGACTGGGAAAGCACGTCCCGTTTCGAGCGGGGATTCTGGGATGCATTTTCCGTAAGAGGCCTGTTAGGGAAACCATATCCCGTTTCGAGCCAGAATTCTGGGATGTAGTTTCCCCGAGAGGCCTCATCGGGAAACTATGGCCCTGAACTCTCCTGCCTGTCCCCATCGCACCGATCTGTCGATTGAACGTCGTTGTGTGTTCGCGCTATCATGCATGGTTACAATTGGTTAGCCATGGCAAACGGTTAGCCATGGTGAACATAAATACAACGCCCTGTGGGCGCCGGGGGAGGAACACGGACGTGAAGCTCGATACACTCGAGATTGGAAAGGACGCCGTTGTCGCATCGGTGGCATCGGACGATCAGGCACTCCGACAGCATATTTTGGACATGGGTCTAACGCCGGGCACCGAAGTCACCATGATGAAGTACGCCCCCATGGGCGATCCGCTCGAGATCCGCCTGCGTGGCTACGAGTTGACACTGCGCAAGGACGATGCCGCTCGCATCGAGCTCGTGGGTATTCACGACACCGATACGGGTCCGCGCGCTAACGCCGCAATCGGCACGACGGAGCATCCGGCCCTGGGCGAGGGGACGTATTCGCCCCGTGCGGCAAAGACGGCCGTGCCCGAGGGCGCGCCGCTGCACTTTGCCCTCGCCGGCAACCAAAACTGCGGCAAGACCACGTTATTCAACCAGCTGACGGGCTCCAACCAGCACGTCGGTAACTTTCCCGGCGTGACGGTCGACCGCAAAGATGGCACCATCCGCAACCACCCCGAGGCAAGCGTTACCGACCTGCCTGGCATCTATTCGCTGTCGCCGTACACGGGCGAAGAGATCGTGAGCCGTCAATTCATCCTTGACGAAAACCCCGACGCCATCATCGACATCATCGACGCCACCAATATCGAACGCAACCTGTACCTGACGCTACAGCTTATGGAGCTCGACCGCCCCATGGTCATCGCGCTCAACATGATGGACGAGGTGACCGCCAACGGCGGCGCCGTGGACGTCAACCTGCTCGAGAGCCTGTTGGGCGTGCCCGTTGTTCCCATTAGCGCTGCCCGCAACGAGGGTATCGGCGAGTTGGTGGACCACGCCCTGCACGTGGCGCGGTTCCGCGAGCGCCCTGGTCGCCTGGACTTTTGCGTGCCCGACGGTCCGGACGGCGGTGCGCTGCATCGCTGCATCCACGGCATTGCCAACCTGATCGAGGACCATGCCGTGACGGCGCACATCCCGGTGCGCTTTGCGGCGACCAAGCTGGTCGAGGGCGATGAGCTGGTAACCGAGGCGCTTCACCTGGATCGCAATGAGCTCGACGCTATCGAGCACATCATTACCCAGATGGAGGGCGAGGCCGGCACCGACCGCCTATCTGCGTTGGCCGATATGCGTTTTAGCTTTATCGGCGACGTGTGCGGGCGTTGCGTCGTCAAGCCGCACGAAAGCCGCGAGCACGTGCGCTCCGTCAAGATTGACCGCATCCTGACAGGTCGTTACACAGCCATTCCGGCGTTTCTGGTGATCATGGGCCTCGTCTTTTGGCTGACGTTTGGCGTGATCGGCGCGGCGTTGCAGGGACTCATGGAGGACGGCATCGCTGCCATCATCGCCTCGGCCGATGCGGGCCTCAAGGCGTTCGGCACCAACGACGTAGTGCGCTCGCTGGCTGTCGACGGCGTGCTTACGGGTGTGGGCAGCGTGCTGACCTTCCTGCCGATTATCGTCGTGCTCTTTTTGTTCCTCTCCATTCTGGAAGACTCCGGATACATGGCGCGCGTGGCCTTTGTCATGGATAAGGTGTTGCGTCGCTTTGGCCTGTCGGGCCGCAGCTTTGTGCCCATGCTCGTCGGTTTTGGCTGCACCGTGCCGGCTATCATGTCGACCCGTACGCTCCCATCCGAGCACGACCGCAAGATGACGGTCATGCTCACGCCGTTTATGAGCTGCTCAGCCAAGTTGCCGGTTTACGGCTTGCTGTGCGGGGCGTTTTTCCCGCAGGCGACGGTTCCCGCCATGGTCTCGCTCTATCTGATCGGTATCGTGGTCGGCTGTATCGCGGCTTTGGTGCTCAACCGCACGGCATTTAAGGGCGACCCGGTGCCGTTTATCATGGAGCTTCCCAATTACCGCCTGCCGAGCGTCAAGACGACGGTGATGCTGGCATGGGATAAGGCCAAGGACTTCATCACCAAGGCCTTTACCATTATCTTTGCCGCTACGGTGGTCATCTGGTTCCTGCAGACGTTCGATATCCGCTTTAATGTGGTCGCCGACCAGTCGCAAAGCCTGCTTGCCGGTCTGGGTAGCATCATCGCGCCGGTGTTGGCCCCGCTCGGCTTTGGCGACTGGCGCGCCTCGACGGCGCTCGTCACCGGACTTATCGCCAAGGAGAGTGTCATCTCGACACTCACGGTGCTTTTGGGTGCAACCTCGCCCGCGGCATTGTCAACCATGTTTTCGCCGTTTACCGCCTACGTGTTCTTGGTCTTTACGCTGCTGTACCCGCCTTGCGTGGCCGCTATCGGCGCTGTCAAGAGCGAGTTGGGCGCGCGCTATGCCGTGGCCGTATTCGCGTTTCAGGTCGCCGTTGCCTGGATCGTGGCGTTTGTCGTGCATTCGGCGGGCATATTGCTGGGGTTGGCTTAGTTATGAATTGACGGCGCAACCTCTGTGTATCGAATTGTTTTCGGCCCCGCATCTGTACTGACGGATGCGGGGCCGTTGCTATATAATCGCCTCCGCTCAAAACGATTGGAGACGTTATATATGACTCAGACAAGGCAAGACGGCATCACGCTCAAGCAGTGGCTCCCACTCGTCGGGCTCACCTGCTGTGCGTTCGTGTTCAACACGTCGGAGTTTATGCCCATTGGCCTTTTGACTGATATCGCCGCGTCGTTCTCGCTCACCGAGGCCCAGGCGGGCATCATGATCTCGGTCTATGCCTGGGGCGTCATGCTGCTGTCGCTGCCGCTCATGGTGTTCGCCTCGCGCTTTGAGTTCAAGCGGATGCTGCTGGGCGTGCTGGCTGTGTTCTCGCTCGGTCAGTTCCTGTCCGCTGTGGCGCCGACCTATCCCATCCTGGTCTGCGCGCGCCTGGTGGTCGCTTGCGCACATGCCGTGTTCTGGTCAGTTGCCTCGATTATGGCCTCGCGCCTGGTCGACACTCGCCACGGCGCGCTCGCCATCAGCATGATCGCTACGGGCTCGTCCATCGCGCAGATCTTTGGCCTGCCTCTCGGTCGCGCCATTGGCTTGGCCGTGGGCTGGCGCATGACGTTTGCCGTGGTCGGGGGCCTCTCAGCCATCGCGGTCGTCTACCAGGCAGCGGTGTTCCCGGCCATGCCGGCGGGTGAGCGCTTTACTGTCAAACAGCTGCCCGAGCTGCTCAAGAACCCGCTCCTCATCGCGCTCTACGCAGTCACGGTCTTCATGGCGACCGGCTATTACGCAAGCTACAGCTATATCGAGCCCTTCCTGGCGCAGGTCGCGCACGTCGATGCGGGCGCCATTACCATGACGCTGACGGCGTTTGGCTGCTCTGGTTTGCTCGGAAGCTGGCTGTTTGGCCGCCTGTTCGATGGGCATCGCTTCCCGTTCTTGGCTATCACGCTCTCCGGCGTGCCGGTGGCCCTGCTGCTCATGGGGCCGGCCGCATCGTCGCTCGTGACAGTGCTTGCCGTCTGCGCACTGTGGGGTTGCTGCGCCACGGCCTTTAACGTGGCGTTTCAGGCCGAGCTCATCAAGCACACGCCGGCAGATTCGTCGGCCGTCGCCATGTCGATCTTCTCGGGCCTGTTCAACCTCGGTATCGGCACGGGTACCGCGATCGGCGGAGCCGTGGTTTCGGGTCCCGGTATCGCCTGGATCGGCTTTGTGGGCGGGGCGATTGCCGTCGTGGGCGTCATCCTCGCCATCACCGTGCTGTTTCCGGCCATCCGCCGCGCCAAGCCCGTCGCCTAACCATATCCCCTCATCAGTTGCGGTGAAATACGGATTGTTTAGCCCAATAAACCTGGCAAACAGTCCGTATTTCACCGCAACTTATTTTGGGGAAGGGGGTGCACGCTGGGCATACAATGGATGTCGTTGTGTTGAGCTTACCGGGAGGTTGCTATGTGGGCATACGAGACGACGTTCTATCAGATCTATCCGCTGGGCTTTTGTGGAGCTCCGCGCGAAAACGCCGCCCCTGTTGCCGAGGATGAGCTCGCCCAGGCCGCCGATGCCACAGCTAGCCCCGATGCGCCCATCATGAAGATTGCCAAATGGGCCGACTACCTGCAGGAACTCGGCGTTGGCACTGTGCTCATCAACCCGCCGCTCGAGTCCGATAGCCACGGCTACGATACGCGCAGCCTGCGCCATATCGACCGCCGCCTGGGTGGGGATACCGACTTTGCCGCCGTGTGCGACACGCTGCATGCCCACGGCATCCGCGTGGTGCTCGACGCCGTCTTCAACCACGTCGGTCGTGGCTTTTGGGCCTTCCGCGATGTGCAAGAGCATAAGTGGGACTCGCCCTACAAGGATTGGTTTCACATTAGCTTTGACGGCGACTCGTGCTACGGCGACGGCTTTTGGTACGAGGGCTGGGAAGGCCATTTTGAGCTCGTGAAGCTCAACCTACAAAACCCCGCTGTGGTCGATTACCTGCTCGAGTCTGTGCACCGTTGGGCCGACGTCTTTGGTGTCGACGGCCTGCGCCTGGACGTTGCCTATATGCTCGACCGCGACTTTATGCGCCGCCTACACTCCTTTGCCCGTGAGCTCAAGCCCGACTTCGTGCTGATCGGCGAGACGCTCCACGGCGACTACAACCAGATCGTCAACGACGAGATGCTCGACTCCTGCACCAACTACGAGTGCTACAAGGGCCTGTACTCCAGCTTTAACTCGGTCAACATGTTCGAGATCGCCCATTCGCTGCATCGCCAGTTTGGCGGCGATCCGTGGTGCATCTACCGCGGCAAACACCTGCTGTCGTTTGTCGACAACCACGATGTGCCGCGCCTGGCGAGCATCCTGACGGACAAGTCCTGCCTGCGCCCCGCCTACGGCATGCTCTTTGGTATGCCGGGCATCCCGTGCGTCTACTACGGCAGCGAGTGGGGAATTGCCGGCGAAAAGGGCGGCCCCGATGGCGACTGGGCGCTGCGCCCTGCGCTCGATGAGCCTGCGCCCAACGAGCTGACGGCGTTCATCACGCAGCTGGCGCACCTGCGCTCGGCAAACGACGCGGCGGCCCGTGCTCTCAACTACGGTGCCTATCGCAACGTGGTGATTCAGAATAAGCAGCTGCTGTTCGAGCGCGCCTGCGACGGAGCGACGGTACTCGTGGCGGTCAATGCCGTGGACGAGCCCTATACCTTTGGCGCCGGCGAGCTCAACGGGTCCTTTGTCGACCTGCTTGCCGACGACGTGCCCACGGTCGAGCTGGCGGGCTCCCTTGAGCTTGCGCCCTACGAGGTGCGTTATCTGTTGAGGGCCTAGGCCATGGCAGCGTCTGACGAGGGCTATCAACATATTGAGCATGGGTTTGAGCCCGTGTTCGACCAGCACTCGCGCGTTTTGGTGCTGGGGTCGTTTCCCTCGGTGCTTTCGCGCGCCAATGCCTTTTATTACGGTAACCCTCAGAATCGCTTTTGGCGGGTGATGGCCGCGTGCCTCGGTGTGCCTGTGCCGCCCAACGAGGGCGACCTTTTGGCGGGCAGCGAGCCTGCGACGCTCGACGCCTCGATTGCTGTCAAGCGATCCATGCTACTGAACGGCGGCGTGGCCCTGTGGGATGTGATCGAGAGCTGCGACATTAAGGGCTCGAGCGACGCGAGCATTCGTAACGTTGTGCCGGCACATATCGAGTGCATTGCCGGCGCAGCTCCCATTAAGCAGGTGATATGCAACGGTGGTACAGCTGGCCGGCTCTACAAGCGCTATCTACAAGAACGCACCGGGCTGCCCGCCATCGTCCTGCCCTCGACAAGCCCCGCCAATGCCGCCTGGCGCCTGGAGCGTCTCGTTGAGCGGTGGAACGGCGCCGCTGATTGGCGGGCTTCTTCGATTTAGCAGTTTGAGTGTTTGGCAAGACGTCTCATAACGGCGTGCCAGATCGGTGTGGGCAGTGCAGGCTCGGCGCGTACCATGCCGTCGGTGTCGGCGCCGCCCGTTGCTGCGCCACCGAGCTTCTGCGCGTGTTCGACGGAACACCCCATGCGAACGGCGCCCACGAGCTTGTCCATGGCCTCCGAAAACGGTCGTCGCAAGAGTCCCATGCGCGGGGAGCGACGAAGCGCCGCAATGCCGCTGCCGGCGCAGATGACAACGCCGCCACACCACAATTGGCCCTGGCGTTCGCATGCCTTGTGCAGACGAACAGCGGCCCCACGCGCCTGTTCAGCGCCCTCTTGTGCGGCTCGAATCACGGCATAGACACGCGTTCCCGTACTGCCAAAGCGATCGAGTATCTGCTCGACAGCGATCATAGCCTCATCATCAAATGCATCATCAACAGCGAGCACGATGCCATCGGCTGCACCGGCGTCATTTGCCTTCAGGTCGATCGGGCGGGGGAGTGCAGTGCCAGAAAGCCGGGCATAGGCGGCGATGGCATCCTGCAGGTCCCAGAGCAAAAACTCAAGATCGACGCTCTCGGGAATACTGATATACGCAATGGTTTGCAGCGTTTTGGGCTTATCGCCGCGTGCGGTCGTCTCCATGTCATCTCCTTTCCGGCTTGTTTCCGTTTAGGTTACACCGTCTGGCGGCGCCTCGCCGCGCTATCCTAGTGCAACCCTTACGAAAGGAACGCCATGCGTCTGCCCATGAATACCTCGCTTGCCACGCTCAAGCCCTCCGGCATCCGTCGGATTAACGCGCTCGCCGCCCAGCACCCAGGGTGCATCGCGCTTGCGCTCGACGAACCCGATTTTCCTACGCCCGATGTGATTGGCGCCGAGGTGACGGCCTCGCTCGACCGCGGCGACACGCACTATCCGCCCAACAACGGCCGTCCCGCCCTGCGTGAGGCGTTGTCTGCCTACATGGGGGACGCGGGCCTGGCGTTTTCCGCCGATGAGGTCATCCTGGCCGACGGCGCGACCGAGGCCCTGTCGGCAACATTCATGGCTATGCTCAACCCCGGCGACGAGGTCATCATCCCCACGCCGGCCTTTGGCCTGTACGAGAGCATCGTCGTGGCCAACCACGCTAAGGCGGTCTTTTTTGATACGGAGCCCGCGCAATTCCAGATCGATGAGGAAGCGCTTCGTGCCTGCGTGACACCGGCGACCAAGGCCATCGTCATCTGCTCGCCCAACAACCCCACGGGCTGCATCCTCAACGCAGCATCGCTCGACGCCGTGGCACACGTGGCGGAGCAGGCGGGCATCTACGTGGTCTGCGACGACGTATACAACCGCCTGGTCTACGTGGACGGCTACGAGCGCTTTGCCCAGCGCCACCCGGAGCTTCGTGAGCAGACGGTAGTCATCGAGAGCTTCTCCAAGCCCTGGGCTATGACCGGCTGGCGCCTGGGCTGGCTCGCAGCGGCAACCCCCGTCATCGCCGAGATCGCAAAAGCCCACCAATACCTAGTATCGAGTGCTGTCTCCTTTGAGATGGACGCCGCAGCGCGAGCCCTGACCGTCGACCCAACCCCCATGCTCAAAGTCTACCGAGCCCGCCGCGAACGCGTACTCGCAGCCTTAGACGCCATGGGCCTCGACGTAGTGGAACCAGCCGGCGCCTTCTACGCCTTCCCCAGCATCAAACAGTACGGCCTAACCAGCGAAGTCTTCTGCATCAAAGCCATCAAAGAGGCCAACGTAGCCCTAGTCCCGGGCGACTGTTTCGGCACCGAAGGCCACATCCGCCTAAGCTACTGCGTCTCCGACCAAGATCTAGACGAAGGCCTCCACCGCCTGTCCACCTTCGTTTCAACCCTGTAGCCCAACGGGACGCAACACATCGGCCCACCGACCCAAGCATTATGAGTGGGGCGCGCCGGCCAACGAAAACCCGGGCTGCCCAAAGTCAACGCAGGCACGCTCCGCCGAAGGCCAGGCGCAAGGTTTTCGTAGATTCCGCACGAGCCGAAGAGCACTTAATGTGCTCTTCGTGCGAGCCAGGACTTGACCGAGCGAAAACCTTGCGCCTGGCCTTTGGCTGCGCGGCCGGATGGTGGAATTGTGTGCAGCCCGGTTTTCCGTTGACCGACGCCGGGGTCCCCGCCATAATACTTTCGGTTCACGCACGAATCCGCTGCCAGAGACAGCCGGTGCAAACGGGCATCGCCCGCGAGCTTAATGGGATATCCCGCCAGCCGAGGTGGTCGAGTAGATATGTCTTCTCGCCCCCGTCGCTCATGCAGCGCGGGGGCTTTCTTTTTGGACATGCCCCCGTCACGTCCTTGTGGCGGACCGTGCCCGGAAAGAATTCGAGGAGGTGTAATTCATGCCCCAGCAGTACAAAATCGACAAGGTTGCAGAGATCGAGTCCCGTATCGCCGAGAACGCCGGTCTGTTCGTCGTCAACTACAACGGTCTGACGGTTAAGCAGGCTCAGGAGCTGCGTCATCAGCTTCGCGAGTGCGGCGCCGAGATGAAGGTCTACAAGAACAACCTGGTCAAGATCGCTCTCAAGAACCAGGAGCAGCCCGAGCTCGACGAGATCCTCGCCGGCCCCGTCGCTTATGTGTTCTACGAGTCCGAGCCGGTCGAGGCCGCTAAGGCCCTTAAGGACTTCTCCGCTAAGTCCAAGGGCGTCCTTGAGATCACGGGCGGTATCTCCGACGGCAAGGCCGTTTCCGCTGATGATGTTAAGGCTATCGCCGAGCTGCCCACCAAGGATCAGCTTCTCGGCCAGATCGCCGGTCTCATCTCCGGTTTCGCTCGCGACATCGCTGTCTGCGTCAACGGCGTTTCCTCTGGTCTCGCTCGTTCGATCCAGCAGGTCTCCGAGCAGAAGGCAGCCTAGTTGCTGTTTTCACCCGCGGCGGCAACGCCGCACCCCTGGCGCATTCGCGTCGTGTTTTAACTGATCTCCGTGCATCCGCACGGAAACCGAAAGGACTTAGAAATGGCTAAGCTTACCACCGATGAGATCATCGATGCTCTTAAGGAAATGACCCTTCTCGAGGCTTCCGAGCTCGTCAAGGCTATCGAGGACACCTTCGGCGTTTCCGCCGCTGCTCCTGCCGCTGTTGTCGCCGCTCCCGCTGCTGGCGCTGCTGAGGCCGAGGAGAAGACCGAGTTTGACGTCGTGCTCGAGGGCTTCGGCGACAACAAGATCCAGGTCATCAAGGCCGTCCGTGAGCTCACCAACCTTGGCCTGAAGGAGGCCAAGGAGGTCGTCGAGGGCGCTCCCAAGGCTGTTCTCGAGGGTGCCAAGAAGGAGGACGCCGAGGCTGCCAAGGAGAAGCTCGAGGCTGCTGGCGCTGCTGTCACCCTCAAGTAATCAGGCTTTCTCGCCAGATTTCTTTGCAGACGGGGTTCGCATTGCGAGCCCCGTCTTTTTTGTTTTTCGGTCCCTCGACATCGGTAGCTCAAACTGCCATGTTCTGTGATTTGCGTCGTATCGGGCACCCTGCCGTTGGGCAATAAAATTGCACCATTCGAGCAATAATTTGCGTTGACCTGCTGAAGAATTGTCTCTGCCTTGTAGCGACATATAGTTCCAGCGGTAAGATGCTTAGGTATCGCAATTTGGTCTGCGGCTGTGTGCCGCACGCATGGGGCGCTTTTGCGCCTGCGAAAGGATCTTTGAATAACATGAAGGCAATCATCCCCGCCGCCGGTCTTGGCACGCGTTTTCTGCCTGGCACCAAGTGCACGCCCAAAGAGATGCTGCCGGTGCTCGACAAGCCCGTCATTCAGTACGTCGTCGAGGAGGCGCTCGACCCCGAGGAAGTCGACGACGCCATCATCGTTACTTCTCCCGGTAAGCCCGAGCTACTGAACTACTTCCAGCCCGATCGCTCGCTCGAGAACCTGCTGCGCGAGCGCGGCAAGAACGCCTATGCCGATGCCGTCGCCCACGCTGGCGGTATGCCGGTCGACTTCCGCTATCAGTACGAGCCCAAGGGCCTCGGCCATGCTATTCGCTCTGCTGCCGACGCCGTGGCAGGGGAGAACTTCCTGGTTCTTCTGGGCGACTACGTTGTGCCTAACCGCGACATCTGCGACAAGATGCTCGCCGTTTCCAAGGAGCACGGTGGCGCTTCGGTTATCGCCGTCGCTGCTTGCTCGCCCGAGGAAGTCAGCCGCTACGGCGTTATCGCCGGTGAGCGCGTCGGTTCGCTCGAGGGTGCCGAGGACGTTGCCGATGCAGAGCCGGGCGCTGTCTGGCGCATCGGCGGTCTGGTCGAGAAGCCCGCTCCCGAGGCGGCTCCGTCCAATCTGTACATCGTCGGTCGCTACCTGCTGAGCCCGCTGGTCATGGACCTGCTGGCAGATCAGCAGGCCGGCAAGGGCGGCGAGATCCAGCTCACCGACGCCATGGCCCGTTCGCTCGACCGCGAGGCCATGTATGCCGTCGTCATTGACCCGCTGTCGGGCTACGACACCGGCACTCCCTCTGGCTGGATGGCCACCAACGCCCTCATGGCCGCAAGCGACCCCCGCTTTGCCGATGCCTTCTGGGATGCCATCGACGAGCGCGGCGGATTGATGCGCAAGTAAGCCTTCGGGCATCGACATTTACGGGCGCGGACCTCGGTTCGCGCCCGTTTTTTATAAGAGCTGCGATTGCCGGCTCTCTGTTCACAGAAAATATATGAACAGATGTTCGATACACATACATCTACCTGCGTGTTTTCTGTCGAAAAACTTTGCTACTCCAAAAACTCAATCGCGTCAAGGCTTTTCTTGCCCAACGGTCGGTACCTGATAAACTATTAGGTTGCGATAACTGGCGAAGCTATGCCTCGCCAACCCACCGAGCATTTCCGTGAAGGAGGAAAAACCTGGTGACCTACGCATACACTGCCACTGAGCGCAAGCGCGTCAGCTTCGGGAAAATCCCGGAGGCCATGGAGCTCCCCAACCTTATCTCTGTTCAAAGGGAATCCTTTGAGCGTTTTAAGGACGAGGGCCTTCGTGAGGCGTTCAAGGAATCCAGCCCCATCCAGAGCCAGAACCATGTTCTCGAGGTTACCTTCGGCGAGCATCAGTTCGGCGACCCCGCGCACACCGTCGAGGAGTGCCGCGAGAAGGACATGACCTATCAGGCCCCGCTTCTGACCGACGTCCGTCTCACCAACAAGGAGACCGGCGAGATCAAGGAGCAGCTCGTCTTTATGGGCGACTTCCCCATGATGACCGATCAGGGCACCTTCATCATCAACGGTACCGAGCGTATCGTCGTCTCGCAGCTCGTCCGTTCCCCGGGTGTGTACTACAGCTCCGAGATGGATTCGGGCAAGCAGATCTACAAGGCCCAGATCATCCCGTCCCGCGGTGCCTGGCTCGAGTTTGAGGTCGACAAGCGCGACCAGCTCATGGTCTCCATCGACCGTAAGCGCAAGCAGAGCGCCACGATGTTCCTGCGCGCCCTTGGCATCGCCGTCACCAACGACGACATCATCGAGCTGCTCGGCAACTCCGATGTGATCAAGCGCACCCTGGAGCGCGACACCGCCCTCACTCGCGAGGACGCCCTCATCGAGATCTACCGTCGCCTGCGCCCGGGAGAGCCTCCCACCGTGGACGCTTCCCGCAGCCTGCTCGAGGGCCTGCTCTTCAACCCGCAGCGCTACGATCTGGCCCGCGTCGGTCGTTACAAGGTCAACAAGAAGCTCAACCTCACCACCGAGGAAGAGGTCACGGTGCTCACCGACGAGGATATCGTCGCGACGCTGCGCTACCTGCTGTCCCTCGCTGCCGGCGAGCAGGGCTTCAAGGTCGACGACATCGACCACTTTGGCAACCGCCGCATCCGTACCGTCGGCGAGCTCGTCGCCAACCAGTTCCGTATCGGCATGAGCCGTATGGAGCGCGTCGTCCGTGAGCGCATGAGCTCCCAGGACATCGACGAGATCACCCCGCAGTCGCTCATCAACATCCGCCCGATCGTGGCCTCCATCAAGGAGTTCTTCGGTTCCTCGCAGCTCTCGCAGTTCATGGACCAGGCGAACCCCCTGACCGGTCTGACCCACAAGCGCCGTCTGTCCGCACTCGGCCCTGGCGGTCTTGCCGGCCACAAGTCTGGCTCCAGCCGCCGCACCAACGTGCCGACGGCCGTCCGCGACGTCCACAACTCGCACTACAGCCGCATGTGCCCGATCGAGACCCCCGAAGGCCCCAACATCGGCCTGATCGGCTCGCTCGCCCTCTACGCCCGCGTCAACGAGTATGGCTTCATCGAGGCCCCGTTCCGTCGCGTCGAGAACGGCGTTGCCACCGACCAGATCGACTGGATGACCGCTGACGAGGAAGAGAAGCACGTCATCGCGCCGGCCAACACGCCGCTCGATCCCAAGACCAACGAGTTCATCACGACCGATGCCGAGGGCAAGATCGTTCGTCCACATACCGTGATCGCCCGTACCCGCGACTTCGACGGCTCCTTCGGCGCTCCCGCCGACGTGCCCGTCGAGGACGTCGACTACATGGACGTCTCGCCGCGTCAGATGCTCTCCGTCGCAGCCACGCTGATCCCGTTCCTTGAGCACGATGACGCCAAGCGTACGCTGATGGGCGCCAACATGCAGCGTCAGGCCGTGCCGCTGGTTCACCCCGCCGCTCCCTATGTCGGTACCGGCATGGAGCGTCGCGCCGCTCTGGACTCCGGCGAGGTCACCCTGGCCAAGAACGCCGGCGAGGTCATCTTTGCCGACGCCTCCAAGATCATCGTCAAGCATGCCGGCGGCATGGACGAGTACCACCTGGCCAAGTACCAGCGCTCCAACCAGTCCACCTGCATCAACCACCGTCCGCTCGTTCGCGTTGGTGACACCGTTGAGCAGGGCGAGCCTCTGGCCGACGGTCCTTCGACCGATCACGGCGAGCTCGCACTGGGTCAGAACCTCACCGTGGCCTACATGCCGTGGGAAGGCTTTAACTACGAGGACGGTATCGTCGTGTCCGAGCGCCTGGTGGCCGAGGACCTGCTGACGACCATCAACATCACCCGTCACGAGATCGACGCCCGCGACACCAAGCTCGGCCCCGAGGAGATCACCCGCGAGATCCCGAACCTCTCCGAGGACATGCTTGCCAACCTCGACGAGGACGGCATCATCCGCATCGGCGCCGAGGTCGGCCCTGGCGACATCTTGGTCGGCAAGGTCACGCCTAAGGGCGAGAGCGCTCTGACCGCCGAGGAGCGCCTGCTGCGCGCCATCTTCGGTGCCAAGGCCCACGACGTCCGCGACACCTCCCTTAAGATGCCTCACGGCGCTTACGGCCGCGTCATCGACGTCGTCCGCTTTAGCCGCGAGAACGGCGACGATCTGGCCCCCGGCGTCAACGAGCAGGTGCGCGTCTACGTCGCCCAGCGTCGTAAGATCCAGCAGGGCGATAAGATCGCCGGCCGCCACGGCAACAAGGGTGTTATCTGTAACGTTCTGCCGGTCGAGGACATGCCCTACATGGCTGACGGTACCCCGATCGACGTTATCCTCAACCCGCTGGGCGTTCCTTCGCGTATGAACGTCGGCCAGCTGCTCGAGTGCCACCTTGGCTGGGCTGCTGCCTGCGGTTGGGATACCGAGCAGGCCGACTCCGACAAGTACGTCCCCGGTCCGTTCTTCACCGCCACGCCTGTCTTCGACGGCGCCAAGGAGGATGAGATCGCCGAGGTCATTCGTCGTGCCAACAAGAACATGCTCAACAAGGCCACCGCTGCCTTTGGCGATCACATGCGTCCCGAGTTCGTCACCCAGCTTGACGAGCGCGGCAAGACCCGTCTGTTCGACGGCCGCACCGGCGAGGAGTTCCGCGAGCCCATTACCGTGGGTACGTCCTACATCCTCAAGCTCGGCCACATGGTCGACGACAAGATCCACGCCCGTTCGACTGGCCCTTACAGCCTGGTTACCCAGCAGCCTCTGGGCGGCAAGGCCCAGTTCGGCGGCCAGCGCTTCGGCGAGATGGAAGTTTGGGCACTGTACGCATACGGTGCTTCCAACGTCCTGCAGGAGATCCTGACCGTCAAGTCCGACGATACCGTGGGCCGCGTCAAGACTTACGAGTCCATCGTCAAGGGCGAGAACGTTCCGGTTCCGGGTATCCCCGAGTCCTTCAAGGTTCTCGTCAAGGAGATCCGTTCCCTCGCGCTGGACATCGAGCCCATGCACGATGCCGACGAGGACGCCTCCGCCCCTGTGACCGCCGAGGAGACCTCTGCTCTCGACGACCTGGCTGCGCTCGCCGGCGTTGACGCCGACGTCGAGGCCCAGGATGCCGAGACCGCCGAGGCACCCGAGGCTGTCGCCGCCACGACCACTGATAAGGAGTAGTTGACTGTGGCAGATTTCGAAGCTACTGATTTTGACTCGGTAAAGATCTCCCTTGCCTCCGCCGACCAGATCCGTTCCTGGTCGCACGGTGAGGTCAAGAAGCCGGAGACCATCAATTACCGTACCCTCAAGCCCGAGAAGGACGGCCTGTTCTGCGAGAAGATCTTCGGTCCCGCCAAGGACTGGGAGTGCTCCTGCGGCAAGTACAAGGGCATCCGCTTTAAGGGCATCGTCTGCGAGCGCTGCGGCGTCGAGGTCACCTCGGCCAAGGTGCGTCGCGACCGCATGGGCCACATCGAGCTCGCCGCACCCGTGTCCCACATCTGGTACTTCAAGAGCCCCACGAGCTTCCCGATGAGCCGTATGCTCGACATCAAGTCCAAGGACCTCGAGAAGGTTCTGTACTTTGCCAGCTACATCATCACCGAGGTTGACTACGAGGCTCGCGAGGCCGACGCCGACGACCTGCGCGAGGAGCTCGCCGCCGATCTGGAAGAGATCGATGCCGAGTGCGCCCGTCAGATCGAGTCCCTCAAGGAGCAGGGCGACCCCGAGAACTTTGACGAGTTCTCCGACGAGGAGCCGCTGACCCCCGAGGAGATCGCCTCTGGCATCGTCGACATCGAGGAAGAGTGCAAGGACGAGAAGCAGCTCCGCACGGACGCCTTCAACGCCTTCATGAAGCTCACCGAGCGCGACCTCATCTCCGATGAGCCGCTGTTCCGCGAGATGACCCGTTACTACTCCATGTACTTCAAGGGTGGTATGGGTGCCGAGGCTGTCCGCGACCTGCTCGCTGCCATCGACCTCCCCTCCGAGGCCGAGAAACTCAAGGCCATCATCGCCGACGAGGATTCCCAGAAGCAGAAGCGCGAGAAGGCCGTCAAGCGCCTTGAGGTCGTTGACGCCTTCCTGAAGGGCGGCAACAGCCCCGCGAACATGATCCTGGACGTCATCCCGGTCATTCCGCCCGATCTGCGCCCGATGGTCCAGCTCGACGGCGGCCGCTTCGCCGCGTCCGACCTCAACGACCTGTATCGCCGCGTGATCAACCGCAACAACCGACTCAAGCGCCTGCTCGACCTGGACGCCCCCGCGATCATCGTGAACAACGAGAAGCGCATGCTCCAGGAGTCCGTGGACGCCCTGTTCGACAACGGCCGTCGTGGTCGCCCGGTCTCTGGCCGTGGCGGTCGCCCGCTCAAGTCGCTCGCCGAGGCCCTCAAGGGCAAGCAGGGTCGTTTCCGTCAGAACCTGCTGGGTAAGCGTGTCGACTACTCCGGCCGTTCGGTTATCGTTACCGACCCCAAGCTGCTGCTGCACCAGTGCGGTCTGCCCAAGACCATGGCGCTGGAGCTCTTCAAGCCCTTCGTCATGAAGCGCCTGGTCGAGCTTGGCAAGGTCGAGAACATCAAGGGTGCCAAGCGCGCTATCGACCGCGGTGCCACCTTTGTGTGGGACATCCTCGAAGAGGTCATCGACGGCCGCGTCGTGCTGCTCAACCGTGCACCGACCCTGCACCGTCTGTCCATCCAGGCCTTTGAGCCGGTGCTGGTCGAGGGCAAGGCTATCCACCTGCATCCGCTGGTCTGCTCGCCCTTCAACGCCGACTTCGACGGCGACCAGATGTCTGTCCACGTGCCGCTGTCCAGCCAGGCTCAGGCCGAGGCCCGCGTGCTCATGCTCTCTGCGAACAACCTGCGCTCGCCGGCATCCGGCAAGCCGGTCAACATCCCCTCGCAGGACATGATCATCGGTGTGTACTACCTCACCCAGGTCCGCGACGGTCTGCCGGGCGAGAACCACGTGTTCGCCAGCTTTGACGACGCGCTGCACGCCTATGACTGCCGCTCCGAGGTCGACATGCAGGCCAAGATTCAGGTCCGCGTGTCCGCTGCCGACGCCAATGTCATCAACGAGGACGGCACCCGTATCTTCCGCGTCAAGAACGGCAAGAACGAGTTTGTCGACTACGACGTCACCGGCAACAAGACCGCGCGCTTCGAGACCTCCATCGGCCGCATCATCTTCAACCGCCAGTGCCTGCCCGAAGACTATGAGTTCATGAACTACAAGATGGTCAAGGGCGACGTGGCCAAGCTGGTTGCCGACTGCTGCGATCGTTACCCCGAGGCCAAGGTCGGCCCGATCCTCGACGCCATCAAGTACTCCGGCTTCCACTACGCTACCCGCGCCGGCCTCACCATCTCGGTGTGGGACGCTCTCATCCCTGCCGAGAAGCAGGAGCTGCTCGATCGCGCCCAGGCCAACGTCGACCAGATCAACGAGTACTTCGAGGAGGGCTTCATCAACGAGACGGAGCGCCACATCGAAGTCGTTAACGAGTGGACCGCTTGTACCGACAAGGTCGCAGCGCTCATGCTCGACATGTTCGACGAGGAGAACCCGCTGTACATGATGGCTGACTCCGGCGCCCGTGGTTCTAAGACCCAGCTGCGTCAGCTCGGCGGCATGCGTGGTCTGATGGCAGACATGTCCGGCGAGACGATCGACCTTCCCATTAAGGCGAACTTCCGCGAGGGCCTGCTGCCGCTCGAGTACTTCATTTCGACCTACGGCGCCCGTAAGGGCCTGGTCGATACCGCATCCCACACCTCGGACTCTGGTTACCTGACCCGTCGTCTGGTCGACGTGGCCCAGGACGTCATCGTCCGCGAGGAGGACTGCGGTACGCACGAGGGCGTCACCTACAACCTCATCATCCCCGGCACCACCGACCTCAACACCGACCTCGTCGGCCGTTGCTTCATTGAGGACGTCGTGGCTCCCGATGGCACCGTGCTCTTTGAGCAGGACGGCTACATCGAGAAGGTCGCCGACATCCAGAAGATGGTCGATGCGGGTCTCAAGAAGGTCAAGCTTCGCGCGCTGCTCACCTGCCGCTCCAAGTACGGCGTGTGCCAGAAGTGCTACGGCTGGGATCTTTCCACCCGTCGTCCGGTCGCCATCGGTACCGCGGTCGGCATTATTGCCGCCCAGTCCATCGGCGAGCCCGGTACGCAGCTTACGATGCGTACCATTCACTCCGGCGGCGTCGCTGGCGTCGACGATATTACGCAGGGTCTGCCTACGGTCAGCCGTATGTTCGATATCGTCGGCAACGTCAACGAGAAGATCCTGGGTCGCGAGGCCGAGCTGGCTCCGTACTCCGGCCACCTCTCGATTAAGCCCGAGAAGTCCGAGTACGTGCTGACGCTCACCGACTCCGAGGATCACACCCGTGTCCTCGATGAGCGTCGCGTCCCCGCTTCGGTGCGCTTCATGCCCGAGATCGAGGACGGCTGCGAGGTTCGCGCCGGCGATCAGATCACCAAGGGCTTCGTCAACTTCCGTAACCTGCGCAAGCTGACCGACATCGAGTCGACGATGCACACCTTCGTCGAGAGCGTCAAGGACGTCTACACCAGCCAGGGCGTCGACCTGAACGACAAGCACATCGAGGTGCTCGCACGTCAGATGCTGCGTCGCGTTCAGATCACCAACCCCGGCGACTCCAAGTACCTGCTTGGTCAGTACGTCGACCGCTACGAGTTTGCCGACGAGGTCGAGCGCGTTGCCCGTCTGGGCGGTCAGGCTCCTGTGGCCGAGCCCGTCATCCTGGGTACGCTCAAGGTCGCGTCCAACATCGACTCCTGGCTGTCGAGCGCTTCGTTCATCCGTACCGCTGGCGTCCTTACCGAGGCTGCCATTGAGGGCAAGGTCGACCACCTGCTCGACCTTAAGTCCAACGTCATCGTCGGTAAGAAGATCCCGGCCGGTACCGGCCTCAAGCCGTACGCCAACGCCAAGCTGACGTATCGCACGGCCGACGGCTATGTCGACATCGACGGCCCGGCTTCGCCCAACGCCAAGTCGCTGCCCGAGTGGGCTCCTGTGGAGCTCAAGGACCTGGACGAGCAGCTCCCGCAGCAGCTCGACTGGGCCGGCTACGACGAGTTCGGTGGTGCTGACGGTTCGTTCACTCGCAACGGCCACACCATCTCCGCCGAGAAGGCTCGCCTGTACCTGTTCGACGACCTGGGCGTGTCGCAGCGCTGGACCAACAAGTTCAGCGAGGTCGGCATCGAGACGGTCGGCGACCTGGTCGGCAAGTCCGAGGAGGATCTGCTGCGCATCGACGGCATCGGTGCCAAGGCAATCGAGGAGCTCCGTGACGGCCTTGAGGCCCACGACCTGCTCTACATCCTCGAGAACAATGACGACGTTGCCGACGAGGAAGACCTCTCGCAGCTGCTGCAGATGGTCTTTAGCCCCGACGGTCCGGACGACATCCTGCTGGGCACCTCCGCTGCGCCGACGCATCACGCCGACGCCGACGAGGAGCTCCTGGGCGCCCCGATCGACGACAAGAAGGCTCCCGCCAACGGTGCCATCAACGAGGACATGGCTTCCCTCGACGAGCTGCTCAATCAGCTCGTGGACACCGACGACGCCGAAGAGGCCAAGGACAACGACGAGGAGTAATTAGTTCCGCCGTTCTAACGAACGGCGGCGACCTCCGTTGCTGCGCGGCCCCCAGAGCTACAATCTGTCATTCAAAAGGCAGGGCATGACCAAAAGGTCAATGCCCTGCCTTTTTCATGCCACCTTGTACGCTCTGGGGGCCGCTCGCTTGCGTATGCTCAACCTGTTGCGCTCCGTTGATCCCTTGGGGACCTGCCAAAAAAGGGACAGGGTTATTTTGGTCGGTTTTTCCTGCTTGAATTTGAAACATTTCGCTCGGCAAGAGCGTATCTATGGTGAGGGCCTCATCAAGAATCATGAACATCACCGGGAGGTGATTATGGAAGAACAAGCATTTAGACAGGCGGTCGAAGATCACCGGGATGTCGTGTTTCGGATCGCATTGACGTACCTGCGCGATCGTGCCGATGCCGACGATATTGCCCAAGATGTCTTTCTTAAGTTGCTTAAAAGCGATGGACACTTTGAGAGTTGGGAGCATCTTCGCCGCTGGCTTATCCGGGTCACGATCAATGAATGTAAATCGCTCTTTCGAAAGCCATGGAGGCGTGTGGAGGATATTGAGAACCTGGCCGATTCGCTTTCGGCGGCGCAGGATGAGACCAAGGCGGTTCTGTCAGACGTTATGCGACTTCCGGAGCGATTCCGTGTTCCCATCGTGCTCTATTACTATCTGGGCTTTTCGACCTCAGAGATTGCCGAGTTACTGCATGTGCCAGCCGCGACCGTTCGAACGCGTTTAGCTCGCGGTCGATCGAAGCTCAAATTCATCCTAGAGGAGGGCGACCGTGAAATCCAATCAAATCAAGCAGGCCTTCGAGTCCGTCCAAGCCGATAGCGATCTTGCTGACCGTGTTCTTTATGCCGCTGCTGGTGAGCCGCTTCGCCGAAAGGGTCACGCGAAGCCTCTGTATGTTGCCGTGATCGGATGCCTTGCCGGAGTGCTGGCGACCGGAGGGGTCGCCTACGCCGTCGTCAATTCCAGTTATTTTGCCTCTGCCTGGGGAAACCATGGCAACGGAGAGTCCATTACCTGGACTCAAGGTGGCTCGTCGGGGACTAAATATACCTACACCAGAGAGTTTGGCGATGGCATCGCGCCCCAAAGCCTGGAAGGCGCAGTCCAGGAGGTTAATCTGTCCGTCGAGGGCAACGGCTATACGCTTGATATCCATGAGATGGCAATCGACCAAAACGGCTGCGGAGCCGTGACGTTTACGTTGTCCAATCCAAATGGAGTTAACTACTACAAGCCAGCAGCAGAGATTGGCGAACTTGTTCTCTATGGTGAAGAAGAGCAGGGCATCGGCACGCCCGATATGAAGTTCGGCGAGGAATGGCCTGACACACGCAGCACAATTGATAAGGACACATCAAGCGATACTGTCATTAATGGCACGATGTACTTTGCCGCTATGGATCGCGAGCGAGATTTGCAACATGCTGTCACCTGGAATATCCATTGGACCGAGGGTGAAGGTGAGAGTGCGAGGCGGTTTGAGGCGTCGACACCCGAGTTCAATATTGGAGCGTACGTCGATACAAAGGAACTCCGCTCCGGTGACTCGCCTCTTGAGATTAGCCCGTTTTCCATCCAGACGCACATCGATGATTTGGGCTATGAAGCAGTTGATAATAAGCTGACCGTCAGCTACAAGGATGGATCGGAGCAGATTATCGAAGATGACGACGCAGGGGTGTTCAACTTATATTTTTCTTATGGGCGCAATAGCGGAGAGAACATCTGGGTGCCAACGAAGTTGATTGATGTCGATCAAGTTGTCTCGGTAACCCTTGAAATTGTGAGGTATACATCAACAGGGGAGACCGAAACGAAAGAGCCCTTTACCATCGTCTATTCGTAAGATTTGGGGTCGCTTCCTACTAGGGGAAGCGGCCTCTTTTGCGTTAAATGGAAACGCCGCCGATTTCCATGCGACAGATGAGAGCAGATCACCGCTGGAGCGCGACGTTTCCCCAGATAAAACCGACCAAAATAAACCTGTCCCTATTTGGAAGGGAACGTTGCCCCGACAAGCACGTCGGATTCCCGGTCCGGGCGGCCCGCTGTTTAAGTTTGTCGCGAGTTCCGCACGCAAAGGAAAGCACTTAATGTGCTTTCCGTCTTGCGCAGGACTGTAGAGCAGCAAACTTAAACAGCGGGCCGCCCGGGCCGGGAATCCGCCCCCGCGCACAGGAGGGGATTCCTTTTGTGTAGGCTTTGCGGAAATATGGCTATTTTGGGATACGCCCGGCGGCGTGGTCTGTTGACGGCACAGCTAACGCCACGTATCCTATCGAACTGCGTGTTTCGTAGGGGGATGCTGACCCCTCGATTCAAGCCGTTGCACTTTACAGAAAGCTGGAATCATTCGAGAAGGAGTACGCTTTGCCTACTATTAACCAGCTGGTTCGCCAGGGCCGTCGTTCCGTGCCCAAGAAGTCCAAGAACGCTGCTCTGCAGCACAACTCCCAGAAGCGCGGCGTGTGCACCCGCGTCTTCACCACGAGCCCCAAGAAGCCGAACTCGGCTCTTCGTAAGGTTGCCCGTGTTCGCCTCGTCAACGGCATCGAAGTTACTGCTTACATCCCGGGTGAGGGCCACAACCTGCAGGAGCACTCCATCGTGCTCGTCCGCGGCGGTCGTGTCCGTGACCTCCCTGGTGTCCGTTATCACGTCATCCGTGGCGCCTACGACGCTGCTCCGGTCCAGAACCGTATGCAGGCCCGTTCCAAGTACGGTGCTAAGCGCCCCAAGGCCAAATAAGCCAGATAACGTTTTGATACTTTCGCCGTGTGCCGCCTAAGCGCCGCACGGTAGACACTTAAGGAGATTTCACATGCCGCGTCGTGCAGCAGCTAATCGTCGTGAGGTTCAGCCTGACGCCGTTTACAACAACCGCCTGGTGACTCAGCTCATCAACAAGGTCCTTCTTGACGGCAAGAAGGCCACCGCTGAGCGCATCGTTTACACCGCTTTCGAGATCGTTGCCGAGAAGTCCGAGGGTGGCGACGCTCTCGCTACCTTCAAGAAGGCTATGGACAACGTCAAGCCCACGCTCGAGGTTAAGCCCAAGCGTGTCGGTGGCGCTACCTATCAGGTCCCGATGGAGGTCAACTCCCGTCGTTCCACCGCTCTGGGTATCCGCTGGATCGTCAACTTCTCCCGCGCTCGCAAGGAGAAGACCATGGCCGAGCGTCTCGCTAACGAGATTCTCGACGCTTCCAACGGCCTGGGCGCTTCCGTCAAGAAGCGTGAGGACGTCTTCAAGATGGCCGAGGCCAACCGCGCGTTCTCTCACTATCGTTGGTAAGTTAAGGTAAGGAACTAACATGGCTAAGCCTAAGTACAAGCTTTCCGATACCCGTAACATCGGCATCATGGCCCACATCGATGCCGGTAAGACCACCACGACCGAGCGTATTCTTTACTACACCGGTAAGACCCACAAGATCGGTGAGGTCCATGAGGGCGCTGCCACCATGGACTGGATGGTTCAGGAGCAGGAGCGCGGCGTAACCATTACCTCCGCTGCTACCACGTGCTTCTGGAACAAGGACGGTAAGGACTACCGCATCCAGATCATCGACACCCCGGGCCACGTTGACTTCACCGCCGAGGTCGAGCGCTGCCTGCGCGTCCTCGATGGCGCTGTCGCCGTCTTCGACGCCGTTGCCGGCGTTCAGCCCCAGTCTGAGACCGTTTGGCGTCAGGCTTCTACCTTCAACGTCCCCCGCATCGCCTTCATCAATAAGTATGACCGCGTGGGCGCTGACTTCTTCAACGCTATCGAGACCATGAAGGATCGTCTCGACGCTAACGCCGTGGCCGCTCAGGTCCCGATGGGCGCCGAGGACAACTTCTGGGGCGTCATCGACCTCGTTACCATGACCGCATGGGACTTCAAGGCCGACGACAAGGGCATGACCTACCCCGAGCCGATGGACGAGATCCCGGCTGAGTTCGCCGACATCGCTGCCACCAAGCGCGAGGAGCTCCTTGACGCTGCTGCCAGCTTTGACGACGAGCTCATGGAGAAGATCCTCATGGAGGAGGACTTCACCGTCGAGGAGCTTAAGGCCGCTCTGCGCAAGGGCGTTCTGGCCAACGAGCTCAACCTCGTCTTCGTGGGCTCCGCCTACAAGAACAAGGGCGTTCAGGAGCTGCTCGACGCTGTCGTCGACTACCTGCCCAGCCCGCTCGACGTTGAGGCCGTCACCGGTACCGATCCGGACACCGGCGAGGAGATCCAGCGTCATCCTTCCTTCGACGAGCCCTTCTCCGGCCTGGTCTTCAAGATCATGACCGACCCGTTCGTCGGTAAGCTCACCTACGTCCGCGTTTACTCCGGCCGCGCCGAGTCCGGCTCCTACGTTGTCAACGCTTCCAACGGTCAGCGCGAGCGCCTCGGCCGCATCCTCGAGATGAACGCCGCCGAGCGTATCGACCGTGACGACGCTGCCGCCGGCGACATCGTCGCTTGCGTCGGCTTCAAGAACTCCACCACCGGTGACACCCTGTGCGAAGAGGGCAAGGAGATCGTCCTCGAGAAGATCGAGTTCGCTAAGCCCGTTATCGACGTTGCCATCGAGCCCAAGACCAAGGCCGAGCAGGACAAGATGTCCCTGGCTCTGACCAAGCTCGCCGAGGAGGACCCGACCTTCCAGGTGTCCACCAACCACGAGACCGGCCAGACCATCATCGCCGGCATGGGCGAGCTGCACCTCGAGATCATCGTCGACCGTCTGCTCCGTGAGTTCAAGGTTGACGCTAACGTTGGTAAGCCCCAGGTTGCCTACCGCGAGACCGCTGGTCACGACGTTGAGAAGGCCGAGGGCAAGTTCGTCCGTCAGTCCGGTGGTCGCGGTCAGTACGGCCATGCCGTCATCAAGCTCGAGAAGATGGAGGAGGGCTTCGGCTACGAGTTCGTCAACGCTATCGTCGGCGGCGTCGTGCCCAAGGAGTACATCCCGTCCATCGACAAGGGCATCCAGGAGGCCCTGAACACCGGTGTTATCGCCGGCTTCCCGGTCCTCGACGTCAAGGTCACCCTGTTCGACGGTTCTTACCACGAGGTCGACTCCTCCGAGGCAGCCTTCAAGATCGCCGGTTCCATGGCTATCAAGGACGCCCTCAAGAAGTCCGACCCGCAGCTGCTCGAGCCGATCATGGCTGTCGAGGTCGAGACCCCCGAGCAGTACATGGGCGACGTTATGGGCAACCTCTCCGGTCGTCGCGGCAAGATCGAGGGCATGGAGGATCGCAAGAACAGCAAGCTCATCCGTGCCAAGGTGCCGCTGGGCGAGATGTTCGGTTACGCTACCGACCTTCGCTCCCAGACCCAGGGCCGTGCATCCTACACGATGCAGTTCGACTCTTATGAGCCCGCGCCCAAGTCCATCGTGGACGAGGTCATGAGCAAGAACGCCTAAGTTCGAGCTCCCTGTTACGTAATCCGCGAGAACATCTCTCGCACTCTTTGGAGGTTTAAGTTGGCTACCCAGAAGATCCGCATTCGCCTCAAGGGCTATGATCACGAGGTCGTCGATCAGTCCGCGAAGCTCATCGTCGAGACCGCTCAGAAGACCGGCGCTCGCGTTTCCGGTCCTGTCCCCCTGCCCACCGAGCGCAACCTGTACACGGTTATCCGCTCGCCGCATGTGAACAAGGACTCCCGTGAGCAGTTCGAGATGCGCACCCACAAGCGCCTCATCGACATCCTCGACCCCACCTCGGGCACCGTTGATTCGCTCATGCGTCTCGACCTCCCCGCTGGCGTCGACATCGACATCAAGCTCTAAGCGATATCGCTCATAGCTTACAGAGCCCCGCTGCCATGTTGGTAGCGGGGCTCTTTTGTTTTGAATAATGGTTTGGACTGCCGGGCATTGCTGCCGAGTAGGTGGCTGCAGCGCCCTATTCGCTCAAAGAGCGCAGCGATGCCTCCTCAAAATGGAAGGATCGTAAGTCGCCTTCCGTCTCGATGCACGCTCGACCAAACTCATCGACGGTTTTAAAGATGCCTCGCGCCAGCTCGTCCCCAGCGGGGGAGCGGGCGATAACGTGCTCCCCAATCCAATTGAGGTGAGCGATATATTCGCTGTGGACGGGCGCGAGCGGTCCGGCGTCTTCTTCCATGGCGTTGAGACGTTCTGCCCATGTTTCTACAGCGTTCATGACCGCGTGATAGACCTCATCGAGGAGCGCATCGACGGTGGGAACCTTCTCGTTGAGGTCTGAGAGGCCAATTGCCACCAGGCCGCCATCGGGCACCTCCTGGGGCGTGTAGTTTACGTTGACGCCAATGCCGCAGACGGCGAAGGGCCTGCCCTCGTTGTCACGAGCCGCCTCGACTAAGATGCCGCCAAGCTTATGTCCTCGCGCGACCAGGTCGTTGGGCCATTTAAGGCCAATCTCGTTTGCAAGGCCCTGCTTTTCGAGCGCCTCGAGCACTGCTAGGCCGCTGACGGCAGCAAGACCAGAGTACTTTGCAGGATTAACGCATGGACGCAGGACAATCGAAAGTAATAGGTTGCCGGCGGTTGAATCCCACTTGTGGCCGCGCCGGCCGCGTCCTGCTGTCTGAGCCCGGGCGGCAAGTCCTGTGCCGTGCGTCGCTCCCTGTTTTCCTGCTTCGAGCAGGTCATCGTTGGTCGATCCGGTTACGTCGACTATCGTTAATTTGGCATCCATAACGGCTGCTACCTCCTTAATGAATAAGTGAATAACGCAATGGTGTCGAGAGACGGACACAATGTGAAGCCTTTGTCGCATTTTGACAATTTAATGTTAACACGTCAACAACGACTGAAATGCGCTATCCTCTCTTGGTCGATGTAAACACGTCAACAACTCAAAGGAGGTTAGTGATGGGTTTCACGATTCTTGGAACAGGCTCGGCGCTTCCTAAGCGCAGTGTTTTCAATGACGAGCTGTCTGAGTTCCTCGATACCTCGGATGAGTGGATTTTTACCCGCACCGGTATCAAGAGCCGCCACGTCTGCACCACCGAGTCACTTGACGACCTTGCCGTAGCGGCGAGCGAGCGGGCACTCCAGGTGTCCGGAATCGATGCGAGCCAGCTGGATCTAATCGTCTGCTCGACGACGACGGGTGACCACCTTGTTCCCGCCGAGGCGTGTGCCGTTGCAGAGCGACTGGGCGCGACGTGCCCTGCCTTCGATGTCTCGGCGGCCTGCGCCGGCTTCGTATTTGCGCTCGATGTCGCCGAGGGCTATATCGCCCGCGGCCGTGCCGAGCACGTGCTGGTCGTTGCAGCCGAGCAGATGACGCGCGCGCTCGATTGGACCGATCGTGCCACGTGCGTGCTCTTTGGCGATGGCGCGGGTGCTGCGGTCATAGAGGCTGGGGGAGAGAATCCCCTTGCTGTTGCACTTTCGACGTCGCCTGACGTCGAGACGTTGCGCGTTCCCGGTCTGGTCGGCACCTCGCCGTTTAAGGCCTCTGCAGATTGCGAGAGCGTGCTGTCCATGAATGGCCGCCGCGTGTTCAAGTTTGGCGTCAACGCCATCTGCGACACGGTCCATATGCTTGCGAGCGATGTGGGCATTTCGGTCGAAGACATCGACCATTTTGTATTCCATCAGGCTAACGAACGAATCCTGAGTCAGGCGGTCAAGCGCCTCGGCGTTCCAGACGAGCGCGTGGTTCGAACACTGCGCGAGACCGGCAACATTTCGAGCGCCTGCATTCCCTTTGCGCTTGACCGGCTGGTACGCACCGACGCACTGAATACGGGCGACACCATCGCCCTCGTTGGATTTGGCGCCGGCCTGGATATAGGTGGCTATCTGCTTCGTTGGAAGTAGTCGCACATAGGAAATAAAAAAACGTCCCTAGGGCACAAACAAAGGAGAACTACCATGGCAGATCAGAAGACCTTCGAGCACGTTTGCGACGTTATCCGCGAGACCGCTGGCCTTGACGACGTCGAGATGAAGCCCGAGTCCACGCTCGAGGAGATTGGTCTCGACAGTCTGGGCACCGTCGAGATCCTCGTCGCCGTCGAGGACGAGTTTGGCATCCAGCTCGATACCGAGGAGAATCCCAAGACGGTCGGCGAGTTCGCCGATACGGTCGAGGCGGCATTGGAGAAGTAGAGATGCTCAAGACTCCTCTCTGCGATCTGCTCGGCATCGAAAAGCCCGTGTTCCAGGGCGGTATGGCCTGGATTGCCGACGCCTCGCTGGCGTCCGCAGTGTCCGAGGCGGGCGGCTTGGGGATTATCGCAGCCATGAACGCCGACGCCAACTGGCTGCGCGACCAGATTCACGAGCTGCGCACCAGGACGGATAAGCCCTTTGGCGTCAACGTCATGCTCATGAGTCCGTTTGCCGACGAGGTCGCGCAGGTTGTGATTGACGAGCAAGTGCCGGTCGTCGTGACGGGCGCCGGCAATCCCACCAAGTATATGAAGGCGTGGAACGAGGCGGGCATCAAGGTCATCCCGGTCGTTGCCTCGGTGGCGCTGGCGCGCCTCGTGGCGCGTCGTGGAGCCACGGCGGTTGTTGCCGAGGGCACCGAATCGGGCGGCCATATTGGCGAGACCTCGACGATGGCACTGGTGCCGCAGGTCGTCGATGCGGTCGACATTCCCGTCGTGGCTGCCGGCGGTATTGCCGACGGCCGCGGCGTGGCGGCCGCCATTATGCTGGGCGCCGCCGGCGTGCAGGTGGGTACGCGCTTTCTGGTCGCAGACGAGTGCACCGTATCGGAGCAGTACAAGGAGATGGTCCTGAAGGCCAACGACACCTCGACGCGTGCGACCGGCCGCTCGACGGGACACCCGGTGCGTGCCCTCAAGAGCCCCTTCACCAACGTCTACGCCAAGAGTGAGGCAGCGGGCGTAAGTGTCGAGGAGCTCGGGGCCATGGGCACGGGTGCCCTTCGCAAGGCCGCCAAGGACGGCAATTACGAAGAGGGTTCGTTTTTGTGTGGGCAGATTGCCGGCATGGTCAACGAGCGCCAGAGCGCACGTGAAATCGTTGACGACCTGGTCGATGGCGCCGAGCACGTCCTGAAGGGTGCGTCCGCATGGGTAGCGTAGCGTTTCTGTTTGCCGGCCAGGGCGCCCAACACCCCGCGATGGGCGTCGACCTCATTGAGGCATCGCCGGCGGCCGCCGAGGTGTTCGCCATTGCCGACGAGGTGCGCCCGGGGACCAGCGAGCAGTGCCGGAGCGCCTCTAAGGAGGAGCTCTCGCAGACCGAGAACACGCAACCGTGCGTGTTCGTTCACGACCTGGCAGCGGCTGCCGCCCTGCGTGAGCGCGGCGTGGTACCTGCCGCCTGTGCGGGTTTTTCGCTGGGCGAGGTCGCCGCGCTCACCTTTGCGGGGGCATTCGATACGCGAGCGGGCTTTGAGCTCGTGTGTGAGCGCGCGGCGCTGATGGCCGCGGCTGCCGAGCGCCATCCGGGCGGCATGCACGCCGTCATCAAGCTCGATGCGGCGCAAGTCGAGGGCCTGGCAAAACAGGCCGGCGAGGACTGCTGGCCGGTCAACTACAACAGCCCGCAGCAGACGGTTGTTGCCGGAGCGCCCGAGGCGCTGCAGGAGCTCGACGTCCTCGTAAAAGAGGCTGGCGGCCGTGCTATGAAAGTCGCGGTGTCGGGTGCATTTCATAGCCCCTATATGGCCGAGGCGACTGAGGGGCTGGCGACGTATATCCAAGCCGGCCACGCGCCGTCTCCGCTGCTGATTCCGGTCATGGCAAACATGACGGCAGCGCCCTATCCGGCGGACCCACGAGCGGCATCGGATGTCTTGGCCAACCAGGTGAGTCATGCCGTTCGCTGGGTCGACACGCTGCATACTCTGCAGGATCAGGGCATCGATACGTTTATTGAGGTCGGTCCTGGCAAAACGCTGTCGGGCCTGGTCAAGCGTACGCTGAGCGACGTTCGCGTGTATTCGTGCGAAACGGCCGAACAGGTCGCAGCTATTGCCGACGAGCTCGCATAGTCCACAGGGCTGTAACCCGAAAGGAATGACATGGGCAACTTGAACAACGGCGCACTCGAGCGCAACGACTCACGTCGCGTGGCACTGGTCACGGGCGGCTCGCGCGGTATCGGCCGCGCCTGCGCTGTCGGTATGGCGGAGGACGGCTTTGATATTGCCGTCGTCTATGCCGGCAGCGTCGATGCGGCGCGCGAGACGTGCGAAGCCTGCGAGGCGGTTGGCGCCGCGGCACGCGCATATCAATGCGACGTGGCCGACCCCGCTACCGTCAACGCGTGCGTGGAAGCGATCCTCAGCGACTTTGGTTCCATTTGGGCGCTCGTCAACAACGCCGGCATCACCCGCGATGGCCTGCTCATGCGCATGGGCGATGACGCCTTCGACCGCGTGCTCGATGTCAATCTCAAGGGAACATTCAATATGACGCGCGCACTCAGCAAGACCTTTATGCGCCAACGCGGCGGCTGCGTTGTCAACATGAGCTCGGTCGTGGGCCTGATGGGCAATGCCGGACAGGCCAACTACGCTGCCTCCAAGGCGGGCGTGATAGGGCTTACCAAGGCGGTGGCGCGCGAGCTTGCGCCCCGCGGCGTACGAGTGAACGCGGTCGCCCCCGGGTTTGTCGAGACGGATATGACGGCAAAGCTCTCGGAGAAAGTTCGCGCGGCAACCGAGGAGCAGATTCCCCTAAGGCGCATGGCGCGCCCCGAGGAAGTGGCCGGCGTGGTGCGCTTTTTGGTGAGCGATGCGGCTGCCTACATTACGGGTGAGGTCGTACGCGTCGACGGCGGAATGGCGATGTAGAAACCAGGGCCGAAGAACGGCTTGGATGAGGAGACCATGATGGAACAGAGAGTTGCAATCACCGGCATCGGTGCTGTATCGCCGCTCGGCAACACGGCGCTTGCCACCTGGGCGGCCATGTGCGCCGGCACGTGCGGCATCGGCCCGATCACGCACTTCGATACCGATGCGTTCGCCGTTAAGGTGGCGGCCGAGGTCAAGGGCTTTGACGGCAGCGAGTACTTTGGCAAGCGTGACGCCAGGCATCTCGACCCCTGCGTTCAGTTTGCGATGGCGGCTTCGGACGAGGCAATGCACGATGCGGGCTTTGATGTCGAAGGCGCCATCGATCGCGAGCGTCTGGGCGTCTACGTAGGCTCGGGTGTGGGCGGCATGCAGACACTTGTCGACAACGTCCATACGATTGCCGACCGTGGGCCCCGCCGCGCATCGCCCTATATGATTGCGATGATGATCCCCAACATGGCATCGGGCAATATTGCAATCCGCCACAAGGCAAAGGGCCCGACCCTGCCCGTGGTGACCGCGTGCGCAACCTCGGCCCATGCGGTGGGCGAGGCGTTCCGCGCCATCAAGCATGGCTATGCCGACGCGATCCTCGCGGGCGGCGCCGAGGCGGCCATTATCCCCGATGCCGTTGCGGGCTTTACGTCCTGCCGTGCACTTACCACCAACCCCGACCCGTCGACGGCCTGCCGTCCGTTCGATGCAGACCGTGACGGCTTTGTGATGGGCGAGGGCGCCTGCGTGCTGGTACTCGAGAGCATGGAACATGCACAGGCCCGCGGTGCGCACATTTACGCCGAGGTCGTAGGCTATGGCAACACCGATGACGCCTACCACATCACGAGTCCCGACCCGGACGCAGCAGGTATCGCCCGTGCGATATCGCTGGCGGTGGCCGAAGGCGACGTCAAGCCTTCCGAGGGCCTCTACATCAACGCTCACGGTACCTCGACCAAGCTCAACGATTCGTCCGAGACGGCGGGCATCAAGCGAGCGCTCGGCGAGGACGCGGCGCGCGCCGCACATGTCTCGTCGACCAAGTCGATGACCGGCCACATGATCGGTGCCACGGGCGCCATCGAGGTCATGGCCTGCGCCATGGCGCTCGAGCAGGGCGTGGTGCCGCCGACCATTAACTACCACACACCCGATCCCGCCTGCGATCTTGACTACACGCCCAATCGCGCGGTTCGCGCCGATCTTACCTGGGCGCTTTCGACCAATCTGGGCTTTGGCGGACACAACGCCGCCATCGCACTGCGTAGATATACGAGGAGCTAGAGCATGGATTCCAAAAGACTTGCCGAGATAGCCGATGTTATGGAGGACCGCGGCCTCACGCGCGTACGCGTTGAGGAGCCCGATGGCACCGCGGTCGAACTCGAGCGCGCGAGCGTCGCGCAGCCGGTTGCCGTGCCCATGCCTATGCCGAGCGCCATGGCCGCTCCGGTTGCGGCTCCCGCAGTCGCGCCTGCCGCACCGGAGCCCGCCGCGCAGGCGCCTGCCGCCGCACCGGAGCCCAAGGGCACCGAGGTGACCGCTCCCATGGTCGGCGTTTTCTATGCCGCCCCGGCGCCGGGCGACGAGCCGTTTGTACACGTGGGCTCCAAGGTCAAGGCCGGCGAGACCCTCTGCATCATCGAGGCCATGAAGGTTCTCAACGAGGTGACGGCCGAGGCAGACGGCGAGGTGCTCGAGATCTGCGTGGCCGACGGCGACCTCGTGGAGTTCGGCAGCTGCCTCATGAGGATCGGGTAGGTGATATCCATGAACAAAGAAGAGCTCAAGAAGCTGTTGCCGCATCGCGAGCCGATGCTTTTGCTCGACGAAGCCGAGCTGGTGGGCGACGAGGCCCACGGCAAGATCACGATTACGGGCGACGAGTACTTTTTGCAGGGACATTTTCCGGGAAACCCGGTCGTCCCCGGTGTGATTCAGTGCGAGATGCTCGCCCAGAACTGCTGCGTGCTGCTGATGGACGATGAGGAGGCGCGCGGCGCGACGCCGTTCTACACGAGTCTGGACAAGGTGCGCTTTAAGCGTCCGGTGCGCCCGGGCGACACGGTGGATTTGGTGTGCTCCATCACGCGTGCGCGCGGGCCGTTCCGCTTTGCGACGGGTGCCGCGAGCGTCAACGGTGAGGTTTGCTGCCGTGCCGATATGTCTTTTGCACTCATGCACGAAAGTTAAGGAAGGCTTCATGTTCGACAAAGTGCTCGTCGCCAACCGCGGCGAAGTCGCGGTCCGTGTTATCCGCGCGTGCCGCGATATGGGCATCAAGACCGTCGCCGTTTATTCCACGGCCGATGCGGACGCGCTGCACGTGCAGCTTGCCGACGAGGCGTATTGTATCGGCGGCCCGCGTCTTGCCGAGAGCTACCTCAACGACGATGCCGTGCTCACCTGTGCCGTAAAGTCGGGAGCTAAGGCAATTCATCCCGGCTATGGCTTTTTCTCCGAGAAGGCGAGCTTTGTGCGCGACTGCGACAAGTATGGCCTGACGTTTGTCGGTCCTTCGGCCGAGGTGATCGACAGCATGGGCGACAAGGACGCCGCACGTCGAACGGCTGCCGCGGCGGGCGTGCCCATCGTGCCGGGCTGCGATTTGCTCAAAAGCCCCGAGGAGGCAACGGCCGAGGCCGAGCGCATTGGCTGTCCCGTGCTCATTAAGGCGCGTGCAGGCGGTGGCGGTCGCGGCATTCGCAAAGTCGAGCGCGTGGAAGATGCGGCAAAGGCGTTCATCGAGGCGCGTGCCGAGGGCGAGGCCGTTTTTGGCGACGGTGAGTGCTACATGGAGAAGTTTGTCGCGCCGGCGCACCACGTTGAGGTGCAGATTATGGCCGATAAACAGGGCCATGTGTTTTCGCTCGGCGAGCGCGAGTGCTCGGTGCAGCGTCGCAACCAAAAGCTGATCGAGGAGAGCCCCGCGCCGTGCCTCGACGGACACGACGACATTCGTGCTCGCATGCACAGGGCGGCGCGTGACCTGGCTCGTGCCGTCGGCTACGAAGGAGCCGGTACCATCGAGTTCCTGTATTCGGACGACGGCAATTTCTACTTTATGGAAATGAACACGCGGTTGCAGGTGGAGCATCCGGTTACGGAGTTTGTGACCGATACCGACTTGGTCAAGTGGCAGCTACGCGTGGCGGCCGGCCAGCCTTTGCCCTTTGAGCAGGAGGACATGCCGGTTCGCAACCACGCCATGGAGTGCCGCATCAATGCCGAAACGCCGGACTTTCTGCCGTCATGCGGAACGGTCACTGCGTTGCGTGTGCCGGGTGGTCCGCGCGTGCGCTGGGATTCCGCCATGTTTACCGGGGCCGCCGTTCCGCCGTACTACGACTCCATGCTCGGCAAGCTCATCGTGTGCGCGCCCACGCGTGACGGCGCCATTCGCAAGATGCGCTCGGCCCTGGGCGAGCTCGTGATTGAGGGCGTGAGCGAAAACAGCGAGCTTCAGCTCGACGTGCTGGCAAACGACGAGTTCTTGTCGGGCATGTATCACACCGATCTGATGGGGCATCTCTATGCTGATGAATAGAAAAGCGAAGACGGTCAATGTCCTTGAGGGGCCGATAACCGAGTCGTGCGCCGAGTTTCCCGCGCGCCACGTGTTTATCAAGTGCCCGGAGTGCCGCCGTGTGATCGATGAGGCACGTCTGCACGACAACCTCGAGGTCTGCCCTCGTTGCGGTAAACACTTTCGCGTGAGCGGTCGCGCGCGCATGCGCATGACGGTCGATGAGGGCGCGTTTGAGGAATGGGGTGCCAATCTGGCGCCGGAGGATTTCCTCTCGTTTCCTGGCTATGCCGACAAGCTCAAGAGCGTGAGCGAGCGTTCGGGCGAGCGCGATGCCGTTGTGTGCGGCAGGGGCAAAATCTGCGGTTGCGATACGGCGCTCTTCTTTATGGACGCCAACTTTATGATGGGCTCGATGGGCTCCGTGGTGGGCGAGAAGATCTGTCGCACATTTGAGCGTGCGACCGAGCTGGGATTGCCAGTTGTCGGCTTTACCGTTTCGGGCGGTGCGCGCATGCAAGAGGGCGTGACATCGCTTATGCAGATGGCCAAGATTTCCGCGGCGGTTAGGCGCCACAGCGAGGCGGGCGGCCTGTATATCACGGTGCTCACCGACCCCACGACCGGAGGCGTAACCGCGAGCTTTGCCATGGAGGGTGACATTATCCTGGCCGAGCCCAATGCCCTGACGGCATTTGCCGGCCCGCGCGTGATCGAACAGAACATGCACAAGCGCCTGCCCAAGGGATTCCAGCGCTCCGAGTTTTTGCTGGAGCACGGCTTTTGCGATGCCGTTGTTCCGCGTGGCGAGATTGCGCTCACGGTAGGCGAGCTGCTGGCGCTGCACGAAGGGCACGCGCCCGACCTGGGGGCACCGCACGAGATCGTGCATACAGGGCGCCGCGGCAAGAAGCTGGGACATCTGTTTAAGCGCTCGACGGCACCAAAAACCGCGCTCGAGATTGTCAAGCAGACCCGCTCGGCAGATCGCGCCACGGCGGGTGAGATGATCTCGCTGGGCCTGGATGGATTTGTGGAGCTGCACGGCGACCGTTACTTTGGCGACGACGCCGCTGTGGTGGCTGGCATTGGCTGGAAAGACGGACGTCCCGTAACGGTCATCGCCATCGAGCGCGGCACCACGACCAAAGAGCGTATGCGCCGCAACTTTGGCATGGCACATCCCGAGGGCTACCGCAAAGCGCGTCGCCTGATGCGCCAGGCCGAAAAGTTTGGTCGACCGGTTCTGTGCCTGGTCGATACTTCGGGTGCGTTTTGCGGCATCGGTGCCGAGGAACGCGGCCAGGGCGAGGCGATTGCCCAGAATCTTATGGAGATGAGCGGCCTTAAGACGCCGATTGTCTCGGTGGTGACAGGCGAGGGCGGCTCTGGTGGCGCGCTGGCGCTGTCCGTGGCCGACCGCATCCTGATGCTCTCGAGCTCGGCCTATTCGGTCGTGAGCCCCGAGGCCTGTGCGTCGATCCTGTGGAAGGATACCGAGCGCGCGAATGAGGCCGCCGAGGCGCTTAAGCTCACGGCCCCCGATCTGTTGGCGCTCGGCATCATCGACGACGTTGTCGACGATAGGGGCCTGTCGCATGAGGAGATCGCCGGCGCCGTCATGTCCTCGGCATTTGCTGCCTTCGATACGCTTGGGCGGCTCGACGACGCGACCCTCACAAACCTCCGCTACGAAAAGTACCGCGCAATCGGTCAGTACCGCACGATGTGACAAAGGGTCAGTCCGCATGTCACATTGAGAAAGGCGTTCCATGTCACAAGTTTCTAACACCTCGTTTACAACGACGGTTTCATCAAACGCCATGGCCGTGGTGGACTATCTGTCCAAAAGCATGATGTCGGCGCTGCCGTTTATTGTCTGCGCGGCGTTGTTCCGCACCGTCGCCGTCATTATGGGCGAAGGCATGCTGGGCCTGTGGTCTGCCGATTCCGAAATCTATCGCCTGTTCTACAGTTGGCTCTATAACGCCGGCTACTACTTTTTGCCCATTTATCTTGGTTGGGCGGCCGCTCGCCAGCTCGGTTGCTCGGAGCAGCTGGGCATGATGCTGGGTGGCGTATTGATTGCGCCCGATTTACTTAAGCTCGTCGATGCCGCACCGACGACGGGGGCATCGATGACTTCCGTGTATGGCCTGCTTCCCGCGCCGGTCAACGATTACACGACGACCGTTATTCCGGTTCTCATCTCGGTGCCCGTGCTATGGCGAGTGGAGTGTTTCTTTAAGCGCGTTATCCCCCAGGCCGTGGCGTTTTCGTTCGTTCCGTTTGCAACCATGCTCGTCATGGTTCCGGTTTCGCTGTGCATTACGGCGCCGGCGGGCAGCTATCTGGGCATGCTGTTGGGACAGCTTATGTTTATGCTTGGCAATTCCGGTGGCATCGTGTCGCTGCTCACGCTCATGGGGCTTGCCGCGGGCTGGGAGTTCCTTAAGATCGCGGGTGTTAGCAACGTTGTCCTATCGCTCGCCTATGCGCAGTTTATGAGTGTGGGAACGGATTCGTGCATCCTGATCGCCGCGACGATGGCAACGTTCGCCGTTTGGGGCATGCCCTTTGGCGCGTCGCTCCGCGTTGCGGATAAGGACGAGAAGGCGCTCATGCTGGGCTATTCGATCTCGGGCGTGCTTGGCGGCGTAAGCGAGCCGGCGCTGTACGGTTGCGGCTTTAAATATGGCAGGTGCCTGACGTGTATGGCCATCGGCGGCGCCGTCGGAGGCCTTGTTGCAGCCGTGGGCCACGTTACGGCCTATACCATCGGCATGACGAATGTCCTCATGGTCATTGGCTTTGCCACGGGCGGTATCTCGAACCTGCTGTGGTGCTGCGCTGCCGGCGGTGTGTCATTTGCGGTGTCTGCGGCGCTGAGCTACTGCTTTGGCGTGGTGCCGGCGAAGGGGCAGGCGGCAGAAGACGGAGCCGATTCGCCCAAAACCTCGAAGAGCGTGGCCGAGGCAAGCGCATAAATCGATCGACAAGGGGACAGCCCCGCATGTCACATTCCAAGGCCGTGGCCCGTGTGGGCTGCGGCCTTTTTGTATCTGGGGGACAAAGTGGCTACACTACAATCCGTTTGAGCAATAGATATATAGGTAGTACCGTGGGGGCGGATGTAGATGGTCGAGTGGATTGTTAAGCGTGCGCAGGGCGACCGTGCGCGCGTGGGCACGTTGACGGGCGTGGTGTGTATTCTCGCCAATGTGGCACTATGCGCTGCGAAGGGCGTAATTGGCGTGCTGTCGGGATCGGTTTCGATTGTGGCGGATGCCATGAACAACCTGTCCGATGCCAGCTCGAATATCGTGAGCGTGCTGGGCTTTAAGCTGGCGAGCAAGCCGGCCGACCCCGAGCATCCTTACGGCCACGGTCGCTACGAGTATCTCTCGGGTTTGGTCGTGGCGGCGCTCGTGCTGCTTATTGGCATCGAACTGGTGAAGTCCTCGGTGGAGCGTATTGTCAACCCGGAGCCTGTCGAGTTCTCGCTTGCCCTGGTGGCAGTCCTGGCACTTTCGATGGTTGTAAAGCTGTGGATGGCGGCCCTCAACCAAAAGCTCGGCGATCGCATTGAGTCCGAGACGCTGCATGCGACCGCGCAGGATTCCAAGAACGATGTCCTTGCCACAGGCGCCGTGTTGGCGTGCGCAATTGTTTCGCAGGTGACGCACATCAATCTTGACGCATGGGTCGGCCTTGCCGTTGGCGCCTATATTGGCTGGAGCGGTTTTGAGCTCATCCAGGATACGGTGAGCCCGCTTTTGGGCCAGTCGCCCGATCCTAAGCTGGTCAAGCACATTCGAGACAAGATCATGAGCTATCCCGGCGTTTTGGGCGTTCACGATTTGATGGTTCACGACTACGGCCCGGGCAGGAAGTT
>OBKN01000107.1_pt1 | contig 48168 bp, 43 predicted proteins | sample 1519931 | NCBI WGS metagenome assembly OBKN01 (sample SAMN04209254, study PRJEB22552) | human gut metagenome | biome: gut; material: feces | host: Homo sapiens | place: USA: Oklahoma
GTGATATGATGCTGTGCGTCATATCCTACTGGGTATTATCTGGCGCAAAACGGCGGCAGATCCAGCAGCTCCGCTGCTGCGTTTTTCCCACCAAGCTGTTGAAACGGAGGGATGTCTATCTGAAGTTAACACGACACAATGGACGAGCCGGAGCACACGGCACCTATAACCCAAAGCACAATGACCGCAGTTTTAACCTTGCTAACAGTGAGCACATCGACCCGGAACGAGCCAAGGGCAACATCTACTGGGACTGCTTTCACGGTTTCCGTTCGGCTCTTGACCCACAAGACCCAGACGATCTGGCGGCAACCTTCTCGGACGTAGAACGGCAGTTCTACGAAACCCACTACACGGCTTTTGTGGAAAGCCAGAACGAGCGTAACGCCAAGATCCGGCACACAGAGCGCAACCGCTCCATTCCCGACCTGCTGTCCAGCCGCAAGACCTGCCCGGAAGAGACCATCTATCAACTTGGAACGCTGGATGAACACGCTTCGGCAGAGGACTTGCTGAACATCGTCACGGAGTTTATCGAGGAATTCAAGGCCAAGTTTGGCGAACACGTTCATGTGCTGGACTGGGCACTGCATCTGGACGAAAGCACACCCCACATCCACGAGCGTCATGTGTTCGACTGCGAAAACAAGTACGGCGAGGTTGCTCCCCAGCAGGAAAAGGCATTGGAAACACTGGGCTTCGAGCTGCCCGACCCGGACAAGCCCCTCAGCCGCCGCAACAACCGCAAAATCACCTTCGATGCAGCCTGCCGGAAGATGCTGTTTGAAATCGCCAAACGTCATGGTCTGGAATTGGAGGAAGAAGCGGAGTACGGCAACCGCAAGTATCTCGAAAAGCAGGACTTCATCCTTGCCAAGCAGAAGGAGCAGCTTGCCGCCCAGCAGAGCAAGCTGGACGAACTGACCCTGAAAGTTTCGGATATGGAGACCCTGCTGGAAAATGTTTCGGCTGCGGCCTATGACAAGGCGGTGGAGGTCGTGACGGACGTGGTACGCACCGAGACCCGCAAGGAAGATATGCGGATGATCGAGGACACGAAGAAGTGGGTGCTGTCCCCGGAACGCAAGGCTCCGCAGGCCACGAGAGAGTACGCCGCCCATCGGTTGGACACCGTGCTGGACAAGTTCCTCAAGACCATGCAGACCACCGCCACTCGTTTGCAGGAGAAACTCCTGAAGCCGGAGGCTCGGCAGAAAGGCAAAGAACAGGTCAAGGAGAAAGCACGGGATTCCGTTCTGCAACTGCTGAGCCGCTTGCAGGCAGAACAGGCGCAAAACAAACCAGCGGCACAACCCCGCACACAGGAGGGGCACTCGGAAATCTGAACCTCATCGGGAGAGTTCGGAGCAGAAAGCTGGCACTTTCTGCCCCGGCACCCGGTTACAAGGATATGGAGGTGCAAGTGAAAGAAGTTTGCGTTTGCGAAGCAATGAAGTCCCCAGTGGGGACTTTAAGCAACGGAACGGTCTTGCGTCAGCAAGATGGAGGGACTAAGTCCCGACAAGTTCCGATTTGGCAAAAGAGTAATCTGACCTTGGAGGAAGCGGCGGCTTACTCTGGGATCGGTATCAATAAACTGCGGTCAATGACCGATAGCGATGAATGCAAGTTCGTCCTTTGGAACGGAACCAAACGGCTGATCAAACGCCGTAAGCTGGACGAATATCTGGACAAGGCATTCTCGATCTGATGCGGTGTAGAAAATTGACCGTTTGATGTTGCAGGGAGTCTTGCGTCATGGTATACTCATGGCGTAAGGCTCCTTTTCAACATTCTGTGAATGAAAAGGAGAGTTTATATGCAAAGACGTAAAGATAATAAAGGCCGTGTTTTGAAGGATGGCGAGGTCTACCGCAAGAGCGATGGGCTGTATATGTACCGTTGGACTGCGAAAAACGGAAAACGCCATACCATCTATGATGCAACCTTGGAGGGGCTGCGCGAAAAGGAAGAGAAGATCCAGCACGATTTGGCAGAGGGCATCCGCATCCCGGAGTGCAGCTTGACCCTGAATGACCTGTTTGAACTGTGGCGTAAGAACAAGGTGGGCTTGAAAGAGCATACCTTCGCTAATTACGTTTATATGTACAATCGGTTCGTCCGGGATGAGATCGGCATGATGAAGCTCAAGGACATTCGCAAGTCGGATATCCGCAGCTACTACAATGGCATCGTCCGCAATGGCAAGATGGCGTTGAACACGCTGGAAACCATCCAGAATGTTCTCCATCAGGTCTTTGCGGTGGCGGTGGACGATGAGTACATCCGTGTGAATCCCACGGATGGTGTCCTGACGGCCATTAAAGCCGCCCACCAGTACGAAACGCCCAAACGACACGCTCTGACCCTGCCCCAGCAGCAGGCGTTTCTGAATTTCATCAAGAAAACGCCGAAGTTCCAGCACTGGCTCCCGATGTTCACCTTCATGCTGGGTACCGGATGCCGCATCTCGGAAACGGTTGGCCTGTGCTGGGGTGACATCGACTTCGAGAGTGGGTTTATCACCATCCAGCACAATCTGGTGTACCATGACCACGAGGTGGGCGGCTGCTACTTCACCATGTCCACACCCAAGACTGTCGCAGGCAAGCGGGCTATTCCGATTTTGCCCGAAGTGCGGAAGGCACTGGAGCAGGAACGCGCCAACCAGCAGGAGTTGGAACTGGTGTGCGAATACGAAATCGACGGAATCTCAGACTTCGTATTCCTGAACCGCTTCGGCCAGCCGCAGAACCCGCAGACGGTCAACCGCGCCATCAAGCGCATCAGCGTGGCATACAACGAAGCCGAGCTGGAAAAGGCCGAAAAGGAAAAGCGAGAACCGCAGTTGCTGCCGCCCTTCTCCTGCCATAATCTCCGGCACACGTTCTGCACCCGGCTGTGCGAAAATGAAACCAACCTGAAGATTATTCAGGACATCATGGGACATCGGGACATCAGCACCACGATGGAGATTTACGCAGAAGCCACCAAGGAAGCCAAAGCCCATTCCTTTGCAAATCTGAACGGTAAACTGGGCATTTCGGTCTGAAATCCACTACACCAACTACTACACCACTTTTACACCAAATTGCCGGTAAGTTGTGGAGAGTTGCGTAGGGTGACGTACGGGAGCAGGAAAAAGGAAGCCGCATGGATAGGCTTATAAAAGGAAATAAAGCTATTTGTGAGCCTTCCTTGACCTGTCCCCACGATGAAGCCGATTGAGCAGTGATTTTAAAGAAAACAAACGATAAAACGAAATATTTTATTGTTGAATTTCTTGGAAAAGCTGTGTCATCCCCGTTTTGACATCAATTTGACAGCAAAATCCTGAAGAATCACGTCCCGTTATGAAGCGTGACGGATTTCAGATAAAAACGCACAAGGCTTGAACAAAGCTGTAAGAGCACTTCTTGGAATCATCTGAGAAGTGCTCTTTTTGTTTGCTCCTGCGGCCAACTTCTGTCAGACAGTCACAAAAAACAGAGGATAAGATTATGAAAAACGACTATAAGACCATCAAACCCATGAAAGAAATCCCTGACCAGCTTCGCAAGCTGCGCCGCCAGTTCCTGCGTTACCAGCAGGCAGAGATCGTATACAGCTTTTCTCACAAGAAGCTGCTGGAGCTTGCCAGTGATGCCGGGGCAATCTACCGCTTCGACAGCACGGTACTTATCAACCGGGAGATTTTTGATGCCTATTTGGAACGCTTCCATGAACCTGCAAGAAAAATTACCGTGGAGGAGGTCGAGGACGAGTGAGCGGCAGTGTGTGGATGTTCTCCGACCAGATTGACGATGAAGATATGGATTTTATGCGGCATGAGTTCGTGACTTACAGCATGGCAAGCGATTATTATGGGCTGGGACTGAAACCTGTCACCCGGATGGCACATGAATGTGGGGCTATCTATAAGATTGGCCGGAAGATTTTGATTCGGAGAAGCATTTTTGAAGAGTACCTGCGCCAGCAGAGAAAGATTTGAGGTGTGCAATGGAAAAGCCGAACACTAGATTGCATGATGAAAATAATGGGCTGGACTATGTGCTGGTCGGAGATTACTACTTTCCTGCCTTGATTTTGGCAGAGGATTCTCGCCCTGTTGGTCGTTGGGGTAGAATGTACAAACGGTATCTTAAAGAACATCATTCAGCACGGTATCAGGCCCTCCTGCTGTCTGGCAGATTGAACAGCTATCTGGCTGACATTGATGCACAGGCAGAGGAACAGTTGGAGTTGCTTACTCAGCAGATAGCTGAACGTGAGGGTGTGAACGAAGAACTGAAAGCCGCAAATCAAATGGAATGGGTGCGTAGGATGAACAGTATCCAGAACCGAGCGGAGGAAGTTATTAAGGCCAAATTGATCTTTGCATAATGTCGGAGGGGCAGATACCGTATAACTTGGTATCTGCCCCTCTTATGGTTTTCGTCCAAACCGCAGCAGCATGATTTGCTGTCCATTTCATGCAGACCGCAATCCCAGCATGAAAGTGGATTTTCGATTTCACTGTTTTGGCTGTGGAGCGGATGGTGATGTAATCGACTTTGCGGCAAAATTATTTCAACTTTCTTTGCGGCAAGCGGTGGAAAAACTGGCCGCAGATTTTGGGCTTTCTGGAACGGATGACTTTTCACGGATACGCTATAAACTTGTGGAAAAGTCATCAAATCCCAAAGAGCAATTCTACAAAATCTTGTGCAGCTATCGTTCCCTGTTGGCAAATTGGCGCATAACTTATGTGCCACAAAATCCAGAGGAAACCCTGCATCCCTGTTTTGTCGCAAGTATGCACTATGCAGAACGTGTACAATATCTGCTGGATATTCTTTCGCAGGGAAGCTCGCATGAACAACAACAACTACTCAACGGAAAGGAAGTGACCGCCCTTGGAGAAGCAATCGAACGATGCAAAGAAACCGAAGAAGCAGCATAGCGCACCCGCCCGAACCTGGGTGGGCGACAACGGGAAAATCATCGAACCGTTGTTTGCAGATTACTTTCTGAGCCAGCACCCCATGCGCTGCTTTCAAGGCAGGCTGTTCACGGTGGATGGCATGATCGAGGATGAAGCCCCATTGAAAAAGGAAATCTATGAGCAAGTCCGCTATTACGCTACCACCAGTGTAGCGCGGCGCATTGAACATATCATGCAGGCCATCAAGTTGGCCTGCGCATCCGAGCCGCCGGAGATTCAGACAGACCGCATCCATGTCCGAAACGGCACATACTTTGTGGACGGTCGCTTTACCCCTGAAAAAGAATACTGCATGAACCGACTGCCCATCTCCTATGTGCCAGAAGCACCAGCACCGACACGCTGGCTGCAATTCTTGAACGAACTGCTATACGAAGAAGATATTCCGGCCTTACAAGAATACATTGGCTATTGCCTGCTGCCTGTTACCAAAGCGCAGAAAATGCTGCTGATGGTCGGCAAGGGCGGTGAGGGAAAATCCAGAATCGGGCTGATCCTGCGAGAATTGTTCGGCAGCAGTATGTACACAGGCAATCTACAAAAAGTGGAAACCAATCGTTTTGCCCGTGCAGACTTGGAGTACAAGCTGCTTTTGGTGGACGATGACATGAAAACTGAGGCCCTGCCGCAGACCAACAACATCAAGACCCTTGTTACACTGGAAGATAAAATCGACATTGAGCGCAAGGGTCAGCAGAGTGTGCAGGGTACGCTGTATGTGCGGTTTGCCTGCTTCGGGAATGGCAGCTTACACGCACTCTATGACAAGTCCAATGGTTTCTATCGCCGCCAGCTGTTGCTCACCACTAAGGAAAAGCCCGTTGGCCGGGTGGATGATCCTTTTCTCATTGATAAGATGCGGAACGAAAAAGAGGGCATTTTGCTTTGGGCATTGGAGGGGCTGCATCGGCACAAATCGGGGCTTTCACAATGTAGACGTTGACCTGTTTTTACCCATTGATGTTCCAAGTCCGTGGGATTAAAAAATAAGAATCAACTTGAAAAAGCCCTGCTCAGCCTGCTCACAGTGTGCAAAAGGTGCAGGATGAGCAGAGTGAGCAGGCGATTTTGAACTTACATTAAAAATGAAACATGGAGGTTTTGCTTATGGGTTACGCCCGAAAGGACGTTGAAAGAACAAAAATGAACGCGAAAAAATTTGTCCGCTATCAGGAAGGAGCTGAAAAATACAGCCTTGGTCTGACAAAATTTCAGGAGTTGGCGAAGGAAGCCAAGGCCGTTTATAAAATCGACAAGGTGGCGTTGGTCAACTGCGAGATTTTCGAGCGGTATCTGGAATCCTTTCGCATTGCATAAAAATAGGCCGGAGGAAAATCCCCCGGCTCCAGACCGCCCACAGTGTTGCGCTGCATAGCAGCTCGTGGGAGAAGTCACCTTTATTCTATGCAAAATCAGAGCTTTTCTTTCCAGTCATCCCGGAAGCCGTAATAATCCATTCGCACAAACGGATATTTTTCCGTCAGAGCAATGACGGCTTCCTTCATTTCCGCAAAGTTCTCAGCAGGCAGAAGCCTTCTCATGATGAGGAAGAACCCGAAGAAATGGGCATTATCCATTGTGCCATCTTCCCGGCGGATCAGCAATGCCTGTTCTTTCTTGTTGAGGGAAGGCTTTTGCTCAAAGAGACGATTGTAAATGCGGCTCCCGTGTGCGCAAAGATTGCGGATGATCGTCATGCTGTGCATATACTGCCCCAGAATTTCTGGGCCGCGATTCATAGTAAGCCCGAACCGATGGGCAATTGTTTCTTTGAGCGGACGTTCGGAAATGGAATACAGGAAAGAAATGTCGGAGATCGTCAGCAAATCAACGTAGGCCCAGAGCGGAATCTCTTGGTGCAGGTCGTTGATGAAGTGCTTTAAGTAGGCTTCGTGGGCCAGCCGCTGCCGCTTCTGCTGGTTGGCTTTGTCGACGATTTCCTTATGTTTTGCTTGATTGGAGAAATTTGCGGCATCCAGATAACCCAGCGGCCCATACACTTTTGTAAATTCATAGGTATAGATGGACTTCATCTGTACCTCAATGGTTTCGATATGGTGCAGGATGATATGACGGAACTCATGGTCGAAATTGTAAATGTCCTCGATATTTTGGAACGTGGCAGACTTCGCAAAAACATCGTTCTTGCGGAGCGTCAGAGAATAGCCGCTGACACGGTAATAATTGTTCCGCAGCAGAAAATCCTTTGCTTCGGCTTCAGCCTCGATGGTAAGGCCGCGTGAACGAAGAATCTCGATTTGTTCATCTATCGTTTTGAAGTCCTTGTCTGCCATGAAAAATCTCCTTTATAAGCAAAACGCCCCCAAGTGTGCATACGCTATGCGCAGAGGCCTGGGGGAGTTGTTACCATTATAATAGCAAATCAAGGGCGAAATGTCAATGAGCAGAGTGTGAACTTTCGATTTTTCGTAAAAATTTTCAAGAAGGGCTTTTTGCAGCTTGACTTCCTGTCACACGGAAAGTATACTGGTGCTGTAGAGGTATGAGAGCAGCTATGGCAAAGATGGGACGGCCAAAATCCGAAAATGCAAAAAAGAAAACCTTGAGCATTCGGGTGGAGGATGCTCTGTATGAACGTATCTGCAATTATGCCGAACAACATCAACTGACTGTAACAGAAGTTGTCTTGCAGGGGCTGGACAAAGTTTTGTCCGACCTTAAATAGTATCAAGCCCTTCTTCTTTCGGGAAGGAGAATTGATATGGCAACAACACGAAAAGACTTGCGGGGGCGTACCTTGCGAAAAGGCGAGATGCAGCGCAGCTCCGATAAGCGGTATGCGTATTCTTACACGGACCCGCTGGGACGGCGCAAATACATCTACGCAAATGATCTTGTGACCCTTCGGGAGAAGGAAGCACGGCTCACCAAAGACCAGATGGACGGTCTGGATATTTACGTTGCAGGCAAAGCAACGGTCAACTTTGTGTTTGACCGCTATATGAGCCTAAAAACGAATCTACGCCAGACCACCCGGAGCAACTATCTTTATATGTATGACCGCTTCATCCGCGATACCTTCGGCAAGAAGAAAATTGCGGAGATTCGGTATTCGGATGTGCTGCAGTTCTACAATTACCTGTTGGATAAGCAGGGCTTGCAGACGAACACGCTCGAAAGCGTTCATACGCTGCTGCATCCCACCTTTCAGCTGGCGGTTCGGGATGAGATCGTCCGCAAGAATCCCACAGATGGTGTGATGGCAGAAATCAAGAAAAGTTCCGAGCAGACCACTGGTGTGCGTCATGCCCTGACGATTCCGCAGCAGCGGGCGTTCATGGAGCATATCGCCAATCATCCGGTCTACTGCCACTGGTGGCCGTTGTTCACGGTACTGCTGGGAACAGGCTGCCGCATTGGTGAAGCGTTGGGCTTGCGCTGGGATGATTTGGACTATGAGCGGCGTACTATCAGCATCAATCACAGTCTGGTCTATTACCCGGTGGGCGAAAGCCGCAATTCGGTTCTGCACATCTCAAAGCCTAAAACGGAAGCAGGCGTTCGGACGATCCCTATGTTTGATACCGTGAAGGATGCCTTTGAAATGCTGCATGAGGAGCAGAAAGAATCCGGCTGGAACGATGTGGAGATTGATGGTATGACAGGCTTCATCTTCTGCAATCGCTTTGGCAACGTCCCGAATCCGCAATCTGTGAACCGTGCCATTAAACGCATTATTGCAGACTACAATGCGGGCGAGGAAGTAGAAGCAAAGAAGCAGCATCGCGAAGCGGTTCTGCTGCCGGACTTTTCGGCACATCATCTGCGGCACACGTTCTGCACAAGGCTTTGCGAAAAAGAGACCAACCTGAAGGTCATCCAAATCGGTCATGGGGCATAAGGATATTCAGACCACGATGGACATTTATGCCGAAGCGACTGAGGAGAAAAAACAGGAATCATTTGAGCGTTTGGCTGCTACACTGGACATTTTTTGAAGCAACAAAGAAGGGCTCTTACTGAGCGTTTTGTCTGACAGCAAAATTCTTCCAAGGACAGCAAATTGACAGCAAAACTACGAGAATGACGGCGAATCACGAAGGATTGTGAATACCGGGAACGCAAGTGAAAACGCGATTGTGAAGCATCACGAATCATTGTAAGCCGGTTCCGGAAAGTATCCCCACGATGAAGCCGATTGAACAGTAAATTTCCAATTTAAGCGAAACAAAGCCTGAAACTTCTTGATGTACCGAGAAGTTTTAGGCTTTTTCTTTTGATGGATTTCCAGCGAAAACTACGCCATACGCCAATTTTACGCCAAACGATGCAGGATTTTGTGCAGAGCAAAAAGAGCGTTGTTCGCGTTTACGCAGCAAAGCGGAGCAATGAAAGCCCCAGTGGGGCTTTTAAGCGACCGAACGGTCTTGCGTAAGCAAGATGGAGGGGCCCCGCCCCGACAAGTTCGCGTTTGGTGTAAGAATCGGGCGTGTGGTGGATGGGTGTAGACCTGCAAAGGGCTGCATCACAAAGCGGATTCATGAATCTGCAAACGGACAAGCCGGAGCTTTCCACCGCAGAAGAAGCAAATGTGAAAAATTGGAGGTTACACTTATGAACAAACTGCTTTCCTGCCGCTACAATATGGACACCAACCGGGTGGAAGCTCGGTTCGAGGGTGGCACTACCCTTGCCATTGACTGCATCGCTGTGGAGGACGAATACGGCAATACCCCGGCACAGCGGGCAGAACTGGACTGGCTGCTGTACAATAAGCCGTTGGAGTATGCACAGCTTGTGTTGAGAGGGGAGATTGAGCACTACCTGTCACTTGGCTGTGACCATGGAAGAATGGAAGATTGATTGACAAGGTTACATAACAGTTAACACAGCTTGCATTTGCCCTGCAATTTTTCAGAATGGAACGCCCCAAGGGCATCCGGTCTATATCCGGCAGATTTTTCATAAAGAATCTGCCGGGTATTTTTGTTTGTCATAAAGGAAGTCTTGCTTTTTATTGTAAAATTGGATACAATATAAAAAAGACATTTGCACGGAGGGCTCTATGGAATATATCGGCATCCAGAAGAAAAACGGCGGTGTGGTGGAAGCCCTGCAGCAGGCCATTTTATCTGGGCAGATCCCGGCGGGCACTGAAATGACCCAGAACGAACTGGCAGAGAGTCTCGGTGTCTCCCGGATGCCGGTGCGGGAGGCCTTGATGATCCTTGAATATCAGGGTCTTATCATCCGCCTGCCCAACAACCATGTAAAAGCTGCTGATTTGAACGAAGATGCATTGCGGCAGATTTTGGCGTTAGGTGCACAACTGGAACGGCAGGCGATGCGTGCGCTGCCGCAGGATGCGATGTTGGCAGGCGGCGAGATGCTGCAGCACCGTACCCTGCAGACCGTCCTGCCCTATCCGCTGCATCGCAAGTTGCTGGAGAGCATTCAGGAGACCTACATTGCCTTTGCCGTGAGCGCACGTCCTGCGCCGGTGAACGACCGGCTGTCCCGCCTGCTGATGCTGGACCGTCAGGGTTCCCCTGATGTGCTGGATGCATGGAACACCTATGAAGAAGAACTGCTGCATCTGATTTTAACGATAAGGAGTCAATATGCTGGGACTGAAACCCATTAAGCTGCTACCCGCCCGCGAGCGGGTAGCTTCCGCTTTGCGGAAAGCCATTATCTCAAAAAGCATCCCGGAGGGCGCAGAACTCACGCTGGAAAACACCGCACAGGAACTGGGCGTGTCGGTCACGCCGGTGCGAGAGGCCTTTCAGATCCTTGCCCGTGACGGTCTGCTGGAAGTCAAGCAAAACAAGTGCGCCATTGTGCTGGGCGTAACGGAAAAAACGATTCGGGAGCACTACCAGCTGCGCGCTGCCTTGGAAGGGACGGCATGTATGCTCTGCTGCCAGAACAACGCTGACCTGTCCAAGATCAAAAACTGCGTGGATACTGCTGAGGAGGCTCTTTCTCATCAGCAGGCCGGAAATTATACTGACTACAACCAGTCCTTCCATTTTGAGATCTGGGAAGCTTCCGGCAATGAAAAAATGCGCAATCTTCTCTCGGAGCTGTGGAACGGCCTGTCCATTGGTGTGGAAATGAGCGAGTTGGACTATGCCCTCAACTCCCAGAGCGAGCATAAAAAGATCTATGCGGCGCTGGAAGCACGGGATGCGCTGGCCGCACGGGCTGAAATGGAAAAACACATCTACCGCAGTATGGACGATGCGCTGACCTATTATTTATAAGATCAGGGAGGAAAAGACAGTGTATACCTGTGCGAACTGTACGGTTCTGGCCTGCGCCAACAACGAGCCGGAAAAGATGCCCAAAAACTGCCCTATGCGGAATGCTTCGGTGATGGAGGCCGCCCGCGCCGGCTACGATCTGCCCGAGAATCACGATTTCTACGTCAACTGTTCGGCCATTGAGGGGCTTGGCTACTGTCAATGGCCCCGCCTGAAGGAGACGGTGGAGTTCTGCAAGCGGATGGGCTACCACAAGCTGGGTCTTGCATTCTGCAAAGGTCTGCGGAAGGAAGCCCGCATCGTGGCCGACCTGCTCCGTGCGCAGGGGTTTGAGGTGGTGTCGGTCATCTGCAAGACCGGTGGCATCTCCAAAGAAGAAGTGGGCATCCCGGAAGAGGTCAAGATCCACCCCGGCGAATTTGAGGCCATGTGCAACCCCATCGCACAGGCAAAGCTTCTGAACGAACAGCACACCGATTTCAACATTGAGGTCGGACTTTGTGTGGGACACGACTCGATGTTTTATAAGTATTCGGACGCCATGGTCACAACGCTGGTGGCCAAGGATCGCGTTCTGGCGCATAATCCCTGTGGTGCCATTTACTGTGCCGAGGGGTATTTCAAAAAGCGGCTGGAATAAAAGAAGGATAAAACGTGCGTTCTCCAAAGCAGATGGAGAACGCACGTTTTTTGCAGAAAGCGGTAGCGCGAGGTCTTCTTGTATCCTACTGTTTGTCTGGCGTGCACAAAAATTGGTACATAATCCGTGCAATGCGACAAAACTCGAAAAAAGGGATTGACAATTCTTTGTTTTGGGTGTATTCTCGTGTCGTCAAGTGGATACATTATCACAGATTAGATATAAAAATTAAAAAAGATGCTGCCGAGATTCCCGGAATTCTAAGGTTCCAGGCAGATCCTTCCAGAACGAAGAAGGGCTGTGAGGGCACAGCACGGCGGCAAAGACTCTGCACAACGAGGTGCAGCTGGGGCGTTCCGAAAGTCAGGGCTGTTTTGCTCTGATGAAATGGATACATTATATTTCATTAAAGGAGGACCCCCCGGTATGTCAGCAGCAACTATCACCCTACTCTTTCTTCTCTTCGCGGTCGTCATGTTCGTATTTGAGAAGATCCCCCTCGGCGTAACGTCCATGATCGTCTGTGTCGGTCTGGTCGTTACCGGCGTGCTGGATGTCAAGACCGCTTTTGCGGGCTTCATCGACAGCAACGTCATCCTGTTCGTCGCCATGTTCATTGTCGGCGGTGCACTGTTTGAAACAGGCATGGCCAACAAGATCGGCGGCATTGTTACCCACTTTGCCAAATCCGAGCGCAGCCTCATCGTGGCCATCATGGCCATCGTTGGCCTGATGAGCGGCGTGCTCTCCAACACCGGCACCGCCGCCGTCCTGATCCCCGTGGTCATCGGCATTGCGGCAAAGTCCGGCTATGCCCGCTCCAAGCTGCTGATGCCGCTGGTATTTGCAGCGGCCATGGGCGGCAACCTTTCCCTCATCGGCGCACCGGGCAACCTCATCGCCCAGAGCGCTCTGGGTGAGATCGGGATGTCCTTCGGCTTCTTCGAGTACGCTATCGTGGGCCTGCCCATCCTCGCCGCCGGCATCCTCTTCTATGCCACCCTTGGCATGAAGCTGCTGCCCAACCACCCCGTCTCCGATGATGACTCCTTCGGCGGCGAGCAGGACTTCAGCAATGTTCCCAAGTGGAAACAGGTGCTCTCCCTTGTCATCCTCGTGCTCACCCTGCTGGGCATGATCTTTGAAAAGCAGATCGGCATCAAGCTCAACATCATCGGCTGTATCGGTGCGCTGGCTCTGATCCTCACCGGTGTCATCTCCGAGAAGGACGCCCTGAAGTCCATCGACCTCAAGACCATCTTCCTCTTCGGCGGCACGCTGTCTCTGGCCTCTGCACTGGATAAGACCGGGGCAGGCGCAGAGATTGCAAACATCGTCATTGGTGCTCTGGGCGAGAATCCCTCTCCCTACGTCCTGACTCTGGTGGTCTTCCTGCTCTGCTGCGTCATGACCAACTTCATGTCCAACACTGCTACTACCGCCCTGATGGTTCCCATCTGCCTGAGCATCGCACAGGGCATGGGGGCCGACCCCCGCGCCGTCCTGATGGCTTGTGTCATCGGCGGCTCCTGCGCTTACGCAACGCCCATCGGTATGCCTGCCAACACCATGGTGGTTTCCGCCGGCGGGTACACCTTCAAGGATTATGCCAAGGCTGGCCTGCCCCTCATCCTCATCGCAACGGTTGTCAGCATGGTGATCCTTCCCATCGCATTCCCGTTCTTCCCGCAGTAAAGCGGACAGGAACGTTGAATATGAGTGAACCAACGCGCAAAATGTACCAAATCTAAGGAGGCATTGGAATGAACAAACAGGAACAGGTGCAGCAGATGACGACCTATATGGCCAACTTTGTGAGCCATATCGCCAAGGTGCTGCCGGACGACATCATTGCCAAGCTCGATGAGCTGGGCGCACAGGAGGATGCTCCTCTGTCCAAGGTCATCTACGAGACCATGAAGCGGAACCAGAAGCTGGCCAAGGAGCTGAACCGCCCCAGCTGCCAGGATACTGGTGTGCTGCAGTTCTGGGTAAAGTGCGGCGTGGACTTCCCCCTCATCGGTGAGGTGGAGGGTCTGCTGAAGGAGGCTGTGGTCAAGTCCACCTTCGAAGCACCCCTGCGCCACAACAGTGTTGAGACCTTCGATGAGTTCAACACCGGCCGCAATGTCGGCAAGGGCACTCCCACCGTGTGGTGGGATATCATCCCGAACAGCGACAAGTGCGAGATCTACGCCTACATGGCAGGCGGCGGCTGCACCCTGCCGGGCAAGGCTATGGTTCTGATGCCCGGTGCAGGCTACGAAGGCGTGACCAAGTTCGTCATGGATGTCATGACCAGCTACGGCATCAACGCCTGCCCTCCGCTGCTGGTGGGCGTGGGCGTTGCCACCTCTGTTGAGACCGCTGCTCTGCTGTCCAAGAAGGCTCTGATGCGTCCTCTGGGCAGCCACAACGAGAACGAGCGCGCAGCCTATATGGAGAAGCTGCTGGAAGACGGCATCAACTCCATCGGCCTTGGCCCTCAGGGCATGGGCGGCAAGTACTCCGTCATGGGCGTGCACATTGAGAACACTGCCCGCCATCCTTCTGCCATCGGCGTTGCCGTCAACGTGGGCTGCTGGAGCCATCGCCGCGGCCACATCACGTTTGATAAAGATCTGAACTACACCATTGATACTCATTCGGGGGTGACTTTGTAATGCTGACCATCAAAGACGGAAAGAAAATTCTTACCACTCCGGTCTCCGCAGAAGACCTGAAGGACATCCATATCGGTGATGTCGTTTACCTGAACGGCGACCTGACCACCTGCCGCGATGTGGCGCACCGCCGCCTCGTGGAAGAGGGCCGCCCGCTGCCTGTGGATGTCAAGGACGCAGCCATCTTCCACGCCGGCCCCATCATCCGCCCGCTGGAGAACGACAAGTTCGAGATGGTGTCTGTGGGCCCCACCACCTCCATGCGTATGGAGAAGTTCGAGTATGAGTTCGTGCAGAAGTCCGGTGTCCGCGTCATCGTGGGCAAGGGCGGCATGGGCCCCAACACCGAGCGCGCCTGCAAGGAGTTCGGTGCCATCCACTGTGTCTTCCCTGCCGGTAACGCCGTTGTGGCTGCCACCGAGGTGGAGGAGATCGTCGAGGCCCAGTGGCGTGACCTCGGTATGCCGGAAACTCTGTGGCACTGCCACGTCAACGAGTTCGGCCCCCTGATCGTCTCCATTGACGCCGAAGGCCGCAACCTGTTCGAAGAGAACAAGGTCATCTTCAATGAGCGCAAGGAAAAGGCCATCGAAGAGATCTGCAAGCACGTCGGCTTTATTAAGTAATCCGGATATCCTCTCAGCGGGGGACAGACTTCACTCATTATTTCCTTTCATACGATTCTCCTAAATCGTTTTTCTTACCCTAAGTTTCTTGCTCAGCTTAATTTGCCACGTATTTGTTCTCCGCAATTTGCCCCGGAACCCTTTTCCGCGTAAAGGTGTCCGGGGCATTATTGGTTCATCCAAACGGAATCATCCACAGGAGGAAACTTCCATGAACCCATTGGAAATCACACTTCTCATCCTGCTTGTGACGATCATCGCCTTTGTATCCGGTAAAGTCCCGTTCTCGGTCATTTCTACCGGCATCATTCTGGCGCTGATCCTCACCGGCATCAAGACCCCTGCCGAGGCCTTTGGCGGCTTCATCAACACGAACGTGGTCATGTTCGTAGCCATGTTCGTCATCGGTGCAGGGCTGACCAAAACGCCCCTGATTGACAAAGCCCAGAGTCTGGTCATCCGCTACAAGGACAATATGCGGATGCTGATTTTTCTTTCCTGTGTGGCAGGTGCGTTTCTGGGCGCCATCACCAGTGCCACCGCAACTGCCGCTATCATGATCCCTCTGCTGGTAGGCATTGCGAACGACATCGGCGTGAGCCGCAGCAAGCTGCTGTATCCTTCTATGGCCTGTGCCAACATTGCCACCCAGATGACCTTTCTCGGTCAGGGTGCTTCCAACATGGCATGGAACGATGTCATGATGCAGGCCGGCGCACCGACACCGCTGCACATCTGGGATTTCACCATTGCGCGCATCCCGATGCTGACCATTGCCATCCTGTACATGACCTTTGTTGGCTATAAGCTGATGCCGGATATTCCCAACGAGCAGTTTTCAGATGCAGCACATACGGCTTCTGAGAGCGAAAAAATCAGCCCCTTTAAACGCAAACTGGCTGTCCTGATCGTTCTGGTCTCCATTGCAATGATGCTGCTGGAAAATGTCATTGGTGTCAAGATGTATCTCACTTCCTGCATCGGCGCTGCCGCTCTGGTGCTGACGGGTGTGCTGACCGAGAAGGAAGCCCTCAACTCCATCCACCAGCCGACCATTTTCCTGTTTGCCGGTGTGCTGGCTCTGTCGGACGCCATCCAGACCACCGGTGCAGGCGATGTGGTGGCAGACTGGATGATCCGCCTGCTGGGCGATACCACCAATCCGTACATCATTATGCTGGTGTTCTTCCTTGTTCCCTTCATTCTGACACAGGTCATGTCCAATCTGGCTACCCTGACCATCTTCATCCCACTGGTCACTTCCGCCTGTATCCGCATGGGCGTAGACCCCCGAGCTGCTGTGGTCGGCGTGATCACAGCCAGCTGTGTGTCCATCATGACCCCCATGGCAGCTCCCTGCCAGATCATGATCATCGAGCCGGGCGGATACACCTTGAAGGATTATCTCAAGTGTGGTACCCCGCTGGCGCTCATCCTCATTGTCGTGTCCGTATTTTTCCTGCCGACACTTTATCCTTTTGCCTGATTCTATTTAATATAACATATTTACTTAGAGTTCCAGCTCGGCTCCCGAAGGAGCCGGAGCAAGTTTTTAACTTTCTTATCGCTACATAACGAACCCGAACCAAGGCCATCCCGGAAGGGATGGTCAGGTTCAGGTTGTTGTGTGGCGATTTTTTATTGCCAAATCCAGCACCGCACCTTGAAAATCGCATGACCGTCTGCATGGGATACCCGGTGATGACCCCCAAGTGGGAGATCCGGAAAACGCCGCCGGAAGGGGGCAGGAAAGCCATGCAGGGAGAACGGCCATGAGGGCCTCCACCTGCTGATGGTGGATCCCCACATCCCTGCCGGCGCAAAGCTGTACTAAGCTGCCGGAAGCGTCCGGAACCTAGAATTAATGTAAAAGAGCCGCTGCACCTATGTGAGGTGCGGCGGCTCTTTTTGCATCTTTTCAGCGAAAGCTGGGGCGCGGAAGCGGCGGTTCAGCGGGCCTTTTTGGGGCCGCTTTCGTCCGGGGCGGAGTCGGGGGCGCTGTTGCCGCCGGAATTCAGGATCGCGGCAAACTGCTGCAGCTGCTTGAGGGAGCTGACCCCCAGCTTTTCGTAGATGTTCTTGTTGTGGAAGCGCAGGGTGCTGTCCTTGATGTCCAGCTGCTCCACGATCTCCCGGGAGCGCAGCCCGGCCACATAGCCGTCAAAGATGCGGCGCTCGGTCTTTGTCAGGTTGGGGATGCCCTCCAGAAAGGTCTGGAAGGCATCGGGGACGGATTCGTTGCGGCACACGTCCGCCAGCCGGGAAAGCTCTGTCTGCATCTGCTGGCGCTCCATCTGCAGCTCGTCCATCCGCCGCCGGGACTCCCGCCGGTCCTCCTCAAACTGCCGGAACGCAGGCGAGAGGATGTGCTGGTGAAAGTACATGCAGCAGAACACCACAAAAAAGAGGATGAACAGGCCGATCAGCAGCATTTGCAGGTTGCCGGAAAAGATCAGCCTGCGGTAGTCCGTCATGGGGATGCAGACGGCCAGCCGGTAGGACTGGTTCTCGCTCAGGCGGCAAAGCTCCGAGATGCCTGCATAGGCGCTGTCGGAGCCGATCAATTGGGTCAGGCTGCCGCCCATGCTGCGCAGCACCAGCATGTCCCGGGGGGCGTGGAAGTAGCCGCCGGTGGTGCCGCTGCTGAGGGCGGCGCTGGCGTTCAGCCCGCTGTCTGCCGGGGCAAGCAGGCAGATCAGGTGGTCAAAGCCGGTGGGCTGGGCAAAGTTCTGCTTGAAAAAGCTCTGGCTGATCTCAAAGCCGCACAGCCCGTACATGGTGCCGTCGCGGCCCCGCAGGGGCAGCAAAAACAGCTGTACCTCCTCCGAGGTGCCGGGGAGGCTGAACCGCTCCGTCAGCGTATAAGCCTGGTACAGCGGGGTGCTGCTGGGGGTCATCCAGCGGTCGTAGTCCGGGAACTGGTCGGTCTGGAATTCCATGCGCCATTTACGGTGGGGCATCACGCTGTGGGCCTTGCCCACATCCGCGCTGCCGCGGTAGAGCAGCAGGGGCACGGTGGGGGTGTCGGCACCGCCTTTCTGCACATAGAGCCCGGCGCGGGAGTATTCGGCCCCCTCCATGCGGGTGTTGACGGTGGCATCCAGCAGCACAAAGGCACCGGAGCAGCTGGTCCGGCGCAGGCTGCGGCAGAGCGGCTCGATCATCTCCTCCTCCAGCGCATTCAGCACCTCGGGGGAGTCGTTCAGCTGGTCAAAGGTCATCTCCCGGCTGGCAAGCTGCCGGTCCACCAGAGCGCCCATATCCTCAGAGAGGTTCACGCCCATGACCGCCAGCTGGTCAAAATAGCGCTCCATATCGTTCTGGAACACCGAATACTGGATCTCCAGGCTGCGGGTGGTGTCCTTTTTGGTGTTGTGCAGGCTGGCAAACAGGAACAGCGCCGCGCCAAAGGTCAGCAGCAGCAGCGCAGCCAGCAGCAGGCAGGGCCACAGCAGCCGGGAACTCATGGAGCTCTGGCGGATATTCTCACGGTGCCGGGCAAAAAAGTGCATCAAAGTTCCCCCTTTTTGGCTGTGCTGCGGGTTCAGGCATTGTCACACAGCAGCTGCCAGGTCTCCTCGGTCAGGGCTTCCAGCGTTTCGCCGTTGGCAAGGCGCTGGGGGTAGTCCTTCTGGCGCTGGCGCAGGCTGTCGTACAGGGCCTTTGCCTTGGCGTGGTACCCCACGATGCCCGGCTCGGACAGGGGGGTGTTCTGGAGACGCATCTCGTTGTAAACATCGTACAGCCGCTGGTAGCTCCGCTGCTCGAACGGATAGTCCGCAATGGCATCAAAGGCGGCGCTGGACACCGGCATATATCCGGTGTCGGCGGCAAATTCCAGATTGCGCTGCTGCTCGGTGAACCAGCGCAGGAACACGGCGGCGGCTTCGGCCTTCTGGTCGGTGGTCTGAAAGGCGCACAGGCCCACACCGGCCTGCGGCATCAGGGGCGTGGTGGTCCCGGCGGCGTGGGGCAGGGGAGCCAGCAGCAGGTTGGTGGGCTCGGTGGTGTTGTCCGGGTAGGTGACGAAATCATTGTAATAGAGGATGGCCGCGGAGCTGCCAAGGCCCGCCAGCGTTTCGCCGGTCATTACCTGGGTGTTGGAGTACAGGTCCGAAATCAGAATATCGCCCTGCACCAGCCCCCGGGCAAACTCCATCCACGAGGCACGGAAAGCCTCATTGGTCAGGTCGTACCAGCAGTCCTTGTATAGTTCGCCGCTGCCCTGTTCCAGTGCGTTCAGCTCCACCAGACGCAAGGGGTAGTCCAGCGCGCAGAAGGGCTTGCCCTGTGACCACTGCCGGTAAGCGGCGGCCATCTCAAAAAAGCCGTCCCATGTGGCAAGGGTGGAAAGCTGTGCCCCGGTATCCGCCGCAAACCGGGCGTACTGGGAGCCGTTGAGGAAGATGAGCTGGGTGGATTTGGACACCGGGAACACCACCTGCCGCCCCTCAATGATGCCATCCTGCACAAAGCCGGGCACGTAGGCCGCCATGTCCTCGGCGGTGAACCAGTCGTTCCAGTCCACAAGGGTCTCAATGCCCAGTGCGCTGGCATCCGAGGGGTGGGCCGAGAACAGGTCCGGCAGGTCCAGCGCGCCGGGTTTCCCGGCCTTGGCATCCTGCAGCTGGCCGCCGATGGCGGCGCTGTTGGTCATGTTGGTCACATTGAGCAGAATGCCCTTCTCCTTGCCCACGGTGTCGTTGAACTCGGTGAGCAGGCGGTTCATGGGCGAGTCTGCCTGTTCGCCGTACACATGCCAGATGCTGAGCATGGTGGGGTCCTTGGCAGAGAGCAGGGTCTTGCTGCCGCCGCAGCCCGCAAGAGCCAGACTGGGGAGAACTGCCGCAAGCTTCAAAAATGTCCTTCGTTCCATCTTCGTGATTCCTTTCCGCATTTTGCAGCCAGGGGGAAAACCGGCAAAAGAAGGGCCGCAGCGGCCTGCCTTGGCGGGCAGCCGCCCCAAATCCCCCCAATTTTGGGCTTTTTGGGGGGATTCCTTGCGGGGAAGGCCCAAAATCTCCAAAATTTATTTTCAAATTGCCCCCCAAAAACGGCTTTTCTGGGGGGGCAATTTTTTTCCGGGTATGGTACAGTACAATCAGAAAAAGTCCTGCGCCGGTGCAGAAAGCCTGTCGCTGTGCACAAAACGTGTCGACGGGCAACTGCGGATTCTATTCATAAGGATAGCATAAGATGGAGCGGACTGCAAGTACCGAAAACCCTCGCCCCACAAAGCCCCCCGGAAAAACAGGGGGGACCAACAGAAAGGAGCACCCCATGAAAGAACTGAACAGACGCGCATTCCTCACCCTTACCGGCGCAGCCGTTGCAATGATGGCACTGACCGCCTGCGGCGCTGACGATGCCCCTGCCGTACCTCCCGCACCCGCAGTGCCCACGAACGGCGAAGAAGCCAAGGTACTGGAAGCCATCAACAAATACCGCGCAGCAGCCGGGGTGAAGGAACAGATCGCACTGGATAACGGTCTGAAGCCCGCAGCTGAACTTGTGGTGAAGATCGCAAAGGGTGAAATGACATTTGACGAGAAAGCCGCGGAAGCGCTTGGTAAGGCAATAGTCGGCTATAATGAAGTTAGCGCACCGATCGGCATAGCTGCTGATAAGGATACAGGCAATATAATGCCGGTTTGTGTATACTCGGAGGACGCAGAGAAGATGGTACAAAAACTTCCGCTTCAGTTGGACGAGGACGCTAAGGAAAATCTGAAATCGGCCAGTCTGATTGCGATTCAGTTGTTCGAGTATGACGGTGTAAAATACTGGGTCGCAGTCGCTGCCAAAGGCAAAGTGAAGCCGTAAAAACAACAATTCCCGTTTACCCCCTATTGCCCCGGGCACGGCCCCCCTGTGCCCGGGGCTTTATCGGTAGAAAGGAGCATTCCCATGAAACGATACGACCGACGGACGTTCCTCAAGCTCTCCGGCGCATCGGCGGTGATGCTGGCCCTGAGCGCCTGTGAGGACGAGGGCTTTGGCGGTTCCGGTGCGCCGGACATCCCGGACTCCGGCAGCTCCCTCCCCCCCTCTGCCTACGACCCCTTTTACAGTCACGAGATCACCACCCTTGGCCCTCCGCTTCCGGAAGCGCCCGATTCGCCCCCCATTCCGGTGATCCGGGACGGCAGAAAGATCTTTGAGATCATCAATGCCGAGCTGACCCGGCAGAAGGTGCAGTACTTCAAACTGCAGTACAATGCAGGTCTGGAACACTCCATTCGGTCCGAGATGCAGATGTTTGTGGACTACGACACCCCTTCCTTCTCCGCGGAGGAAGGGCTGAAAGCCCGGATGAACGGCGATTATGTGGATGGAATGTGGGCTGGCTTTGATGAGGGCGGCTATGGATGGGGCAAAGGCTCCACCGGCTTCATCCGGGGCATCCACCACAACTGCTATGGCATCCAGCTGGACCATTACAGAGAGAAACGCTACTATCTGGACCGGCCCTACCCGGCCAATCAGGCCCAGTTCAAGGCCCTGATGGATGAGCTGGAAGGAAAATTCAATTATGCCCCGGGCCCCATGGACTCTCAGGAAGTGGACGTGTTCGACATCGGCATCACCGTGGCGGATGTTCAGGGCAAGACCTACTGGGCGGCCTATATCATGCGTACACCAGAAGACCCCACCAACGATGAATGACGAAAAGGAGACAGCCATGAAACACAAACGTTTTGCCGCTGTGGTTCTGGCGGCGGCTCTCTGGTTGACCGGCTGCGGCGGCGCAGCTGCCCCCGCGGCCCCCGCAAACTCCGGTGCAGCTGCCAAAAGCACCGCAAGCACGGCAGTGCAGACAGCCCAGAAGGAGCGCATCACCGACCAGTACACGCTGGAAAAGAACGTTTCGGGCGTGTGGGGGGAGGAAGCGGTGCAGTACATTTCTGTCCATGTGCCGCAGCTGGAATGCGACAGCCCGGATGCCGTAAGCCTGAACAAGGATCTTGCCGCCATCTATGCGGCGGATTTCCGGGAATATGAAGCCTACGAGGAGGCCGGGCAGCCGGGCGGCGAGTACCCGCAGATCGGTGTGGGCTGGGATGCCTACTGGTACGGCGATTGCGTCAGCCTGGTGGTGCGCAGCCGCTACGGCGGCACCGCCCCGTGGCGTTACAGCGGCTGGTGCTTCGATTTTGCCACCGGCCGGCAGATCACCGTGGCCGAGATGCTGCAGCGCATGGGTCTGGACCCGGACGAAGTACAGGCGCAGGTGCAGCGGCAGGCCATGCAGGCCTTTGACCGGGAGATGGCGCAGGGCGCGTATTACGAGGGCCTGCGTCTCGGCGGAGAGCTCTCGCAAATGCGAATGGATACGCTGGAATACAATGAACTGGAAAACCTGTGCCTGCTTTTGCCACAGCAGGATCAGCTGGTGCTCCGTGGAAAGTACAGCTGTGAAGAAGGCTGGCAGCAGCTGGATATGGAGATCCCGCTGACCTCCGCCGCCCCCGCCGATCCCCCGGTGCTGACCGACACCTACGACGGTGTGCAGGTGCAGCTGAAGGGAACGCAGGGCACCATCACCCTGAGCCCCGCGCCAAAGACCGACCAATGGGGAGACATTGGCATCCGGGTGGAACAGACGCGCACCTACCCCATCCTTGGCGCTTACAATGAATATGTGGACGTGTGCATCGGGGAGCAGGAGGACGGCTTCTTCCGCCCGGTGGTCTATCTGCTGACCAAAGACGGCGTGGTGGAGTATGTGGACGTGCTGCGCTGCCTCCTGCTCGGGGATGCCATGATCTGCCAGGACCCCATCTACTTTGCCAACAACGGTGTGGCGCTGGAACTCTGCGGCAGCGAGGTGAACCTGCGCCGGGCGGATGGCTCTGTGCTGGAGCTGGCTCCCCTGTCGGCAGAGTGGAGTGCGCAGGAGATCCCCTATTCCGTCATCGGCTCCTACAACTACACCGACGAAACCGGCTGGAGCTGGATGGACCTGACCAGTGACGGCAGCGTCCAGATGGGCATGCAGGACAACAGCCGCATGGATCAGGGCGATGCCGCATATCTGGGCGTTGTGCCCGAGGGCGTGGTGCTGGGCATCTCTACGGATGCGGGACTCGACTTTGTGGCGGCGTTCAAGATGGACCTGTACAACGAGAACCTGACCATGACCATGATCGCCGGGCAAAACCCCTTTGCCGAGGGCGAGACCCAGCTGCAGATGAGCCGCAGCTACGGCTGAGAACACAGGAGAAGGTCCATGAAACACAAACGCCTTGCCGCTGCGGTGCTGGCGGCGGCTCTCTGGCTGACCGGCTGCGGCGGCGCGGCGGCTCCCGCTGCCCCCGCAGGCTCCGGCACTGTCCCCCAGAGCACCGCAGACACGGTGGTGCAGACAGCACAAAAAGACCGCATCACCGATCAGTTCGCGCTGGAAAAGACCATCCAGCTGTACGAGTGGGGCAGCGCACAGAAGCTGACCATCCATGTGCCGCAGCTGGTGTGCGACGGCCCGGACGCTGCTTATCTCAACGATGAGCTTGCCGCCATGTATGCGGCAGACTTCCGGCAGTATGAGGACAGCCCGGAGATCGAGCCGCAGCAGGACGAGTGGAGCCCGGAGATTTATATCAACTGGGACGCCTACTGGTACGGCGACTGCGTAAGCCTTGTGGTGTTCCGCTACGACGGCGGTACCGACCCGGGGTATTCCCGGGGCTGGTGCTTCGATTTTGCCACCGGCCAGCAGGTCTCCGTGGCTGAAATGCTTCAGCGCATGGGGCTGGACCCGGATGCCGTGCAGCAGCAGATGCTGCGCGAGGCCATGCAGACCTTTGACCGGGATATGGCGCAGGGCGGCTACTACGAGGGCCTGCGCAGCGGCGGCAATCTGGCAAGCATGCGGATGAACACGCTGGAAAACAACCAGCTGGATGACCTGTGCCTGCTGCTGCCCCAGCAAGACCGGCTGGTGCTCCGGGGCGGGTGCAGCTCCACCGCCGGGTGGGGCTGGCGGCAGCTGGATGTGGAGATCCCACTGACCCCCGCCGCCCCCGCCGACACCCCGGTGCTGACCGATACCTACGGCAGTGCTTCGGTGCAGCTGGAGGGAACCCAGGGCACCATTACCCTGCGCCGCACGCCGGAGACCGCCGCATGGGAAGCGGATTACGGCATCCGGCTGGAACAGGACCGCACCTACCCCATCCTTGGCACTTATAATGAGTATATCGACGTGTGCATCGGAGAGCTGGGCGCATCCTTCCACCCGGTGGTCTATCTGCTGACCAGGGACGGCGTGGTGGAGTACGTGGACGTGCTGCACTGCCTCATGTTCGGCAGCGCTCTGGTCTGCCAGGACCCCATCTACATTGCAAATCAGGGCGTGGCGCTGGAACGCAGCGGCAGAGAGGTGAATCTGCGTCAGGAGGATGGCTCTGTGCTGGAGCTTGCTCCCCTGACGGCAGAGTGGAACGCGCAGGAGATCCCCTCGGAGGCCGTTGGTGCCTTCAACGATATGTCTGACAACCAGTTCGACTGGATGGACGTGGAAAGCAGCGGTTCCGTCCAGATGGGCGTGCAGGATAACAGCGTTTTCTATCAGGGCTACGCCGACTATCTGGGCGTGGTGCCGGAGGGCATGGTGCTGGGTGTCTCCACCAACGAGACGGCGGACGGGATGCCGGGCATCACCTTTGTGGCGGCGGTGAAGTACGATCTGTACAACGAGACCCTGAGCTTTACCATGATCGACGGGCAGAACCCCTTTGCCGAGGGAAAGACCCAGCTGCAGCTGATCCGCTGCCCGGATCCCTGACCACGGCGGGAGCCGCTGAGAACACAGGAGAACCACCATGAAACACAAAGCATTCCGCTGGATACCGGCAGTTTTGCTGGCGGCGCTGCTGGCGGGCTGCGGGGCAAAGACCGCAGCCTCTGCCCGCCCGGCTGGCAGCCGGGAGCTGAAATCGACCCCGCCGGATTCCATGCACGCCACCGTGATGATCACCGAGCAGTACACCCTTGAAAAGGTGGTGCAGGCAGAAAACGGCGGCAAGGTCCGGCTGAACATCCATCTGCCCCGGCTGGAAAGCGACAGCGCCGATGCCGCCCGCATCAACGCCGAGATCGCCCAGCTCTACGAATACGATGTGCAGGAGTACGCAGACTGCCCGGCGGCAGCCGACCCGGCCGTGTGGGATTTCAGCATTGAAATGAACTGGAACGCAAGCTGGTACGGCGACTGCGTCAGCCTTGTGGTCAGCAGTGATTACGGCGGTACCGATGCACCCTTCCATTGGGGCTGGTGCTTTGACTTTGACAGCGGAAAACAGCTGACCGTCACCCAGCTGCTGCAGCGCATGGGGGCAGACCCCGCCGCGCTGGAAGAAGCGCTGTACCGCGACATAAAGCGCCGGGATGAGCTGGACCGTCAAGCCGCCATCGAGAGAGGAATGCTGCCCACCGGCAGCCTGAAAGAGGGCAACACCGCATGGTGGACTTCGCTGGACGAGCTGCCTTTTTCGCTGGACGGTAAGGGAAACATTTCCTTCGTGGTCCACAGGTTCAGCGCCTCCGGGGAGGAGTACGTGACCGATGCCCCGACCATCCCGCTGGACGCGCAGCCGCTGCCGGAAAACTGGGAGCAGCAGGTGCTAACCGAGTGGATGGCGGTCACCGTGGTGTCGGAGGGGCAGACCTACACCCCCGCCGACCGCAACGAAAGTTACATTTTGCAGCTGGAAAAAGCGGAGATCACCGGCAGTGTGACGATCACCTTTACCCGGAAAGAATACGTCAGCCCGCAGATCCGCTCCGCTGCAGAGACCCGCACCGGTGAGCTGAACGCCGGGGCCGTGACCCGCTGGGACGGGGAAAAAAGTCAGGGCTGGAACCTGACTTGCCTCAGCGAGGACGGCGGAAGCCGCTGGATTATCTCCATGATGGAGGACGGCTCTTTGCTGATGCAGTCCACCGGCCTGAAAAAGGGCGGCACCGTGTGGTATGTGTTCCGGCGTACGGGAGCGTGGGACGATATCGGTTTCTCCGCCATCCCCCGCAGGCTGTGGGGTACTTACCGCGCCGGAGACGAGGCCGCAAAGGGCATCCGCTGGATGACCTTTCTGCCGGACGGCAGCTGCTGCATGAGCGTGGAATGGGGCGGGTGGAACGGCATTCTCACCGGCACCGCAGAGGGAACACAGGGCCGCACTGAGGACGGCACCGAGCTGCACTTTACACTGACCGACACGGACGGCAGGCCCTGCGAGTTCTGGGCCATCCTGCTGAACGATGACGGCAGCCCCAGCGGCTGCAGCCTGAAATACCGCGCCGGAGAGCAGTTGTTTGACCGGGACACGCGTCCCGCTTATTGGAAAAACGACTCCCTGGAACAACCCCTTGAACCGTGACAAAAATCGGAAACCGTGCGATAACAGAAAGTTATCGTTTACACAAATAAAACATACAGGAGGAAATTACTATGGGTCTTATCAAAGCAGGTATGGGTGCACTGGGCGGAACTCTTGCAGACCAGTGGAAGGAATTTTTCTATTGCGACGCTCTGGATAAGGATGTGCTGATGGTCAAGGGCCAGAAACGCACTTCCCGCCGCAGCTCCAACAACGGCGAGGATAATATCATCACAAACGGAAGCGGCATCGCCGTGGCAGACGGACAGTGTATGCTCATCGTGGAGCAGGGCCGGGTGGTGGAGGTGTGCGCCGAACCGGGCGAGTTCACCTATGATGCCTCCACCGAGCCCAGCGTGTTCACCGGAAACTTCGGCGACAGTCTGGCCGCTACCTTTCAGACCGTGGCCAAGCGCTTTACCTACGGCGGCGACACCGGCAAGGACCAGCGGGTGTACTACATCAACACCAAGGAGCTGGGCGAGATCCTGTACGGCACCGCCACCCCCATTCCCTTCCGGGTGGTGGTCAGCGAGGAGCGGGGCTATAAACTCTCGGTGAACCTGCGGTGCAACGGCAGCTTCACCTGCCGCATCTGCGACCCGCTGCTGTTCTATACCAATGTGTGCAGCAACGTCTCCACCCAGTATGACGCATCGGAGATCGCACCCCGGCTGAAGAGCGAGCTGATGAACGCCCTGCAGCCTGCTCTGGCCACCCTTTCGGCCAACAAGGTGCAGTATTACGAGATCCCCGCCCACACGCTGGAGATCTCCGAGGCGCTCAACGAGCAGCTGTCGAATGTCTGGCGCAAAAAGCGGGGCATTGAGGTGTTCTCCTTCAACATCAACTCCCTGTCCATCCCGGAAGAGCAGCAGAAGAAGATCACCGAGTGGGAAGAGAACGCCATGACCACCGACCCCACCACCGCCGCTGCCCGTCTGGTGGGCGGCCAGATCGATGCCATGAAGACCGCCGCCGGCAACACCGCCGGTGCCATGACCGGCTTTATGGGCATGGGCATGGCAGCCGGTGCAGGCGGTATGGGCGGCATGAGCGCCCAGAACCTGTTTGCCATGGGCCAGCAGGCCCGTCCGGACAGCGTGGACGCACCCCAGCAGGTCAGCCGCCCCGCACCCGCCCCGGCAGACAGCTGGCAGTGCAGCTGCGGTGCCACCGTTACCGGCAAATTCTGCCCGGAATGCGGCAGCAAAAAGCCGGAACCGAAGCCCGCTGCGGACAGCTGGACCTGCAGCTGCGGTGCTACCGTCACCGGCAAGTTCTGCCCGGAGTGCGGCAAGCCCCGCCCGGCGGCAGCAGAAGGCTGGACTTGCAGCTGCGGCGCGGTGAACAAAGGCAAGTTCTGCTCCGAGTGCGGCAAACCCAAGCCCGCCGGTACGCCCAAATATAAGTGCGACAAATGCGGCTGGGAGCCGGCAGACCCCGCACATCCGCCCAAGTTCTGCCCGGAGTGCGGCGACCCCTTTGACGACAGCGACCAGACCTGACCTGACAAATACAGAGCAATGAAAGGAGCATACCATGATGGGATTCTTTTCCAACCTGTTCGCAAAACAGAACTGTGCCGTCTGCGGCAAGGAGTGCGGCACCCTGCACCGCTCCAAGCTGCGGGACGGACAGTTCCTCTGCGACGACTGCGGCAACAAGTGCTCCAAATATATCCGGCTCAGTGAGCTGACGCTGGACGAGGCCAAGGAGCACATGGAGTACATGGCCCGGATGAAGCGGGTATTCGACGAGGTGTTCGACAAGACCGAGTTCCGGGTCAACGCATACCCCTCCACCCCGACGCAAATGGGGCTGGTGTTCTGCGATGAGCTTGGAATGCTGTACATCGACGACCGTACCGGCGGCCGGGGCAAGATGCCGGAGCTGATCCGCTACGACCAGATTGCCAGCTATGAGGAGTATCTGGACGAAACCCCCGCCAAGGAGCCGGGCAAGGAACCCACCCTCAACGGCGGCGGCCTGAAGCTGAAGCTGGTGCAGCCTCGCGGCATCACCGAGGCCCAGACCCAGCGGGGTATGCATCCCCACCCCTACATCAAGCAGGAGCTGGTCATCTGCTTCAGCAAGCGGGACCGGCGGGAGATCGGCTATGCCCACATCGCACGGCAGCATCTGGACCACATCTTCGGGGTCCACGATAATGAGACCAGCATGTTCGGCCGCCGGATGTCCAAGGCCGAGGAACGGGAGCTGAAGGGCCAGATGGGCATGATCGGTGCCATGGGTGCCGTGGCATCTGCCGCCATGAAGGGCGGGCAGCTCTCTGAGCAGGAAAAGGCCCGGTTCGTGGAGAACATCAATCTGGCCAACGATGCCCAGACCGGCGGCATGGCGCTTTACAGCCGCCGGGCCGACGAAGCCTTTGCAAAGGTGCAGTGAACAAACGAGGAGGAACAAATATGAGAAAGATCCAGCGCAGAGATTTCCTCAAGGCCATGGGCCTTGCCACCGCCGCCCTCGGGCTGACCGCCTGCGGCGGCTCCGGTGCCGCCAGCGCATCCAGCGTTTCCAGTGCACCGGCTTCCAGCAGCAGTGCCCCGTCCGCTTCGGCACCGCCGGAATCAGCAGAGGACAAAGCCGCCCCTGCAGGGCCCCCTGTGACCCAGTTCCAGACCGGGGAACTGACCATCGGCGAATACACCTTCAAGGCACAGTACATTCCCTTTGACGTCCGCCGCGAGGTATGCGGTGCCTATCATTTGATCCAAGCGGACAGCTACCGGGGCAATTACTTCTTCAGCTTCTACAACGAGGACGATGAAGAGCAGTCTGCCAAGATCTTCGAGTATGCCATCAAGGACGACCGACTGACCCCGGTGGAAGAGTACAACATTGACGGCAGCAACGCCCTCAGCATCGACCGCAATGGCATCCTGTACGCCATGGACCACTTTGATGTCTACTGCTACGATCTGAACAGCAGCGACCCGGAGGAGCCCGGCGACGCACTGGACTACTGGGGCCGCTGCTATTCCTCCAAGGACCGGGATCTGACCGTGCTCTACAGGACCTCCGCGCTGGTGCTGGTGCAGGACGGCGAGTACACCGAGCTGACGCTGGAGGGTGATAACGAGATGGGCCCCTTCTACAGCATGTCCTCCCTGAACCTCAGCGGGGACGAGCTGCTGACGGTGGGCGAGCTGGAATCCAGCGGCGATGATTACTTTGCCGCCTTTGATCTGGACGGCAATGAGCTGGCCCGCAGCTCGCAGCCGGTGGGCAGCTTTGACGCCGTGATGATGAAGCGCCCCAACGGCTATCTGCTGGACACGGGCTATATGTGGGAGCTGTACGCGCCGGACGGCACCTTCCTGGAAAAATCCCTGCCTGTGGGCGAGCGCGAGACCCTGTGCCAGCTGTGCGGCGACTTCTGCATCTTTGATGTTTTCCTGCCGCTGGAGGAAAACGCTTTCCTGGCAGTGGGCCACCACGGCAAAGCCACCGAGCCGGATGAGCCGGTGGTGTTCCGCATCACCACGGACTTCTGAGCCGCCCGCTTCGGCGGGAAGACCAACACAAAAACAGCGGGGCCGGGGAAGAGCCCCCGGCCCCCCTTTGGAACAACAGGAGGAAACGCTATGGCAGGAATGCTGGAATACAAGTGCCCCTGCTGCGATGGTGCCATCCAATTTGACAGCGCCACCCAGAAGATGAAATGCCCCTACTGCGACACCGAGTTCGATGTGGATACCCTCAAGGGCTACGATGAGGAACTGAAGGACGAAAAGCCCAGCGAGATGGAGTGGACCACCCCCGGCGGCAGCTGGGCAGAAGGAGAGACCGCCGGTCTGCATACTTACAGCTGCAAGAGCTGCGGCGGCGAGATCGTGGGCGACGACACCATGGCCGCCTCGGCCTGCCCCTTCTGCGGCAATCCCATCGTCCTCACCGGACAGTTTGCCGGGGCCCTGCGGCCCGACCTCATCATCCCCTTCAAGCTGGACAAAAAGGCCGCCAAGGCCAAATTGCAGGAGCATCTCAAGGGCAAGACCCTGCTGCCCCGGGTGTTCCGCAGCCAGAACCACATCGACGAGATCAAGGGCGTGTATGTGCCCTTCTGGCTCTTTGACAGCGATGCCGATGCCCAGCTGCGTTTTACCGCCACCCGGACCCGCAGCTGGTCGGACAGCAAATATGACTACACCGAGACCAACTACTACTCCGTCCGGCGGGACGGCACCCTGGGCTTTGACGCGGTGCCCGTGGACGGCTCCTCCAAGATCGAGGATGACCTGATGGAATCCATCGAGCCCTTTGCCATGCAGGATGCCATCCCCTTCCAGACCGCCTATCTGGCAGGCTATGTGGCGGACAAATATGATGTGACCGCCGAGGAAAGCATCGAGCGGGCCAACAAGCGCATCCGCCGCTCCACCGAGGAGACGTTCCAGCAGACCGTTACCGGCTACGATTCGGTCAAGGTGGAAAACAGCAGCATCCAGCTCCACGGCGGCAAGGCAAAGTACGCGCTGTTCCCGGTCTGGCTGCTGAGCACCAGCTGGCGGGGCGAAAACTACCTGTTTGCCATGAACGGACAGACCGGCAAATTCGTGGGCGACCTGCCCGTGGACAAGGGCGCTGCCCGCAAGTGGATGCTGGGCCTTACGGCTGCCCTTTCCGCCGTGTCCTACGGCGTGATGTGGCTGCTGTGGCTGGCACGGATCCTGTAAGGGAGGGACGAACGATGAAAAAGACTTCCAACCGCCTGCGCTCCCTCTTTGCGGCGCTGGCAGCACTGATGCTTGCGGTGATCCTGACCGTTCCGGCCTTTGCGGTGGAGGGCGGCTTTGCCGACCTGTACTACCGCATGAACGACAGCGCGGATGTCCTGACTGCAGAAGAGGACAGCGAGCTGGAGGATGCACTGGAGGAGCTGAGCCTCCGCCAGAGCTTCGATGTGACCATTGCCACCGTCGAGTCGCTGGAAAGCGTGGGGTACGACAGCATGGAGGCCTATGCCGATGACCTCTATGATTACTGCCAGTTCGGCTACGGCCCCGATATGGACGGCGTGCTGCTGCTGGTGAGCGTGGGCGACCGCAAATGGCACATCTCCACCTGCGGCTACGGCATTACCGCCTTTACGGATGCCGGCATCCAGTACCTTGGCGAACAGATGAAGCCCTTCATGGCCGATGGGGACTACGCCGGTGCCTTCCGCACCTTTGTCCAATGGTCGGATACTTACATTGACGCTGCCCGGGAGGGCCACCCCTACGATGTGAATAACCTGCCCCGGGAGCCGCTGTCTCTCATGTACCTGTTCCTTGCGCTGGGCATCGGCCTTGTGCTGGCGTGGGTCGTCGTCCATGTGATGAAAAGCCAGCTGCGCAGCGTGGCGTTCCAGGAGAATGCCGCCAGCTATGTGCGGGAGGGCAGCATGAATCTGACCAACAGCCGGGAGCTGTTCCTGTACCGTGACGTGCACCGCACCGAGCGGCCGAAGGAGTCCAGCTCCAGCGATTCCGGCGGCAGCTCCACCCACACCTCTTCCAGCGGCACCACCCACGGCGGTGGAGGCGGCTCGTTCTGAAAGGAGCATGTTTATGAACCCTTATCTCTCGGAAAAAGCCCGGGGCGAGATTCCCCGTTTCCTCAAATGGCTGCGGAACGCAGGGCTTGCCTTCTGCGTGTTCTGCTCTTTTGGCGGGTTGTATACCCTCTGTCTGGACCTGCAGGCCAAGGACACCTCCCACGTTGTCGGGTATGTGTTCTGGATCGTGGTGGGCGCAGTGCCCCTTGTTCTGTTCGCACGCAACGAAAAACGCCGCTACCATGCAAGAACCATCGCCCGCAAGGTGGAGAGCTACTCCGGGCCGGAAGTGCCTTTGCGGTGGCTGTACAACAGCGTTGGTATGGACGCAAAGGACATTGCATGGTATTTTGAAAACGGTTATTTTGTAAACCTCAGTCTGGACCTGAACCAGAAGATGGTCCGCAGGCGGACCGTGCCCCGCCATGACCCGAACCGGGGCTGAACCCTTACAGCTGAAACAGAAAGGAGTATTCTCATGGGACTTTTTGATAAGATGAAACAGGCCGCTGCCACCGCCGGTGGAAACCAGACCGTCACCTTTACCTTTCAGGCTCTGCCGGAAAGCCTTGCCCAGATGCAGGAGCTGCCGGAGGCCAGCCTGGACACCCCCTTCAAGGCCGCAGCACTCACCGTCTGCGCGCTGTGCGCCTACGGTGCCGACAAGGCCATCGGGCAGGAAATGCTCAACTGGCTGCGCGGCCCCCGCCCGCTGAACGGGCAGGACATCTCCTTTTTGAACGACCGCTTCCGGGACGGCAAGAGCTACATCCCCTTCTCCTACTTTGTGGGTGCGTCGCCGGAAAACGGCTATACTCCCCGCCAGCCCTTCACCCTGCTGGTGGGCAGCAACCACACCTCCTATGTGGAGGATGGCTATTGCAAGCTCTTCATCCCCTGCGGTGGTGCCGATGACCCCCGGCCCATCAAGCTGCGCCGCAAGGGCAACGGACAGTGGTTTTTGTGGGAGCAGTACCTGATGACCGGTATCCGCATCCCCACGTCTGCCGACCCGTGGGCCTGAGATGAAGGGCCTGACCATGAAGCTGTTTGCCGCCGCGCTGGCGCTGACCCTGAGCCTTGCGGGCTGCGGGCCGGTGGACGGCGACCCCATCCGCTTCGGCGCGGCAGCTTCGGACAGCGCTTCCCGGCCGGACGCTGTGACCGTGGCGCAGCTGCGGCAGCAGGCCGAACAGAACGGCAGCCTTGCCGCAGTGCTCTATCTGGGCAGCGTCCCGGAGCGCACCGCCGATGTGGACGCTGCGCTGGACAGCCTGCAGGAACAGCCGTGGCAGTTTGTTGCGGACATCCCGGCAGACCACCGGGTCGCAGCGCCGGGTGGCGGGCGGGAGCTGTACTGCATCTTTGCTGTGCGCAGGCAGGATACGCTTTTTGTCTACGAAAAGCAGGACCCCCAGTACCCGCACCAGACAGGCAGAGAGCTTTATTGCGGGCGGGATGGCCAACCTGTGCTGCTGCTGTGCAACGGCAGCCCGGACACCCCCGACATCACGGCGGTGGTCTACTGCACCACCGGCCGCGCGCTGGACTGGTCGCCCCAGCTTTCCGCCGAGACCGGCAGCCCTGTGCCGGTGGAGGGCATAGACGATTTTTCCAACCACCCAACGCCCGGCGCTGCCTCCTGAGGCGCGCCCCGGCAGGGCATGAGAAAGGAGAACCCATGAAAAATCTGAAACTTCTGGCCGCCCTGCTGGCGCTGGCCATCGGTCTGGCGGGCTGCGGCAACGGCAGCAGCACCCCCAGCTCCAAGCCCGAAAAGATGCTGGACGGAGACAACATGATCGCCTCCAACACCCAAAAGCAGGAATATGAGGAGCCGGAGGACGTGACCTACATGCGCCTTCTGGCAGGGGAGGACGAATACCGCGCCTGTGTGCTGTATCTGGGCGGCTCCTACGAGATCACCACCGATGTGCAGCAGGTGCTGGACAGCCAGCAGGGCCTGCGGGAGCTGTGGGGCTTCGTCTACGACATCCCGCAGGATCACTGGGTCGTGGCACCGGATGGCGGGTGCGACCTGTACTGCATCTTCCCGCAGGAGGCGCAGGCCACCCTGTTCGTCTACGAGACGAGCCTGACAGACGATGCCGAAAAACCGCTCCAGCGCGGGAAACAGCTCTATTACAGTGAGGACGGCCAGCCCATCCTGCTGCTGTGCAACATCAGCGATATCGTCCCCAACACCGAGGTGGAACTGTACCCCAGCACTGGCGAAGAGCTGGTATTCAGCCCCTTCCTTTCCGGCGAGAACGGCCATGTGGTGGAAGCCGAGGGCGTGTGCGATTTTACCATCTACCCGGAAGGGGACGACTGGATCTCCGTTGCCGACCCGTGGTCGCTGGAGGGCAACTGGCTGGAGTTCGCCCGCGACACCGACGAGGGCTATTTTGAGACCGACCCGGCGGATGCCGATGCCATGTGCTTCCTGCCCACGGATACCGAGACCGAGGGCGACCAGCTGCCCCTGACCGCCAGCTACATCACTCCCTACCCGGAGCTGAACGTGGAGGAGGCAGAGTTGTTCTACCACGATGGCACCCCGGAGGTGCCCTTCCAGTCCAATCAGGAGTGGTACGCCACCTTTACCGGGGAGGACGGCTCCCGCTACGCCGTCACGCTGGAGGACGCGGACACCCTTGCCCTGAAGTTCTATCTGGACGGCGAAGAGAGCTACATGAGCCTGGTCAGCACCGTCTACTTTGCGCGGCAGGAGGCCATGGGTTGACCGCCGCCGACCCACACCGGGAGGAATGCACCATGAAACACACCAAAAAGATCACCATCCTCCACTCCAATGATCTGCACGGAGATTTTCTGGCAGAGCAGGTGGACGAAAAACTGGTGGGCGGCGTTTCCATGCTGTCCGGCTACATCGAAAAGGTGAGGGCAGAACAGCCCAACACCATCTACGCCATTGCAGGTGATATGTTCCGGGGCTCGGTCATCGATTCGGAGTACAAGGGCCTTTCCACCATCGAGATCATGAACGCCCTTGCCCCGGACATCGTCACCATTGGCAACCACGAGGTGGATTACGGCATCGCCCACCTGCTGTTCATCGAAAAATGTGCCCGGTTCCCCATCATCAACGCCAACCTCTACATCAAAAACACCCCCACCCGGCTGTTCACCCCCTACAAGATCCTGCGGGTGGACGGCATGAACATCCTCTTCATCGGCATCATCACGCAGGATGTCATCAACCAGACCAAATCCGAATCGCTGGTGGGCTCCTTTGTGGATACCGCCGCCGCTGCCGCTGAGGTGGGCAAGATCTGCAACGCCCACAACAGCATCGACATTGATTTCACCGTGCTGTTGACCCACATCGGCTTTGAGGAGGACCGCCATCTGGCCCGCCAGCTGGACCCGGCCTGGGGGGTGGACCTGATCATCGGCGGGCACAGCCACACCTACCTGGAACACGAGGTGGAGGAAAACGGCGTGATCATTGCACAGGCGGGCACCGGCACCGACCAGATCGGGCGCTTTGATATCATTGTGGACACCGACAACAACTGCATCGATTCCTACACATGGCGCACCGTGCCCATCTGCGCCGAGACCTGCCCCCGCAACCCTGCCATGGAGCAGGTGCTGCAGCGCTTCACCAGCCAGGTGGACGAAAAGTACAGCCACATCGTAGGGCGCTTCCGCCGGGAGCTCACCCACCCCCAGCGCACCCAGGAGACTGAGCTGGGCAACCTGTTTGCGGATATCTTCACCCGCAGCCTTGGCATTGATGTCATGCTCATCGGCTCCGGCAGCATCCGGGCCGAAAAGCTGGGGCCCATTGTCACCTACGGCGACCTCATCGAGGGCTTCCCCTACGACGACGGCGTGTTCATGTTCAAGGTGACAGGCCAGCAGCTGCGCCAGATGCTCCACTACATGCTGCGGGAGGAGGCCTACACCGGCCACACCGAGTTCTACCAGCTGCCCTCCACCCTGCGGCTGCGCTACGACCGCGCCAAGGGCGACTTTGATTACTTTACCTACTGCGGCAAGGAGGTGGGCAAGGAGATCGGCGACGATGCCCTGTTCACCGTGGGCCTGCAGAACTACCACTTCAAAAACATCGAGAGCTTTTTCAACATCTCCTATGATACCATCTGCAAGATCCAGAAGCCCCGCAGCGTGGCTACCTCCTGCCAGGATATCCTGATGGAATATTTCCGGGAGCACGAGATGCTGGATGCGGCGGTGGACGGCAGAATGACCATTCTGCCCCCTGCCGGGCAATGACCGCTTTTTGAAAAAAGGGTACCCTTTTTTTCGGCAGAAGCTGACGCTTCTCCCGAATGGGGCCTTGAAAGAAACACTTTTTACAACAGAAAGGAGCACCCCATGAAACAACGATTCTCAAAACGAACGCGCCTTGTCAGTGCCCTTTTGACACTGGCCATGGTATTCACCTTCCTGCCCTTCAGCGCCTTTGCGACTACCGTCAAGGTGATAGAGGAGCTGGCTTTCACCACCCACGGCTGCGATGCACTGCAGATCACCGAGGGCGGAAGCATTGCAGAATGGATCACGGCCTTCCGGGAAAAAATGAAGAAAACGGGAGAAGAACCCATCAATGCAACGAGTGGCTATGGGTTCTACGTCTCGCAGAATTACGAGAAATGGTACGTGGAGAAAGAGCTAAACTCGTCGGTTCTCATGCCGCAGACCGGCAGCTTCCAGAGTGGAGAAAACTACTATCTGTCTGTTCCGATCGGTGCGGCGGACGGCTACAGCTTCAACACCACCAAGAGCTTTAGAAAGATCACAGTCGATGGTAAAGATTTGAACGACATTCTCAAAAGACCTTACCGGGATGCGGAATCCCAAAAAACCAGAGTGTATATCCCCCTCAGCTTCACGGCCGGACACAGCCCGAAAAGAATCGACGGCAAGGCTCCGACCTGCGTCGGTTCCGGCGTAACGGAACACTACAAGTGTCAGAAATGCGGCAAGCTGTTTATGGATTATGCATGCACGAAGGCGACTACCCAGGCAAATGTGGAGATCGAACCGACCGGAATCCACAGAGCTGACGCCTGGAACAAGGCCTGGTCGAACCACTATAAGCTCTGCAAAGTCTGCGAAATAGATTTCGATACTGCTCCGCACAGCTTTACGGGCGGCAGGTGCACCGTCTGCGGACTTGAACGGCACGACCTTGACAGCGCAGAGGTCGAGGTGACAGAGCCTGCTGCCGGGATGACTCCCGCCATGATCGCTGCCAAAAATGTTACGCCCGACAAGAAAACCGCATTTAGTACTGCGTGCACATGGTATGAGGCGGACAGCGGCGCAGAACTTTCGAACACGGATGCCTTTGCTGAGGGCAAACAGTACAGAGCGGAACTGAAGCTGACAGCAAGAGCGGACTGGCAGTTTTTGGACAGCACCACATACAAGATCAACGGCACAGCTGCAGAAAAGAACAGCTCTTCCGATGCAGCTCCGTGGGAGCAGGTGACCCTTTCCCGCATCTTTACCGCCAAGCCTGCGACAGAGGGCAAAGTGATCACCAACATCCAGATGACTATCCCTGCACCGGTGGCTGGTAATAGTCCCAACAGCTGCAAGGTACAAAAATCTGACCCTCGCTATACGATCAAGAGGTATCGTTGGAAAGAAGTGGATGCCACAGGCAAGCCGATAGGCCATAACGTGACGACATTTGAAGAGGGAAAATACTACCAGGTACATATCCGACTTGAATCCAATGTCGGTTACGAATTTGAAGGCGGTGGACAGGAAGCCATCATCAACGGCAAAACGTATTCCTCGTACACAGATGGAATGGACTCTAAAACGGAAATTGAATATATCGTTAATTTTACAGCGGTTGCAGGCGGCGGCTCTACCGGTGGCGGTTCCACTGGCGGCTCCACCGGCGGCCCCACGATTCCCCCGGAGGCGGGCAAGTACCAGCTGACAGTGACCGATGGTGTTGCCACGGTGAACGGCAGCACCGGTGCTGTGCTGAACGTGACGCCCGGCGATACGGTGACCCTGACGGCAGACACCACCAAGTTCCCGGAGAACGAGGAGTTTGGCTGGTGGGAGATCACCCCCTATGGGTCCGTTTCCAACACCCTGACGGGCCAGTACCAGCGGACCGCAACCTTTACGATGCCCAATGAAAATGTCTCTGCCCGCGCCATGTCCAAGAGCGCCGGTGTCTCCACCGGTGGCGACGACGGCGGTGGCGGCGGCGGCGCGGCCATCCTGCTGGTGGGCGGCGCAGCCGTGGCCGGTCTGGTGGGTTACGGCGTGTACAGCTATGTTTCCGAGCAGCAGCTGAAAGCCCTGCTGCCGGAGGGCGTGGCCATGCCGGAGAACCGTGCCCAGACTGCCCTGCTGCTGTGGAACACCGCAGGCCGTCCTGAGCCTGCCGAAGCCCCGGCCTTCAAGGACGTTGCAGACCCGGATACCGCCAAGGCGGCCCAGTGGTGCGTGGAGCACGGCCTGATGGACCGGAAGCTGGGCGGCCGCTTTGCCCCCGACAACTCCGACCCGGCCTACAAGACCCTGAATGCCTATCAGCAGCTGGTGGGGTAACAAAACAAACCCTCTCAGTCATTGCTTCGCAATGCCAGCTCCCCCGAAGGGGGAGCTCATAGCGGCCTTTTGATAAGGTTTTGCGAAAACCAAAACCTGGGCGCAGTGTGACCTCTCCCTTTGGGAGAGGGGGCGCGGCCTGAAAAATAAGCATCCGCAGCGCACTGCGCCTGAGCTGAAACAGCCCGGCCATGCGCTGCGGATGCTTTTGTTGTGCGGCGGGGCACGCCGCCAAAAACAAAAGATCCGAACCATTCTCTTTCGAGAAATGGTTCGGATCCTTCTTGTTTGGTGCGGATAAGAGGACTTGAACCTCCACCGAGTTGCCCCGATTAGAACCTGAATCTAACGCGTCTGCCAATTCCGCCATATCCGCATATTCTGTTTTGTTCGTGGGCCGTTCGGCTCGGAACGTTAGTTATTATACCATGGAATCCGGAATTGTCAAGCGCAATTTCAAAAAAAGTTGTACTTTTGGGCAGAAAACGGAAAAACAACGGAAATACGTGTTAAAATGGGCCGGAAAAGCAAAAAATCAGACCGGAAACCTTTCGGCTTCCGGTCTGATTCCTAGCAGGGTGCCTTGTGGGACTCGAACCCACGGTCTCCAGATCCACAATCTGGCGCGTTAACCGACTACGCTATGGGCACCATATCAATGCGCCCGAAGGGACTCGAACCCCCGGCCCACTGCTTAGAAGGCAGTTGCTCTATCCACCTGAGCTACGGGCGCACGTTGTTATCCCATGGGGTACTTATCTGGCGGCAGTGTGCGTTCGGCACACGCTGCGAGAAGTATAATACCATACGCATAGGCTTCTGTCAAGCAGAATTTCAAATTTTTTTGGATTTTCCGGCGCAGGGGGAATTTTGGGGTCACAGCAGCCACATTCCGGCGGCCCCAAGGGCAAAGCCGAGCAGAGCACCGGCGGCCACATCCCGGACAAAGTGCGCCCCGGCAAGCACCCGCAGGGCGCAGATGAGCAGGGCCACCACCACCATGCAGGCCCCGGCGGCGGGGTAGAAGTAGCACCACACAGCGGCCAGCACGGCGGCGCTCAGGGCGTGGCGGGAGGGAAAGGACTTGCCGTGGGTCTCCTTGGGCACCAGCGGCGTGAAGCCGGGCTGCTCATACGGGCGGGGAAAGTTCAGCCTGGCCCGCAGGAGCGTGCCGCCCAGAAAGACGAAGGCCGGCACAAAGACTGCCCGGGCGATGAGCTGCATAAAATCCAGAGCGGCGGCGCGGTTTGCGGAGAGCAGCCGGAACCACCGGACATTCAGCAGCACCAGCAGCAAAGGGTAGCAGGCAAAGGGCACGGCAGGCAGCCAGCGGTTCAGGGCGATCACCAGCTTTTTCAGGGCGGGGCGGGCCTCCAGCCAGCGCAGCAGGGCCTGGTAGCGTTCCGGGGTCATGGTATCCCTCCCTCAAAAACAGGTGTCCAGATAGTTTTCAACATCAAACGGCTCGGGTGTGGAATCTTTGCGCAGGTAGAGCGGGTGATGGGGATGGCCCTTTTTGCTCCGCTTGCCAAAGGTGACCCACGGGATGTTCCGCTCTCTTGTCAGGGCCACCATCTCCCGCATCAGGCCGGGCAGGTAGTCCCGCTTTTCGATCAGGGTGCCCCATGCGGCCCACATGGTGGGCTCGGTCTCGGCCAGAACGGCCCGCAGCCAGCGCAGGTTCTCGTCGCAGAGGGCGCGGTCCGGCACCCGGTCCATGTCGTTGGGGTCGGTGGCGCGCTGGGGATATACGTTGAACATGATCCAGCTGTCAAAGCCGTTGGCGTTGGCCAGCCGCTCCACACTCTTTAAGGTGGGGTCCAGCGCGCCGGGCTGGGCGGTGCTGGGGTTGATGCCGATGCACACCAGCGGGTGCCTGCCCACCCGGCCCAGCACATAGCGGTAGGGCAGGTAGGTGTGGGGCTCGTAGTACCAGATGCCGCCGGGGTATTCCCCCGCTTCCAGGCGGGGCAGCTGTTCAGTCTGCATGAAAATGTACCTCACAAATATGGTTTCCTATTTATCGTACCTGAAAAATTTCTGTAAATCAACACCTTTGCCGGAGAAAGTCTCCCATAAATCCGAATTTCATGTTATACTGTTCTTGGACCTGTGCCGCAAACACGGCGGCACGGGCCGGGAAAGGAAAACAGGAGCCATTGAAGAAGGGAGTTCTGCTATGGCCATGATAGAAGATTATAGAAGCGCCCTGCGCGCGGGCCAGCGTGCCTACCGTGCCTGTGTGGCGCGCGGCCAGTCGCCGTACCTTGCGGTGCTGGATGATATCCTGAACGGGGTGAACATCGTTGCCCAGGAGCCGCTGGGGCTGGTGGATATCCCCGCCGAGAGCATTGTGGGCACCAAGACCAGCGGGCGGCACACGGCCTTTGCGGCCAACTTTATGCCCCTGCTGGAAGAGGACACCGAGTTTGCCGTCAAGTGGTCGAATCTCTGCGAGGCCCATCTGGAGGAGGGCATCCACACCCCCATCATTGCCTACGAATACCTGAACAAGTTCTATGTGCAGGAGGGCAACAAGCGGGTGTCTGTCCTCAAATACTACGAGGCGGTCACCATTCCGGGCACGGTCACCCGGCTTGTTCCGGCCCGGAACGACACGCTGGAAAACAAGATCTACTACGAGTTTCTTGATTTTTATAAGCTGAGCAAGATCAACAATGTCCAGTTCTCCCGGCTGGGCGGCTATGCAAAGCTGCAGACGCTGGTCTGCAAGGCCGCCAGCGAGGTATGGTCGGATGACGACCGGCTGAACTTCTCGGCCCTGTATACCATGTTCAGCCAGCAGTTCTATGCGCTGGGCGGCTCTGCCCTGGGGCTGACCCCGGGCGACGCGCTGCTGGTGTACCTCTCGGTCTACCGGTATTCGGATGCCTGCCAGTCCACCCCCAGCCAGGTGCGGGAAAACCTGGCCAAGCTGTGGGATGAGATCAAGATCCTGACGGAGCCCCACGCCGTGGAGCTTTCGCTGGAGCCAAAGCCCGGCAGTGAGCCGCTGCTGAACAAGCTGAACATCTTCAGCAAGCCCAGCCAGCTCAAGGTGGTGTTCCTGCACGAGTACGATGCTAAAAACAGCGCCTGGGTGCGGGGCCACGAAAAGGGGATCGAGGCCCTGAAAAAGGCATTCCCGGACCGGCTCGTCATCACCAACCGGGAAAATGTCTCCCCCGAGGTGGACGCGGAGCAGATCATGGAAGAGGTGGCCCACGACAACGCGGACGTGGTGTTCACCACCAGTATCCGGATGCGGCCCGCCTGCCTCAAGGTGGCGGCCCAGCACCCCAAGACCCGGTTCCTGAACTGCTGCCTGAACGCGCCCCATCCGCTGGTGCGCACCTATTACCCCCGCACCTATGAGGCCAACTACCTGCTGGGAATGCTGGCGGGTATCCTGAATCTGACCGACCGGGTGGGCTATGTGGCGGCCAACCCCGTTTATGGTGTGCCTGCGGCCGTCAATGCTTTTGCCCGGGGCCTGCGCACCGTGCGGCCCAACAGCCATATCCTGCTGCGCTGGGCCTGCCTGCAGGAGCCGGGAAAGCCGCTGGATTTCTCCGACTGCCCGGATATCGAGCTGTTCTACGCCTGCAGTCCCTTTGAGCCCACCGGCAGCGCCAGGGAATACGGCCTGTGCCGCCGGATGCCGGATGGCAGCATCCAGCCGGTGGCGCTGCCGGTCTGGAAGTGGGAAGTGTTCTATATCGGCATCATCCGTTCCATCTTCGAGGGCACCTGGGACAGCGGTTCCAGCGGCAAGGCCATCAACTACTGGTGGGGCTTCCGCAGTGACGCGGAGCGGCTGGATTACTACGAGACCCTGCCCAAGGGCACGCAGCAGCTGCTCGATCTGCTGGAAAAGAACCTTGCGGCCAACGAGTTCCCCATCTTCCCGGCGGGCATCTTTGCGCAGGGGCATATCCCCAAGGCACCCACCGCAGACACCTACACCCCCAAGGAACTGATGGAGATGGACTGGCTGGGCGAGTGCGTGGAGGGCAGCCTGCCCCGGTACGATCAGCTGGATGTCAGAACGCTGGGCCTGCTGGAGATCAACGGCCTGAGCAGCCTGAAAGAGACGACGCTGTAAAAAGCTCAACAGAACGGAGTGTTGCGGACGTGAAGATACTTGCAATTTCCGATACCCCCTCCAAGGCGCTGTGGGACTATTGCACCCGGGAACGCCTGGCTGGGGTCGATCTGATCCTCTCCTGCGGGGATCTGCCAAAAAAATACCTCGAATATATAACAAATTTTACAGCGGCCCCCATTTTGTATGTCCACGGCAACCACGATGGCTGCTACCGCACAGAGGGCGAGCCGGGCGGCTGCATCTGTGTGGACGATCAGGTGTATGTCTGGAAAGGGCTGCGCATCATGGGGCTGGGCGGCAGCATCCGCTACAACAGTGAGGAGACCTTCCAGTATACGGAGCGGGAAATGCGCCGCCGGGTGCGGCGGCTCTGGTTCAAGGCCCACCGGGCGGGCGGCATCGACCTGCTGCTGACCCATTCCCCGGCGGCCGGCCTGAACGATGGCAATGACCGGGCCCATAAGGGCTTTGCCTGCTTCAACGACCTGCTGGAGGAGTACCAGCCCAAGTGGTTCGTGCACGGGCATGTCCACCTGAGCTATAATGCCAATCTGCCCCGGGTGTGCACCCACGGCCAGACCACGGTCATCAATGCAACGGAGCGCTATACGTTTGAGATCCCGGACCCGGACCCGGTGGCCCGGAGGCGCTTTTTCTGGAATGACCCGGCATTTCCCACCAAAAACTGAAAAAGGAGAAACACCCAATGGAACAAAATGAGAAGCTGCGGGCGCTGGAGACCCTGCAGAAGAAGCTGTACGCCTACAACTGCGCCTCCAACAGCCTGTATCTGGACGCTGTGACCGTGGCCCCCAAGAACACGGCCGAGGGCCGGGGTGTGGCCCTGAGCATTCTGGCCGGTGAACTGCAGAAGCTGATGACCGCCCCCGAGACCCTTGCACTGGTGGAGGAGCTCTATGCCCGGCGGGAGACGCTGGACACCCTCCACCGCCGCGAGGTGGAGGAGCTGCGCCGCAGCTGCCGGCAGCTCACCCGCATCCCCGCCGAGGAGTATATGGCATACAGCGAGCTGACCAACCGCGCCAGTGATGTCTGGCACAAGGCCAAGGAAGAAAACGACTTTGCCTCCTTCTGTCCCATCCTGCAGGAGCTGGTGGAGTATAATCGGAAGTTCGCGGGCTATTATGATGCGGAAAAAGCGCCCTACGATGCCCTGCTGAACGAGTATGAGCGGGGCGTGGACACCCAACAGCTGGACGTGTTCTTTGACACCCTGCGCAAGGGCCTGGTTCCCCTCATCCGGGCCATCGGCGAGAAGCCCCAGATCGATGACAGCTTCCTGCATCTGGAATATCCGGTTCAGCAGCAGAAGGCGTTTGCGGATTATCTCATGGAGGTCATGGGTTTGGACCGGGGCCACTGCGGCCTGGGTGAGACCGAACACCCCTTTACGCTGGAGTTCAACAACAAGGATGTCCGCATCACCACCAACTACGACCTGCACAATGTGGCCTCCTCGATGTACTCCGTTCTCCACGAGGGCGGCCATGCCCTGTATGAGCTGGGCATCCGGGATGACCTGCAGTACACCTGCCTGACTGGCGGTGTGTCCATGGGCGTGCACGAGAGCCAGTCCCGCTTCTACGAGAACCTCATCGGCCGTTCCCGCGCTTTTATCGGGGCCATCTATCCCAAGGTGCAGGAATTCTTCCCCGCCCAGCTGGGAAATGTGACTGCGGAGCAGTTCTACCGCGCCGTGAACAAGGTGGAGCCCAGCCTCATCCGCACCGAGTCCGATGAGCTGACCTACTGCCTGCACGTTATGGTGCGGTACGAGATCGAGAAGCAGCTCATTGCGGGCACCCTGACGGCAAAGGAGGTCCCTGCCGCGTGGGCAGAGCTGTACAAGGAGTATCTGGGCGTGGAGGTTCCCAATGACCGCGAGGGCTGCCTGCAGGACAGCCACTGGTCGGGCGGTTCCTTCGGCTACTTCCCGTCTTACGCTCTGGGCAATGCCTACGGTGCCCAGATGCTCCACAATATGGAGCAGGAATTCGATGTGTACGGCGGTGTGGCCCACGGGGATCTCTCCGCCGTCACCGGCTGGCTGCGGGAAAAGGTGCACCAGTACGGCCACCTGCTGGAGCCTGCCGAGGTCGTCAGAAACGCCTGCGGCACCTTTGATGCACACTACTATCTGGATTATCTGACCAAAAAGTATACGGAACTGTACAACCTGTAATTAACTCGCACAAAACAAAGCCCTCCCGGCCAATCGACCGAGAGGGCTTTATATATGCTGTTGCAAAGGGCGGCGGGAAGCTTTCCCGCGCAAGTGAAACGGGCCATTCCATCGCCCGCCCTATTGCCTGCGGCAACAGGGTCCCACCCCAGCGGACACTTGCTTTGGGAAACTTCCCGCCGCCCGTCTGTTACTGCTGTGCGAAGATCTTTACTTCATCCTTGTCCATAAAGGCGGCACCGGCGAAACCGGAAGCCTCCAGCTGGCCCAGCTGCTTGCCCAGCTTCTTGGCCTGAGGCAGAACGGTGACGTTGTAGGTGTCGCGCAGCTGTGCGGCCTTGGCCAGCACAGCGGGGAAGTCTACATCGCTGTTGTAGAGCAGGGCGATCTTCTGCTTGGCACCGGGGATCTGATAACCCTGCTCCAGCAGGATGCCGCAGACGCGCTCGAAGCCGATGGAGAAGCCCACAGCGGGCACCTTGGTGCCCAGGAACTTGCCGATCATGTTGTCGTAGCGGCCGCCGCCAGCCACTGCACCGCTGAACTGCGGGCAGGTGATCTCAAACACCATGCCGGTGTAGTAGCCCTGGCCGCGCACCAGGCTGGGGCAGTAGGCCACATCGAAGCGGCCGTTGGCCATGGCCTTTGCGGTGGCCAGCACATACTTCAGGTCATCGGCAATGGCGGGGTCGGCACAGCGGGAAGCTACGGACTCCAGTGTCACATCACCGGCGGCAATGAAATCGGCCAGCGCGTTGATGGCAGCTTCGGGCAGCTGCTTTTCGGTCAGCTCGGCCTTCACGCCCTCGGCACCGATCTTATCCATTTTGTCAAAGGTGATGCAGACAGAGTCCAGTGTGTCGGCGGCAAAGCCCATGCTCTCCAGCATTCCGCGCAGGATGCGGCGGTCATTGATGTTCACGGTGAAGCCGGTAAAGCCGATGCCCAGCAGGGCACGGGCGGTCACATCGATCAGCTCTACCTCGGCATTGGGGCTCTCATCGCCCAGAATGTCGATGTCGCACTGGACAAACTCGCGCAGGCGGCCCTTCTGGGGGCGCTCGGCGCGGAACACGCGGTCGGTCTGGATGACCTTGAAGGGGTGGGGGAGCTTGTCCTTGTTGGCAGCGTAGAAACGGCTCAGGGGCAGGGTCAGATCATAGCGCAGGCCCATGTCGGAGAGCTGCTTGGGGTCGCCGGATCCCAGCGCGCTGGTCAGCTTGTCTCCGCGCTTCATCACCTTGAAGATCAGGTTCAGGTTGTCGCCGCCATCGGATTTGTCCAGGTTCTCCATATCCTCCAGCATGGGGGTGGAGATGCGCTCAAAGCCGGAAGCACGGTAGGTCTCCAAGATCTTGCCCTGGATGTAGTCGCGCAGGGTCTGCTCAGCGGGCAGCAGATCGCGCATACCCTTCAATGCCTGTGATTTCATAGTTGGTTCCTCTTTCTGAAAGTTAAACCCCTCCGTCACGCCTGACGGCGTGCCACCTCCCCTGATAGGGGAGGCCTTGGCAGTCCTCACAAAGTTTCCGGTTCCCCTACTAGGGGAGCTGGCGAGCGAAGCGAGACTGAGAGGTTAATATTGATATAACGTATCTATAATTATAAAGAATCATGCCGTTTTGTCAATGAAAAAGGGCACACTGACAGAACGAGGTGATAAAACAGATGAAGCAGTTTACAGCGCGCCACCCCTGGGCGATCCTGGCGGCGGGGGCGGCCATTCAGATCCTGACGGGCCTGCCTGCGGCGTGGGGTGTGTTCCAGCAGCCGGTGATGGACGAGTTCAGCCTGACCGAGGACGGCGCGGGCTATGCGTTCGGCATCCTGATCGCAGCGTTCGGGGTGGGCTGCGTCATCGGCGGTTTTTTGCAGGATAAAAAAGGCCCGCGCTGTGCGGCGCTGTGGGGCACCGGCCTGCTCTGCGGCGGGTTCTTTGCGGCGGCCCTCCTGCCCGGGGAGAAGGGGGGATGGTTTTGGGCAGTGTTCAGCATTCCGGCGGGGCTGGGCACGGCGTTTCTCTACCCGTCCATCCAGTCCTGCGCCCAGAAATGGTACGCCGGGCGCAAGGGCCTTGCCACGGGGGTCATTGGCGGCGCGGTGGGCCTGAGCGGTGCGTTCCTGACCGGATTCGTCCGCACGGCGCTGAAGGGCTTTGGCCCGGTGCAGGGGATCCGGGGGGCGTTCTGGGCGCTGGGGGCACTCACGCTGCCGGTCTGCCTTGTGGGCAGTGCCCTGCTCACCGACCCGCCCCCGGCAAAGCAGAAGCCCGAGGAGCAGGGCAGGGAAAAGGGCACCCCGGCCCTCGACCTTGCCCCGCTGCAGATGCTCAGAACAAAGCAATACTGGCTCTGCGCCGGAGCGGTCTGCTTTTCCACCCCGGCGGTGCTGCTGTTCAGCCCCATCATCTTAAAGCTGGGCATGGAGCGGGGCCTGGACGAGGGCGCTGCCCTGTGGAGTGTGGTGCTGGGCAGCGTGGGCAGCGCGGCGGGCCGCTTGCTGATGCCCCTGCTCAGCGACCGGATCGGCCGCCGCCCCACTGACCTGATCCTGTTCGGCGTATCGCTGGGGCTTTCAGCGGCCTTCCTGTTCGCACAGGGGTGGCTCGTTGTGGCTGTGTACGCAGGGCTCACCTTCTGCTATTCGGCGCTGGCGGCGGTGCTGCCTTCTCTCTCCACCGACCTGTTCGGCCTGCCCCATGCCGGGGTGAACTACGGCTTTCTGGCGCTGGGACAGAGCGTGGGCAGCCTTGCCTTCCCCTTTGCGGCGAACCTGTGGGGTCTTGCCACCGGGCGGCACTGGCTGGCCATGGCAGGCGCGGCGGCGGGCTTTGTGTGCATCTGGGCGCTCCGGCCTGTCAGGGCCCAACAGCCGCCCAGAAAAAACTGAACCGGACAGCGCAAGATATTCCTTTTGACAAATATGATAGAAATGTGACGAACTGGGCAGCGAAAGCGGTGAAAGTGCCAGTTAGCGGCAAATAACCGTTAAAAATGCTTGTGAAAAAATCCGCAAAACGTCTTGCAAATTCCGCCAAGGTTCTCTATAATAAAATTATGCGTGGTAGTACCGGCGTGGCGCGGAAGAGAGCGGCGCAGCCGGTCAATGCAAACGGCAGGACACCCCCTGCCAATGGCATCAATTTGTCAAAAGGAGAGTATGATTATGACCTATTCGCAGCAAGTACAGAATATGTG
>OBKN01000112.1_pt1 | contig 47481 bp, 38 predicted proteins | sample 1519931 | NCBI WGS metagenome assembly OBKN01 (sample SAMN04209254, study PRJEB22552) | human gut metagenome | biome: gut; material: feces | host: Homo sapiens | place: USA: Oklahoma
AGAACAAAATCATCCAAAATTGAGAAAATGTTCTACCGCCGACTCCAAATTCGGCTCGCGCAGCCTCGAAAGTAGAACAAAATCATCCAAAATTGAGAAAATGTTCTACTCAGTTACCTTTGCCAAAGCAGTGTGGCCTCAGATTACGAGCAAATCTCAGAAATCAACGTTTTGCCCGTAGCCGAGGTCAAGTGCAGTAATTGAGCAGATGATGCGCAGCACTGCATTTGTCAAAATCACTGCCGTTTACGGACAAATCGCTGAAAATTGAGAGTTTGTCCGTAAATGGCCTGCCCGAAAAATGCCGATTACGGACAAAATGGTCAAAAACGGCCGTTTGTCCGTAAAAATTCAGGCGTTTCGGACCCGGCTTTACGGACAAATACTCCAAAAAGCCGGCTTTGTCCGTAAATTCTCATCATAATGGTCAAAAATTTACGGACAAATTGCTGAAAATGACTGTTTGTCCGTAAAATACGTTTTGCTTACGGACAAATCAGCAAAAAATGGTGCTTTGTCCGTAAATTCGAATGAAATCTTGGCGCACAGCCCAGAATAAGAAAAAATCCGCGCCATCATTGGCACGGACTTCAAATCATTATTCAATTGCGTACGGGGTCATGAGCGTTCGGCTTCACACCTTGTTTTTCAACACATATCCCTTCGCCACGTGTTTTCCGTTTTCATCCTTCTCAAGATATATCCCCTGAATCTCAGGATCAAATCCCGGAAACTCATCCATTGCGCCCATCAGCAGCTTGAAGTAATCGACGTCAAGCTGCTGCCAGCGTTCGCCGGGAGCGACGATGAAGACTCCGGGCGGATAGGGAAGCGCACCCTCAAGCGCGATGCGACCGACGATGTCGTCAAGATCGACCAATTCGCCCTCGTTTCGCATGAAGGCAAGATCCGCATCATAAGGAAGCATTTCGTAGTCGTTGAACGTCTTCTTGATGAACAGGTCGCGCTGAAGATGCCACGTCTGCCGACTGCTGTAGTATGAGTGCATTTCGTCGCACAGGCCGTGAAGCGTCACGCCCTCATAGCGTTCCCGGTTCATCCCGTACAGACGCGGCAGCGCCGTTTCGACCGGAACGTCGTCCAGGTAGAGCCGCTCGAATTCCATCAGCGTGCGGTACAGGACGTCAAGGTCTGCGGCGGGGCTTCCCGGCGTCACCAGGAACAGAAGCGAGTACAGGTCGGATTTCTCAGGCACGATGCCGTGTTCCATGAGGTATTTTCCGACAACCTGCCCCGGGATGCCACCTTCTTCGTATTCACCGGATTCGATGTTGATTCCCGGACACTTCACGACAATCTTGACGGGGCTTTGAATGGCTTCTCCGGCAACGCATCTCCTGAAGCTTTCAACGTCCCGGACCGTCGTGAAGAGGCTGCTGTTCTCCATTCTCCTGCAAAATGCAGAGCACGCATCCACGGTATCCTGCCAAAATGCGCTGTTGCCCGAAGCTTCTGCCATGGCCGCATTGACCGTCAGCGAAGCGTAGACAGGATAGGAGTAGCTGGTCGTCACATACTTGAGGTAGGCATTGTTGAATCGCTTGTGGTCAATGTAGCGCTCCTGTCCCTTGATGTGTGCATCCTTCTTCAGAATCTGCGACGTCTGCGCAAGACCGGCCTGCTGTTTGTGAACAGACTGCGTAACCAAAATGCCTGGATCTTCCGGACCAAGCTCAAGCTGAAGCGGCGACAGCTTCTTCATTGAGGAAACGAACTGTTCGTATCCGCCCCAGGCGCAGTCGAACAAAACATAGTCGCACAACTTGCCGATCCTGTCCAGGATCCACCTGGCATCGTAAAAAATCCCGTCATACGTTTCAAGCTGCAGGACGGCTAGCCTGAAAGGCCGCTTGGCTTGCGCCTTTTTCGGATCAACCTTGGCAATTTGTTCCCTGATCTTTTCTTCGGTCAGTTCGTCTGCGACAAGCGGACCGATCAGTCCCAGCGGATTGCGATCCGTTTTAAGATACACGGGCTTGGCCCCCGTCATCACGAGCGCGCTGTTGTAAAGCGACTTGTGGTTGTTTCTGTCGAACAACACCAGATCCCCAGGCGTCAGGCAGGCACTCGCGCAGATTGTGTTGGAGCTTGTCGTTCCGTTCGTGCAGAAGTAGGCCTTGTCGGCATTGAAGGCACGCGCGGCCTGTCTTTCGGCGTCAAGCGGCGTTCCGCCGTGCGTCAAAGTGTCGCCAAGCTCCGACACGGTATCGCTCGTGTCGGCACAGAGCATGCGCTCCCCGAAGAAGTTCTTGAACACGGCGCCTGCCGGATGAATCGCATAGAACTTTCCGTTGTGATGTCCGGGAGTCGCAAAGGTCGTCTGTTTTTCATCCACAAAGTTGACCAGGTCGAGCAAGAATCCGGGGACGTTTTTTTGCTCGTAACTTTCTGCTTTTTCCTTGATAAATGCAGTGCTTTGATTCATGGCGCCTGCATCGACTTCAACGATCGGAATTTCAAGGCGCGCTTTTGCTTTGATTTTTTCAGCAATTTTCATTGCTTCGGCATCGTTTTTCATAAAAGCAATGCAGGCAAGTTCCGCACCGTTCAATTTTTCTGAAAGCAGCACCGTTTCCCACGGTTCTTCAACCAAAGCTTTCACTTCAGAGGTCACGGCGATTTTCAAATACTTTTTCATTTTGCCTGCCCTCGTTTAAGCTCAAGCTTGCGCAAAAGCGGCAAGATGAAGCCTATGCCAAAAATCAGGAAGACGGAGAAGAAGTTCATCAGAAGCTCATGATTGAACTGTTTGGTTCCAAGCTCTGCATTTTGCGGGATAAAGCTCATCGTTGCACACACGAATGTGAACAGGAAGCACCAAAAGCCGACGGCCAAAGCCCCTTTCCGATTCTTGATGAAGACGTAATCCGAGTTGAACTTGTTTTGGCGGTAGCGCACGGCCAGAAAGGCCACGAAAACAAGACACGTCTTGTAAGGCGAAACGATGCCGTTCAGGTTGAGCAGCCAGTTGTAAATTGAGTTGATGCTTGGCAAAGTTCCGCTCAAAAGCAGCAAAACAAGCGAGATTCCGGCCGTCAGCGTATAACTGTGAACCGGGAGACCGTTCTTGTTTTTCTTCGTCAGCCAGCTAGGCATATACTTTTGGTTGACGTCCCCGGCAAATACACGGCTGGCGGCGTCGATCAAGATTGCAAGCTGCGCCAACATGAAAAATGCCTGAACGACCGCAAACACGTACATCAAGACGCTGCCCATCCCGAGCTGTTCGCCCAATAATTTGAACGCATAGTAAGGACCGTTCATCTTGAAGTCCTGCGGAATGTGATTGGCATCAAAGAAGACCGCAAGCGACAACGTGCCAAGAATCGTCAAAGCGCCCGTCATAATTGCCAGCATCCACATTGAGCGCGGAAATTCTTTTTTGGGATTTTTCATTTTGCTGATGTAAGGGGCCGCAAGTTCGGCACCGGACATCGCAAAAATAAGCAAACCGGTCGTTGAGAAATAGTGAAGAGAAAAACTCGGCTTGAAGGCTTCAAGATTGAACGGCTGCGTTGCGATGTGCGCACCGTGCGTCACTGCCCAAAAAGTCATCAAGACGAACAGCATCGACATGATGAACATTGCGCCGCCGCCAATCAAAGACAGGATTTCAAGCGAGTCCTTAAAGAAGTTTTCCAATAAGATAAATGCCAGAATAATCGCAAAAGTCAGCAAGCCGAACGTAAACGTCGACATGTGCTTTCCAAGCGTCGCATCTCCGAGGATAATCCAACTGAACGAAACGATGACCGAGTTTGACACGTCAACGAGGTACGGAATCGTCTGAACCCAGTACATCCAAGACGTCGCATATCCGAACAGATCGCTGCCGGTTCCGCGCCTGATCCAAGACGCCAACCCGCCGGCCTGCTGATCAAACGTCAAGCCGAGCTGACTGACGATCAGTTCATAAGGGATAACGTAGGCAAACAACATGAAGATCCATGAGATGACAACCGATAATCCCTGATTTTGAAAGGGGTACATGACGTCTTCAAAACCGATGATCGTAACGAAGTCAAACAGCGTCAAAATCAGCCATGGCGTATATTTCTTGCTTGCATTTTGCTCTAAAGTATTCATTTTTTCCATCCTTTGCTTTTATGACTAGTTTAATCGGTTCAGTCACTCAAGCAATCACCTGACTTAAGCAAGGAATTGCTTGAGCTAGAAGCCAGGCGTGCCGGGATGCTTATTGGAAAACATTTCTCTTCCCCCCCTTTTCAAAAATACACTTAAATATTTTAAAATATTTTCATGAAAAAGCAAGTCAAATTGACGGCGAAGAGTGAAAATACTTGCAAAAAAGTTTACGAACAAAGTCCCGATTTTCATCAATGCGGCCGCTTTTGCCAAATGCAGTGCTGCTCAAACTCTGCTCAATCCGTGCGCCAATACGTCCTTACGGGCAAAACGCTGATTCTTGGGATTTGCCCGTAAAATCGGGCCTCAGACTCTTTTTGCTTATTTCCATCACGGAAGGCGATTGTCACGCATACGCAAAAACCGGTTTAGATTTGCAATCAACTGCAAATCAACCGGTTTTTCACTTCGAGCCATATTTTCCTCATCATTCAAAAAAATATTCAGCATATTTCATTTTGCCGAGCTTGTACCACAGCACGGTCTTGACGCCTTTTTTGCCAAAGTCTTCCTTATTGATTTTTCCTTCAATGACGTTTCTGCCCGGCTTGAGCTTGAGTCCTTCCGAAGCCTTGCCGTTGACTTTGTACGAGTCAAAATAATCAACCGTTCCGTCAGGCGTATTGACCAGCTGCAGATTTTCCAGAGATTGCGCCTTTTGGCTGTTCACGATCAGTTTGAAATAAACCTTCTTCGGTTCGACCTTTTCGACGTAGCGTTCAATCTCAATCTGCTTGCCGGAGATTTTCGTTCCATCCTTTGCGCTGCAGCGAACGATTTTATACTGTCGGGCCAGCGCTGCATTTTCATGCCGAACGAACAAGAGACCTGCCGAAACCAAAGCCAACAAGACGAGTCCGATGCCGACAAAGCCTTTATTCGTCAATTTTTTCATCGCAATTAACCGCCTCTTTTTTGATCCTGCCTTCGCTCACGTAATAGATTTTATCCGCCACGTCAGTGATGAACGTCTTGTCGTGACTGGAAATCAGCAAGGTTTTGCCGCGTTTTCTTTGTTCAAGCACGAGTCGCTTCAAAAATTCCTGACCGTCTTCGTCCAAAGCATTGGTCGGCTCGTCAAAAATCAGAAGACTCGGATCGGACAGCATCGCCATCGCCAAAAGCAAGCGCTGTTTCATCCCAAGCGAGTATTCCTTGTACGTTCTCTGATTGTTCGGATCGAGCCCGACATATCTCAAAAGCTTGTCCAAATCGTGTTTTTCAGACGCCAAAATATCCATCAGCTCCAGATTCTGCCTGCCGGTCTTGTCGGCCAAGGCCGCATATTCGACCATTGAATACCCAGTGTCTTCGGCAAACAGGATGTCTTTTCGAAGCTTCTTTCCGTGCACGAAAACCTGCCCCGAATCAGGTTTCAAAAAGCCAAGAATCGTCTTGAAGATCAAACTTTTACCGGACCCGTTCGGACCAACGAAGCCGTAAATGCCAGGTTCGGAAATTTCAAGCGAAATATCGTCCAAAGCCACAAGGCTCTTCATTTTTTTAGTTACGTGTTCAATTTTTACGATGCTACTCATCAAAAATCACCTCAAATAAAATCCAACTGCTTGATTCTAAAACCGCACCAAGCGATGATGATCAGCATCAGCAATGCTGCCAAAACATCCCCTGGCAAAATCGCCGTTCCTCTGACAAACATCAACCGGCCAAAAAACGGCATCCCGTCGGCAAAAATTGTCAAAACCGCAATGACGACGACTAGCCCTTCGCAGATTACGGGCGGAAAAATCAGCGTCAAGAAGGCAAAGCACGCTAAAAACAAGAGCAGGCAAAACGCTGCGGTCCATGCAAAATGCAGAGAATGATGCCTCGTCATAACCAACAGCAGCAAAACGTTTGCTCCTCCGACCGAAAAAAGATTCAGAGCCGAACAAAAAAGATACCTGCCAAGACTGATGCTTGCGACCAACGGATAGTCATGCAAAATCAATTTGCGAAAGGAATCACCGATGACGACCTGATTAAAAATCACGATCAAAAACCATGACATCGGAAAGTACGGATTGCCTCTGAAATCGGAAATACCCTGCATCACGTCGCTAAAAAGCGGCCTTTGTCCAATTTTGGCATACTGAAAAACGGCAATGACGCACAAAACAAGCATGATCAGTTCGCGGCGCCAAACGTTTCCGAGCATCAGTTTCATGTTTCTTGAAAAAAGTTTTCCAAAAACTTTCAACTCAAGCGCTCCCTTCTAAAAAGAGTCTTCTTGAAAATTTCAGACGCCAAAACGGCATAGCCTGCATTGATCAAACAGTCCAATGCAAATTCAAAAAAACCAAAGCTTGTTGCATCGGGAATCAGCAAACCGCGCATGATCCAAACGGAAATGCCAAAAAATTCGAACGTTTTGGCTTCAATCAAAAACACGATTTGAAACAACAGCCACGTTAAAGGTTTTGACAACACGTTTTCCAAAGCAAACGTCATGCACCCGAAAGCAAACCAGGCTAAAAAAAACAAGCTCAAATCCCCTGCCAGGCAAAAGAAGGTTGTTTTTTGCACCTGATATCTGCCGCCAAAAAAGATTGCAAAAACCAACAGGCCTAAAATGGCGCCGGAAGTCAGCATGAAACAGGCTAAAAAGACCTTCGACCTTGTCAAACGTCCGATCTTTTCAGGCTGTTTCAACACAAACATTTCCCTTTCAAATCCGCAATCAGTCAACAACAGCAAAAAAATGGCCGAAAAAACGGGAAACAGTCCCAATTCACAATACTGAAGATTCGAAAAACTCGCAACGAACATTCTGCCGAGCTCAGTGTCGCCTTTACTCCCTATTGCAATATTGGCTCTGCATTTTGAAAGAACGGACGCAAAAGTCAAAACCGAAACGGCCAATCCCAAAACAAGAGCCTTGATGCGCGATTTTTTCGACGTTTTTTTCAAGAGATACTTATATGCTTGCATGCTTTCTTACCCCGACAATCTGAAAGACAAAAAGCAGCGCGACGCAGACCAGATAAAAGGCCGCCAAACATCCAAGCGACGGCAGGTACATCTGCGACATGACCGGAAGCACCAGCAAAAACGACGGCAGATTGACGATTTGCTGATTGGCCAACACGAAGAAGATCAACCCGATGATAAAGCCGCTGAACATGACCGTGAACCTGTTTGAAAAATAAAGTCCGCAAACGGCCGTCAGCATTCCGAACAATCCTGCCGCACACCCTGACAGAACTATATAAAACAAAATCAATTTAAATGGTTCAGAGTACATCCATTCAACGTGATACGTGAACAAACGACTGTAGCCTTCGCCTGAATTCAGCACTTGATCCGGCAAAACGTTCGGCAGCAGCAAAAAAACAAACATGACGTCTGCCGCCAAAACAAGCACGGTCTCGATGAACGTGACCGCATAAACCGAAGTCAGCGAACCGAGCACATAGCCGATTTTGCCCTTTTTCTGCAGCACGTGCATGATAAAGCCGCTGTTTGCGTCATCATACGTCATCTGACTGTTTCCGAGCGCTGCCATGAACGGAATCATTAACGAAAAAATGAGGCTCCAAAACGTGTCTGCCATAATCCATTTATAGTACGGACAAAATGCTTCCGGACTGTTTTGGAATTCGCCGATTTGCATGCGGAGAAAGCCGACCGCAAAAACAACGTGCAATAAAACGACTATCAGTCCGAGCAAAAAACCCGAAAGGTACCTTCCGGAAAAGGAACGCTTTACAAAATACACGATTTCACTTCCTATCAATGAAAGAATGATGCTTTTTCCAAATCTATATTAATATTTTCCACAATCTGCATGCCAAGTTCCATAGGCACTTCCATTCCCCCAAGATGATGCTTCAAGCCAAACGTTGTTTCCTTTGCCGTATTTTTCAACCGCATAATTAGTTATATAATATGTGTGGTTTCCATATATTCTTCTAGAACTACCAATAGAAGTGTTTCCCTTTCCGCCAACTAAATAACTGTGAATGTATGGCGTAACTGTATACCAAGGACGGGTGCACTTAGTTGATTTAAAATAAATATAAGACTTAGTCCATTTCTGTTGCCTATATGTTGCATCATATGGACTATTCCACCTGAATTCAAAATGAACGTATGACGTATTAGCAGCAGATGCTACGGAACCAAAGTTAGCAAAAAGAAGCAATACTCCTAAGATAACAGCCACTAATAAATTTCTCTTCTTCATGAAAAACACTCCCTCATTTTTAATCTTTTTGTAACATTACTACATGTGTCATTATACTATAATTAACTCAATTATTGATTTGATTATTCATATTTGCATATTATTTTTTTAAGGGGGCAGATTTATGAATTATGGGAAAATATTTAAATTGCTTCGCAAAGAACAGGGCTTGTCGCAAAAGCAGGTCGCAGCAGGCATCGTCTCGCAATCAACCTTGTCTCGCTTTGAAGAATCCGGAAACATCGATTTTTTGTCATTTATTCTTCTGTTGAAACGACTCGGAATGTCTCCTTTGGAATTTATACAGTATTGTGATGATTTTGAAATAGGCGATTCTGATTATTGCCTTAAATAATTCTTAAATAATTCGATATATTTTCTTTAAATACATTGTGTACAATTGAATTACAGCTTGAAGTAGAACACCAAAACTTGAATACACCCGCATCTGATCCTCCCCTTTCAGATGCGTCGGAAAGCTGATAATGCTGCGGACTTTCCCAGGTCTGCAGCTACAACACATACTCCTTTTTTCCTCCGTATTTCCCCATACGGAGGTTTTTTGTGTCCTCAACGCAATTGACGTGCCTGACGCGGACTGCCAAAAACCAGAAGACGCTTTCGGGGTCGAGACGTTTCCTCAATCACTGATCACCGAATGTTTCATGCAAAAATTCAAAAAAATTTAAATCGTAATCTCACTCCTCTTATTACGCTTAACATCGTAATACTATTTTTCGCTAAATCGTAATAAGGTTGATATACCAACGTTTCTTGCTTGACAGTCATATTTTGGGCGGTTATGATTTTAATCGTAACAATTACTAAATAAAACTCAAGTACGCTGTTAAAGAAAGGAATTATGCATGAATAAAAGAACTCATTTGCTCTCATTATGTCTTTTGACGATCTGTACGCTGCTTATTCTTGGGGGATGCGCGAATCAAAACAAAAAAAGCAGTTCTGACAAACTGAACGTGGTTTCGACTCTGGATTTTTATGGCGAAACGGCCAAGGCAGTCCTTGGCAAAAACGGAACCGTCACGTCCCTTATCGACAATCCGAACATCGACCCGCACGACTTTGAAGCAACGACCAAAACGGCCAAGCAAACCGCAAATGCCGACGTCATAATCAGAAACGGCGCCGGCTATGACGACTGGATCAAAAAACTTTCGGACAAAAAGAGCATTTCCGCTGCCAGATTGATGAACGTCAAGGACGGTCAAAACGAACACCTCTGGTACAATCCTGAAACGATGTCAAGGCTTGCGGACGAACTTGCCAAGGTCTTTTCAAGCAAAATGCCGTCAAAAAAAGCCGAATTCAAGCAAAATGCCGCAGCATATAAGAAAAAAGTCGCCAGACTGAACAGCGAACTAGAAAAAATCAGAGCTGAAAGAATTGAGAAGCCAGTGGCCGTTTCGGAACCGGTTTTTGACTACTCGCTTGAAAAAATGGGTTACAAAGTCGCAAACGCTCACTTTGCCAAGGCAGTCGAAGAAGAAAGCGATCCGTCATATACGGACATCAAGAATCTGCAAAATAAAATCAAGCGAAAAGAAATCGCCTTTTTCGTGTATAATGTTCAAAGCGACGGCACAACCGTCAAAAACATCGTAAATCTTTGCAAAAAACACGACATCCCGGTTGTCAAGGTAACAGAAACGCTGCCAGAAGGAAAGGACTATTTCAATTGGCTGCAATCGGAATATCGTCAAATTGCAGAAATCGAAAAATAATCGGAAAGAAGAACAACTATGGATTCTATTTTGAAAGTGACCGACCTGAATCTGAAAATCCCCGAACGAACGCTTTTTTCAAATCTGTCATTTGAAATTCCGCGCGGAAAACTGACCTGTATCACGGGTGAAAACGGCGTCGGCAAAACGACTCTGATCAAACATCTCCTGGCGGACTTAGCGCATGACTACGAAGAACACGCCAAGTTCATGGTTTCAAGAGATCAGGTTCAATACGTGCCGCAGCTTCGAAGCATTGACGACGAATATCCGCTTTGCATTCGTGATTTTGCGGCTTTCGGGCTCAAGACCAGCAGCATTTTTTTGAACAAAAAAGCCAAAGAAAAACTGGCCGCCATCCTCTCTGAAACCAATTTGACAAAAATTGCCGACCGACCGCTCGGACGCGCTTCCGGCGGTGAAAAGCAACGCGCCTATCTCGCCCAGGCTCTTTGTGCCGATCCGAAGCTTTTGATTTTAGACGAAGCAACCGCGAGCCTTGATCAGACAAGCAAGCACGAACTCTTGAAAATGCTTCGCAACGTCATGAAGGAACATGGCCTGACCATCATGTTCATCACGCACGATCCTGAATTGATTGCCGCTTATGCCGACTACGAACTGCATTTGGCAGACAAATCGGGAAAACTCATCAAAAAGGGGGACAAGAACTGATGCTCCAATATGATTTCATGCGTTATGCCTTTATTGCCGGGATTTTCATTGCACTGATCTGCGGCGTCATGGGCGTCTTCGTCGTGGCGCGCCAGACTTCGTTTTTCACGCACACGTTGTCCGAAATCGGTTTTTCCGGTGCTTCGTTCGGCGTCTTTGCCGGCATTTCACCGCTTTCAGGGATGCTTTTGTTCACCTGCTCGTCTGCCCTCCTGATCGGTTTTTCAGGCGAAAAGCTCGGCCGGCGCGAATCTTCAATCAGCGTCTTCTCCGGCCTTTTCCTCGGACTCGGAATTTTGTTTCTATCCCTTTCAAACAAGCAGGCCAATTATGCAACGAGCATTCTCTTCGGAAGCATCGTCGGAATCAATCGCTCAAGCATTGACATTCTGGTCGGATTAAGCATTTTTTTGCTTTTGGTCATTTTCCTGCTGTTCAAGCGCTTGGCCTACAACTCGTTTGATTCGCAAGGTGCCGAATATAATCAGCGTTTCAACAAGTCGATTTCAATCATCTTCTTGATCATGCTTGCGCTGACGATCAGCATCACGGCGCAGATTGTCGGTTCATTGCTGATTTTCGTTTTACTGACGATTCCTGCATCGGCAGCCAAGTATTTTGCGCACACGCTGAAAAAGATGATCGTGCTCAACTTCCTGTTCGCCCTGTTCGGAATCTGGTTCGGCCTTGTTCTGAGCTGGGTGACCGATCTTCCGGTCAGTTTCTTCATCACCGTCATTGAGGCACTGATTTACGGCAGCGCCATCCTTAAGGAACATTTTGACACATATCAAAAATAATTTATGTCAGCGGATGATTCGCAGCTCTTTTGTGAATCATCCGTTTTTTTGTGTCCGCACAGTCGGCATCTCATCCAAGCACATAATTGTATCGATACATTATCAGAAAATTAAATAAAACATTATTTATTAATTGATTTTTAACCATCCGAAACCTATAATTCACTTAACGCTATTATGAAGAAGGTTTTATTATGAGAAATGAAAAGCTTTACGCAGTAATTCGAGCAGCATTCTTCGCTGCGCTTGACTATGTCTTCGCAATGTTCCAGATTCACGTCCCGTCACCGGTCGGACATCCCTTCGTTGACCTCGGCTTCACGTTTGTTGCCCTGGGCACGATGTTTCTCGGCTTCAAATACGGCTTCATCTCCGGTGCCGTCGGTCTCGGCGTCTTCGATCTTCTGAACGGCTATGCCAATCATGCCTACCTGACCGTCATGGAAGTCCTTTTGCTGACAGCGGCCGTTGCGGTTTCCTACAGGCTGCTGAACAGAAATGACGGTCTTTCCCGCTCGTCACTGATTACAATCGGCATTGTCTCCGGCCTCGTCAAGATGTTTTCCGGCTATCTCCGCTATCTCGCCGAAAGTCTCATCGATGCCGGTCTTCCGTTCGGCAAGGCTGCCGTAACTGCACTCGCTGCCTTCCCTGCAGACTTCGCAACAGGCTTCGTGATGTTCTTTGCAGTTCCGTTATTCTTCGTCGTCATGTCCAGAGTGACAAGCCGGATGAATCTGTCCGTACAGAGACATTGAAACAGGATTTCCGCCTTGAAGGACTGCGGCAAGACCGTGATTGTCGTTTCTCACGATGACAAATTCAGGGAAATAAGCGACAACGTCATTTTCCTGCGTCCGTGACCACATCCGGATACAAGTGAACGATAACCGTCAAGTTTTTCAGTAGCATTCGTGTTTCATAGTGGATTTTGCACCCAATCTATGGTATATTATTCGTTACAGGGGTAGGAAGTCCTGCGTCAAGGGCTGACGGAACGGAATGTGAACGTCAGCAGAAAGGTCCTGTCATTGGCCTGCGTGGTTCTTCCGCATTCACCATAATTACAATTTCATAATTTTTGGTGCTTGTCTCCCCCAATAAACTTTAGGGAGATGTTTATCTAATGACAAAACTTACATGGAGCAGTCCTAAACTGACGACTCGAACCTTGACCTTTGGCGCATTGCTGATTGCGATTCAGCTTTGCCTGTCAAAACTGTCGGTTGGTCCCGAAAACGTCGTCAAGGTCGGATTAGGCTTTATCGGTACCGCAATGATCGGGTATTTCCTTGGTCCGTGGCTTGGTGGGGTTGCATTGGTTTTGAACGACCTGATCAGCAACACCGTTTTTTCAACCGGATCGTCATTCTTTATCGGATTTACCTTCTCTGCATTTGTCACGGGCGTTATCGCCGGATTATTTTTGCACCGTCAGGAAATTACCTGGCAGCGTCTGGCAATTTACACTTTTTTCCAGATCCTGATTTCAAACGTGTTCTTCAACACGATGTGGATCTTTTTGATGTACTTCCAGACCAAAACGGCAGGCGCCTTGTATGGCCTTTTGGCTCAGCGAATTCCAAAAGAAATCATCAGCTGGCCGATTGAAGTCATCGTTTTGCTGTTCCTCATGAACGCAATCGAACGCTTGCCAATCAAATCTTTGAACAATAATTAAAGATAATGGGATCGGATAATCCGGTCCCATTTTAATTTCCTCCAAAAAATCAGTGCTTCAAAAAAGGCTTTTGACGCACGAACGCATCAAAAGCCTCCTATTCTCACTTATCCATTACGCCTACGACAGCCTGTTCGGGAACAAAGCCAAACATTCGGCTGTCTTCCGAAGTCGAACGATGATCCCCCAAAACGAAATAACTGTTTTCAGGAACTCTGTCGACGATCGTCTTCCAGTGATTGCGCACGCCGAGATCGTGCAACGTCCAATCACCCGTTGAAGCCGACGTTTTTTGTTCTTCATTCAGATAGCTTTCATCAATTTTCTTGCCGTTGACATAGATGATTCCGTTTTTTGATTCGATGAAATCGCCTGGAAGTCCAATGACGCGCTTGATGTAATAGCCGCTTTCTTCCGGCTTGACGGACATCTTTTTGGTATCAAAGACGACGACGTCCGACCGCTTGATTTTCTTATGATAATCGATAAAAACCTTTTGCCCGGAATCAATCGTCGGGGCCATTGAGCTTCCGTAAACTTTGACTTCCGCACCGTTTTTCCTGAACATGAAAAAGGCCGTAAAACATAAAATACCCGTAACGAACCAGGCAGCAAGAACCTTTGCTTTGCTCATAAATTCTCACCTCTGAGAAATTGTTATTCCCATTCTAACATCATCCGTCCAGAATGTATAGAACAAGTCACCGATGCTTTCCTTCATAAAAAATGCAGTGCTCATAGCGACGGTCTTCTTGGCGATAAACATCGGAACTTGCGCCTCCGAAATAACGTTTAATCAGAAAATAAAGCCACCGTCACTAGAAAACGCATTCAACGCATCATCTTAAAAAAGCGACGTCCAAATCGCATGCGCAACTCGGATGCCGCTAAGGAAACGGAAATACTTTCCGTCTGCCCCTGCCAAGGAATTTAATTATACCATACCTTAGGCGTGATTGTGCAATGCCCTGACGCGAATGACCTCAGGAATCGTCATCAATTCCTTCTCAAGCTCTTCGACTTGTTCTTCGGAAAGAGCGGCCGCATCAATTACCGTATAGGCAATCTTATCGCGCGACCTGTTGATCATGTTGTCGATGTTGATTTCGCGATTTGCCAAGATTGTCGTGATGCGCCCGACCATGTTGGGGATGTTCTGGTGAATCAAAGTCAGGCGAAGCGGTGCCTCAAACGGCATTTCGACCGTCGGAAAATTGACCGAATTGACGATGTTTCCCGTTTCAAGATACTTGCGCAAAGTTCTTGCAGCCTGCTTGGCACCGTTGACCTCGGCTTCTTCCGTCGTTCCGCCAAGGTGCGGCGTCACGACCGTTTTGTCATGATTAAGCACTTCAGGAGAACTGAAGTCAGTCATGAAAAGCCTCAGCTTGCCGGAATCAAGCGCTTCGCAGACGTCATGATCGTTGACGATTCCGCCGCGCGAATAATTCAGGAGGACTGCCCCGTCCTTCATTTTTGCAAGCTCCTTTGCAGAAATCAGATTGCGGTTCTGTTCAGTATACGGAATATGAATCGTGACATAGTCGCTGTCATTCAAAACGTCATCGAGGGATTCCGCGCGCGGAATGTCGTTGGAAAGCCTCCAGGCATGCTCAACGGAAATATAGGGGTCGTATCCGACAACGTTCATCCCTAAATCATATGCTGCACGGGCAACTTTTGACCCGACGGAACCAAGTCCGATAACACCGATGCGCTTACCCTGAAGTTCCGTTCCGTCAAAATGGTTCTTGCCCTTTTCAGTCTGCAGCGAAACATCTGCGCCGCCCATCTTCTTGGCCCATTGAATCGCAGGAATAACGGGACGGGCTGCCAAGATCAAAAGCGCAACGACAAGCTCCTTGACGGCATTGGCATTTGAGCCCGGGGTATTGAATACGACGGTGCCCTGATCCGTGCATTTTACAAGCGGGATATTATTGAATCCGGCCCCTGCCCGAGCGATTGCAAGCACGTTCGTTCCAAAAGTCGTTTTATGCATGTCCTGGCTTCTTATCAGCAAGGCATCCGGCTTTTCCGTCTGGTTGACCGTATATGAGTCCTTTGGAAAAACGTCAATCCCTTCCTGAGCAATTACGTTGTAAGTCTTAACATCGAATGTCATTAGTTTTCCCCCTTGACTTCCGTTTCAAATTTTTCCATGAATTCAACCAATGCCCTGACGCCCTCCAGCGGGAACGCATTATACAGGCTGGCCCGCATGCCACCGACCAGTCGATGGCCCTTGAGATTCTTGAACCCTGCCTCATCTGCCTCCTTGATGAAGCGCCGATCCAATTCTTCGTCGCCCGTAACGAACGGAATATTCGTCGTTGACCTGTCGTTTGCAAAGACCGGCGACTTGAACAGCTTGGAATTGTCCAAGAATTCGTAAAGCAAGCGTGATTTTTCCTCATTGCGCTTTTGTGCGGCATCAACGCCGCCTTCTTCAAGCAGCTGCTTAAAGACGAGACCAGCCGCGTAAATCGCAAAGACAGGCGGCGTATTGAGCGTCGAATGTTTCTTTGAAAGCTTGACGTAATCAAGCATTGAAGGCAGGTTTTGGCTTTCATCGAGCAGAGAATGCTTGACAATCACGACGGTCAGGCCGGCCGGGCCGATGTTCTTCTGTGCTCCGGCCATAATAAGTCCAAAATCTTCAACGTTATATCTTTGGGCAAGAATGTTTGACGACATGTCAGCCACAACGACGTTTCCCTTTACGTCCGGCAGCTTGCGATACATCGTTCCTTCAATCGTGTTGTTGAGCGTGACGTGAACATAGTCGCAAGGTCTGTCCAAATTCAGAGAATACGGCAGCTTCGTGTAATTTTCGGCCTCTCCGGATGCTGCCGCGTATGTCGAGATTCCCGGCAGCAAATCCGCTTCCTGCCTGGCACGGACTGCCCAATGTCCGGAATCGACAACGGCAACGGTCTTTTCCCTGCGTGCCAGATTCAGGGGAATCGTGTCAAACTGAAGCGTCCCGCCCCCCTGAAGAAACAGGACATCATAATCGTCCGGCACGTTCATCAGCTGACGCAGATCGCTTTCGGCCTCATTTTGCATGTCGACGTAAAGTGAGGATCGGTGACTGATCTCCATAATGCTCATACCGCTTCCCTTATATGAAGGAAGTTCCGCCTGGATCTTCTTGACGACTGACTTTGGCATCACCGCCGGTCCAGCTGAAAAGTTATAAATCTCTGTCACATTACCCACTTCTTTCTTGTTTGAATTAAATTAATATATTTCTAATAAACAGAAAAGTTTCTGCTACCCTTTAACTTTAGGCTATTATCATGCAAAATGCAATAAGTTTCAGTGATAAAAATTAAAGAAATGTTTGAATTCCAACTCTTATTTAATGTCTCAATTATTGGATTGACAAATTCAGATTTTAATAATTAACATAACTGTAACATTCACGAACTTTCATTGACAATCTTTGACGTTCAAAACCCTGTATTTTACAAGAGTTTCCCCTGGCATCGATTCCCTTAAGCCTTTTGTAACATTCATGTAACATTAGAATGAAAGAGAACTTTGAAATCCATGACTCCAACAAACAAAAGCCTTTATAAAAAGGCATTCTTCGTCGTTTCATCAATATCTCACAAAAGTTTCACGTTCGCCTTTAAATCCCGTTATATCAACAATACTGAGCTGTTTGTTACAAAAGCAACTCATTTTGTAATATTTTTAGCTCACATTTGCAACATTTACCAGTTAGAATAGTACGTATAGGGTTTCAGGGGGAAGTTTACCCTGTTGACATAATCCGTGAAACATGATAAGTATGTTTCTTTGTTTATCGTTGGTGTTATTAGAGCTTATTCCATAGTATTTGAATCGGGAGGATAGAGACTGTTAATAGAATTGAAGAACGTTGCGCAACAGCATTTACCAATCAGGGGCAAGGCTGTTTGCCCTGGTCAATCGCTTTAGGAAGAGCGCTGGCCTTGATGCCGGTCTTTGAGCCGGCAAGCGCAACGGATGCAGTTTTTGCATCATCCTATGTTTTATATAGCAGTTGTAGTTATTTGAATCATACAGCTAAAAATATTTTAATCGGTACGGCTGGTGCTGCAGGTTTGTTTTTGGCCTCAGCTGCAACAGCAAATGCCGATACAGCACATAAAGTTGCTAAAAACGACACTGTTTGGGATCTTTCCCAAAAATACGGCGTTTCCGTCGAATCAATCGAAACGCTTAACAAGATTGATCAGAACAGTCATTTGATCGTTACTGGTCAGACATTGCAAATTCCTGCAAAAAACGATGCCAGACAACAAGAAGACAAGACAACGGAAGCAACGCATGAGGTTTCAGTAAAAAACGGTGATTCTCTCTGGTCGATCGCGCAGGCTGAAAACACGACGGTTGACAAGCTTCGTTCATTGAACGGCCTTGCAGCAGACGAAAATTTGATCTACCCTGGTCAAACGCTCAAGGTTTCCGGTGCTGCCCAAGCAGCGGCTCAAACTCAAACGACGTCCGCCGATACGCAACAAGCTTCAGCTCAAACGCAACAGTCTGCTCAACAAACTGCTTCAGCTGATCAGACTCAGCAAGCAACTGCAACGAATGCTCAGACTCAACAAGAAGCTTCGACTGCTGCGAACTCTGAAGCTTCTCAACAGCAACATGTTCAAGTTGTCGTTTCTGCAAACCATACGACTCATACGGTCGTTTCCGGAGAATCTCTTTGGTCGATCGCACAAGCTTACGGTGTGACCGTTGATTCATTGCGCCAGTCAAACAACCTTGGTGCAACGCTTGTCGCAGGCACGACTTTGACAATCAACGATCCGACAAAGACTCCTGCACAGCAGCAGACACAGGCTGCACAACAACAAACGCAAGCTGCTCAGGCGGAAGCTTCAGCTCAAACACAGCAGGCAACGGCAACCCCAAGCAGCAATAATGCTCAACAGCAACAAACGCAGCAGCAAACACAGCAACAAACACAGCAACAGGCTCAACCATCGAGCTCAAGCAGCCAGCAGCAGTCTGCACCTGCACAACAACAAGCACAAACAACTCAGGCTCCTGTCGCTTCATCCTCAATCAGCGGCAGTGCGGTTGCAGCATACGCTCAACAATTCATCGGCGTGCCTTACGTTTCCGGCGGCAAGACGCCAAGCGGCTTTGACTGCTCAGGATTTACACATTACGTCTATGCACACTTCGGCAAGGAAATCGGAGGATGGACGGTTCCTCAGGAAAGCGCCGGAACACAGATCAGTGTCAGCCAGGCTCAAGTCGGCGATTTGCTCTTCTGGGGTGCACGCGGTAATACTTACCACGTTGCAATCTATCTTGGCGGCGGACAGTATATTGCTGCTCCGGAACCCGGACAAAGCGTCAAAATCGGCAATATCAGTTACTTCCAACCTTCATTTGCTGTTCACGTAAATTAAGCAATGATTCAAAAAGGTTGAGGAGAATGTGATCTCAATTGAAAACCCGGACGGAATTTGCATTAACTGCAAATTCCGTCCGGGTTTTTGTGTATATGGGACCAAATTCCTGTTATGACGGAAACAACCAAAGGAAGAGTAACAAGATTCAGCTCCCAGACACCGACCGAATTCAGTCGCAAGCTGCCTTTTATCTCTCCCTTATATTGTGATTCATGTATGTTTATGTTTTTCCATTTTACGTGTCCTCTGAATCTGCTCGAAATTAAACGATTATTATTAATATTTATGCACAAATTTTATTTTTTACTCAATTAACAACTTCATAGTGTAATTATAGTATTTTTTATCATAATAACTGTTCGAGATATATTTTTTATAGAATAACAATCATCTTTGAGTAAAAGCGATTTTTAGTCATTCTCTTTATTTTTGTGCCTACAATAATTAGAATGTTTCCAAATAATGCTTTTTCCCTTGGAAACACAACTAAAAACTCCCTAGCCGGGGAAAGGCCAGGGAGAAAAAAAGGTTATATGGAGTATTCGATTATATCGCAGCACTGGGGAAGCGTGCAATACAATAGTTCCTTTGGGAAAAGGAACTAGCTTGAAATTTCCTTCAAGCTGTAAGTTTATAGTACAAGCTTGATGTGAACTTTTTATGAACTTTGGTTGAAAAATGATCATTTATTCACTAGCTAAATTTTGGCCCGAATCTCCGTTTGTGCTCACATCAAACGTTAGCCGGCGAATCTTTTTTGAACCTAAAAAACAAATTAAAACAGCGCCATGGGGCAACATGGCGCTGTTTTGCAGTTGCGCCCGCCGACATCATATGTGTTAGGGAGTTTTTCAGGCCAGGCGCGTATATTTGCGACTCATTTTCTTTTCAAAATATCCAATGATCCAGGATAACGTAAACGTCAATACGAAGTAGACGGCAGCAGCGACAATCAAAGGAGGAACAAAGTCATACAACGTTCCGCCAACGCCCAAAGCTTGTGCCGTAACTTCCTGAACGCCGATATAAAACAGAACGGAAGATTCCTTGATCAAAGAGATGAACTCGTTTCCCATTGCCGGAAGAGCATTTCTGACCGCTTGCGGCAAAACGATTTCAAACATTACCATATGACGCGTCATCCCTAATGACAGACCAGCCTCAGTTTGTCCTTTCGGAATCGAAATAATCCCTGAACGGAAAATCTCCGCCGTATAAGCCCCTGAATTTAACCCAAGAGCAATCGAACCTGGCAAAACGCGATCAAGACTGGCGCCAAGAATATGAATCGGCGGGATGCTCAAGACCTTTGACAACGAATAATAAATCAGCATGACCTGAATCATCGAAGGGGTTCCGCGAACAATCGAGATATAGACGCGAGAAATCGTCTCCAGAATCTTGTTGTCGGAAATCCTCATCAAAACCAGCAGCAAGCCGATCAAAATCCCGATAATGCTTGCGATGATCGAGATGATAATCGTTTGTGCGGTACCTTCAAGAAAGGCTGGGTAATAGCGCCCTAAAAAGTCAAACATCTTAGATCCTCCTCATTACTTGCCGTACTTGGCTTGCAAGTTCTGAGCATCTTGAAGCATTTGGCCTGAAGTGCCGTCTTTTTGAATCTTGTCGATAACCTTGTTAACGACCTTGATCAGCTTCTTATCGCCCTTCTTAGCAGCAACGCTGTATGATTCGATATCTTTGCCGGTTGTCAATTTTACCTTGGCAATCGCATACTTGCCAGGATTTTGCTTTACGTAATTATTGGCAATTGCATTTTCCAAAACAAGACCGTCAATCTTGCCGTTCTTAAGCTCTGTTGCAAGACTCGTCGTCACGGATTCCGTCACGAGGTTTGCGCCCTTCATTTGCTTTTTAATGATGTCTTCTTGCGTCGTTGATTGCTGAGCACCGATTTGCTTGCCCTTCGTATCGCTGATCTTGTTATACTTGTCAGCATCCTTCTTTTGAACAAGCATAACGTTCTCAACCGTGTAATAAGGCTTTGAAAAATCAACGACTTTTTCACGCTTGGCCGTCTTCGTCATGCCGCTCAAAACAAGATCGACTTTGTCGTTTTTAAGTTCAGAAATGAGCGACGGAAATTCCGTGTTGACAATCTTAAGCTTAACGCCAAGCTTATCGGCAACTTTTTGCGCAATCATGATGTCATAACCGGTAATTTCTTTTTTGCCGTTTTTAACGATCGGAAATTCGAACGGTGCAAAGTCTGCCGAAGTCCCGATGGTCAAAGTCTTGTTGTCCTTGACCTCTTGCACAGAATTATCTGATGATTTCTTTCCGCATCCGCAAAGAATCAGACCAAGCGCACAAACTGAAGCAATACCAAGCGTAAACTTTTTAATCATATTCTTTTTCATATCAATTTCCTCCAATATTTAACGTTGTGCCTGATTCCATGCTGACAGATGCACAACCAATCCTGATAAGTTACGAGACGTCATTTGCCCTTTTCGTCGTCGTTTTTTCATAGCAATTAACTCCTTAACTGTTTCGATATTGCATATATTAAACTTATATACGGGGTTTGTCAATATATTTATGCAATTTTTAGTGATTTTTTTGTTTTTTATGCATTTGTGTGGATATCAGAAACGTAGTGACCCGCCATCTGCATATTTCATGCATCCGATTTTTTTATAAAATGCAGAGCTGACGGCAGCGAACGATGACTTGATGCCTCTTGAATCGACGTTCACGGCATTCGCGGGCAAATCGCAAGAAATGGCATTTTGCCCGTAACCGCAGTCTGCCTTTGAGTAATTTTGTTGATCGCGGCTTTGCCCGTAAATCCTGCTTTAGCGCGCGGAACCAAAAGTAGACAAAAACCGGGGTGAATGCCTCATTTTTGTCTACCAGCTGGTCCAAATTCAGGGTGCGTGAATCCGAAAGTAGAACAAAATCTCCAAAATTCGGAAAAATGTTCTACTCGGTTACCTTCGCCAAAGCCGTGTGGTCTCAGATTACGGGCAAATTCCAAAAAGCACCGTTTTGCCCGTAACCGAGGTCAGGTGCAGTGATTGAGCAAATGATGCGCAGCACTGCCTTTGGCAAAATCACTGCCGTTTACGGACAAATCGATGAAAATGGGCTCTTTGTCCGTAAATGGCCCGCTCGAAAAATACCGATTACGGACAAAATGGTCAAAAATAGCTGTTTGTCCGTAAGATTTTGGAGGTTTCGACCTCGATTTTACGGACAAATGCCCCAAAAACAGTCTTCTGTCCGTAAATCTCCCTCATAATGGCCAAAAATTTACGGACAAATCGCCGAAAAATGATGGTTTGTCCGTAAAATACGTTTTGCTTACGGACAAATTAGCAAAAAAAGGCACTTTGTCCGTAAAATTTGAGCGAAATCTTGGCGTGCCTCCTAGAACAAGAGAAAATCCGCACCAATCACGGCACGGATTTAAATCATTATTCAGTTGAGCGTTCGGCTCCACACCTTGTCATAATCGGGTTCAGACCAGCAACAAGGCTCATGATAAGTTCGTGCCGCGTCGTGACTGCGCTTGCGCTGATCACTCGCGCCCCTCCTTATCTACCGCCTTGTTGAGCGGCTGGTCTTCACACCTTGTCATAATCAGGTTTCGCCTCACAACCCCCTTGTCCCAAGCACCCTTGCTCGGGCAAGACGAGCTTACCCGTCGCAAGCGCGACTTGGATACGCGGGGGCTGACCGCTCGCTTCCACACCTTTACATTTCCACAATCACAAACCCTTGCTTGCCTAAGCGCGAATCTTTTTCCATCAAATTTTGACTCAAAAGCAATTTGGCATTTTTCGGCGTCACGATTCGAATGCTGCCGTAACCCAAATTGAAGCAGCAAAACAGCTGCTGCTTGCCAAGTCTTCGCGTAAACGTAATGAAACCCGTCTTATTGCTGCACTGCCCCCATTCAAAGCTGCCCTTGGTCAAAATCTCGCTGTATTTTCTTCTGATTGCGGTCAAGTGTGAAACAAAACGCGTCATCGTAACGTTTTGTTTTTCTTTTTCCCACTTCATCGTCGGTTGCAAGGACGGACTTTGAATCGCATTTAAAAACGGCTGTTCACCAGAATTTTCATCCTTTTCTTCCGCTTTGACCGACAGCAAGTCCTCGGTTCCGTACAAAAAACAAGGGGCCTGAATCTGCATGAACGAAAAAGCCAGCAATGATCTCAAAAGTTCTTCATTTCCGCCGCATGCGTCAATCAGCCGAATCGTATCCGGTGCATCGAACTCCAGTATGTCGCAAGGAATAGCCGACGAGCGTCGCTTGGAAGCAGTCTGAACTTGCGAGTCGCTCAAATCAATGGGCGTCACGTCGCCCTTGGTGAACGCATCAACAATTTCGCATGAGTACGAATTCGAAAAGACAGCATCAAGCACGTTTTCTGAACCGTCATTTGCTTTGAAACGTCCCTTGGAAACAAGCATGACGCTCGGATCAAGCACACGCAGCTCATCTTTTAAACGTTGCTTGAACGAGTCAGGCAGCTCATCCGCATTGTTCAAACACCATGCATCGATTCCGAAATTTCTTGTCCAGTACCTGAAAACATTGCTGAACATGTCCTGAACCTCTGCATTTTCAAAATTGAGTCTTGGCTGATGTGGGTTGTCGTCAACAGCTTCATAAGTCAGCATTTTAGCGTAATCAGGAATGTCGCTTGGAACGTAGCGAACAGGATACTTGTCGATCAAGAACCACTTGGCGTAAGACGAGCGCTCGCTATAATGACGAACATCCTGCCATTCGAGCGAAAAATCGCTCAAGTGGTCGCAACAAATATCCATCATCACGTGCATCCCGCGATTATGCGCGGCTTCAACCAGTTTTTTCAAAATTTTCTTCGTACCGAAATTTTTGTCGACCTGAAAAAAGTCGATCGTATCAAATTTATGTCCTGAATATGCGGAAAATACCGGTGTCAAATACAGTCCGTTGAACCCAAGCCTTTGCAGATGATCCAAATGATCAATGATTCCCTGAAGGTCACCGCCGAAAAGACTGTCCTTCATTGGATCATTGTTCCAGTCATCTGCACCTTCAGGATCGCTTGTTTCGTCTCCGTTAGCGAAACGATCCGGCATCACGCGATACCACACGGTTTTTTGAGCCCAATCGTTTGAAATTTTCTGACCGCATTTATTCAGATAAGGGGTAATGAATCCTCGCATCTGAGCAACGTTTTGAAGGTTGAAGATCTTCAGCGCGTTTTCATCGTAAAGATATTCTCCATCCGTTGCATCAAGCAGTCTGAACGCATACTTGATGCGATGCTTGGACGAAACCGGCAACAACGCCTCCCAGTAGTCAAACTCGCCATTCACCAAATATTTTGTCATTTCGAGCTGGTCAAAAGCCCAAGTATTGCCCTCGATATTCCTCAGTGCTTCTGCGCAAGGAGCACCGTAAATCACTCTGATTCGCGCAAAGTCTCCATGCCTTGTTCTCAAGCGTACGCAATACTTGTTTTGTTTGGTCAAATAACCCATTTCGCTTTCTGGGCGATGAAAAATTGCCGCTTTGTCCATTTCTATTACCTCACCTGATTTTCTACTGTCTATATTATAACTTAAAAATCAAGTTATTTGCGTTTTTCAACATAGTAATCATTGAAGTGAGTTTTTGTATATACGACAAGCATCAAAATGATTGCGACAGCCGATTGCACGGCCGTCATCAATGACAAGTCGAAATGCAGAGTCCCGAAAACAAATGCCACCAACGATGCCGGCCCCAAAACGTTTAACATGACGTTGACCGCTTCTTTGAAGTTTTCGATCGTAACCATCGGACTCTTTCTTGCAAGCCATAAAAAGATGCTTCCGACAAGAATGATCAAAACATCCGTCATCAAAAACATGGATCCCACAAGAAACATCATTGAAAATGCAATTGCCGCCTTATTCCTAAGATACCAAGTTTTCACAAGCTGATCTTTCAACTTGCCTTCATTCGGTGCATATTTTTCGTTATAAAAAATCTTGTAGGTTACCTTGCGATCTCTCAAATAGAAGAATTTATCGCACATGACGACTGCCGATTTTGCCTTGTCCACCTGTTTTTTCGGCAAATTGATGCCCATCAAACGTCCTTTTTCGTTTTTGAGAACCTGCGAATTCTTAAATGAATATTCATCTTTGGAATATGAAGCAGTCTTGGCAATTTGCTGCAGTTCCTTATCATTCAGCATTTGCGAAACCTCAGGCATATATTCACCGATATCGACCGTCGTCTTTTGCTGATAATAAAGCGGAACCGGTGTTAAAACAAGCGCAAACAAGAAAACGAATACCAAAATCAGCTGCCACCACTTCATTGATTTGCGATTCGTAAACATTTTTACGGGTGACGTCCATGATGCGAAATAATTTGCCGGAAATGCGTCTTTCATTATAAAAACCTCGTTTCAAATACTTTATACAAATCATTTTACCACGTTTGCAATCGCTTGCAAAGGCGATACGTCAACTTTCCCTAAATACGCGGCTCTGCATTTTTTCAAAACAAAAAGGAACCGGATTTCCGGTTCCCCAGCAATTAATTAAACTAAAGGAGTTCATGGGAGAAAGTTAGCTCCCATGTCTCCAAAATTTCCGTTAGCCCTTGGCACCGCCGGCCGTCAAACCGGTTACGAAATATCTTTGCAGGTAGAAGAACAATGCGCAGATCGGAAGGGCAATCAGAATAGCACCTGCGGCAAACAAGGCAACTTGCTGATTTTTCGGATCTGAGATGAATTCCTGCAGCCCAACGGCAACAGTCAGATTCTGCTCTTCGCGAAGCAGGTAGCGAGCCGTCATGTAATCGCCGAACGGTCCCATGAATGCCCACAGCGCCTGAACCGCAATCATCGGCTTGACAAGCGGCATGACGATCTTCCAGAAAATCGTGAAGTTGCCGGCACCGTCAAGTTTGGCCGATTCGTCAAAGTCATAAGGCACGGTGTCAAAATATCCTTTCATCAGCCAGGTATTCATCGGAATGCCTCCGCCGATATAGATCAAAATCAAGAACCAGTCATGATCAAGCCCATTAAGCAGCATGCCCAAAACGTAGTAAGCAGTCAGAGCCGCCATCGTCGGTACCATTTGAACGACAAGGAAGAAAGTCAATGACCACTTTTTGCCGGCAAAGTTATAGCGCGAATATGTGTACCCTGCAAGGGTAATAACAGCAACTTGAACAACCATCGTAAAAATAGAGATGATGAGCGTATTTCCGTACCAAGTACCGTAAAGCGTATCCGTGAACAATTCCTTGAAGTTGTTCAACGTCCATGACCCACTGAAATCAAGCGTAAAGGCAACCACGTCGCTGCTCTTAAATGCAGTCATCGTCGTAATCAGCAACGGATAGATTATAATTATCGAAAGCAAAACCATGTACAGATACGTGAAGAAATGTTTTAAGAAACGGTTCCTCTTGATCGAGCTTTGCTTTTTGACTTTTATTTGTTCAGCCATCTTAATCATTCCCCTCTCTAATCCATGTCAAATGCATGCGACTTCTTGAATACGAACAACGAAACCGCAATGACGATTGCCGAAATAATCAGCGTGATCGCAGAAGCAAGTCCGTATTGCGGCGTATTGCCGGTCGTCAGCTTATAGATCCATGAAATCAAGATATCAGAATTTCCGGCACCACCGCCAACGTCTCCCGGGCCACCATTATTGAACAGGTAGATGATGGAGAAGTTGTTGAAGTTGAACGTATATTGCGTCACGAACGTCGGTGCGGCAACGGCCAAAATTGCAGGCAGCGTAATGTGATTGAACTTTTGTACTGGCGTTGCGCCGTCAATCGTCGCAGCTTCATATAAATCGTCAGAAATTGATTGCAAAATGCCGGTTACCAGCACGTAGATATACGGGAAGCCAAGCCAGCCTTGAATCATGATCAAAGCAACCTTTGTCCAAAACGGATCAGTCATCCAGTTGATCTGTGGAATATGAACCGGCAGGAAATGATTCAAAAACGGAATTACCTGGATATTGATCGCACCAGCCGAATCATTGAAAATATTTGAAAAACTCATGATCGTGACAAATGCAGGGACGGCCCATGGCAGCAAGAAAATAATCCCAAAGATTTTTTTGCCTTTGATGAAATCTTGGTGAGCAACGACAGCCGTGAAAATCCCGAGCACGATTTGAAGCGTTGAAGCACACAACGTCCAAATTACCGTCCATCCAAAGACCGCACCGAACGTCGCACGATAGGAACTGAGCATAAACATATCGTGGAAGTTCTGAATACCGATCCATGAAATAAGAGATGCGGGCGGAATATGGTTAAAATCGTAATTCGTAAATGCCATAAGCAGCGTTACGAGGACGGGCAAAATAATCGTAAAAATCATTAAAATATATGCCGGAAACGTCAGCAAATAAGGAAAACCGTCAGTCGTCAGCGAAGCACCCATTTCCTCCCAAGTCTTAGGAACGTCCTTGCCTCGATTGATTGCTTCCGCTGTTTTTTTGGCATCTCTAACATTGGCAACATAAAACATCAAAAAGATAATCGTGATTAAAAATTGCAGCGTTCCTCGAACCATCAGGAACATCGAATGATCTCTTCCGGCAACCGTCCCGAGAGTAACAAGCCCGACCAAGGCATTGAAACCAAAAACGGCCATTTCAATGATGAAAAGAGCAAAGATGCCTAAAAAGATGATTCCTTTAGCCTTTTGACCATTTTTTAATTGACCAAGTCCAGGAATCAGAGAAAGCCACATTGTTTTCTTTGGATTCAACTTTTCCATTTAAATCCCACTCCTTTAAAACGACATAAATAATTGCTATTGGCGAAAGCAAAAGCCTTCATAATCAAAGAGTCTGGCTGATTGCCAAACTCTTCTGAAAAATATTTGAAAAGCATCAAAGATGAACGGCAAGCCAAGCGGCTGAAACCAATGCTTGCGTACGGGCTCATGACCGCTCGCTTCCACACCTTGTTAATCAGGTTCCAGCTCGCATTCCCCCTATCGCAAGCAAGGACTCCCTGGACGAGGCAAGCTCGCCTTCGGTCGCCCAATGCTTGCGTACGGGCTCATGACCGCTCGCTTCCACACCTTGTCATAATCGGGTTTCGCCTCACAGCCCCCTTGTCCCAAGCACCCTCGCTCGGGCAAGACGAGCTTACCCGTCGCAAGTGCGACTTGGATACGCGGGGGCTTCCACACCTTGCATAATCGGGCTCAGACCAGCAACAAGGCTCATGATAAGTTCGTGCCGCTTCGTGACTGCGCTTGCGCTGATCACTTGCGCCCCTCCTTATCTCCCGCCTTGTTAAGCGGCTGGTCTTCACACCTTGTTAATCCTTATACTTTTGCTCAATCGACTGACTGATCTGCTTTACAGCAGCATCTGCCGTCTGCTTTGGTGTCTTCTTGCCAGAAGCCGCATTTATTACCAAGTTTTCAGCACCTGTCCAAACTTCGGCCATTTCCGGAATGTTAGGCATCGGATCTGCAGAAGCAAATTGATCGATAACGGCCTTGGACAATTCCGTACCATTCTTGACTGCATACTTGCGAGCATTTTGATTGGCAGGAACTTCTTGAATGTCCTTGTAGAGTTTCTCTTGATTCTTGTCGTTTGTCAGATAGTCGATGAACTTCTGGCAAACTGCTTTATTCTTCGTATACTTTGAAACGACCCATGCCTTGCCGCCGCCGAATGCCTGATATTTTTTACCGTTGTCCAACGTCGGAATCGTTGCGACACCATAGTTGACCTTGTCTTTCTTATATGTTGCGGCCATCCATGGACCATCGATGACTGCGGCAGTCTTGCCGGACGTAAATTGATCCGTGATGAAGTTTTCGTTTGAAGTCTTTGACTGCATGCCCTTTGGCCAAACGTTCTTGAACCAGTCAGTGATGTATGTCAAACCTTCAACTGCACCGCTGTTGTTCAAACCAAGCTTCTTAGGATTTGTATTGTTGTCACCGAAGACATAGCCGCCATAACCTTTGATCAAGCCGTAAGCGTCATAGAAATTTGTCCATTGGCAAAGGAACCCGACGTTTTTGGTCTTGTCGTTTGCATATGCGTACTTTGGATTCTTGGCAAGAGCTTCAAGATCTTTGAACGTCTTAGGAGCCGTCTTGATAAGATCCTTGTTATAGTACATAACGAGCGTTTCTATTATGGCCGGTTCGCCATATTGCTTGCCATTAAGCGTAACAAGTTTTTTGTCGCGTGAATCGTAGCGACCGGAGGCAAGCTTAACGTCAGCCAATTGGCCTTGCTTGCCCAAAACGCCGACTCTGTCAAACGGAGCCATCATCACGTCAGCAGCTTTACCTGCAGGTCCGTCAAGTTTCAAAGCATCCAAAGTTGCCGTAGCATCCTTCGTCTTTACGACAACCTTGACGTTGTTCTTCTTTTCAAAGCTGCCTTTGATTTCATTGATATAATCTTTGTAGCCTTTGTCAACGGAAATCGTGATCGTCTTCTTTGAGGAATCGGATCCGCTCTTACTGCTTCCGCAAGCAGCCAATGATGCGGTTGCACCCAACGCAACAGCTAAAACACTAGCTTTCTTAATGTATTTGTTCATTTTAAATCCCCCTTTAGGTTAGTTCATTTTCTTACAAGTCTTATTATGCGTTATCATATTCTTTTGTGCAACCGATTACAACGTGTTACCGATAACAGATTGTAGCGCTTACATTATGTGGCGATTGATTTTGTAAACATTCTTCTTTTTTCATTAATTGCAGAACACGTCCCCCAAAAATGCTCAATACTCACGCTCATATGCCTGCCCATATCGTCAAAATGTACATAATTCAAGCATCCTACGGGCACGTAAACGGCAGTGATTTTTCCAAATGCAGCACTCGCTAAATCATCACGCCAAGCTATTTGCTTATTTTCATCATGGAAGCCGATCGTCAGGAATACAAAAAACCGGATGATTTGCAAACAATTGCAAATCATCCGGTTTCTTGACTTGAGGCATGGTTTGCCCCACCCTCGAAAATTTCATTTCTTTACGATTATGAAGCCGTCTTTTTCAATCTTATCATCCTTAAGGTTTTGTCCGAGCAAGACTTCACCAGAACAAGGCGCTTCAAGTGCTTTTTCACCCATGTTGAAGAAGCAATGCAGCTCAGCTCCGTCAAAACTTCTGACGACTTCAAGACTGTTCGTTTCGTCACAAACGTTCCTGTATTCGACTTTTCCCTTCGACCAAATATCTGCGTAATCTTTTCTGAGCTTAATCAGCTTTTGCATGAACGCAAACATTTCGTGATCCTGTTTTTCCTCATCCCAAATCATGCACTTGCGACATCCTGGATCAAAGCCACCGTCGAGTCCGACTTCCGTGCCATAGTAAACGCAAGGAGCACCAGGCTGCGTGAACATGAATGCAAGCGTCTGACGCTGAAGCTCTTTGTTACCGTGACAAAGCGTCAAAAGTCGAGCCGTATCATGAGTATCCATGGCATTCAGCATGACTTCGTTCGTCTGATCGCGATATTTCATCAAATGTTCGGAAAGCATCGATACCATTTCTTTTGCCGTCGTTTCGTGATTGACGAAATCAAGCGCAATCGACTCAGTAAACGGATAGTTCATCACAGCATCAAATTCTTCTTGTTCAACCCATTCCTGCGCACTGTGCCAGACTTCGCCGAGAATGTAAAAATCTGACTTCAATTCGTGCGTTGCGGCATAAAACCTCTTCCAAAAATGGTGATCGATTTCGTTTGCGACATCGAGCCGCCAGGCATCAATGTCAAATTCTTTGATCCAGTACTGCGCAATCTCAAGCAGATATTCTGCCGTTTCCTCATTAGCGGTATTGAGTTTTGGCATATGCGGAGTCGTTGAGAAGACCTCATAGGTCAAATTTTCTGCATGCTCTGCATTTCCCGTCTCATCATAAGAAACGGGGAATTTGTTGATGTGGAACCATTTGGCAAATCTGGAATTTTCGCCGTACTTTTGCACGTCCTTCCATTGCATCGAAAAATCGCCCATATGGTTGAAAACCGCATCAAGCATGACGTGCATCCCGCGTTCATGGGCGGCATCAACCAGCTCTTTGAGCGTCTCCTTGTCGCCAAATGCAGGGTCGATTCCAAAATAGTCGACCGTATCGTACTTGTGATTGGACGTTGCGGTGAAAATCGGGCACAGGTACAGTCCGTTTACACCCAAATCCTGCAAATAGTCGAGGTGATCAAGAATTCCCTTCAGATCACCGCCAAAAAAGTTCGTCGGTGTCGGATCGGCACTCCCCCAAGGAAGAGTGCCATTCGGATCATTAGTCTTGTCGCCATTTGCGAACCTTTCCGGGAAAATCTGATACCAAACAGTTTTCCTGACCCACTCGGGCGTTTTGACGCGGTCGATTTCATGAAGATAAGGCATCCTGAAACAGGATAGCTTGCCTTCGTTTTCTTCCGTATAAGGCATTACGCGCCTGTCGTCATATAATATCTCTTCTCCGTCATTGCCAACCAGATGAAACGCATACTGAAGCCTGTTCAAAGGCATCTTGACTTCCGTTTCCCAATAGTCGTGATATTTGGTTTCAAACGTTTTCTCCATCAAAATGACGTCATGCTCCCAAGTGCTTTCGTCTTTTTCGTTGACCTTGTTTCCGTACGGATCTCCGTAAAGCAGCTTGACTTCCTTGACATCGCTGTGCTTTGTTCTCAAGCGAATCTGAAAAGCATCTTTTGTCTTAAGATATGCCATCTCGCTGTCCGGGCGATGACATAATGCTGAAATTTCCATTGCGTTCCCTCTCTTTCCTTATTCTGTCATAAAGACAATGCTTCCGAACGGCGGAAGCGTTAAAACGTTTTCTTCATTAAGACTCAGGCTCCCGTTTTGTAAAACGATGTGCTTGTCGCTCAAGTTTCCGCGAACTCTGTATTTAGTAACGGCATCCGCCAAATTGCAGATTACCCAGGCCTCGCTGTCGCCAAGCGTCCGCTTATAGACGTACAAATCATCCGTCGTGTCGGCCAAAACGAAATTGCCCTCAACAAACAAAGGCTTCTTCTTCAGTTTAAGCACAGACTTGTAAAAATTCAAGATGCTCGTGCCGTCGCTTTGTTCATTTGCAACGTTCACGTCGTTCGTTTGTCCGTACTTCCAGGGTTTCGTCGCCGAAAAGCCGTAATACTCGCTTTCGTTCCACTGCATCACCGTTCTTGCAGCCATCTTGTGGCTTCTTGAAAGCATCGAAAGGCATTTTTCTTCCGTTGCACCGGCTTCTTTGGCTTCTTTGAAAAATTCGTCAGCCTGCCGGTCTTCAAAATCGCTGATTTTTGGCAAGACAGCAGACTCCATGCCGATTTCTTCGCCATAATAAATGCAGGGTACGCCTCGCTGCAGATACATCAAAGTCGCAAGCATTTTGGCCGCTGCCTTCTTATGTTCGCTTTCGGCAGCAAAACGCGTCAAAACCCGCGGCATATCGTGGTTGTTCCAATAAAGCGTCGGATAGCTGATTTTTTGCAGACGCTTTTGCCACGTAACCATCGTATCCTTGAACGTTTCGATTTTAAGCGGCAACGGCTGCCCGAATTCCGGAAGTTCAGGATCGAGCTTGCTCTTGTCGTCCTCAAAATAGCGAAAGGTTACGACCGTGTCGCACATTTCCTTTGAAGGGTCCGTATAATCAACAGCCAGATCAATGTCTGCGCTGGCGGCCTCGCCCAAAATGAAAATATCCGGCTTATATTCGCGCAGCGTCTTCACGAATTCGTGGAGATACGTTTGAACAAGCGGCATGTTTGCAAAAAACGGCTCGGCAACGATTGGGCCTTTTTTCCCATGGGAAGGCATATTTTGCTCAAAATCGGCCTTGGCAATATGGATAAAGGCATCAAGCCTGAATCCGTCAACGCCATGATCGATCCAAAACTTGGCAATATCTGCCATCGAACGTCTCACTTCGGGATTTCTCCAGTTCAAATCCGGCATCTTTTTGTCAAATAAGTGAAAGTAATAAACGTCGTCTGCTTGCGGATCCTTTTCCCAAACGCTGCCGCCAAAAAATGAGCCCCAGTTATTCGGCAATTTGCCGTCTTTTCCCTTTGCCCACAAATAATAGTCGCGATAAAGGCTGCGCTCGTTTGCGATCGCATCTTTGAACCACGGATGCTTGTCCGAAGTATGATTCATGACGAAATCCAAAATTACGTCTAAGCCCAAAGAGTGCGCAGTTTCGACGAATTCGTCAAAATCATGCAGCGTGCCCATCTTCTCATCGAGCGCATAATAATTCGACACATCGTAACCGTTATCAACTTGCGGTGACACAAAGATCGGATTCAACCAAATCGTATTGACCCCTAAATCTTTTAAATATTCCAGTTTTCCGATAATACCCCGCAGATCGCCTATTCCGTCTCCGTTAGAGTCCCTAAAGCTCTTCGGATATATCTGATAGATGATTCTGTCCTGATATTTTTTGATTCCCACTCAAAAAACCTTCCTTCTTCGCATGATACGTTCAATTATGAGTTTAAGGGCAGAGCAAATTCTTCGCAAGCGATTTCAAATTGTTAACGCTAACATTTTTCGATACCTCCCTTTTGGCGTGTCGTTTCTCTTTTGACGAGCATCGGATCAAGCAGCTTGAATCCTTGTTTTTTACCCTTTTGTTCGATTTTGTTGAGCAGCATCTCACCGCAAATTTCGCCCAGTTTGGCAACGTCTTGTCTGATCGTTGTAAGCCTTGGCGACACAACCTGGTCCAAAAAGATGCCATCATAGCCAATGATCCCGTAATCATCGGGAATGCTTGCGCCCTTTTCCTGGATTGCTCGCTCGATTCCGACGGCAATCCGGTCGCTTGCACAGACAAATGCCGTATTTTTGGGATATTTTTCCCAATTTTTTTGAAGCATTTCCTGACTCTTATGAGAATGGTTTTCCACCCGCACGATTTCCGGTTCCCTCAAAGATTCCTGCATCACTTGGAGATAGCCGCGTTCTCGCGAATATTCGAATGCCTCTTTCAAATCAATGCCGACAAAAACGACTTTGTCATACCCTAACGAAAGCGCATAGCGCGTTGAAAGCATCCCGCCTTCCTTATTGTTCGTATCGACAAAATCATATCCGTGCAGATTTTCCCCGAACAAAATTACTGGTTTTTCGATTCGAGAAATCCACTCATAGTCGCTGCTTCGCATTCCCGTAATAATGTATCCGTCGCATACGCCAAGATCAAAGTTGTTATTTGCGACAAGCTGCAATGAATACTGATGGCGGCTGAGCGCAAGCGAAATGCCAAGCAAAAGATTTGTGTAGTATGGTTCGACGGTTGAAATTTCTTCCAAAATGAAAAATTTGACAATCTGCGTTCTGTTTTTGGCAAGAGCCTTTGCAGCAACGTTTGGGCGATAATCCAGCTCATGCATTGCGGCAAAAACCAATTTTTTCAATTCATCCGTTACTTGCTCGGGATGGTTGATCACGCGTGAAACCGTCATTTTGGAAACATTTGCCCTTCTTGCCACGTCTGCCAACGTCACCATTTTTAACCCCTCTTTTTTTTAAATATAGTTTCTTCAGATATTATATCACCGTGTGCAACCGTTTGCACCTTTTGTGCGATTTTCTTCTCAATTTCCAATCGAAACATTTCCCGACGCCAACAGTCCTTAGAAATTGCTACAATCAAAAAACAGCCATCGTCACTGACTCGTCCCAAAATCGAAAGGCCGATTTTTCGGGTCGCATCATGCGGATAGCTGTTTTTTGGCTTTAAAAATTTCCTTTATGCTTCAAGCGCGATCAAATCGTCGCCATGCTTGACGCTGGAGTTGTCGATTCTCACGACGGACTTGTAGTTTGGCGTATTCGTCACGATAACCATGACGGTCGGATCGTAGCCGGCATTCTTAACTGCAGCAAGATCGACCGTTCCCAAAACGTCGCCTTTCTTGACGCGTTGACCTTGAGCGACGTTTGACGTGAAATTCTCGCCTTTCAAATTAACGGTGTCGATTCCGATATGGAGCAAGACTTCCGCACCGTTGTCGCCTTTGATTCCGTACGCATGCTTCGTTTCATAGGCAACCGTGATTTCACCGTCAATCGGTGCATGGATCGTCCCATCTTCAGGAATCACGGCAGCACCGTCGCCCATCATCTTTTGAGAAAAAACTTCGTCGTTTGTTTCGCTTAAGTCAACTGACTTGCCGTCGACCGGTGAGCAGATCTCTGCATTTTCCACACCGGAAACGGCGGCTGATTCAGCCTTGACTTCCTTGACTTCTGCAGATTCAGCAGGAGCTTGCGGCGCAACCGGATTGAGTCGTGCTTCGTGACTCTTGCCGTATGCATACGTCAAAGCAAATGCGATTGCAAATGAAATGAGTTCGGCAACGACGTACATCGGAATAGATTTTGCATAAATCGAAAGGAAACCGAGGAATCCGGCCGAGCCAAGGGATACGGCGATAACTTTGACAAAACCGGCAAATGCCGAAGCGATGCCCGAACCGATCAATGCGCAGAAGAACGGGAAGCGATATTTCAGGTTGACACCGAACAAAGCAGGTTCAGTAATGCCCAAAAGAGCCGAAACGCCGGCAGAAGACGACAGACTCTTCATCTTCTTGTCTTTTGTCAGGAAGTAGATTGCAAAAGTTGCGGCACCTTGTGCAACATTGGCCATTGATCCAACGACGAAGATGAAGTCGCCGTAGCCATGACCGTTGCTAAATACAGAAATCAGCTGCGTTTCGATTGCCGCAAAGCTTTGGTGAAGCCCAGTCAAAACGATTGGCGAAAAGCAAAGACCGAACAGGCCCATGCCAATAAAACTCGTCGTATCATAAAGCCAGACGAAGCCGTTCGTAATCCAATCAGAAACAGTGCGCATTACGGGACCGACGATCGTAAATGTCAAAAACCCGGTAATCATTACCGAAAGCAGCGGCGTAAACGTGAAGTCAACCGCTGACGGAAGATGCTTGTGGAAGAATTTTTCCAAAACTGACAATAAGTAAACGGCAGCCAAAACAGGAATTACCTGATAGTAGTAATTGTTTTGGGAAACCGCAAGTCCGAGAATATCCCATGATTTGCCGGGAAGAAGGTTCGGCGAAGTCATAATCATCCCGATTGCGGCTCCGAGGAACTGATTGGCACCAAAACGCTTGGCAGCCGAAATACCGACGAGAATCGGCATAAAGATAAACGGAGCGGCCGACATGAGCTGAATCATGTCTGAAAGTCCTTTAACGTTCGGATACATTTCAACCAATGCCTTGGCGCCAAACAAACCTTTGGACGTCAGGAAATTGTTCAATGCCATCAGCAGACCACCGGCAACCAAGGCAGGAATGATCGGAACGAAAATATCAGACAAAAGTTTGATGAAAGCCATGACCGGATTGAACTTTTTGCCTTGCTCAGCAACTTTTTTAAGCTCCTCTGTCGAAGCTTCCTTGAGTCCCGTTTCCTTGATCAGCTCAGCGTAGACGTTGTTGACGTCTCCTGGTCCGATAATGATCTGGTATTGACCGTTCGTTTTGAAAGTCCCCTTAACGTCAGGATTTGCATCCAATGCCGCTTGATCAATTTTTGAGTCATCCTTTAAAACAAGGCGCAGACGCGTAGCACAGTGTGCAGCGCCAACCATATTGTCACGCCCGACGGCATCGATAACCTGTTGGGCAACTTTTTTGTGATCCATGAATAGTCACACTCCTTTAATCAGTAACCTTTAAATTATGAATAATTGCTAAAAATAATGTTGTAAGCGTTTCAACAACATTTACAAATACTATGATAACGCATTTTCAAAATATGTCAATCGTTTATCATATTTTTTCTTATTTTTTTATAAATGATTTCTAAAATTACAGTTATATCAGCATTTTTAGAGTGTTAATCGATTGACATATTCAGACTTAGAGGTTACAATTAAAGCATAATAAGACAACGTTTTCAATCTTTATGTCAAGAAAGGAAATTTGCTATGGAATGGACAAGAGAATTGCGCTACAAGCCTTATGCCGATTGGGGAGCAAAAACTCTGCTCGATCTTCAAGCGCAGGCTGCAGGCTCAGATTACAAATTAGGCTATCATATCATGCCGACTTCCGGATTGCTTAATGACCCGAACGGTTTTTCATATTATAATGGATATTGGCACGTATTCTACCAATCATATCCTTTTGGACCGGTTCATGGTTTAAAATCATGGAATCACATGCGTTCAAAGGATCTAGTTCATTGGGAAAACCTGGGCATTGGCCTGAACCCCGATTTTGAATACGATAAAAACGGTGCCTACTCGGGCTCTGCGCTCCAAGTCGGAAACAAGCTTTTCATCATGTATAACGGTAATTCAAGAGATGAAAACTGGGTTCGGCACCCATACCAGCTCGGTGCCTGGATGGATGAGAACAATCGCATCGAAAAACTCCCTGAACCATTGATCACACAATCGGATCACGTCACGGAGCATTTCCGCGATCCGCAAATCATCAAGCAAAAAGATGAATACTATGCAATCATCGGTGCTCAGGATGCGAAACAAAAAGACGGTCGCATCTCAATTTATCGCTCCAAAGATCTGAAGAACTTCGAAGACCTCGGATATCTTCATTTCACGGACGAAAACATGGGATACATGATTGAATGCCCAAGTTTGGTCTTCATCAACGACAAACCGGTGCTCATTTTCTGTCCGCAAGGCATGGACAAAAACATCTGCCCATATGACAACATCTATCCGAACAACTACGTCATCGGAGATTCTGTCAACCTTGATGCAGGACGTTTTGAAGCAAGCGACAAAACGATCAAAAACCTCGACGAAGGTTTTGACGTCTACGCTTCGCAAGCCTTCAACGCACCTGACGGCAAAGCATATCTCATCAGCTGGACAGGGCTTCCTGAAATTGAATACCCGACGGATAAAGAAAACTGGGCTCATTGCTTGAGCCAGGTCAAAGAGCTTTCATTAACGGACAAAGGCGAACTGATTCAGCGTCCTGTCAAAACAATGGCCGACCTGCGCTATGACGGACTTCCTTTGACTCAAGAACAAGGCATGGACCACATTCAAAATCTCGTTTCCGATACGGGCAGCCAATATGAATTAAAATTAACTTTAGATGCCAACCAGAAAGGAATTTTGCACCTCGAAAAAAACGGTTCGAACAACCAAAGTCTAAAACTTGTTTTTGATACCGAAGAAGGCAGTCTGACCCTTGATCGCGGAAACAGCGGCAAGGTTTTCGCCACTGAATTCGGCACGAAAAGAACAACTTTGGTTGCAAAAAACGCTCCGATCGAGCTTGACGTTTTCGTTGACAACTCGATTTGCGAGATTTTCATCAACGGCGGCAAGAAAACGATGACGGCACGTTTCTTCCCTGAGAAAGGTCAAAAGTCAATCGCGATCGAATCGCAATCGGACGTCAAATATCGCGGAACTTTCTGGAAAATGCAGAGCATCTGAATCACCTAGCGAAAGGACGATTTTTATGCGACCAAAACTGACCGATGTCGCCAAAAAAGCCGGCGTTTCCAAAACGACCGTTTCGCGCGTCATCAACAACTACGGATATATCAGCGAAAAAACAAGACAACGGGTCTACCGTGCGATGAAAGAGCTCAACTATCAGCCAAATTCGCTTGCACGCTCGCTTCACGGTAAGAGCACGCACCTGATCGGCATTATTTTCCCTTCGATCATGAACCCGTTTTACGCCGAACTGGTTCAGCGCGTCGAAGAAAAGCTTTTCGCTGCCGGCTATAAGATCATCTTGTGCAACTCCGCCCAAAACAAGGAAAAAGAGCGCGACTATCTCAAAATGCTGATTGCAAATCAAGTTGACGGCATCATTGCCGGTACCCACAATCTTGGCATCGAGGAATACAAAAACGTTGGTTTGCCGATCGTTTCCTTTGACCGCTACCTGTCTGAAACGATTCCAACCGTCAGTTGCGACAATTATCAAGGCGGCATTACGGCCACAAAAGAACTTTACGAAGCCGGTGCGCGCCATATCTATTTTTTGGGCAACCCGCATCAAAGCGGCAATCCGACGGACAAGCGTCTCAAAGGATATTGCGATGAAATCGATCGGCTCAAACTGACGCGCCACACACATACGGTCAGCTTTACCGAATCCGCCTCGCTCAAAAGCTTTTCCATCAAAGAACTTTTGTCAAAAAGCGTCGCCGATGGCATCGTCTGCACCGACGACCTGACGGCTTTGCTTGTTTTACAAGCTGCCCGCGAACTCGGCATCAGCGTCCCAAACGACTTGAAAGTCACCGGCTTTGACGGAACGAAACTCGTTTCAACTTATCATCCCGAACTTTCGACCGTCGTTCAGCCGCTTGAAGACATCGCCTCGGTTTTGATCAATCTTTTGCTTGAACGCATCAAAAATCCGGATGAAAAACTCAAACAGATGGAATACGTCTTACCCGTCACGTTTAAGAGGTCCGCATCAATCGGGCAGATTTTTGGTCAGTAAAATCCAGTGCCCGGAACAAAAAAATTCGCATCCAAAAAGGACTTCCCGATATTCAACAGGAAGTCCTTTTTCTTCTTCGATTTTCGCAGTCTTGTTTTAAATCATATGCCTTCATTACAGGCAAATTGACGTTTTTTAGATTTGCCCGTAATCTTATAAAAGCGCCAAAGCATGACACGGCCCTGCATTTTCCAAACAAAAAGAGGCTGGGAAAAAGTCCCGTTTCTTGCTTGAATTAAATGAAATACCGAACGAAGGCGGTCAATTTGCGACTGATTTTGTCCGCATTTTTTAAAATACAGTGCTGCTCAACTAATCTAGTCAAAATCTCATGCAGATTTACGGACAAAGTGCCATTTTTGGCTGATTTGTCCGTAATCAAAACGCATTTTACGGACAAACCGACATTTTCCAGCGATTTGTCCGTAAATTTTTGGCCATTATGATGATGATTTACGGACAAAGCCGGCTTTTTGGAGCATTTGTCCGTAAAACCAAGGTCGAAACGGCTGAATTTTTACGGACAAACGGCCGTTTTTGACCATTTTGTCCGTAATCGCCAGTTTTCGATCAGCCCATTTACGGACATCATGCCCATTTTCAGCGATTTGTCCGTAAACGACAGTGATTTTGCCAAATGCAGCGACTGACAAATCAACGTGCCAAACTATTTTGGGTTGTTTAAATCATAACAAGCACTTGTCACGTATACGCAAAAAAACCGGATGATTTGCAATTGATTGCAAATCATCCGGTTTTTCAATTTGAGGCATCGTTTTTCCTGGCCTCTTTTATGCCTAGTTTACGGTCGCTTCGCATGAAACGCCGAAATGATCGCTGATTGCCGGCATTTTTTTGCCATCAAACACGACTCTGCTTGTTTGCGAAACAAAATTTTTCGTTGCAAAAATAAAATCGATTCTCAAAGCATCCTTGTTGCCTTCCCAACCATCGATGTCTGCTTCAATCGTATTTTCGCCTTCTTTAACGTCAGCTTCCGCATACGTGTCACGCAATGAAAGCTTGCTGTCAAGAATTGCCTGATAGCCCTTCGTGTTTGCCGGATTGTTGAAATCACCCATGATTACCAGACTTTCTCCTTGAGCATCCAATGCTTCTACCGCATTTTCCCACTCATCAAGGAATCCGTCCTTGAGCCACGAAAAATGCGCGCTGGCAACACAGGTTTTCTTTCCGTCGACAACGGTTTGGCAAAAAAGCATCTTCCGCGTATGATAGTCCGATGGATCATCGCTTTTTGAAACGAGCACGCTTGAAGCTTCAAGAGGCTCTTTTGAAAAAATCGCAACTCCTTCGTTGAAACGATCATACCCGACGTGGTTGTATGCATAGCTCCAGTAGTACGTTGTTCCTTTTTGGGCAAGGTATCTCGCAAGCTGCAGTCCGTAATTATCCTCGTGGATTGCGATTTCGCCTGCAACAGGACAATACCCAGGCAAATCTTGCGTCGTATCGGAAGTCATCAATTGATTCACCTCTTGCAAACATACGACGTCATAATCGCCGCTAAAAATTTCATCGCCCAGAATTTTCAATTTTTCTTCAACGTTTTCGCCCAACAAACTGTGCGTATTCAAGGTTAAAAATTTAGCCATCTTTGCGTATTCCTTTCAAAAAAGCCAGGAAATAACGCGATTCCCCGGCCTAGTATGTCAACCACCATCGGCTAAAGTCGATGGCTTGTGAACAAACATCCCTATATTGAGTGTCCGAACCACAATTTGCATAGATACAGACAATTTACTCGAACAGTGATTATCTAATTACCAATGCCTTTTATGTCTCCAGGTTGCCATAGAGACGATTTATTATTAAAGCTCAACCGACCCAACGACCGTCTTGGCAGAAGTTTGACCAAGCTTGTCAATCTTAACCTCTTTGACAGCATCCATGTTTGTAAATGCGACCACGATCGTCGTGCCCTTGCCGGCTTGTTTGACTTTGTCCCAATCGCAAACCGCAAGCAGATCGCCGGTATTTACGGTTTGACCTTCTTTTACTTTGACATCGAAAGGTTCGCCTTTCAATTCAACCGTATCAAGTCCCATGTGAACAAGCACTTCAAGTCCGCTGTCTGTCAACAATCCGACTGCGTGTTTTGTCGGAAAGACGTTCGTGACTTTGCCTGAAACCGGTGCGTAAACTTCTGAGCCGGTCGGCTCAACAGCAAAACCGTCGCCCATCATTTTCTTGGAAAATACAGGGTCTTTGACGTCAGTGATCTTGATCGTTTCACCGTCAGCCACGCTGGCAACGTTTTCTGTCACGCCTTTGTATTCAACGTGCTTTTCTTCAGAAGAAGCATTCCCCGAAACGTCAACCTTTGGAATTTCGACGCCGGAATCAAGCAAATCCTGGACGTCAGACTTCAAAACGTCCGCTTTAGGTCCATAGACTGCCTGAATACCATTGTCTTTGATGACGAGTCCCAAAGCTCCGGCATGTTTCCATGCGTTTTCATCACCGACTTTGGCAGCATCCTTGACCGTGACACGAAGTCGCGTCATGCAAGCATCAACGTCGACGATATTTTCGCGACCGCCGAGCAAGTTGACGATCTTGACGACTTGTGAATTAGGATCTGCTTTGCCGTCAGAAGTCGTAGCAGCACCAGTCGATTCGGATGAATCACCATCATTGTAGTTGCCGTTTCGACCAGGAGTTGCATAGTTGAACTTCTTGATCATGAAGTTTGCAATGAAGTACATGATTACGCCAAAGAGAATCGATACCCAAATGAAGTTCAAAACGTCGCCCAAAAGTCCGGCTTTAATAGCCATTGGCGTTCTCGTCAAAAATTCGATATTGCCAAATGAGTGAACGCGCAAGTGAACGAGATCGGACATTGCGAATGCGCAGCCTTGAACTACGGCATATACAAGGTAAAGCGGCATTGCGACGAACATGAACATATATTCAAGCGGTTCCGTAACGCCTGTCAAGAAAACAGCAAGTGCGGCAGAAACGTACATTGACTTGTATTGTGCTTTTTTATCCGGATCAACGTTGCGGTACATTGCGTAGCAAAGACCCATCAATGTACCTGTAGCACCGATCATTTGACCAACCTTGAAACGAGCAGGAGTCCAGTGGGACAATACGTAATGATACTTCGCAATATGTCCTGCGCCATGCAAGTTAACCAAGTCGGTTGCCCATGCAAGCCAAAGAGGATCTTGACCAAACACCTGGTGACCGGCTTGAGCGCCGGAAAGAACCGTATACGTGCCGCCAAGCGACGTGTAGTTGATCGGAATCGTCAGCATATGGTGCAAGCCAAACGGAAGCAAGAGACGTTCCAATGTCCCATAAAGGAACGGTGCAATGAAGCGTGCATTTTCCTTAGAGTTGGCAATCCATGTACCGAAACCGTTGATGCCTGATTGAATAACCGGCCAAAATGCTGCCAAAAGCAATGCAACGATTGCAGAGCGGAAAATAACCACCATCGGAACGAAGCGCTTACCATTGAAGAATGACAAAGCATCCGGAAGCTTGCGGAAGTTGTAGTACTTGTTATAAGCCGTTGCACCGACGAATCCGGCAATGATGCCGACGAAGACGCCCATGTTCAATGCGGGCGCTTCCAAAACATTGATGAAATAATCAGCTACGGCGATCTTCGTTCCGAAGATCGTATGTACGTAAGCATGACTATTCGTAATCATGTCGGTCGTAATTCCGTATACGGCACCCGTAATCTTGTTGAGGAAAATAAACGACAACCCGGCAGCAAAGGCACCACCGGCACGATCCTTGGCCCAACTTCCGCCGATTGCCAACGCAAAAAGCAGGTGCAGGTTGTTGATAACGCCCCAACCGATTTGTTCAATCACGCCACCGACAGTGACGAGAATTGTCGCGTTCGGATCGATCATCGGAATCGTCTTGCCGATACTGATCATCAATCCGGCTGCAGGCATAACAGCGATAACGACCATCAGACATTTGCCGAATTTTTGCCAAAATTCGAAGCTGAAGATCTTTTTAACTGAATCCTTCATCTGTACAAAACCCCTTTAGTAAAATAATTGCAATGTTCCAAACCCGTTACACAAGACAATCATTCTTTATGCAACCGATTTCATCAACAATTCTTATTATATCCCATTTTGCGGTTTTGTAAACCTTTTAATTACAATTTATTTAAAAAAAATTCAAAAAATCGGTCTTCCTATGCATTCGTTTGCATCAAATCGGCATTTTTTCGGAATCTCTGCATTTCCTTAATGATGCTGGCTTAAAATAAAATCCGTTTCCCATAATTTAAAGTTTTCCTCATTTAAAACGATACTTGCCGAATTCCTGCGGTAGGATAATGAAGTTGCGTATGTGCAATCCAAATCAAGAAGAAATTAAATTTTGAAGACGCTATCAATTTAGTGTTTTTTTCAAAACAGGAGGATATAATATAATGTGTAGAAACTATGATGAATTGGCTTTTGACATTGTGACTCACGTTGGCGGAGAGCAAAATGTCAAGTCTTTGAAGCATTGCGTGACGCGGCTTCGTTTCGCCCTAAAAGACGAAAGCAAGGCCGAAACGGATTACCTAAAGAATCGGGACGGCGTCGTGACCGTCGTTTCATCAGGTGGTCAGTATCAAGTCGTCATCGGAAATCAGGTTGCTGACGTCTATGATGCAATTCTTCGCGTTACGGACATTGCCAGGGTTCGGCGAAGAGGAGAAGCTGACGGAGAAAACGGGACTTCAGGAATGAATCTGTTTGATCGTTTCGTTGATATCGTTTCCGGAATTTTCCAACCAGTCTTGGGCGTTTTGTGTGCTGCCGGAATCTTGAAAGGTTTGACGGCCGTGACCGTCGTTTTCGGTCTTGATCAAAAATCTGGACTTTATCTCATTTTAAATGCGGCAGGCGACGGAATGTTCCAGTATCTTCCGTTATTTTTGGCAATTACGGCCGCTCGCCATTTTAAACTGGATTCATTCACGGGACTTGCTTTGGGATGCGCAATGGTTTATCCGACGCTTGCAACGAGCATTAAATCCTCAACGAATTTTTTGGGGATTCCCGTGATGCTTCCTGCAGGCGGATACTATCAGACAGTCGTGCCGATTATTTTGGCCGTATGGTTTGCGGCAATCATCCAAAAGCAAATGAAAAAAATCATGCCTGACATGATCAAAATGTTTGCCGTCCCGCTGATGACGCTGCTGATTTGCGTGCCGGTTTCGCTTCTTGCAATCGGTCCCGTCGCCAACGGCTTGTCAGCTGCAGTCGGTCATGCCTTTACTTCCGTTTATCGTTTCAGTCCGGTTTTGTATGGAACGCTTCTTGGAGGCTTTTGGCAAGTGCTAGTGATGTTTGGTCTTCATTGGGGGTTTGTTCCTTTGGCATTGATTGATTTTGCTCAAAAGGGATGCTCGACGTCTCTGGTTGCAGCGACCGCCGTGTGTTTTGCGCAAACGGGAGCTTTGGCGGCCATCATGTTCAGATCAAAAGAAGTCAAAGTCAAACAAGTCGGGTTTCCGGCCTTGATTTCTTCCGTCTTCGGGATTACTGAACCGGCGATTTACGGACTGACGCTGCCGATGAGACTGCCATTTGTCATGACGTGCGTCGCGGGTGCAGTTCAAGGGGCTTATTGCGGCCTGACTGACATTACGGGGTATACGATGGGCGGAATGGGCGTTTTCGCATTTCCTTCCTTCGCAAACACTGCAACCCATTCGATGAAATGCGTGCTCGACTTTGGGATTGCTTCACTCATTGCTTTGGTCATGGGGTTTGTTTTGACGATAATTGTCAAAATTCCAACCCTTTATGAAAATGAAACTTGCACTGACAAGGATTTGTCCCGTAGCGAAAAATCGGCCGAAACTCATAAAAAGGTTTCCGACGAAATAGTTTCGGCACCTGTTTCAGGTCGTTCGATTCCGCTTGAAGAAGTCAAAGATGAAGTCTTTGCATCCGGTTCGATGGGCAAGGGCGGAGCGATTATTCCGGAAGAAGGCTTGATAAAATCCCCCGTTTCCGGAAAAGTTTCCTCGGTCTTTCCGACCAGGCATTCCATCATGCTTTCATCAGACAAAGGAGCAGATATCTTGATTCACATCGGAATAAATACGGTCAACAGATGCGGCAAAGGATTTGAATCTTTGGTTTGTGAAGGACAGCATGTCGATAAAGGGCAGAGTCTGACGAAATTTGACCTGCATGAGTTGCAAAATGCAGGGTACGACATGACGACTTCGATCATCATTACGAATTCGGATGATTACAAAGGCGTTGAACTGGCTTTGGGAGACATTGTTACTGGTCAAAAATTCATAGGATTAACTTAACTTGAAAAGAGGTTCAAAAATGTATCGAAAAGAAATTCCTGACGGCTTTCCAAAAAATTTCCTGTGGGGAGGCGCAACTGCCGCAAACCAGCTCGAAGGAGCCTGGAACGTCGGCGGCAAAGGCTTGACGACTGCAGAAGTCGTTAAGAAAGCTTCCAGCAGAACGGATCTTTCCGAAATGAACGTCGTTACCAAAGAAAGCATTGCTGAAGCCATTGATGATAAAACGGATGAGCTGTATCCGAAACGGCGTGGCATCGATTTTTATCATCACTATAAGGAAGATATCGCTCTCTTTGCGGAAATGGGCTTTAAAGCATTCCGAATGTCGATTGCTTGGGCACGTATTTTTCCAAATGGTGATGATAAGACGCCAAATGAAGAAGGACTTAAATTTTACGACTCTGTATTTTCCGAATGCAAAAAACACGGCATTGCGCCCGTTGTCACGATTTCTCACTATGAGATGCCGCTTGCTTTGACGCTCAAACAAAACGGCTGGGCCGATCGCAAGACGATCGATGCTTTCGTGCGCTATGCCGAAACTGTTTTCAAGCGTTACAAAGGCATCGTCAAATATTGGATGACTTTTAACGAAATCAATGCAGCAACCTGGGGATTCATGGGAACCGGTGCTGTCGACAGCAATCTAAGCACGCCAGAACAGCTCAACCTGCGCTATCAGGCTCTTCACCATCAGTTTGTCGCAAGCGCCAAAGCCGTGCAGATCGGTCATAAAATTGATCCCGAAAACAAAATCGGCTGCATGATCGCGCGCATGCAGACTTATCCGAAGACCTGCAATCCAAGCGACGTCAGAGCAGCTCAACTTCAAGACGAGTTGAACCTGTTCTTTACCGACGTTCAGGTTCGCGGCGAATATCCGGAATATATGAACCGCTACTTCAAAGAAAACGGCATCGAACTTTCCATGAAACCTGAAGATGAAGACGAAATCAAAAAAGGCACGGTCGATTATTTAGGATTCAGCTACTATATGTCAACCGTGACGTCAGGCGATTCAAAAGTCGAAAAAGCCAGCGGCAATTTTGCCATGGGCGAGCTGAACCCATATCTTGAAGCAAGCGATTGGGGCTGGCAAATCGATCCGGTCGGGCTTCGCGTGACCTTAAACGAATACTGGGATCGTTATCGCGTCCCGTTGTTCATCGTCGAAAACGGTCTGGGTGCGCTTGACAAGGTGGACGAGGACGGCCAGATTCACGATCCGTACCGCATCGACTACATGAAAAAGCACATCATTCAAATGAAAGAGGCCATTAAAGACGGCGTCGACCTGATGGGCTACATGATGTGGGGGCCGATCGACCTGATTTCCGCATCGACTTCCGAGATGTCCAAGCGCTACGGTTTCATCTATGTTGACCAAGACGATGAAGGAAACGGCACGCTCAAACGTTATAAGAAGGACTCGTTTTACTGGTATAAAAAAGTCATCGCTTCAAACGGCAAAGATTTGGACTAATCAGAATAAAAAAGGCATTGGTTTTTAAGCCGATGCTTTTTTATTTGAAAAATACAGAGCTGCATTACGTCAAAACGGCTATTTTTGAAATTGACCATAAATGCCTGTCTTCGGTTGCGACAAACGCCATTTTTTTGATGGGGGTTGATACACGAAAAACGACTTCTTTTGGTTATCACATATGATTCATAAAAATCGTTAATTATCATATGGGTGGGACTGCAATCATTATAAACTCGTGTCGTTATGGCACGCTTACAATAACAAGGAAGATTCATCCGTTGATCATAAAAATAATAGAAACAGCGGCTTTTGCTCATTTGTGCCAAAAATACTTTTTAACATAAAAAAACGCCAGCCATAACGGCTGACGCAATAATTTGCATGGCAACGTCCTACCCTCACAGGGGGCGATCCCCCAACTACTCTCGGCGCTATGGAGCTTGACTTCTGTGTTCGGAATGGGAACAGGTATATCCTCCA
>OBKN01000118.1_pt1 | contig 46717 bp, 50 predicted proteins | sample 1519931 | NCBI WGS metagenome assembly OBKN01 (sample SAMN04209254, study PRJEB22552) | human gut metagenome | biome: gut; material: feces | host: Homo sapiens | place: USA: Oklahoma
GATTATCTGGCTATGGTTTTGGGTGCCTTTTGGGCACTCTGGCCGGCTCTGGCCATTACACTGGCAGTAATTGTGGGGATCAGCCTGTTCTTTTTATAAAAAAACTGCAAAAATCTGAAAGGAAGAATGAATGGATTATACCAGGAAGGCATCAATACAAAGAAAAACTCTTTGGCAGCAAATCGCTGATGTATTAAGAGAAGACATCATTCGGGGGAAGATCAAACCGGGGGAACGAATTGTAGAAGAAGATATTGCGGAGAAGTTTCATGTAAGCCGGGGACCGGTCAGAGAAGCCCTGCGTCATATCGGGGAGGAAGGATTTGTTGTTTATGAGTCTCATAAAGGCAGTACAGTAAAGACGATTTCCTATGAAGAAATGCAGGAAAAATATCTTGTCCGCTCTACCCTGGAAGTTCTGGCAATCAGGATCATTGCCGGAAAACTTCCGGAAGAAATCGAACGGGAAATGGATGAGTGTCTGGACCAGATGGAAGAAGCTGCGAAAGAAAAAGATGTGTACCACATTATGTGTTATGATGAACAGTTTCATTCATGCATTGTTCGAGCAGCAAAGTGCGAAACCTTATATAAAATATGGGCAATGCTCCGGGAAAGCAATTTGTGCGGATATTATACAATGGGTGTTGAATCCATCATCCCCTTTGATGTACTTCGCTACAATCATGAGATCCTTTTAAAAGGAATAAAAGAATTGCCTGTTGAAAAGACAGCAAAATTGATTGAGGAGCATTATATGATCGTTCCGGAAGTTCTGCATGAAAAACAGTGTAAGAAATCCGAATAGAACGAAGGATAATGTGATTTCAGTTGTTTTAGATCAGGTGGCTAAAAAGACCACCTGACAGCGGCGTTCTACTTCAAAGCTTCGTCACAAAACAGTCTGTGTAAATACTTGCAATTACAAGAAAAAACGAATACAATATAGAAAAAGAGGCAGGTATCAGGTGGAAATGAGACAGATGGAATTTAAAATGGAGCGTCCGGGACTGGTTGAACCCGGACAGATTGTTGATGTGACAGAGGGCGTTGTAGCTGCGTATTTTTATTATACGATTGAGCCGGCTGTGGCAATGAGCGCCAATTATCGTTCATGGCAGAGACTTAAGTCAGGACAGGGAAAAGTGATTGACGTAAAGCAGACACCGCAGGGGTATTATGTGGTGTGTGAATTTGATGAAGAGGATGTGGAATAAAGAGAAGGAAAAATCCACTGGAAAGAATTCAATATAAAAAGATCAGAGAATGATAAAAAATGTGGTTATCAGACTCTGATCTTTTTATATTGTCATGTGTATGGAAGGAAACTACCGGTGGCAGACTCTGCAGATGCTGAATGATGGAAAAAACTGCTATATAATCCTGAACCAGGAACATAAACAGAGAAAATCTACAGTCCAAGAAGAGCAGGAAGTTCCCCGATTGCGCCAATCTGTCTTGGTGGATCCGGAATATCACCAAATCCATACGAAGCATAAATAAAAGGAACGTCTGCTTTCTGGCAGGCATCAAAATCACCTGAAGTATCTCCGACATAAACCACATCCTGCAGATGATTGCGCTCCATCAGAAGAAGGATGGATTCATTTTTTGGAACCTGTGTCTGACCAAAGCATAAAAAATCTTTGATATATTTTCCGAGTCCCATCGTTTTTAGAAAAACTTCGATATATCCACACTGGCAGTTACTGACGATATAAAGGTCGGTTTTCTGAGAAAGGCTTTCCAGTGTCTGCGCAACATCCGGGTAAAGAACACCGTGATCGGTTTCAAGCAGCCGATTTTCATAGTTAAAGCAAAGATAACCGATCCGGTCACGTTCTTCTTTTGGGCAGGAAGGAAAGAGTGTAAGCGTGATCTCATCCATTGTTTTTCCAAAAAGTGACTTAAGCCAATCTGCTGTAAGTGAGAGGGAAAAATCTGTATTCTCCTCTATCGCCTGATTCCAGGATCTGGCAACTGCTTCGGTTGAGTCCCAGAGTGTGCCGTCTACGTCAAATATAATACCATCCATGATTCAATCTCCTGTATCTGAAAAATTATTTAACAGATTAAGGATAGCACAAGGTGGATATCCGGGCAATGATCTGTAAAATATTTTATCGAAAAGTTACATGTGATGTCGAAAAAATGCGAATTAGTAAGAAAGAAGAAAAGAAGTGTAAGATAGTAGAAACAGAAAAAACAAAAGAAATAAGTGGGGGAAAGAAATGGCTGAGGGGAAAATCAGGATCAAAGATATTGCAAAAATAGCCGGAGTGAGTGCAACAACTGTATCGAATGTGATCCATGGAAGAACGGAAAAAGTATCAAGAAAGACGAGAAAAAGGATAGAGGAGATCCTGGATGAACAGGAATATGCCCCAAGCATGGGAGCACGTATCCTTTCCGGAAAATCTTCCGGGATGATTGCTGTAGTTGTTGGAAAAAGGCAGGAATGGGAGCAGGAGAGTGAAAAATTAGAAGAAATACTGCGTGAGATCGAGAAGAGTCTGGATGAGAGGGAATACTATATGCTGCTGCATTTTGTAAAAACAGCAGAAGAATTTGTGCGATATGCGGCGGTATGGAAACTGGATGGGGTTATCTGTATCTGGCTCAATGAAGAGGAGTGTACAAGAATCCGGCAGATGTGTGCAGTTCCAGTGGCTGCGATATACAGAACAGACCGGATTTACGGAAAAGCCGGTGAGGAAGTCGCAAGGTTTCTGTTTAAAAGAGAGGAACGGAGAATCTGGTTTCTGGATGGAACGGAAGAGTACGGAAAAGTGGTATGGCAGGGAATGCAGAAAATATTTTCAAAAAAAGGCTGCTGTCTCGAAGAAGAACAATATCTGGAAATTCCAAAAGACAGGGATCTGCGGAGAATGTTCTATAAAATCCGGCTGGCAGGGCTTGCTTTATCCGCGGATATGCTCGTATTTGCATCTGCCGTACAGGGAGCAGAGGCTGTCGGTTATCTGCATGATCTGGAAATCAAGGTGCCGGAGGAAATTGAAGTGATGGCAGTCGGAAAAGAAGAAACAGCATTCATTTGCCGACCGCAGCTGACAACAGTCGAATTTGACAAAAAACGATTTGTCCGGCAGGCAATTGAAGAATTATATGTCCAGATGATAAAAGGATATATTTTGACAAAATCCGGAAAAATCAGTGTGAAAACGATAATTAGAGGTTCCTGTAATTGATAAAATCGAATTAAAGTGATAAAATTTTAGAAAGCTACTTGACAAAGGTGGTGTCAATTGCTACAATAAAAAAAACAGAACGCACTCTGTTTTGTAAAGTAAAGGAGTATGTTATGAGAAAACAAGCTTATTCAATTTTGGTTTATAACAATCCGGGACTATTAAGCCGTATGGCAGGATTGTTCAGCAGACGGGGGTACAATATTGAAAGTATTACCGCAGGTACAACTGCAGATCCGAGATTTACAAGGATCACGATCGTAGCAAGTGGAGATGAACAGATTCTTTCACAGATCGAGAAGCAGGTTCGCAAGATGGAAGATGTGATCGAGATTAAGCCGTTAAATGACAGCAATTCAGTATGCAGAGAACTGGTTATGATCAAGGTTCGTGCAAATGCATCTGAAAGAGCAGACCTTATTTCACTGGCAGATATTTTCCGTGCGAAGATCGTTGATGTTGAGAAAGACTGTCTGATGATTGAACTGACGGGAACCGAATCAAAGCTGAAAGCGTTTATGGAGCTTCTGGACGGATATGAGATCCTGGAGCTGGCAAGAACCGGTATTACCGGACTGAAGCGCGGAAGCGATGATGTGATCATGTTTGATTAAAGCAGAGAGACGTTTTGAAAAGAGCGACGAGCTCGAAAGCGGCACCTTCAGGGATGCAGCAGTAGTTACATAAGAAAGCTAGGGGCATGGAGCCTTTAACTCTATAGAATTCAATAAGTCATAGGAGGAAATTAAAAATGGCAGCAAGAATTTTTTATCAGGAAGACTGTAATTTATCAGTATTAGAAGGACAGACAATCGCTATTATCGGATATGGTAGCCAGGGACATGCACATGCACTGAACCTGAAAGATTCAGGATGCAATGTCATTATCGGTCTCTACGAAGGAAGCAAATCATGGGCAAAAGCAGAAGCTCAGGGATTTGAAGTATATACAGCAGCAGAAGCTGCAAAGAAAGCTGATATCATCATGATCCTTATCAACGATGAACTTCAGGCTGATATGTATAAGAAAGACATCGAACCAAACCTTGAGGAAGGTAACATGCTGATGTTCGCACACGGATTCAACATCCACTTTGGATGCATCACACCTCCAGCATACGTAGATGTAACAATGATCGCTCCAAAAGCACCGGGACATACAGTAAGAAGCGAATATCAGGCAGGAAAAGGAACACCATGTCTGATCGCAGTAGAACAGGATTACACAGGAAAAGCCTGGGACAGAGCACTTGCTTACGGTCTTGCAATCGGTGGAGCAAGAGCAGGACTTCTTGAAACAACATATAGAGTAGAGACAGAAACAGACCTCTTCGGAGAACAGGCTGTACTTTGCGGTGGTGTATGTGCCCTTATGCAGACAGGTTTCGAAACACTTTGCGAAGCAGGATACGATCCAAGAAACGCATACTTCGAATGCATCCATGAAATGAAACTTATCGTAGACCTGATCTACCAGAGCGGATTCGCCGGAATGAGATACTCAATCTCCAACACAGCAGAATACGGTGATTACATCACAGGACCAAAGATCATCACAGAAGATACAAAGAAAGCAATGAAGAAGATCCTCTCAGACATCCAGGACGGAACATTCGCAAAAGAATTCCTTCTCGACATGTCACCGGCAGGACGTCAGGTACACTTCAAAGCAATGAGAAAGAAAGCCGCAGAACATCCATCAGAAGTAGTAGGAGAAGAAATCAGAAAACTCTACAGCTGGAATGGTGAAGATAAACTGATCAATAACTAAGCGATAGGCAACAAGCCGGTCAGCTAAACGGAAATAGAAGGAGTCCCGGAAAAACATGCTCGCATGCTTTTCCGGGACTCCTTCTATTTCTGATTAGTTAGTTGGCGCCGCCAACGGTCGAACAAGCTCTGCTTGTGAGACTCTGACCGGCTTGTATGTAAATCATTCGACCCACAAACTCACAAACACATCCAGCGGAATCGCGCTATGCGCCAATTCCGCGTCCCCTCAAAACAAAAGTCCCGTCCTTCCACAAACACATCCCAGTCAAACCGCGCTATGCGCCAGTTTGGCGTCCCCCCAAAACAAAAGTCCCGTCCTTCCACAAACACACCCCAGCCAAACCACGCTCCTGCGCCAATTCCGCGTCCCCTCTAAACACCCATCCCGTCTCATTCCATCCCGTTCCTCCACCATACTCCCCTTCAATATACATATTGCACAACCTATCCCTCTGTGCTATACTAAAACCAGTCAAAACCACCAAAACAACTTAAAGGAGGAACTAGAAATGGATGAAAGACTGGAAGACCTTCGCTCCGCTAAAAACCCAAAGGCGCGAATTAAAATTTTAAAAGGACACTTTGCAACAAGTCATTCCCACATCAACACCTACATCGACATGTCAACGGTCAAATCCCGTCACAACAATGCCCGTGAAACTGCAAAAGTTCTTGCAGCAGCTTACCTTTCTAACACAACGGTAGATACCATCGTTTGCATGGAAGAGACAGAAGTGATCGGAACCTTCCTTGCCGAGCAGCTTGCCGATGAGAACCAGTACTCACTCAGCAAAGGAAACAACATTTCCATTATTACCCCGGAGATGTATCAGGACGGACAGATCCTGTTCCGTGACAACAAACAGAGAATGGTTGAGAACAAACAGGTTCTGATCCTTGCAGCGTCCATCACAACCGGTAAATCTGTCAAACAAGCAATTGAGTCTGTTCTTTACTACGGTGGAAGAGTCTGCGGAATCAGTGCAATTTTCAGTTCAGTCAACAAGATTGCAGGAATGGAAGTCAATACGATCTTCACAAGCAGTGATCTTCCGCATTACAGAGCATATTCTCCGGAAGATTGCCCGAAGTGCAGAGAAGGACAGCGGATCGAAGCTATCGTGAACAGCTACGGTTATTCTAAATTATAAGAGAAAATCAGAAGACAAAAAAAGTCTGTACCGAATACAAGCAGCATTTCAGTACAGACTCTTTTTTGAAAGATTTATGAAAACAAAAAAGGGTTATAGGACAAAACGTGTTGATGGCTAATCCCAGCCATCAAACGTTCTATCCACATTATGTAAGTCGCTCCAAACAATTGCATCACCCCAGATTGAAAGACTCTTTTCCAATCGATTCTTCTCATTCATTCGCTGATAAATAGATGTGATACTCTGTTCTGTGGGCATGACTTTTATTATTTCTGACAAAGGAAGAGGTTCTGGTGAGTGCATATAACACCACCAGTACACCGCTTTTATTCTTCTTTCGATAGATAAGCCCCTATGATTTCTTAACATTTCCCGGAGTCTTGAATTAATTCCACCTTCAGTTCGGTTATTAGTAGATGGTGTTGAAAAATCATTCTTTAAGTTTTCGTCAAGGTATGTAAAAAGAGTTTTTTCTTTAAGCAACTTAAGCAACGATCTTTCAGCTTTTAATATTCTCTCATGCGTAGGTCTTGATTTCCCATTCTCATCTATAGTCATTTCGTCAAGAAAGTCTTGATACTTTTTAATCCAATTGATAAAACGTTCCACCCATATCTGGGATTCCTTTTTACTTTTGATTTTCAGTAGATCTTTGACCAGCATATAAAGTTCTGCGCCAGCGGCAGTGTTAGGGCGAGAAGTTATATATCGTTTTACTTGACAAAACACATGGAATACACACCTTTGATGTTTTGCTTTTGGCCATGCCTTTTTGAGTGCTTTTGCAAACCCTGTACCCCCATCAGACACTACCATCCTTGGCTCAGCGATACGTTTCATCAAAGCGATCCAGGCTCCTGCATGTTCATAACGACACAAATACCATCCCAACACATGCTTTTCATCACAGCAAATCAAAACGCATGCTTTCCGACTAAGATAGATCCCATCGAGAAATACTACATCTCTAGTTTCTGCTATCTTTGGCGGCATAGCCCATATATTCCAGAACTTTGCTGTCTTTCTTCTAAAGGATCTTCCTTCTCCAGACATTGTTGATTGAGATTCTTTTCCAAACAGCCAATCCAAAAAGATTTGCAGTTCCTTGGATTCATTATTAATTTTATGCGTTAGTGACGTTTTGCAATTCTTACAAAGCCAACGTTGCGAACCAGCTTTTGTCTTTCCAGACTTCACACATTTCATACCACAAACAGGACAATTTACTTGATTCATCTAATCTTCCCTCCATGGTTCTTATTTTAAGGAAGATTAAAAACCGTTAGTTCCTTTATTTTCAAGGGTTTGGAGACTTTTTATCAACACGTTTTGTCCACCCTCAAAGTTGTTTGAAAAAAGATTAAACCGCCTTCAACCCTTTATTTTCAAGGGCTGAAGGCGGTTTCTATCAACACATTTTGTCCTATAACTCACAAAAAAGACAGCCACTGACGGGATGGCTGCCTTTTTATCATTCATTATTTATCTCGAAACCGGAATTAAGCAATTTCGTTAACAGCTTTTGTTAAACGAGAGATCTTTCTTGCGCAAGTATTTTTGTGGTAAACACCCTTGCTTCCTGCTTTGTTGATTACAGAGATTGCTTCTTTTAATGCAACCTTTGCAGTTTCAACGTCTTTCTTTTCAACAGCAGTTTCAACTTTCTTTACATAAGTTTTCACTTTAGATTTGATTGCTTTATTTCTAGCTGTCTTTGTCTCAGTTACTAAAATTCTCTTTTTTGCGGATTTAATATTAGCCATTTCCGACACCTCCAAATTATCATTTCATAAATTATATAATCATAATATTGAATTCGACGAAAAGTGACACGGAACATCCGTCGAACACACTTATTTATTTTAGGCGAAGAAAGATTGCTTGTCAATACATAATTCCAATTTTTTGCGAAAAACTAAGTGAATAAGACAGAAAATACAGAAATGGGAGAGAACTATGGTTGAAAAGTATAATATCAGGACGGATCTGGCGCTGGAAGAGAAGGAACGGTTTGAATCTGACCATGTTGAGGTTCAGGGTGTGATCTTGACGGAAGAGTATGATGAGGAAAATGAGATCCGCATCACGACCGTGAGGATTGAGACCGAAAACGGAGCAAAAGTGATGGGGAAACCGGTTGGCAGCTATATCACGATCGAGGCACCGGAAATGGCAGTTCCCGATGAAGGATATCATGAGGAGATTTCACAGCAGCTCCGGAAATTCATTGGAGAACTGCTTCCTAAAAGAAAGATGGAAAAGATCCTGGTGGTCGGTCTTGGCAACCGCCAGGTGACACCGGATGCACTTGGTCCTTATGTGGTAGACAACCTGCATATCACAAGGCATATCATTGAGGAGTACGGAAAGTATGCAACAGGGGAAGATGAGGTCTGGTCGGTCAGCGCGATCGTGCCGGGGGTTATGGGGCAGACCGGAATGGAGACTGTGGAGGTGATCCGGGGGGTGGTGGCAGAGACAAAACCGGATATCCTTCTAGTGATCGATGCGTTGGCAGCGAGAAATTCAAAAAGGCTGAACCGAACGATCCAGATTGCGGATACGGGAATCAATCCGGGATCCGGGGTGGGAAATCACCGAAATGCAATCACGGAAAAGACAGTCGGGATCCCGGTGATTGCAATCGGTGTGCCGACTGTAGTGGATGCGGCAACCATTGTAGGCGATACGATGGATAATCTGCTCAGTGCAGTGGAAGTATCTGAATCTTTAAAAGGCATGGCAAGTGTGATCAAAGGATACAGTCCGGCAGAAAAATATGAGCTGATCAAAGAACTGATCGCGCCACATTTAAATGGAATGTTTGTAACACCAAAAGATATTGATGAGACCGTCAGGCGAATCAGTTATACGATTTCGGAGGCACTGAATATGCTTTTTGCAGCTTCAGCGACATAATCAGGCAGTGAGCTGCATATATTATGTCAATATGACACAAAAGGTCAGGGGCAGGATCCAGTCTGGAAAGATATGGTTTTGCCACAGCGATCTTCAGAAACTGGCAGGGAGGCGCGCAGATGAAAAAAGAACAGAGAATTTGTGTGCTTCTTGCCATTATGATTTTGGGAATCTGGGGACTGGAAGCAAAAAGCAGCGGTTCGCTGATCCCGAAGTCCTGGAAGATCAGGATGATCCAGAGCGTTCAGGAGAATGCGGAGCGGCTTTATATGCCGGGAGTTACATATACGGAAAAAAAACAAGGGAAAATCCGGGTGACGGAGGCTGTTGTCCACATGGCATCTGCCCTGATTCCTCTTGGCAATTATGTGACTGAACGGGAGGCGGCAGAGCTTCTGACAGAAGATGAGGCTACCTATGCGATTCTTGCAAAAAAGCAGGCAGAAGAAGAAAATTCGGTGGATGAAAATGGACAGCTTATCGGAAAAGACAAAAGTGAAGAGACAAGGCAGGCGTCCGTACCGACGATGGATCTTTCGATGGAGCGGCTAAATGATTTTGAATATCTTGTGAGCAATTTTTATACGGTGGACAGCGTGACTTATATCAATCCTTCGGAGTTGAACGCTTCGGAGCTGCTTGGAAAGGATTTGAGGATCGATCTGAGTACGGGCGGTTCGAAAATCCTGATCTATCACACCCATTCCCAGGAGACATTTGCAGATTCGGACAATGATCCGTCCACCTCAATTGTAGGGATCGGGCGTTATCTGACGGAGATTTTAAATAACAAATACAAGATTCCGACCATGCATCATGAGGGTGTATATGATCTGATCAATGGGAAACTGGACCGGAGCGAAGCCTATGAATTTGCCAAACCTGAGGTGGAACAGATCCTTGCGGAAAATCCGAGTATCGAAGTGGTGATCGATTTGCATAGAGACGGCGTGGCGGATACTACGCATCTGGTGACAGAGATAAATGGGAAACCGACGGCACAGATCATGTTTTTTAACGGACTGAGTCGGACGCGGGTAAACGGAGACCTTGTCGGAATGGCCAATCCATATTTGCAGGATAATCTTGCATTTTCCCTGCAGATGAAGATTGCGGCAGAAACAAAATATCCGGGATTTGCAAGAAGAAACTATCTTCGCGGCTATAAATACAATATGGATCTGATGCCGCGGATGCTTCTTATTGAGGCGGGCGCGCAGACCAACACGGTAGAGGAAATGCGAAATGCCATGGAGGTGCTGGCAGACCTTTTAAATAGTGTGCTGACCGGACGATAGAGGGAGTATTCTTATGACAGAATGGAAACTACAGAAGTTTAACGATATAAAATATGTTATAATGGCGGGGGAGGTCAATTTGGCTTGACAAGAGGATTGAAATTGAGATAGAATTTTTCTTACTGAATTGAAGAAACAGATCAGGGAATCCGGGAAATTGTAAGGAGGCTGCTGCCGCAGGATTTTACCTGGATATTTTAGGATAGATCATAAGAGGAGAGAAAGAAAATGGCAAAAAAGACTACATATGATGCGGAGAGTATTACCATTCTGGAAGGACTGGAAGCCGTCCGGAAAAGACCGGGAATGTATATTGGAAGCGTCAGTACCAAGGGGCTTAACCACCTGGTGTACGAAATTGTAGATAATGCGGTAGATGAGCATCTGGCAGGATTTTGTTCACAGATAGAGGTGACACTGGAAAAGGACGGTTCTGCAACGGTAACAGATAATGGACGCGGTGTGCCGGTAGGTATGCATGCAAAAGGAGTATCGGCGGCCAGAATCGTATATACCACCCTACATGCGGGAGGTAAGTTCGATGATTCGGCATACAAGACAAGTGGCGGTCTGCACGGAGTAGGTTCTTCGGTTGTTAATGCACTATCTACTTATATGGATGTAAAGATCAGCCGTGACGGTGCGGTTCACCACGACCGTTATGAGAGAGGAATTCCGGTGGTAGAACTGGAGGATGGGCTTCTTCCGGTGATCGGAAAGACCAAAAAGACCGGAACCTGTGTCAATTTTCTTCCGGATCCGACAATTTTCGAGAAGACGAGATTTAAAGAGGAAGAGATCAAGAGCCGACTGCATGAGACAGCCTACCTGAATCCGGAACTGACGATTATATTTACAGATAAAAGAAAGACACAGGAAGAGAGGATCGAGTATCATGAACCGGATGGGATCATTGGATTTATCAAGGATCTGAATTCCAAAAAAGAAGTGATCCACGATCCGGTTTACTATAAAGGAGAAGCAGAAGGTATCGAAGTGGAAGTTGCATTCCAGTATGTGAATGAATTTCATGAAAATGTATTAGGTTTCTGCAACAATATTTATAATGCGGAAGGGGGAACCCATCTGACCGGGTTCAAGACGACATTTACGACGATCATGAACCAGTATGCCCGTGAAATTGGTGTGTTAAAGGATAAGGATGCCAACTTTACCGGTGCGGATGTACGGAACGGAATGACGGCGATCGTATCGATCAAGCACCCGGATCCGAGATTTGAGGGACAGACCAAGACAAAGCTGGACAACCAGGATGCGGCAAAAGCGACCGGAAAGGTGACCAGTGATGAGATCCCGCGTTTCTTTGACCGGAATCTGGAGACACTGAAAAAGGTTCTTTCCTGTGCGGAAAAAGCAGCAAAGATCCGTAAGACCGAGGAAAAGGCAAAGACGAATCTTCTGACCAGGCAGAAATATTCTTTTGACAGTAACGGTAAGCTTGCCAACTGTGAGAGCAGGGATGCATCCAAATGTGAAATCTTCATCGTTGAGGGAGATTCTGCGGGAGGAAGCGCAAAGACTGCCCGCGACAGAATGTATCAGGCAATCCTGCCGATCCGTGGAAAAATCCTGAACGTGGAAAAAGCAAGCATCGATAAGGTTCTGGCAAATGCCGAGATCAAGACCATGATCAATGCATTCGGATGTGGATTTTCAGAGGGATACGGTAATGACTTTGATATCACAAAGCTGCGGTATGACAAGATTATCATCATGGCGGATGCGGATGTGGATGGAGCGCATATTTCCACACTGTTGCTGACCTTATTCTACCGGTTTATGCCGGAACTGATATACGAAGGTCATGTCTACGTGGCAATGCCGCCGCTTTATAAGGCAATGCCGAAAAAGGGAGAAGAAGAGTACCTTTACGATGATAAGGCACTGGAGAGATATAGAAAGACACATTCCGACTTTACCCTGCAGCGATACAAAGGTCTGGGTGAAATGGATGCAGAGCAGCTCTGGGAGACAACCCTCAACCCGGAAACTCGAATGATGAAACGGATCGAGATCGAGGATGCACGTATGGCATCCGGTGTAACAGAGATGCTGATGGGAACAGAAGTTCCGCCGCGCCGCGCATTTATTTATGAAAATGCGACAGAGGCAGAACTGGATATTTAAAAACAGATCGGAAAGGCATGGATTTTCAAAAGGGGAAAGTCTGTGCATCAGAAAACATAAACTAGAAGAGGTAAGAGAAAATGGAAGAGTCACAGATCATCCGGACGGAATATTCGGAGCTGATGAAAAAATCATATATTGACTATGCCATGAGTGTTATCATTTCCAGAGCCCTCCCGGATGTCAGGGATGGTTTGAAACCGGTACAGAGAAGAACACTCTATGACATGTATGAGCTGGGAATCCGTTATGACAGACCATATCGTAAATGTGCGCGTATTGTCGGGGATACCATGGGTAAATATCATCCACATGGAGACAGCTCGATCTATGAAGCGTTGGTTGTTATGGCACAGGAATTCAAAAAAGGAATGATCCTGGTAGATGGTCATGGAAACTTCGGCTCCATTGAAGGAGACGGGGCTGCAGCCATGCGTTATACTGAAGCAAGACTGGCGAAAATCACACAGGAGGCATATCTTGCCGATCTGGACAAAGATATCATTGATTTTGTACCGAATTTTGATGAGACAGAAAAAGAGCCGGCAGTTCTTCCGGTAAGAATTCCGAACCTTCTGCTGAACGGTGCGGAAGGAATCGCAGTTGGTATGGCAACCAGTATTCCGACACATAACCTGGGCGAGATTGTGGATGCGGTTAAGGCATACATGAAGAACAATGACATCACGACAAAACAGCTGATGAAGTACATCAAAGGACCGGATTTCCCGACAGGCGGTATTGTCGTCAATAAAGATGATCTGGCAGAAATTTATGAGACTGGAACCGGAAAGATCAAGATTCGTGGAAAAGTAGATGTGGAAGAGATAAAAGGCGGACGGAAGAAGATCGTCATTTCCGAAATCCCGTACACCATGATCGGAGCCGGAATCGGTAAATTTCTGAACGATGTCTGCAATCTGGTGGAGACAAAGAAGACCAGTGACATCGTAGACATTTCCAATCAGTCTTCCAAGGAAGGAATCCGTATTGTAATTGAAGTGAAGCGTGATGCAGATGTGGACAATCTGATCAACATGCTTTATAAAAAGACCAGACTGGAGGATACCTTTGGTGTCAATATGCTTGCGGTAGCCGATGGCAGACCGGAAGTACTGGGACTCAAACGTATCATCGAACATCATGTAGATTTCCAGTTTGAACTTGCAACCAGAAAATACAAGACGCTGCTGAAAAAAGAGCAGGATAAAAAAGAAATCCAGGAGGGTCTGATCAAGGCGTGTGACGTGATCGACCTGATCATTGAGATCCTGCGTGGAAGCTCGTCCATCAGGGATGCAAAAGAATGTCTGACAACAGGTGCGACAGAGAAGATCAAGTTTAAGGCGAAAAGATCTGAGAAGATGGCATCCATGCTCCGGTTTACCGACCGGCAGGCACAGGCAATTCTGGAGATGCGTCTGTACAAGCTGATCGGTCTGGAAATCGAGGCGCTGATGAAGGAGCATGAGACAACGCTTGCAAATATTGCAAAATATGAGGATATTCTGAATAATTATGATTCTATGGCGCAGGTGATCATTGATGATCTGGATGCGCTGAAAAAAGAATATGCCGTGAAGCGTAAAACGAAGATCGAGAATGCAGAAGAAGCTGTGTTTGAGGAAAATAAAGTACAGGAGCAGGAGGTTGTCCTTCTGATGGACCGCTTTGGTTATGCAAAGACGGTGGATGGATCCGTCTATGAACGTAACCGGGAAGCGGCAGATAAAGAGAATAAGTATATTCTGCGCTGTATGAATACCGGCAAGTTGTGTCTTTTTACATCGGATGGCAAGATGCATCAGATCAAAGTGATGGATCTCCCTTATGGAAAATTCAGGGACAAAGGATTTCCAATCGACAATGTAAGTAATTTTGACAGTACAAAAGAAGAAATCGTATATCTGTGTGATGACAGAGAACTCTTTTTCTCAAAATTCCTGTTTGTCACGAAGCAGGGAATGATCAAAAAGGTGGCAGGAAGTGAATTCCAGGTAACTAAGCGGACAATCGCGGCAACGAAACTGCAGGATGAAGATGCACTGGTAAGTATCCGGCCGATCCGGGATGTGCAGGATGTAGTTCTGATGACGGAGAATGGATTTGTGCTCCGTTTCCCGGCGGAAGAAGTTTCGGAGAAGAAAAAGGGTGCAGTTGGTGTACGCGGTATGAAATTACAGAAAAATGACAGCGTGGAAGAGGTATATCTGTTTGAAGAAGGAACGGAGAGCAAGGTGATCTTCCATGAAAAAGAAGTGACACTGAACCGCTTGAAACGGGCGAAAAGAGATGGAACAGGAACACGAATGAGAAAGTAGGTCGATCGTATGGCAACGGTAGGAATTGATCTTGGAACAACAAACAGTCTGGTAAGCGTGTGGCAGGATGATAAATGCACGTTGATTCCGAATAATCTGGGAGAATATTTAACACCGTCGGCGGCAGCACTTGCCGGAAGAGCCGCGGCGGATGGAAGAAGAATCCGGAGAAGATCGCATGGAAAATTCTCGGGAGAAAGATGAAAAGTCAGAGGAGAGTGCTACACAGTCAGTAGAACCTCCTGAGCAACCGAAGGACGACTCAGAAGCGTGGGACGGTGACTGGACCCGTCAGTTCCAGAATATGGCGGATGCTTCTGAGCGACAAGGCGCGGATGACCGTGAGGTCCGGAAAATCATGGAGCAGTGCATCAGTCTGTATTTGAATGAAAAGGAACGGAATAAGCTGTATCACTGGAAGGATATTCTGGAGGAACCGGCGTATAGAGAATATTTCCAAACAAAAACCTTTGTGGAATCCTGGTATCATTTTCTGGATACCCACCGGATGTTTGATGCGGCGATCTTGCAGTATTTTCAGTGGATCGATGGAAAATTATTTTCAGCTCTTGAAGCAGATGTGATGCCGTTTGCCTATCCGACACAAGAAGAAATCGAAAGAATGCCGCGGCAGGAGACACCGGAACAGACGCAGGAGAGGCGAACACCGGAGCCTGGTCCGGTACTTCCAAAGGTGAAAAAGGAGAAATCCAAAGCGGTGAAGGTACTCTTATATCTTGCGGCGCTTGCGGGAACCGGGATCGGCGGAATGATCCTTGGAATTATAGCAGGTACGATATTAGGGTAAGGAGGACGGAAGATGAAAAAGAAAAAATCCGGAAAAAGAATTTTTGCAATCGTTCTTCTTGTTGTGATTGGAATTGGCGGTTTTTACTTTGGATATGATATCGGAAGAATGGATCACGATGAGGAGAGGATTCGGGCAGAGCTGAAAAAGACGACTGCTGATTCAGAAATATCTATCCGCCCGGTTGCAAAGGGTGGTACTGGAAAAACGGAGATCGAAATCCTGACAGAATGTCTGGAGGATGCGAAGGACAGCCTGGAGAATCTGGAAAAATATAATGAACAGCTGCAGGCGCTCGATGGAAAGACACCGGATACAGAAACCGTTGTTTTGATACAGGATCTGGATGATAAGAAGGAAAAAGCATATGAAGTACTGAAAGATCTTACGGAAGACCCGGCGGGATACATCGCAGAAAAAGCGGCGGCGCGTGGCGAAGGTGATGAAGTCTGGGCAGATGACTGGGCAGCAGATATCCAGGTTGTAAAATGGCTGAAGGAGAACGACGGAAAGCGTCTATACAAAGAGAATCAGGCATATATTTTAAAAATCCTTGCATTTCAGGAAAAGTAGTGCTATACTGTATGCAGTTACATAAGAAATCTGGCAGAAGAGTGGACGAAAGTTCACTCTTCTTTTTGCCAGTCATACAACCAAAATCGGACAGATTTTTGGAGCCTGATTAAGAAAGGAAGTTGCAGATTGTCAAAAAAAGAAGTATATGAACAGAAAACAGAAGAGATTCTGAACCCAATCGTGGAAAAGCATGGATTTGATCTCTGGGATGTAGAATATGTAAAAGAGGGCGGAAACTGGTACCTGCGTGCTTATATTGATAAGCCGGGAGGAATTATGGTCGATGACTGTGAGGTTGTAAGCCGGGAACTTTCAGACATTCTGGATGAGAAGGATTTTATCGATGAAGCGTATATTCTGGAAGTGAGTTCGCCGGGACTTGGCAGACCGCTGAAGAAAGAAAAAGACTTTGCAAGAAGCCTGGGAGAAGAAGTAGAGGTTCGTACTTACCGGGCAATCGACAGACAGAAAGAGTTTATTGGAATCTTAAAAGATTATGATAAAGATACAGTTACCATTGAATATGAAGACGGCGAGACGATGACATTTGATAAAGCAGACATCGCACTGATCCGTCTGGCGTTCGATTTCTAGTGACAGGAGGAAGAAGGAAATGAATACCGAATTATTAGAAGCACTTACAATTCTTGAAGAGGAAAAAGATATCAGCAGAGATACTCTGATGGATGCCATTGAGAATTCACTGATCAATGCATGTAAGAATCATTTCGGAAAAGCAGACAATATCAAAGTAATTATGGATAAGGAGACATGCGATTACACTCTGATCCAGGAGAAGACCGTTGTAGAAGAAGTAGAGGACAAAGTAGAACAGATCAGTCTTGCAGATGCGAAGATGATCGATCCTTCTTATGAGATCGGTGACATCGTACAGATCCCGGTTGAGTCCAAATCTTTCGGACGTATCGCAACACAGAATGCAAAGAACCTGATTCTTCAGAAGATCCGCGAAGAAGAAAGAAAAGTTGTATATGATCAGTACTTTGAAAAAGAAAAAGATATCGTGACAGGTGTGGTTCAGAGATATATTGGCAAGAATGTCAGTGTAAACCTTGGAAAAGCAGATGCGATCCTTACTGAGAATGAGCAGGTAAAAGGTGAGAAATTCGAGCCGACAGAGCGTATCAAACTTTACGTTGTAGAGGTGAAGAACACGACAAAAGGACCAAAGATCCTTGTATCAAGAACACATCCGGAACTGGTTAAGCGTCTTTTTGAGGCGGAAGTAACCGAGGTGCGTGATGGTATTGTAGAGATCAAGAGCATCGCAAGAGAAGCAGGTTCCCGTACCAAGATCGCAGTATGGTCTAACGACCCGGATGTAGATCCGGTTGGAGCATGCGTTGGTATGAACGGTGCCAGAGTCGGAGCCGTTGTAAATGAACTCCGCGGTGAAAAGATTGATATCATCAACTGGAGTGATAACCCGGCAATCCTGATCGAGAATGCACTCAGCCCGGCGAAGGTTATTTCTGTAATGGCTGATCCGGATGAGAGAACAGCAAGTGTAATTGTACCGGATTACCAGCTTTCACTTGCAATCGGTAAAGAAGGTCAGAATGCACGCCTTGCAGCAAGACTGACCGGATATAAGATCGATATCAAGAACGAAACACAGGCGATCGAGTCTGGCGAACTTCCGGCAGATTATATGAATATGGCTGAGAATTATGAAGATGATTATCAGGAGGAAGAGTATTCAGACGAAGAATATTCTGCTGATGAAGAATCAGAGGAAGAAGTAGCAGATGATCTTGATCTGTATGAAGAATAGACAGAGGTGATTATTTGAGTACGACCAAAAAGATCCCGATGCGTAAATGTGTGGGATGTCAGGAAATGAAGAATAAAAAAGAAATGCTGCGTGTTCTGAAAACAGCAGAAGGCGAATTCATTCTGGACGCAACCGGACGTAAGAACGGGCGCGGGGCATATCTGTGCTCTTCCGGAAAATGTTTGCAGGAAGCAATAAAGAATAAAGGACTGGAACGTTCTTTCAAACAGGCGATACCAAAAGAGATATACGAAAATCTGGAAAAGGAGCTGGAGCAGCTTGAACATAAATAGAGCATTATCGATGATCAGTCTGGCGACCAAAGCCGGCAAGACAAAGAGCGGGGAATTCATGACAGAAAAAGAAGTCAAGGAAGGACGCGCGCATCTGGTGATTGTGGCAGACGACGCATCGGACAATACAAAAAAGAAATTTCAGAACATGTGTGATTTTTATAAAGTGCCAATATACTTTTTTGAAGATAAAGATACCCTGGGCCATGCGATGGGAAAAGAGTTCCGCGCTTCGCTTGCAGTAACAGATGCAGGGTTTGCAAAAGGAATCAGAAAACATCTGGATATGGAAGAAGGATAATAGGAACTGTATACAGGAGGTAGATTTATGGCAAAATTAAGAGTATATGAACTGGCAGAACAGATGAATAAGACAAACAAAGAAATACTCTCTATATTAAAAGATAAAGGAATTGAGGTGGCAAGTCATATGAGTACACTTTCAGATGAACAGATTGATGCAGTAAAAAGTGAAAAAACTTCTGAAGATACCCCGAAGAAGAAAAATATCGTTCAGGTTTTCAGACCGCAGAACTCACAGGGCGGCGGAAGAGGCCGTAATGGTCAGGGACGCCCGCAGGGCAGTCGAAACGGACAGCGCCCGCAAGGCAATGGAAATGGTCAGGGACGCCCACAGGGCAATGGAAACAGACAGGAACGTCCTCAGAATGGTAACAGCCAGGGACGCTCTCAGGGAAATGGCCAGGGACGTCCGCAGAACGGAAACAGACAGGAACGCCCGCAGGGTAATGGAAATGGCCAGGGACGTCCGCAGAACGGAAACAGACAGGATCGTCCGCAGGGAGAAAACCGTGATAACAGACAGCGCAGAAATCCAAACGGACCAAGAAACGGTCAGGATCAGAGACAGGGACGCCCGGGTGATGGAAGAAGAGATGGCGGATTCCAGAACCGCGGAGACAGAAGAGATAATCGAGATAACCGTGATAACAGAGACGGAAGAGAGATGCGTGATGGCGGACGCCGTGACGACAGAAGAAAATCCAGCCCGTCTATTCCGGCACCTGCAATCGCAGAACAGAAACCAAGCCGCAACAAACCAAAAGATGCGCACAAGAAGAAAGAATATAACAGAAATGAAGAGAACGAAGACAGACTGCAGAAAGGCAAAAAGGGCAAAAACAATAACGCTCAGCCGAAAATGGTAAAACCACAGCCGAAGAAAGAGGTTGTGGAGGAGCAGATCAAGCAGATCACAATTCCGGAAGTACTTACAATCCAGGAACTTGCAGATGCAATGAAGATCCAGCCATCCGTAATCGTTAAGAAACTCTTCATGCAGGGCAAGATTGTAACAGTCAACCAGGAAATTGATTACGAGACAGCTGAAGAAATCGCTCTGGAATTCGATGTGCTCTGTGAAAAAGAAGAAGTAGTCGATGTGATCGAAGAACTTCTGAAAGAAGACGAAGAAGACGAAAAGAAAATGAAGAAACGTCCGCCGGTAGTCTGCGTTATGGGACACGTTGACCACGGTAAAACCTCTCTTCTTGACAAGATTCGTGATACCCATGTCATCGCAGGAGAAGCAGGTGGAATCACACAGCATATCGGTGCTTCAGTTGTGGAAATCAACGGTGAGAAAATCACCTTCCTCGATACACCGGGACATGAAGCATTTACCGCAATGCGTATGCGTGGTGCAAATTCTACCGATATTGCAATCCTGGTTGTTGCAGCAGATGACGGTGTCATGCCGCAGACTGTAGAAGCGATCAACCATGCAAAGGCAGCAGGGATCGAGATCGTAGTTGCGATCAACAAGATTGACAAACCAAGTGCCAATATCGACCGTGTAAAACAGGAACTGACCGAATATGAACTGATTCCGGAAGACTGGGGCGGAAGCACCATCTGTGTACCGGTATCTGCTCATACAGGAGAAGGAATCAAAGAGCTTCTGGAAATGGTTCTTCTTACCGCAGAAGTGATGGAACTGAAAGCAAATCCGAACCGCCGCGCAAGAGGTCTTGTAATTGAGGCTGAGCTTGACAAAGGAAAAGGACCGGTTGCAACCGTTCTTGTACAGAAGGGTACACTCCGTGTCGGAGATCCGATCGCAGCAGGTTCTGCATATGGTAAAGTACGTGCCATGATGGATGACCAGGGGCGCCGTGTAAAAGAAGCAGGTCCTTCTATGCCGGTTGAGATCCTCGGTCTTAATGATGTGCCGAATGCAGGTGAAGTATTTGTTGGCTGCAAGAATGATAAAGATGCAAGAAGCTTTGCAGAGACATTCATCAGTCAGAACAAGATCAAGAAACTGGAAGAAACCAAGTCCAAGATGTCTCTGGATGATCTGTTCAACCAGATCCAGGAAGGCAACTTAAAAGAACTTGGAATCGTTGTAAAAGCAGACGTACAGGGATCTGTAGAAGCGATCAAGCAGAGCCTTGTCAAACTTTCCAATGAAGAAGTCGTTGTCAAGATCATCCATGGTGGTGTTGGTGCGATCAATGAATCTGACGTTACGCTTGCAGCAGCATCCAATGCGATCATTATCGGATTCAATGTACGTCCGGACGCAACTGCAAAGGAAACGGCAGAACGTGAAGGCGTTGATGTGAGACTGTACCGTGTCATCTACAATGCGATCGAAGACGTTGAAGCAGCCATGAAGGGTATGCTTGAGCCTGTATTTGAAGAAAAGGTACTTGGCCATGCCGAAGTACGTCAGACATTCAAGGCTTCCGGAGTCGGAACAATTGCAGGATCTTATGTCCTTGACGGTACATTTGAACGTGACTGCCAGGCAAGAATCGTTCGTGACGGCGTTGTGATCTATGATGGAAAGCTTGCTTCATTAAAGCGTTTCAAAGATGATGTGAAGGAAGTTAAAGCCGGATATGAATGTGGTTTCGTATTTGAACGTTTCAACGATGTCAAAGAAGGAGACCAGGTAGAAGCATTCAAGATGGTGGAAGTTCCTAGATAAAGAAGGGTAGAAAATGAGAAAAAACAGCATTAAGAATACAAGAGTAAACGCAGAGGTACAGCGTGAACTGAGTACTATTCTGCGTGGAGGAATCAAGGATCCGCGTGTTGCACCGATGACTTCGGTTGTAGCGGTAGAGGTTGCTCCGGATCTTAAAACCTGCAAAGCATATATCAGTGTCCTGGGCGATGAAAAAGCCCAGACTGATACCCTGAAGGGATTACAGAGCGCAGAAGGCTATATCCGCCGCGAACTTGCTCATACACTGAATATGCGTAACACACCGGAGATCAAGTTCGTACTGGATCAGTCCATTGAATATGGTGTCCGGATGTCAAAGAAAATTGATGATGTAACAAGAGATTTACGGGAAGAGGATGATTAGTATGTTATTAGATGCAATTTCAAAAGCCGGGACGATCGCACTTGGCGGACATGTCCGCCCGGATGGGGACTGTGCTGGTTCCTGCATGGGATTGTATAACTATGTCAGAGAGAATTTTCCTGAAAAAGAGATCGATGTTTATCTGGAAGAGCTTCCGAATACACTGAAGTTCATGAAAAATACAGATAAGATCCGGCATGAAGTGACGGAAGAAAAAACCTATGATTTGTTTATCGCACTGGATTGCGGGGATATGGGAAGACTTGGATTTTCGGCAGTCCTTTTCAAAAAAGCGGCAGTAAGATTCTGTGTAGATCATCATGTGAGCAACCAGAGTTTTGCAGACCAGAACTATATCATGCCAGATGCAAGCTCGACAAGTGAGCTGATCTACGATCTGCTGGATTATGGGAAAATGTCTGTGGAGACTGCCGAGTGCCTTTACACAGGAATGGTGCATGATACCGGTGTGTTCCGTTATTCCTGTACCCATCCGTCGACCATGCGCGCAGCAGCAGCACTGATGGAAAAAGGGATCGATTTTACAAAAATAATTACAGAGACTTTTGATGAAAAGACCTATGCACAGAACCAGGTTCTGGGGCGTGCATTGTTGGAAAGCTTTCTTTTTATGGACGGAAGATGTATTGTATCTTACGTTACAAAAGAAGAGATGGATTTCTACCAGGTAAAAGCGAAACATCTGGATGGAATCGTAAGCCAGCTGAAACTCACAAAAGGTATCGATGTTGCAATTTTTATGTATGAGCTTGAACATGGAACTTTTAAGGTAAGTCTGCGATCCAGTGAAAAGATAGATGTAAGTGTAGTTGCAAGCTATTTTGGCGGCGGCGGACACGCAAGGGCAGCCGGATTCTCCATGACTGCCACACCACATGATATCATCAACAATCTGGCAAGAAGACTGGAACTTCAGTTTAACAGTGGGAGCGAAGCGGAATGATACATGGCGTACTGAATGTATATAAAGAAAAAGGCTATACGTCCCATGATGTGGTCGCAAAGCTGCGCGGGATCGTAAAGCAGAAAAAGATCGGGCATACCGGAACCCTTGATCCGGATGCCGAAGGAGTACTTCCGGTCTGCTTTGGGAAAGCAACAAAGCTTTGTGACCTGCTGACAGATAAAGATAAAACCTATCAGGCGGTTCTTCTTCTCGGTCAGGTGACGGATACACAGGATACTTCCGGTCAGGTTCTGGAAAAACATAGCACAGAAGATCTGACCAATGAAAAAGTGGAAAATGTGATCCGCAGCTTTGAGGGAGAATACGATCAGATTCCGCCGATGTATTCGGCACTCAAAGTTAACGGGAAAAAGCTTTATGAGCTTGCCAGAGAGGGCCAAGAAGTAGAGCGGAAAGCACGAAGAATCACGATTCATGAGATCCGGATCCTGGAGATCAATCTTCCGGAGGTAAAACTGGAAGTGACCTGTTCAAAGGGAACGTATATCCGTACACTGTGTCATGATATCGGTCAGAAGCTTGGCTGTGGCGGATGCATGAAAGAGCTTTTGAGAACACGTGTAGAGCGGTTTGGACTTGAAGACAGTATCCGGCTCGGTGAAATTGCACAGCTTCAGAAAGAAGGAATTCTGGAGGAGAAGATCATCGCGATAGATGAAATGTTTCCAACGTATGCACAGGTCGTACTGCCACCGAAAACGGCCGCGGCAGTACGGAACGGGAATAGTTTCAGAAAAAGAGATATTTCACAGGAAACAGCATTAAAGGAGTATGAGAACGATGAGAGAGTCCGCGTGTACGATGAATCGCATCAGTTTATTGCGATTTACTGTTACTGCAGGAAAGACGATCTCTTCAAGATTGTAAAAATGTTTTTTGATGGAAATGAAAAAAAGTAATTAAAGAGGAAAGAACATGGACTATATCAGAGGTCTGGAAGCCTATCAGGATTCCAGAGAGGCAGCAATCACACTTGGCAAATTTGATGGAGTTCACAGAGGACATCAGAAGCTGATCAAAAAAGTATGTCAGCTGAAGGCGAAAAAAGGCGTTCGTTCTGTTGTGTTTGCATTTGATATGAATCCGCTTTATGAAAAGCTTGGAAAATCAAGAGAAGGGATCATGTCCAATGAGGAGCGCAGATGTCTTCTGGACAAGAAAGTAGATGTACTGCTGGAATGCCCGTTTTCCGAAGATGTCACAAGTATGTCGGCAGAGGATTTCATCAGGAAGATCCTGATTGAAAAAATTCATGCCCGGTATATTGTGATCGGAACGGATTTCCACTTTGGGCATGACAAGCGTGGTGATGCAAAAATGCTTGCAGAATATGCCGATGTGTATGGATATGAACTTTTTGTGATTGAAAAAGAGATGTACGGAAAACGGGAGATCAGCAGCAGCTATGTCCGGGAAGAGCTTCGAAAGGGAAATATGGAAGCTGTGAATGATATGCTGGGGTATGCATATACTGTACGGGGAAAAGTAGAGCATGGCAGGCAGCTGGGCAGAAAACTGGGATTTCCGACACTTAATGTACATCCGTCAAGGGATAAACTTCTTCCACCGAACGGAGTTTATCTGGATAGTGTGAGGATTGATGGAATCTGGTACAACGGAATCGGTAATGTCGGGTTTAAGCCAACGGTATCCGATGAGAAGCGGATGCTGATCGAGAGCAATCTGCTGGATTACAGTGGTGATGCCTACGGAAAAGAGGTAGAGATCCAGCTTTATCATTTTAAGAGACCGGAGCAGAAGTTTGAATCGATAGAAATGATGAAGGCTCAGATCGATCAGGATATTGCTTACGCAAAAGAATTTTTCCGTTATCATCATAAGAAATAACAGAGCCGGTGAAAAAGCTCCGGAAATGCGGTTATTTACAGGCAGCCTGTGAACAGGAATATGAAAACCTGTCAGATGCGGGAAAGATAAAATCCTTCTTGACAGGATTCGGGGCATATGGTACACTAGGCAAGTATGAAAAACCGATGTTCGGCAGATGGAATCTCCAACCACTGCTTAATATCAGGCAATTAACAGTATATTTAGGAGGTAGTGACAAATGATCACAAAAGAAATGAAAGAACAGATTATCAAAGAATACGGAAGAACAGAAGGAGATACAGGATCTCCGGAAGTACAGGTAGCTCTTCTTACAGCAAGAATCAATGATCTTACAGATCACTTCAAAGCTAACCCGAAGGATCACCACTCAAGAAGAGGACTTCTTAAGATGGTTGGACAGAGAAGAGGACTTCTTGCATACCTTAAGAAGAATGACATTGAAAGATATCGTTCACTGATCGAAAGATTAGGTTTAAGAAAGTAAGACGTATTTTACAGGGAGCGAAAGGCATCAGCTGGATGTCTTCGCTCCCTGTTTGTTTACGCAAACAATGAGCCGAACCGGTACAACATGCATCATCCATGCCAATCAGCATAGTGATTGACATGGGAGTGACCAATAACCGTGTTTTGCCACATTTTAAAGTTAGTTATATAGAATCTTGCAAGAGATGTAAGGATATGATATAATACAAAAGATTGTGGGTAGAGATTGCGTCCGAGACCACTGAAAAGTATATTTTGAGGAGTGTATTTTTCAGTAGTTTCGGAGATTTTACCCGTCAGATAAACAGATAAAAAAGGAGAACATTTATGTACAAAAAGTTTGAAATGGAACTTGCAGGCCGTACACTCCGCGTAGATGTTGGAAGAGTTGCCAAACAGGCGAACGGCGCAGTACTTATGCATTATGGTGATACAGTTGTGCTTTCAACAGCAACTGCATCCGACAAACCAAGAGAAGGAATTGACTTCTTCCCGCTCAGCGTTGAATACAATGAGAAGCTTTATGCAGTAGGAAAGATCCCGGGAGGATTTAACAAGAGAGAAGGAAAGGCATCAGAAAATGCTGTTCTTACCTGCCGTGTGATCGACCGTCCGATGAGACCGCTTTTCCCGAAGGATTACAGAAATGATGTAACTTTGGAGAACTTGGTTCTCTCTGTTGAACAGGACTGCTCACCGGAGCTTACTGCTATGCTTGGATCAGCGATTGCAACTGCTATTTCTGATATCCCGTTCGATGGTCCGACAGCTTCTACCCAGGTAGGACTTGTTGACGGAGAACTGGTATTCAATCCAACCGCAGAGCAGAAAGAAAAGTCTGACCTTGCACTGACTGTTGCATCTACAAGAGAAAAGGTAATCATGATTGAAGCCGGAGCAAATGAAGTACCGGAAGCTAAGATGCTCGAAGCCATCTTCGCGGCGCATGAAGTGAATCAGAAAGTCATCGCATTCATCGACCAGATCGTTGCAGAATGTGGAAAACCAAAACATGATTATGTAAGCTTTGCAGTACCGGAAGAACTCTTTGAAGCGATTCAGAAGATCGTAACACCGGAAGAGATGGAAGTTGCAGTATTCACAGATGACAAGCAGACAAGAGAAGAAAATATCCGTAAGATCACAGAAAAGCTGGAAGAAGCTTTTGCTGATAACGAAGAATGGCTTGCCAAACTTGGTGAAGCTGTATATCAGTACCAGAAGAAGGTTGTCCGCAAGATGATCCTCAAAGACCACAAGCGTCCGGACGGTCGTGCAATCGAAGAAATCCGTCCACTTGCCGCAGAAATTGACCTGATCCCGAGAGTACATGGTTCTGCTATGTTTACACGTGGACAGACACAGATCTGTACCATCACCACACTGGCTCCGCTTTCAGAAGCACAGAAGGTAGACGGACTGGATGAATCTGAGACATCCAAGAGATATATGCATCACTATAACTTCCCGTCATACTCTGTAGGTGAGACAAGACCTTCCAGAGGACCGGGACGTCGTGAGATCGGACATGGAGCCCTTGCTGAGAGAGCACTGGTACCGGTACTTCCGTCAGAGGAAGAATTCCCGTATGCGATCCGTACCGTATCTGAGACATTTGAATCTAACGGTTCTACTTCTCAGGCAAGTGTATGTGCATCTTCTATGTCACTTATGGCAGCAGGTGTACCAATCAAATCTGCAGTTGCAGGTATCTCATGTGGTCTGGTAACAGGTGCTACTGACGATGATTATCTGGTACTTACAGATATCCAGGGACTGGAAGATTTCTTCGGAGATATGGACTTCAAGGTAGCAGGTACACATAAAGGTATCACAGCGATCCAGATGGATATTAAGATCCACGGACTGACAAGACCGATCATCGAAGAAGCAATTGCACGTACAAGAAAAGCAAGAGTTTACATTCTGGATGAAGTTATGGCTAAGACAATCGCTGAGCCAAGAGCACAGGTTGGCAAGTATGCACCGAAGATCATTCAGATGAATATTGATCCGGCTAAGATCGGTGAAGTTGTAGGTCAGAGAGGAAAGACCATCAACGCAATCATCGAAAAGACAGGCGTTAAGATTGATATCACAGATGAAGGAAGCGTATCTATCTGTGGCGTAGATGCAGACAGCATGGAACAGGCAAGAAAGATGATCGCTACCATCGTAACAGACTTCGAGGCAGGAATGGTTCTTGAAGGTGATGTTGTAAGCATCAAAGAATTCGGCGCATTCATCGAATTTGCACCGGGCAAAGAAGGAATGGTACACATTTCCAAAATCGCTAAGCAGAGAATCGATCATGTAGAAGATGTTCTTTCTATCGGAGATCACGTCAAAGTGGTTTGCCTTGGAAAAGACAAGATGGGACGTTTGAGCTTCAGCATCAAAGATGTTGCAGAATAAAGTTTTATAAAATCAGAAGGACTTTACCAGTATCGGTAGAGTCCTTTTTTAGTTCTATTTTTCTCCTGCCTTCCATATACATTCTTTAAAGAGAGGTGGACAAGATGAGAAGAGAAAAGAAAGATCAAATTCTGGCGGTGCTTCCGGAGAAAATCCGAGGGATCCTGTTGAATCATGGACTGGATTTTGAGAAGATCCAGGAGATCCGGCTTCGGGAAGAGCAGCCGCTTGCAGTGAAAAAAGAGGGAAAGGAAGAACTTTTTACCCATCGGGTGACAAAAGAAGAACTGCGTGAAACGATGGAATATGTATCCAATTATTCCCTGTATGCCTATGAAAATGAACTGCGCCAGGGGTTTCTGACGATTGAAGGAGGGCATCGGGTCGGAATTTCCGGGAAAATTATTTCGGAAAAGGAACAGATCCGGAATTTTCAGTATATTACATCGATCAATATCCGAATCTGCCATGAGATTACAGGTTGTGCGAATAAGCTGTTTCCTGTGATCCTTGAAAAAGGAAGACTTTGCCATACCATGATCATTTCCCCACCAGGTGGAGGAAAGACTACACTTTTGCGGGATCTGGTGCGGCAGATTTCGGATGGGAACCGCTGGGTGGAAGGAAGAAATGTGGGTGTGGTGGATGAACGTTCAGAGATTGGAGGATGCTACCGTGGCGTACCACAGAACCAGCTTGGGATGCGGACAGATATTTTGGACAACTGCCCGAAAGCAGAAGGAATGATGATGCTGGTGCGGTCTATGGCGCCGGAGGTGATCGCGGCAGATGAGATCGGGACAGCGAAGGATGTAGAGGCGATCGAGTACGCCATGCACTGTGGGGCAACCATGCTGACGACGGTGCATGGTTCCGGTATGGATGAGATCCGTGAAAAGCCACTGGTCAGCAATCTGGTAAAGGAAAGATGTTTTGCCAGATATGTTGTGATGAAATCCGGGAAACATGTAGGAGAAATTGAAGGGATTTATAACGAACGGGGAGAAAAACTGTGTATCTGAAAATGGTCGGATGCCTGGGAATTGTGGCGGCGACATCCGGCTATGGATACAGCAGGGGAATGGAATATCAGAGGCAGATCACGGATACCGGAGAGCTGCAAAGAGTGATAAGGCAGCTTGCGGGAGAAATGGAGTATACTTATGCACCACTCGCCCAGGTATGCGCTTCTGTTTCCCGAAGATGCAGTCAGAACTACAGGATCTGGTTGGAACATCTGGCAAAAGAATTGGAGATGCCGTCAAGAAGTCTTGCAATAATCTGGGAGAGGTGCTGCGAAAGTGATCTTGAATGTCTGCTCCTTGGCAGGGAGGAAAGGGTACGTCTGCATGAGCTTGGGATGCAGCTTGGCAGCCTGGATAAGAAGCAGGAAACGCAGATTTTCTTGCAGTATGCAGAATTTCTGGAAGAAAAAAGAGGCGGTCTTTTAAAAGAAATTCAGGAAAAACGGAGGCTTTGCAATCTGCTGGGTGTTACAGCAGGGCTTTTCCTGACAATTTTGATTCTGTAAATAGGAGCGAAACATGAGTGTAAATCTGATATTTAAAATTGCGGCAGTCGGGATTCTGGTTTCTGTCCTGGGACAGGTGCTGAAACACAGCGGAAGAGAAGAACAGGCATTTCTCACAAGCCTTGCAGGACTGCTCCTGGTTTTATTCTGGATCCTTCCTTATATTTCAGATCTGTTTGACGATATCAGACGGCTCTTTGCTCTGTAAAGGAGGGAAAAGATGAGTATCCTTAAGGCAGCCTGCATCGGGATTGCAGGAACTTTCCTGGCATTACAATTTCAAAATACCAGAAAAGAGTATGGGATCTATCTGGGGATTGCGGTCAGCATTTTCCTTTTTCTCGGAATGAGCCGGAATCTGTCGGTGATCCGGGAAACTTTGGAATTGGTTGGCAGCTTTGTAAAGATCGATGCGGTATATCTGACGGCAATGCTGAAAATCCTGGGTGTGACCTATCTGGCGGAATTTGCGTCAGCAATCTGCAAGGATGCCGGTTATCAGACGATCGCCGAGCAGATCGAGGTCTTTGCAAGGCTCAGTATACTTGCAATAGGAATGCCGATATTAAAAGCACTGCTTCTTGCAATCCGCGAACTTGGACAGTAAAAGGGAAGAAAAATGAAACATTATTTTCAGAAATATGGCATAGCATGCATGATCGGACTTGTAATCTTCGTACTGATACTGCCGGTACAGGTATTTGCGGCAGGGGAAGATTCCTCTTCGGAAAACAGCCGGACAGAAGATAATATGACAGAAACGGATCTGGAAAAAACACAGGAGGAAACAGAGCAGAAAATCTGGGAGCTGACAGAGGTAAAGGATCTGGATACGGCAATCCGAAAACTGTTCCCGGAAGAAAAACTGCATTTTCAGGATCTTGTTGAGTCTGTGATCCGGCAGGATGAGAACCTGTCTGCCGGACAGATCAGAAACTTTGTGACGGATCAGTTTTTCTATGTGCTGAAGGTCAATAAACCGGTGCTTGCATCTATCATTTTTCTGGTGCTGATCGCAGCGGTTTTTTCCAACTTTTCGGAAGTGTTTCAGAACTGCCAGATCTCACAGACCGCCTTTTTTCTGGTATACCTGTCTGTGATTACAGTCGGCATACGGAATTTTCAGGCAGCAGCCGTAGAGGTACAGCATGGACTCGAAAATCTGATCCTCTTTATGCGAGTACTCTGTCCTGTCTACTTTGTCTGTATGGCAGTCGCAGTGGGAAGTATTTCTGCGATCGCATTTTATAATCTGGCGCTTTTCCTGATCTTTCTTGTGGAACTTGTGATTTTGAAATGGATCGTTCCGTTGATCCAGATCGCACTTCTGATGGAAATCTTGAACAATCTGACGGAGGAGGAATTTCTTTCTAAGGCAGCGGAACTTTTGCGACTTGTAATCGGATGGAGTCTGAAAAGTCTGCTTGCCCTGGTGACGGGGATCGGGTTTATCGAGCGGATAATCAGTCCGGCGGCAGATCAGGTGAAAAGGAGTGTCTGGACAAAGGGCGTGGGAATGATTCCAGGAATCGGTGATGTAGTCAGCGGGACAAGCGAAGTCGTGCTTGGAAGTGCGGTCCTTTTAAAAAATGGAGTTGGAATTGCAGGGGCACTGCTTGTAACGGGAGTTGTGATGATCCCGGTCATCAATATGGGAATTCTGACGCTTCTTTACAAAGGAACGGCGGCACTTATCCAGCCGGTGTCTGATAAACGGATCGTGGAGGCCATCAGTTTTACCGGGGAAGGTTATCATATGCTGCTAAAGACGGTGCTTGCGACGGCGGTCCTGTTTCTGGTGACACTTGCAGTTGCGGCATCGGCAGCTTCGTAGGAGGGATAAAATGATACAGCTGGTTTACAGGTGGATGCAGAATCTCGCCGTTTATATGCTTCTTGTAACCGCATTTTTGCAGGCACTTCCAGAGAATAGCTACCGGAAATATGTCCGTTTTTTCTGCGGACTTCTTCTGACAGTTTTGCTTGCCCAGCCGGTTCTGGATCTTATGGGGGAAGCCGGACAGGTAACGGAGCTGTATCGGACGGCGGAGTATGAGCAGATGATAAAAGAGATGGAGTATGCGGCGGATTTGCTCGAAAAGGGCGGTGAATGAAGATGTTTGAAATCCGTAAAATAAAAAAAGACAAGTGGCTGATCATATTGCTTGTCGGACTGCTTCTGGTTGTGATCGCGATGCCTGTTTCCGATATAAAATCAGACCAGACACAGGATGAACAGCAGGTGCAGAAGGCGGAAAATGCATCGGAGGATACTTATACAGATGCACTGGAAACACGGCTGGAAAATGCACTTGCAAAAGTAGAAGGAGTTGGAAATGTAAAGGTGATGATCACTCTGGCTTCTTCCTCGGAAAAGGTAGTGGAAAAGGACCAGGAGATGACAAGTGAGGTGCAGGAAGGGGAGAGCGGAGGAAAAAATACCAGTTCTTCAGAGACGGCAGTTTATGCAAACGGAAATGGAGAAGAAACGCCATATGTGAAACAGGAATTAAGTCCCCGGATAGAAGGTGTTCTCGTAATTGCAGATGGCGGAGATAATGCCATCGTGATTGAAAATATCACAGAGGCTGTGCAGGCATTATTCGGAGTAGACACGCATAAGATAAAAGTAATGAAGCATAACTAAAAAAGAATCTTATAGGAGGAAGGCTAGTGAAAAAAGTATTTAAGAAAAATCAGATTGTGATTGCGGTTCTTGCGGTGATGATCGCTGCGGCAGGATATCTGAACTATTCCGGAAAAATTTTTGGCTCGAAAAACAAAACAGCAGAGACGGGAAGCGAGATGGCAAATAAGGAACTTCTGGATATTTCGGATCAGGACACAGGAGGTGACAGCTCCCTCCAGACAGCGGATAACGATCAGGTGGACGGAAATCCGGGAGAGGCGGTGCTGACAAATGGATCGGTCAGTGCGCTTGTAGCACAGGCAAAAGTGAACCGGGAGCAGGTGCGGGCAAAAAACAAAGAAACCCTGCAGGCGATCATTGATAATGCAGATATCGCAGAAGACCAGAAAGCAGATGCAGTTGCGCAGATGGTGGAGATGACACAGCGCGCCGAACAGGAGGTCGCAATTGAGACTCTGCTTGCCAGCAAAGGCTTTCAGGATGCGGTGGTAAGTCTTACCGAAGAATCCGCAGATGTGGTCGTTGATGTGGCGGATCTGTCGGATGCAAAACGGGCACAGATCGAGGATATTGTCACACGCAAAGCAGAGGTAAATGCTGCAAATGTGGTGATCACACCGATCCATGAAAGTACAAATACGAGTGAATCAGGGGATTGATATTATAGCAAAAATACCATATAATAAGAGTTTGAGTGACATTGAGAAAATAGTAGGAGTAGAATAACATGGCAGATTTTACGAATGAGATAAAGAAAAGAAGAACATTTGCGATCATTTCCCATCCGGATGCAGGTAAGACTACCCTGACAGAGAAGTTTCTGTTATATGGTGGGGCAATCAATCAGGCAGGTTCTGTAAAAGGAAAGGCAACAGCGAAACATGCGGTTTCAGACTGGATGGAGATTGAAAAAGAAAGAGGTATTTCGGTAACATCTTCTGTCCTGCAGTTCCAGTATGACGGTTATTGCATCAATATTCTGGATACACCGGGACATCAGGATTTCTCGGAAGATACTTATCGTACTCTTATGGCGGCCGATTCGGCGGTTATGGTGATCGATGGATCAAAAGGTGTGGAGGCACAGACAAGAAAGCTGTTCAAAGTCTGCGTCATGCGTCATATTCCGATTTTTACATTTATCAATAAAATGGACCGTGAAGCGATGGATACCTTTGAATTACTGGATGATATTGAAAAGGAACTGGGGATCGCTACCTGTCCGATCAACTGGCCGATCGGTTCCGGAAAAGAATTCCGCGGCGTATTTGACCGGAACAGCAGAGAACTGGAGATTTTCTCAGATACCAAGAAAGGAACCTCGATCGGGGAAGTTGAGAAGGTTTCCATCGACAGTGAGGAAGCAAAGAGCATCGTAAGCGAAGCACAGTTCGCACAGCTGGAAGAAGAGATTGAGCTTCTGGACGGAGCGAGTGCGGAATTTGACCAGGAGATGGTCAGCAAAGGAGAACTCTCTCCGGTATTTTTCGGATCAGCTCTGACCAACTTCGGTGTGGAGACCTTTCTTCAGCATTTCCTTAAAATGACGACTTCGCCGCTTCCGAGAATGTCCGACAAAGGATTGATCGATCCGATGAAAGAAGAAGATTTCTCCGCATTTGTGTTTAAGATCCAGGCAAATATGAATAAGGCACACCGGGACAGAATCGCATTTATGCGTATCTGTTCCGGTGAGTTCAAGGCAGGCATGGATGTCTTCCATATCCAGGGAGGCAGGAAAGTCCGTCTGTCACAGCCACAGCAGATGATGGCGAGTGAACGCCACATGATCGATACTGCTTATGGTGGAGACATCATCGGTGTATTTGATCCTGGTATTTTCTCTATTGGAGATACACTGACCAATTCAGCGGAAAAATTTGCATACGAAGGAATTCCGACTTTCGCACCGGAACATTTTGCCAGAGTACGCCAGGTGGATACGATGAAGAGAAAGCAGTTCATCAAGGGAATCAACGAGATCGCGCAGGAAGGCGCGATCCAGATTTTCCAGGAATTCAACACCGGTATGGAAGAGATCATCGTCGGTGTAGTCGGTGTCTTGCAGTTTGATGTATTAAAATACCGTCTGGAAAATGAATATAACGTGGAGATCCGTCTGGAACCACTTCCATATGAACATATCCGCTGGATCGAGAATGAAGAAATCAATATGGACAAGCTGGTCGGCACATCCGATATGAAGAAGATCAAGGACCTGAAAGACAGACCGCTTCTTCTGTTTGTCAACAGCTGGAGCATCCGTATGGTGCTGGAACGAAACGAAGGACTGAAACTTTCCGAATTCGGACGTTCCTAAAAAACTTTCCAATAAGGATCTTTTATGTTACAATGAACGCATAGCGACGAGCGCAGGACTGGGTGGAAAATGATCGGCTGCTTGCAGACGGATCATTTTCAAGCCAGGACTATGTGAGTGCAACGAACATCGAGGAACCGAAAGGTTCCGAGATGAGCGCGAGGAGCGTAAAAAGAGCGCAGTGTTGGGTGGGAAATGATCGGCTGCTTGCAGACGGATCATTTTCAAGCCAGGACTATGTGAGTGCAACGAACATCGAGGAACCGAAAGGTTCCGAGATGAGCGCGAGGAGCGGAAGAACCGCAGACAGGAGGACTTATAATGAGTAAAGAAGAGAGAAATACCTATAAGATAGAATCAGATGAGAACCTCGGAGAAGTACAGATTGCTGATGAAGTAGTTGCAATTATCGCAGGACTTGCAGCAATGGAGGTAGAGGGGGTATCTTCCATGGCAGGAAATGCAACCAGAGAACTGATCGCAAAGCTTGGAATGAAGAGCCTTTCCAAAGGAGTAAAGGTAGACGTGCTGGAAGGTATCGTTACCGTATCCCTTGCCCTGAACCTCAAATATGGTAGCAGTATCAAAGATACTACTTTAAAGGTACAGGAAAAAGTAAAGGCAGCAATCGAGAATATGACAGGTCTTACCGTTGCAGACGTAAACATCCGTGTTGCAGGTGTGGACATGCCGGAAGAAGAATAATTGGAGAGAGAACATGCGAAGAAGTAAAGTCAGAGAACATATATTTAAAATGCTCTTCAGCATCGGATTTGATGCGGCTGATGCAGACGAACAGATCGAACTGTATCTGGAACAGGTAGAAGAAGCGAGTGAGGAAGAACGCGGATATATGCGCAAAAAGGTCAAAGATATTGCAGCACATGAAGAAGAAATCGATGCGATGATCAATGAACATACAACCGGTTGGAAAACCGGACGTATGAATAAAGTGGATCTTTCTGTTCTTCGTCTTGCCGTATATGAGATGAAGTGGGATGACGAAGTGCCGGTCAAAGTAGCGATCAATGAAGCAGTTGAGCTGGCAAAGAATTTTTCAGGAGATGAGGGACCGGCATTTGTCAACGGTGTACTCGGAAAGCTTGCATAAGAATCAGAAATCATGCGAAATGTATATACTGTAAAACAGGTCAATGCGTACATTAAGAATATGTTTACGCAAGACTTTATGTTGAATCGAATTTATATCAAAGGGGAAGTGTCAAACTGTAAGTACCATACTTCAGGACATCTGTACTTTTCACTGAAAGATGAGTCCGGAACGATTGCCTGTGTTATGTTTGCCGGGCGGCGCAGCGGGCTTTCTTTTCGTATGCAGGAAGGGCAGCAGGTAATCGTGCTTGGAAGCGTCAGCGTCTATGAAAGAGATGGCAGATATCAGGTTTATGCAAAGGAGATCGTACTGGATGGTGCGGGACTTCTTTATGAAAAATTTATAAAGCTCAAAAAAGAGCTGGAAGAAATGGGAATGTTTGCGCCGGAATATAAAAAGCCGATTCCAAAATATGTGCGGACAGTTGGTGTTGTAACGGCACCAACCGGAGCGGCAGTGCGCGATATTATCAACATTACCAGGCGGAGAAATCCATATGTGCAGATTCTTCTGTATCCGGCACTGGTACAGGGGGATGGCGCGTCTGAAAGTGTGGTACGGGGAATCCGTGCACTGGAGGAAGCAAAGGTTGATGTGATGATCGTTGGCAGAGGCGGGGGATCTATTGAAGATCTGTGGGCATTTAACGAGGAAAATGTAGCGCGCGCAGTTTTTGAATGCAGTGTACCGGTTATTTCGGCAGTAGGACATGAGACGGACACGACGATCATAGATTATGTAGCGGATCTTCGTGCACCGACGCCTTCTGCTGCGGCAGAGCTTGCAATCTGTAATTACCGGGAACTTCTGGAAACGATCCGGACAGAACGGGAAAGGATGCACCGAAGTATGAGGAGAAAGCTGGAGATTGCATCACTTCATACAGCGCGGTATGCAGAAAAATTCCGTTACTTAAGTCCGTCAGGGAAACTTAAGTCCATGCGCCAGCAGCTTGCAGGCTATGAGGAGCAGATCCCAAAAGCCATGCATCAGCGGTTGGAACAGGAACAGGAGAGGACTCGGAAAGTGCAGGAGATGCTGCCGCTTCTGATGGAGCGGAATCTGCGGGAAAGCCGTCAGCAGCTTGCAATCCGGATCGAACGGATGAAGGGACTTTCTCCGCTTGCCAAGCTGAACCAGGGCTTTTCCTATGTACAGGGATCGGAAGGGACCGTAAAGAAAGTAGCGGATGTAAAAAAAGGAGACTGGCTTCGGATTTATGTGACAGACGGGCAGATCGAGGCACAGGTAACAGATACCAAGAAGGAGTAGGAAAATGGCAGATAAGAAAAACGAGATTGCAGAAGAAATGCCGGAAGAATCTCTGGAAGAGCTTTTTGCAAAGCTGGATCAGGTGGCAAAAGAGCTGGAATCGGGAGATACTTCGCTGGAAGAGTCCTTCGGACTGTATCAGAAGGGCATGGAAATGCTGAAGCTTTGTAATGAGAAGATTGATACAGTAGAGAAAAAAGTGCAGGTGCTGGAAGAGAATGGAGAAATACATGACTTTTAAAGAAGAAATGAAAGAAAGAACAGAAGTGATTGAAAAGCTTCTTGTAAAATATATGCCGAAAGCAGAAGGTTATCAGAGCCAGATCATGGAGGCGATGGAGTACAGTGTAATGGCAGGCGGAAAGAGACTCCGCCCAATGCTGATGCAGGAGACATACCGCCTTTTCGGAGGAGAAGGAAAAGAAATCGAGCCGTTTATGGCAGCAATGGAGATGATCCATACTTATTCCCTGGTGCACGATGATCTGCCGGCAATGGACAATGACGAGTACCGTAGAGGAAGAAAGACAACGCATATTGTATACGGGGAAGCAATGGGAATTCTTGCCGGGGATGCACTTCTGAACTATGCGTTTGAGACGGCGGTAAAGGCATTTGAAATCGCACCTGAAAAGAGTCTTCTGATTGGAAAAGCTTTAAAAATCCTTGCAGAAAAAGCCGGTATTTACGGGATGATAGGCGGTCAGGTCGTGGATGTGGCTTCCTGCGGTGTGGGACTTGATGAAGGCATGCTGAACTTTATCTATGAACTGAAAACCGGAGCGCTGATTGAAAGTTCGATGATGATCGGGGCACTTCTTGCAGGTGCAGAGGATGCAGAGCTTGAGAAAGTGCAGAAGATCGCATCGGATGTGGGGATTGCTTTCCAGATCCAGGATGACATCCTGGATGTGACAAGTACTACAGAAGAGCTTGGCAAACCGGTCCACAGCGATGAAAAGAATGAAAAAACAACCTATGTTACATTAAAAGGTCTGGAAAAAGCAACCAGAGATGTGGAAGTTATTTCACAGGAAGCACTGGAGCTGCTTTCCGGGCTGGACAGAGAAAATGCGTATCTGACACAGCTGATACAGGAACTGATACACAGGAAAAAATAAGCGGGGTGGATGAAGTGTATCTGGAGCAGATTCACGAAGCGAATGATATCAAAAAATTAAATGAACGGGAACTGGCAGGGCTTGCAGAAGAAATCCGTACTTTTCTTGTTGAGAAGATCAGCAAGACAGGAGGGCATCTTGCGTCCAATCTGGGTGTGGTAGAGCTTACCATGGCAATGCATCTCAGTTTTCAGCTTCCGGAGGATAAGATGATCTGGGATGTAGGGCATCAGTCTTATACGCATAAGATTCTGACCGGAAGGAAAGAAGGATTTGATGGTTTGAGAAAATACGGCGGTATGAGTGGTTTCCCGAAGAGGAAAGAAAGTGACTGTGATGCCTTTGATACCGGTCATAGCTCCACTTCGATTTCGGCCGGACTTGGATATGCCAGAGGGAGGGATATCCTGGGACAGGATTATTCCGTGATCTCTGTTATCGGTGATGGATCACTGACCGGAGGAATGGCTTATGAAGCACTGAATAATGCTGCGGAGATGAAGACGAATTTCATCATCGTACTCAACGATAACCATATGTCTATTTCCAAAAATGTCGGTGGAATGTCCAGTTATCTCGGGGAGCTGCGCACTGCCCAGGCCTATACCGATCTGAAGGATACCGTGGAAAATGTACTTGGCAGTATTCCGTTTGGCGGTGAAAAGATGGTGCGGCATATTAAGCGCACCAAGAGCAGCATCAAGCAGCTTTTGGTTCCGGGAATGTTCTTTGAAGATATGGGAATCAAGTATTTAGGACCGGTGGACGGGCATGACCTGAAGGCGCTGTGCCGTGCGTTTACCGAGGCAAAAAGGGTAAAAGGACCGGTGCTTGTCCATGTCCTGACGAAAAAGGGGAAAGGGTATCTCCCGGCAGAAGAAAACCCTTCCTGTTTCCATGGAACAGGTCCGTTTGATATCCAGACAGGAGAGCCGATTTCCAAAAGTGGAAAGGATTCCTGTACAGATGTGTTTTCCAAGGTTATGCTGGATCTGGCAAAAAAAGATGACAGACTGGTAGCGATCACGGCGGCAATGGAAGACGGTACCGGCCTGGCAGCATTTCACAGATACTATCCGGACCGCTTTTTTGATGTGGGGATCGCAGAGGGACATGGCGTGACCTTTGCGGCAGGACTTGCTGCGGCAGGACTGCATCCGGTATTTGCTGTATATTCTTCGTTTTTACAGAGAGGATTTGACCAGATGATCCATGATGTCTGTCTGCAGAAGCTTCCGGTCGTATTTGCTGTGGACAGGGCAGGACTTGTGGGAAGCGACGGGGAGACCCATCAGGGGATCTTTGATCTTTCTTATCTGTCAATGATTCCGAATATGACCGTCCTTTCTCCGAAAAATAAATGGGAACTGGCGGACATGGTGCGGTTTGCGGTGAGACTTGGAGCACCGGCAGCAGTGCGCTATCCAAGAGGCAGCGCATTTGACGGATTCCGTGAATACAGAGCACCGATCGAGTATGGAAAGAGTGAGCCGGTCTATGAAGAAGAAGATATTGCGATCATCAGTGTCGGACATATGTTTGAGCAGGCAGTTCAGGTTCGGAAGCGTTTGAAAGAGATTGGATATAACTGTACCCTGATCAATGCCCGGTTTGTAAAGCCGGTGGATGAGGAGATGCTCCGGAAACTGACGGTGGAACACCGGCTGATCGTGACACTGGAAGAGAATATCCGCAGAGGCGGATTCGGAGAATTTGTGACTGCTTATCTGGCAGGTCTTGAGACAGATGCAGAGGTTCTGAATCTGGCACTGCCGGATGACTATATCGAACACGGAAGTGTAGACCTACTTCGCAGTGAGGTGATGCTGGATATTGAATCCTGCGTGGCCAGGATTATCACTGCATATATAGCAGAAGAGAGCAGGAGGGATTGATAGAGAATGAAAGAACGGTTGGATGTATTACTTGTAAAGAGAAATCTGGCATCCTCCAGAGAAAAGGCAAAAGCGATCATCATGTCCGGCAATGTATTCGTGGACGGGCAGAGAGAGGATAAAGCGGGAACTTCCTTTTCGGAAGAGGTTCAGATCGAAGTCCGTGGACATGCACTTCCGTATGTCAGCCGCGGAGGACTTAAGCTGGAAAAGGCGATGAAGAATTTTGATGTATCCATGGAAGGAAAGGTATGTACCGATGTGGGATCTTCGACAGGAGGATTTACAGACTGCATGCTGCAAAATGGAGCAGTCAAGGTGTTTGCCATCGATGTGGGACATGGTCAGCTGGACTGGAAATTACGTCAGGATGAAAGAGTGGTCTGCATGGAAAAGACCAACATCCGTTATGTACAGCCGGAAGATCTGGGAGAACCGATTGATTTTTCATCGATTGATGTTTCTTTTATTTCGCTGACGAAGGTACTTCTCCCAATCCGCAATTACCTGAAAGAGAACGGAGAGATCGTTGCATTGATCAAGCCACAGTTTGAAGCCGGACGTGAGAAGGTTGGGAAAAAAGGTGTGGTAAGGGAAAAGAGTACCCATATCGAGGTCATCGAAAAAGTAACCGATTATGCAGTATCGATCGGTTTTGAAGTAGCAGCACTTGAATTTTCACCGATCAAAGGACCGGAAGGGAATATCGAGTATCTGGTACATCTGAAAAAAAGGCCGGAGGAAGAGGCAAGGATTGTGGAGAGCGTAGACATTCGGGGGACTGTCGATGCTGCTTTTGACACACTTGCGAAAAAGGATCCGGCTGAGGAGAAGAAATAAAAAGACATGGAAAAGTTTTACATTATCACGAATGATATGAAGGATGCAAATCGGAAGATCACCGTGAAAATCAAAAAATGCATTGAATCCTACGGGAAGAAATGTTATCTGGAAGAGCAGCCGGAAGAAGGAAATTTTTCAAAGATCAAGATTCCAAAGGATATTGATTGTGTGTTGACGGTAGGCGGAGACGGAACCTTTATCCAGGCATCCAGACGTCTGTTCGGGCGGGAGCTTCCGATGCTTGGAATCAATATGGGCACCCTTGGCTATCTGACCGAGGTAGAGGTGCAGAATGTAGAAGAGGCTGTAAAACAGCTCGTAGAGGGCAATTATACGATTGAAGAGAGGATGATGCTGTATGGATCCGCTGCATACCGCAATGTAAGGGATGTGGCACTCAATGATATTGTCATGACGAGATCCGGCAGCATGAAGATTGTTCATTTTAATCTCTATGTTAACGGAGAGTTTCTGAACTCCTATGATGCGGACGGATTGATCGTGTCCACACCAACGGGTTCTACTGCGTACAATCTGTCTGCAGGAGGACCGATCGTGGAGCCGACAGCGTCATTGATCGTTGTGACACCGATCTGCTCGCATGCACTCAATTCCCGCAGTATTGTTTTCGCGGACAAAGATGAGATCGTGATCGAGATTGGTGCAAAACGGGAAAATCAGATCGAGGAAGCAGTGATTGCATATGATGGTGCGGATGAAGTCCCGCTTCATACCGGTGACCGGATCCGGATCAAAAAGGCGTGGGAGACAGCGAAAATCGTAAAACTCAGCAAAGTGAGCTTTCTGGAAACATTACGTGAAAAGATGAAAGGAAACTAGAAGATGAAAGTAAACCGACATGCCAAAATTGTAGAATTGATCAACAAATATCAGATTGAGACACAGGATGAGCTTGCCGAGTATCTGAATGAAGCGGGATTTAAAGTGACGCAGGCAACGGTATCCAGAGACATCCGTGACTTAAAGCTCACCAAGGTTCCGGCAGAAAACGGCAGGCAGAAATATGCGGTACTCCAGAGTGCACAGAACGGAATGACTGAAAAATATGTGCGCATTTTGCGGGATGGATTCAGCTCTATGGATATGGCTCAGAACATTCTGGTACTGAAAACGGTATCCGGTATGGCGATGGCGGTGGCTGCGGCACTGGATGCGATGAACTGGAATGAGATTGTTGGCTGTATTGCCGGGGATGATACGATCATGTGCGCTGTGCGGACCGTGGATGATACGATTCTACTGATGGAAAAGATCAAGAAACTACTGGAACAATAGACAGGAGAAAGAATGTTACAAAATTTGCATGTAAAAAATCTGGCGCTAATCGATGAGGCGGAAGTGGATTTCTCTGGTGGACTCAATATCCTGACCGGGGAAACCGGTGCCGGAAAATCAATTATCCTGGGGAGTGTCAGTCTTGCCCTGGGCGGAAGATATTCAGCAGATATGCTTCGTAAGGGAGCCGATAAGGGACTTGTAGAACTGACCTTTTGTGTGGAAAATCCGGAAACGGTACGGAAGCTGGAAGAGATGGATCTTTCGCCGGACGGAGGGCAGATCATTATCACCAGACGGTTTAACGGAAACCGAAGTGTGAGCCGGATCAATGGAGAGACTGTGACACTGGGGCGGCTAAAGGAAGCAGCCCAGGTTCTGATCGATATTCACGGACAGCATGAGCATCAGTCACTGTTATATAAAAAAAATCATCTGGCAATTCTGGATGCATTTGCAAAAGAAGCCGGAGAATGGAAGAAAAAAGTGGCGGATTCATACAGGGAATACCGCCGGCTGGAAAAAGAACTTAAGGAAGCCGATAAAGACGAGGCTGAGAGAGCCAAAGAGATTTCTTTTCTTGAATTTGAGATTGATGAGATTGAAAATGCAGGAATCACTGCGGCAGAATGCCAGTCGGTAGAAGAAGATTACCGGCGGATGATGCAGGGGAAAAGAATCGCAGAGAATCTGGAAGAGGCGTATCTGTATACAGCAGGAGAAGGCGGTATAAGTGCGACAGAAGCGATCGGACGGGCAGTACGTGCGGCGGCTGTGGCGGCAGAACATGATGACAAATCGGGAGAACTGTATGAACAGCTGGTCGAAGTGGAGAATCTGATTGGGGATTCCGGGCGCGAGCTTCGCTGTTATCTGGACAGTCTTTCCTTTGAACCGGAACAGTTCTATGAGACGGAGAGCCGGTTGAACCAGATCAATCATCTGAAGGTCAAATACGGAGATTCGGCAGAGGCAATCCTGCAGCATAAGGCGGATGACGAGGAGCGCCTCCTGATTTTAAAAAATTATGATGAATATTTAAATGAATTAAAGGGAAAACTGAAAAAATCAGAGGAACGTCTGCAAAAAGAATGCGAGGGTCTGTCGGAGATCCGTAAAAAAGAGGCAAAGCTTTTGCAGGCAAAGATCGCAGAAGGACTTCAGGATCTGAATTTCCTGGATGTCTGCTTTGAAATTCGGTTTTCAAAAACCTCCGGGTACACAGTAGAAGGAACGGATGAGGTGGAATTTATGATCTCCATGAATCCGGGTGAACCGACAAGACCGCTTGCAACTGTGGCATCCGGCGGTGAACTTTCCCGCATCATGCTTGCGATCAAGGCAGTCATGGCGGATAAAGATGAGATCGAGACACTGATCTTTGATGAGATCGATGTGGGGATCAGCGGTCGTACCGCACAGAAGGTTTCCGAGAAGATGTGCCTGATCGGCAGGAAACATCAGGTGATCTGCATTACGCATCTGGCACAGATTGCTGCAATGGCAGATACTCATTACCTGATTGAAAAACGGGTGGAAGATCAGATGACAAAGACCAAGATCCGGCAGCTTGACGGGGAAAAATCTGTGCAGGAGCTGGGAAGGATCCTTGGAGGCGCAAAGATTACGGATGCGGTGCTGGAAAACGCACGGGAGATGAAAATTCTGGCATCCGGTTTGAAAAAATAAGATTGAGCACATACTAGAGGCAGGAGAAAAAATCCTGCCTTATTTTTTGCGGAATTTTAGGGAGGAAAAAGGGGTGTGTAATGTCGGTTAGAAGTTATCGAAAAATGTTAAGTGTGTTATTAGCGGTAATTGTGGTTATAGGAGGCGGCTATTGCTACAAGGAATGGCGGGCTGAGAAAGCGGAGAGGGAGGCTTCGGTCAGTGAACTTTCGGGAAACCTTCTGATTCCGGGAGGGATGCCGGTTGGGATCTATATGGAGACGGATGGCGTGATGGTGCTGGGGACGCAGGAAATTAAGGGAAAAGATGGGATCGGTGTGAATCCGGCGAAGCATCTGGTGAAGGAGGGAGATTATATTGTCGGAGTTGATTCTGACAGTATTTATAATAAATCTGAGCTTATCGAACGGGTTAAAAAATTATCGAATAAGTCCGTCATCTTACACATTCGTCGAAAAAAAGTGTATATTGATGTACAACTTCATCCGACAAAAGATGAAGGCGGGGCATATAAACTTGGAATCTGGGTGCGTGATAACGCGCAGGGACTCGGCACAATCACTTTTCTGAATGCGGATAGTGAATACGGTGCGTTGGGACATGGAATACATGATGTAGATACCGGCAAACTGATCGAAATGTCAACGGGAAGATTATATGATACCAGCATTCAGAATATTAAAAAAGGTGAGAACGGAAATCCCGGAGGGATGGAAGGGATCATTGTCTACAATCATTACAATATTTTAGGTTCGATTACTACAAACACAGAGACAGGGATTTATGGGAAATTAGACAGGATTGAGAGAATATTTGACAGCAAAGAAGCTTATCCGGCTGTGGCAAAGGAAGAAATTCAGGTTGGAAAGGCGTATATCCGCTGTGCAGTAAGCGGAAAGACAGAAGATTATACAGTCAGAATCACAAAAGTTGACCTGGATGCCAGGGAGGTGAACAAGGGGATTGAAATTCAGGTTACTGACAAACGGTTACTTAAACTGACCGGTGGGATTGTGCAGGGAATGAGTGGAAGCCCCATCATGCAGAATGGAAAGATTATAGGTGCAGTGACACATGTTTTCGTACAGGATGCGACAAAAGGATACGGAATATTTATCGAAAACATGCTGGAAAATCTGAAAAAAGATTGAAATATGCGAACCTTGTCAGATTTCTGCGACACCATTTGCTTGTATTCGCAGAATACAGAAGGTTATAATAGGTTACATTCCAGTGCAAATTGTCACTTTAAGGAGGGGAAAGGCTTTATGGAAAAACTGAATGTAGCGATTGCTGACGATAACGAAAGAATGTTGAATTTACTAGGAGAAATTGTAGAAAGTGATAAAGATCTCAAACTGGTGGGAAAAGCCAGGAACGGAGAAGATATTTATCACATTATAAGAGATAAACAGCCTGACGTTGTACTTCTTGACCTGATCATGCCGAAAATGGATGGAATCAGTGTGATGGAAATGATAGGCGCAGATAAAACAGTAAAGAAACAGCCGAATTTTATTATTGTAACTGCGATTGGACAGGAGAGGATCACGGAAGATGCCTTCGAAAAAGGAGCAGCCTTCTACATCCTGAAACCATTTCGCAATGAAACAATCCTTCAGCGGATCAAAAGCTCCGGACATGCGGAAAAGAGTGTAACGCCTTACACAGATTATACCGTATATGCGGAACCTTCTGAGGAGGACCTGGAAACACAGGTGACAGAACTGCTCCATGAAATCGGAATCCCGGCACATATAAAAGGGTATCATTATCTGAGGGATTCCATTCTGATGGCGGTTGACGATATGGAAGTTTTAAATGCGATCACAAAGATCCTGTATCCGACAGTCGCGAAAAAGAACCAGACCACATCGAGCCGTGTTGAACGGGCGATCCGCCATGCGATCGAGGTTGCATGGAGCAGGGGAAAGCTGGATACCTTAGAAGCTCTTTTCGGTTATACAGTAAGTAACGGGAAAGGAAAACCGACCAATTCTGAATTTATTGCTCTGGTCGCAGACACGATCAGACTGAAATCAAAGCGCAGATAATTCTTTTCAAACGAATGAAATTGAGGTATAATTATAAATAAGCCGCGAGAGTAAGGAGGGTGTTAAATGAAAAAAGTATTATTTGTGTCATCTGAAGCAGTTCCGTTTATCAAAACAGGAGGATTAGCCGATGTAGTGGGATCACTACCAAAATATTTTGATAAGAATAAATACGATGTACGTGTTATGCTTCCAAAGTATATGTGCATGAAAGACGAATGGAAAGATAAACTTTCTTATAGACTTCATTTCTATATGGATCTGAACTGGAGACAGCAGTATGTAGGGCTTCTTGAACTTCAGTACGAAGGAATCACTTTTTATTTCATAGACAATGAATATTATTTTAATGGTTCGAAGCCATATGGTGATATTGCATACGATATTGAGAAGTTTGCATTCTTTTCAAAAGCAGCCTTAAGTGCACTGCCACTTCTGGATTTCAGACCGGATATCATTCACTGTCATGACTGGCAGACCGGGCTTGTTCCGATTTATCTGGATAATTTCCGCTATAACAATGAGTTTTTCCGTGGAATCAAGACTGTGATCACCATACATAACCTCAAATTCCAGGGTATCTGGGATAAGAAGACGGTTATGGATATCACCGGACTTCCGGCATACTATTTCTCACCGGATAAGCTGGAAGCATATGACGATGCCAACTATCTGAAAGGCGGAATTGTCTACGCTGACCGTGTGACAACGGTAAGCAGCAGTTACGCGGAAGAGATCAAGACACCGTTTTACGGGGAGAAGCTGGAAGGACTGATGCAGGCAAGATCAAACTGCCTGTCAGGAATTGTCAATGGTATTGATTACGGTGATTTTAATCCGGCAACAGATACCAACATTGCAAGAACTTACTCTGTCGAAAACTTCCGCAAGGAGAAAGTGAAAAATAAAATGGCGCTGCAGGAAGAACTCGGACTGGAGAGAGATCCGCACCGTATGATGATCGGTATCGTATCCAGACTGACCGACCAGAAGGGCTTTGACCTGATCGACTGTGTGATGGATGAACTTTGCCAGGATGCGGTTCAGATCGTCGTACTCGGTACCGGAGATGAGAGATACGAGAACATGTTCCGTCATTTCGCATGGAAGTATCCGGATAAGGTATCTGCACAGATCTATTATTCAGAGCCGATGTCTCACAAGATCTATGCATCCTGTGATGCATTCTTGATGCCGTCATTATTTGAACCATGTGGACTGAGCCAGCTGATGAGTCTGAGATATGGTACGGTGCCGATCGTAAGAGAGACAGGCGGACTCAAAGATACTGTAGAAGCTTACAACGAATACGAGAAGACCGGAACCGGATTCAGCTTCACCAATTACAATGCGCATGAGATGCTTGCAACTGTAAGATATGCAGAACAGATTTACTATGACAAGAAGCGTGACTGGAACAAGATCGTAGAGCGTGGTATGGAAAAAGACTTCTCATGGAAGAATTCAGCCAAGCTTTACGAAGAACTTTACGAAAATATGTAAAATGCATTCTGGTAATTTACCGGAAAATATGGTATCATGAAATGAAAAATTTAC